>ERZ887849.229-NODE-229-length-62577-cov-8.603755_pt1 | contig 62577 bp, 49 predicted proteins | sample MGYA00521267_ERZ887849 | MGnify/ENA primary metagenome ERZ887849 (study PRJEB32303, sample SAMEA104408601) | aquatic metagenome | biome: Brackish water; feature: Pelagic; material: water | place: Baltic Sea | collected 2014-06-06T16:11:00 | depth 2,863 m ... | reverse complement strand
CGCATGTTCTCTACATCAAATACAAAGTCTTCATCCATCGCATTAATAGGAACCATTCCTTCACATTTATTGTCTACTAATTCAACGAAGAATCCTCTAGCAATCACGCCACTAATGATACCTTCATACGTTTCACCAATTCGGGTAGATAAATATTCCACTTGTTTATACTTAATTGCTTCTCTTTCTGCTTTTTGAGAATTACGCTCCATTAAGCTAGAATGATTACACAACTCTTCCAATTCATCATTGGTGTATCGAGGGCGCTCTTTCAATAAGTTTTGAAGCAATAAACGATGCACTAACACATCAGGATATCTTCGGATAGGTGAGGTAAAATGGGTGTAATGCTCATAAGCCAAACCATAATGACCAATATTCTTAGTTGTATAAACAGCCTTAGCCATAGAGCGAACTCCTAGCCTACCTAGAACCCCAAGTTCTGGCTTCTGCTGTATGATTTCCATTAAGTTATTTAAAGCATCTCTTGCTTGCTCTTCATCTCTGAAGGCAATGCTATATCCAAAACGCTTTGCAACGTTAGATAAAGTTTGAAGCTTAGAAAGATCTGGTTTATCATGCACCCGATAAACACCTGCATTGTTTCCTTTCCCTTTTTCAGCCTTGGCTAAGAACTTAGCAACTGTAGTATTAGCAAGTAACATAAAATCTTCAACTAAAAGATTCGCATCTGTTCTTTCTTTAACATAAACTTCAGTAGGAACTGCATTTTCATCTAATTTGAAGCGTACTTCATCTCCAGTATCGAAGTTAATAGATCCGTTCTTCGTTCTTTTCTCTCTAAGTGAATAAGCAATTCTATTTAAGAAATCTAGTTCCTCAAAGAATTCTCCTTCTTGATTATCTAAAATTTCCTGGACTTCACCATAAGTAAATCGTCTATCAGACTCAATCACTGTTTTGGCAAATGAATATTGAACAATTTTATACTTATCATCAAATTCAAATAGTACTGAAAAAGCACATTTTTCTTCATGTGGTCTTAATGAACATACTAGATTTGACAACTTCTCAGGTAGCATTGGACAAACTCTGTCTGGCAAATAAACTGATGTAGCTCTGAGTTGAGCTTCTCGGTCTATTGCACTGCCTGGATAAACATAGTGTGATACATCTGCAATGTGCACACCTATTTCAAAATTCCCATTTTTCAAAGGTTTGATAGATAAAGCATCGTCAAAATCTTTAGCATCAACTGGGTCAATAGTAAAGGTTAACTCTTCTCTATAATCTAAACGCTCATTGATTTCATGCTTGGATATTTTTTCATTAATCTTATCTGTTTGAGCAATAACATCACTTGGGAAGACAATATTGAATCCTTTTTCCATGAGGATAGTTCGCATTTCCAATTCATTTGGAGAAAGATTATCGAGTTTCTCCATAATCTTACCCACTGGATTTTTTCCAGCAGTATCGTGCCAATTCACAATGTGAACAACAACTAAATCACCAGTTTTAGAATCCATGGTAAAGCTTTCCGGCACAAACACATCGAAAGGAATTCGATCATTGGTAGGAATAGCAAATCCAAAGCCATCGGCTTCTTGGAACTTACAAATAAACTCACTTTGTGAATGCGTTACAATTCGTATAATCTTACCTTCAGGCTTCTTCTTATCGTATTTTGTAATTTCTATCTCAACAATATCATTTGACATAGCATTCATAGTCAGTTTTCTAGGGATTTTAACATCCGCATCCAAATCTTCTATAATCACATACCCCACTCCACTTTGAGCTAAATCTAGTTTTCCTTGAAGGGTCTCATTCGGTTTAGCTAAGAATTTCTTCTTTGAGATTTTTCCAGTTTCACTAAAATTTACTAGATTTCTTTTTTCTAAGCGACTGATAGCGTGTTCAATTTTCTCAATACTGTATTTTTTAGAGAAATGGTTAAAGATAATGTCGGGGTTCAGCCCTACTTTTCTTTTTGTTTCGATATATTTTAGAATTGCTCCATCAATTCCCGAGTTACCACTCTTTTTATTCTTCTTTGTTTTCTTTCTAGGCATCTTTTTTTCGTCCTCGTATTTATATTTTTTAAAGTGCAAAGGTAACAAAAGCAAACTATTGAGTTATTATTAAATCATTATGCTTGCTTTAAACCCATAATTGGTAAATTTGGCATTTTTCTTGTTGAACACTTATAAAATCAACTTATGTTTAAATACGTCGTTATAATTCTTCTGATAAGCACCGCAACTAAAACTTGTAATCAAGAGAACACAGAAGAAAAAAACAGGTATGAAATGCCGGAAAAAACCACTTCAATCGAAGCCCTTAATCGTTTACATGACATATGGGCTTTAACAGCTATAAAAGGTGAAGACATTAATAAAGAACACTTCTCAGCGGGGGTGCCTACCCTGGAAATATTTGTTGTAGATAAAAGAATTGGTGGTTTTAGCGGTTGCAACAACTACTTCGCTAGCATCGAATATTTAGACGAAAATAAAATTGCGCTTGGCGCAATTGCTTCTTCAAAGCAGTACTGCTTTGAAGTAGATGAGCATATATTCTTCGAGCATATGAATAAGGTTCAACGCTACCAATTAGAGAAAATACAATTATTCCTATTTGAAGGAGATGAATTACTCTTGACTTTCAAAAAGGTAGACTAAACACTCGACATGCTCTTTAGACTCTTTTTAATGCTTAGTATTCTATACCGTTATCAGTGTCAAATTTATGCGCAAGATTTAAGCCTAGTTGCCTTACTTCCTACTTCAATCAATGAAAGCTCTGGCTTGATTCATCTGAATGGGAAACTAATCACACATCTTGATTCTGATAATCCTAATGCCTTATTTGAAATAGATACTACCGATGGAACAATCATACGCACAGTTTATATAACTAATGCCTCTAATATCGATTGGGAAGACATCTGTTATGATGATGATTTTATCTATATAGGAGACTTTGGCAACAATAGCGGGTCGCGCACCAATTTAAGGATATATAAAGTGGCAATTTTAGATTATCTCACCAGCACTAATGACTCTATTTTAGCTGACACTTTATCGTATTCGTATTCAAATCAAGTAGACTTCACCTCTGGATCAAACAACACCAACTTTGATGCCGAAGCGATGATATCATTTGGTGATAGCCTGTATATATTCTCAAAAAATTGGTTAAACAATACTTGTGATATATACGCTTTAAGTAAAAATCCGGGCAATTCATCTATTGCTAAAATTGATAGTTTTAACAGCGAGGGATTGATCACTGGCGCAAGCTATTTGAATAGTTCTAATGAATTGTTCCTATGCGGATATGGCCCTCCAATTCCATTCGTTATTCAAATAAACAACTTCACTGGATTCCCCTTGTCTGCTAATCAAATCAATCATCAAATGGTGCAGGTTCCAACGGGTAGTTCTGTCCAGATTGAAGCTATTACCCATAAGGATTCAGAAACCTTATATATAAGTTCAGAAACTAGCCTATTAGGGTCTTCTGCTCTATTCACTCTGCAAAAATCAAGCTTAGTTGGTCTCCATGATATTCAAAAATCAATTAGAACACTCTATCCAAACCCAAGCACTTCTATACTGCATGTTGACAAACACATTGATGAATATATAGAGCTATACAATGCAGGGGGACAATTAATCTCCAGTACGTTTAAGTCTTCTTTTTCAACTACCTTTTTAGATCCAGGGTTTTACCAAGTATTAATTAGAGATTCAAAGCACCATATAATTAGTCGTAAATCGCTCATTATTAAGGACCAATAAGCATCCATTTTTCTGTACACACAATACTAAGCACTGTTAATCGTTTAATAGGGTAAATCCACAATTCCAGCCTATCTGAGACTATCTTTACCCAAGCTTTTTTGAGCATCTATGAGAACGATAAAAAAGATATTGTGGTTAAGTATACTCACTTTACTATTACTGATAGTAGGTTTTAGTGTCTTTTTATTTATTCAGAAAGACTTCATCAAAAACCAAAGTATAAAGGCTCTCAACAGTCAATTAGAGACTCTGATTAATGTAGAAGGTGCTATCGATTTAACCTTTATCTCTACCCTTCCTAATATTACCTTAAGTTTTAATGAAGTGTACATTGCGGATAATCTTCGCACAAATGATACGCTAGCTGCGCTGGATAATGTGCGTCTACAATTGAATCCTTGGTCACTGTTAAAAAAGGATGTCACCATTGATGGTATTCACGCAAGAGATGGTTTCATTCATCTTTATACTGATGAAACAGGTCGAAGTAATTATGACATACTAAAGGCCAAAGAGAACGAAGGAGAAAGTAGTCTTTTGCAGTTAAGTAAGATCGCCCTGCACAATGTGTATGTCGTATACGATGATGAGGAGAACAACATATACACTCATGTACTCAGTATTGAAAGTGAAATTGCGGGTTCGTTTTACGAGACCGATTTTGACTTGATCATAAAAACAGATTTATTCAATCATCAGTTACTTATAGATGGAACGCCCCTATTTTCTGGAAAAAAATTAGCTGGCAAGCTAAAGATGACCTACACCGGAAAAGATGGATGCATCAATTTTGATCAGAACACGATTAGAGTACAGAATAATGATTTCTTGGTATCCGGAGCTATTTGTGCAAAGACTAAACAGATTGATTTGAGTGCTTCTGCTGATGGTAGTAACTTAAAGGAAGCGCTAAGTCTTGTCCCTGAAGAATGGTTAGGTGTTACAGCTATTAATGGAAATGGTGCTTTTGACATCAAAGCCTTGATAATTGGTGAGCTCAATAATCCTAATATCCAATTAGATTTCAGTATTAAAGAAGGTACTTTATCTTTCGAAAAAGAAAAACTAGATCTCACTAATTTAAACTTGAATGGATCTTTTGTTAAGTCCCCATATAATAAGCAAAGCCTTATTATGAAAGAGTTTTATGCTGTAATAGACGGTTCAGAACTTCATGGTGATTTTAATATTCCAGACCTTAACAACATTAAGCTTAGGGCAAATTTAAACGGAAACTTAACTAAAACATTAATAAACAGTGTTCTTCCTGAAGCCATTCTAGTGACTCATGGTTCTATCAACGTACAAGACTTATCACTACTAATCCATCAAAATAAAGCGGATAGCTTATGGCAATTGGAAAGTATAGAAGGTAGTTTGAGTTTAGATTCTCTAGAAGGCAATATCACCTCTCTTTCTCTACCTTTTCTATGTACAGGTAAATTAATTGGTAAAGAAAACTTCCTTAGAGGAGAAAACATACAGTTAAATATTGGAGATAATGATCTATCCTTTAATGGCGAATTACGAAACTTGATGACTATTGTACTGAATCAGGAGAAGGAAAGCATGCTAGATTTAGGTATTGAAGGCAGTTTACGAAGTCGATACTTTAATCTGAATGATTTTATTAAAGATAGTCAGAGCAGTAGTAAGGTATCGACTGAGAAAGACATTCACTTCCCTCCTATTTATGGCACACTTGATCTAGAAATCGATCACTTAGTTTATCAAAATCTTGATGTAACAAACGTCCATTTAGATGCCCTAGCCAATAATTCTGCTTATACATTTACCATTAAAAACGCTGAAGCTTTGGGTGGGACATTTGATGGACATTTACTGACGAATGTCAACCAAAATGATTTTGAAATCAATCTAAACTGCGATATCAATGATGTAGAGATTCAAGCGCTGTTTGATGCTTTCGATAACTTTGGTCAAGAAGATTTAGGAAGTGACAATATCAAAGGTTTAATGAGTTGCCACTTAGCTTTTAGTGCAACATGGAAAGACTTCACTCATTTTGATGCAGAGAATTTCATTATGCAAAGTCATATCGTATTGAAGGATGGTGAGTTAATCAATTTCGCTCCACTACTAAGCTTATCAGGAAAGCTAGAGCTGGAGCAGTTAGAGCATTTGTACTTTACCGATCTAGAAGCAGATATTACTGTAAAGAATCAGTGGATTCACATTCCTATGACCAACATTCAAACCAATTTATTGAGTTTAGAGGCTGGCGGGAGACATAGCTTTGATAACGATATAGATTATAAGCTGATTCTAAACTTAAAGAATCTGTTAGCCGCTAAGTTTAAAAAGAACAAAACCAAGGAAGAAGATTACGTTAATGATGCTAAAGGGGGGATTAATCTTTACATAAGTATGACAGGGACAGCGGACAATCCAGTAATAAAATACGATAAGCATAGCGTTAAGGATAAAATTAAAAGTGACTTCAAAGAGGAAAAGGAAGAATTCAAGAATCTCTTTAAAAAAGACGAAAAGAGTGAATTTGAACAAAATGAAATTAAATTTGAAGAACTTAAAGAAAAAGACAAGTATTTAGAATGGGAAGATTAGGCATTCTATTTGAATAATAATATGGATATATACCAACGAAAATCAGGAATTAAGGTGGTATTGCTTATCGCAGCAATACTCATAGCAGCAGGCTCGTTATGGTATACCAACCAATTAGCTGGTAAGATAGCCAATGAGGAGGAGAATAAGGTTCGACTTTGGGCTCAAGCATTAGAGAAACGAGCTAATTTGGTTAAGATTACTGGAAACCTCTTTGAGAAAATTGCCACCAATCAACGGCAGGATATAGAGAATTGGGCAGAAGCTACAAGCTTAATCATCAAGACTGAGGATATGGAGTCCATATCCTTCTTGAGTAAGATAATTATTGGCAACACCAATATCCCAGTTATTCATGCTACTAATGATGATACTATTATTGACTATAGAAATATTACTATACCCGCTGATGTTGACACCTTGGCTTATATAGATAGTTTGTTTCTTTCTCCTACTTTTCAAACTTATCCTCCAGTTGAAATCAATTATATTACTGGTCAGAATTTCATCTACTACAGTGATTCGAAAATTTTCTCTGAATTGAAGAAAACCTTAAATGATCTTATTGAATCATTTATCTCTGAAATCGTAGTAAATTCTGCTTCACTTCCAGTTGTATTGATTGATGAAAATCAACATGTTATAGCTAGCGGAAACATTAACAAAGAGCTCTTATCTCCTATTATCCTAGATCAAACTTTGGCTGAAATGAAAGCGGAGAACCAGCCTATTCAACTAGACCTAGGTGATGAACGAAAACGGACAGTTTACTATAAAAATTCAGTCATTCTAAAGCAGTTAAAAGCCTTCCCTTTCGTTCAATTATTCCTATTCAGTATATTAATGCTTGTAGCCTACCTGGGCTTTAGCAGTACTAGAAATGCCGAACAAAATAGAGTTTGGGTGGGAATGGCAAAAGAGACCGCCCATCAATTAGGCACTCCTATTTCATCCTTGGCTGCTTGGTTAGATTACATGAAAGAAATGCCAGATGACGCGGTTATGAATGAGCAGTTCATTCATGAAGTTGAAAAGGATGTGGATCGTTTAGGGCTTATCGCGGAGCGATTCTCTAAAATTGGATCTAAAGCAGATCTAGAAGTTAGAGATGTACGCACAAGTATTGAGAAAGCGGTATCCTACATGGAAAAAAGGAGTTCAGATAAAGTAAGCTTCGAATTAGAAATTGAAGAAGAGGAAACTGAATTCGCCATCAATGAAGCATTGTTTAATTGGGTAATTGAAAACCTAATTAAGAATGCATTAGATGCCATGGAAGGTGTTGGTTCCATTAAAGTGAAAGTCTTTAAATCTGCCAAAAATGTAATCATTGATGTGATTGATTCCGGCAAGGGAATTCCAAGTGGTAAGTTTGAAACTGTATTCCAACCTGGCTTTAGCACAAAGAAACGTGGCTGGGGATTAGGACTTTCACTCGTCAAACGAATTATTGAGAATTACCACAAAGGGAATATATATATTAAAGAGTCAGACGTAAAAGGCACCTGCTTTAGAATTAAACTCCCATTGGTTTAAGCATTTCATTCAACATTTTAAATACAAGATTATTAATTAACTTTATGCCACCAAATTTTAACGTATCATGACGGAAGATGTATTAGGCAATTCGCAGAAAGCGATTGAATTAGAAGACAAGTATGGAGCACACAATTATCACCCATTACCAGTAGTATTAAAGAAGGGTAAAGGGGTATTTGTTTGGGATGTAGATGGAAAAGTTTACTTTGATTTTTTATCTGCTTACTCTGCAGTAAATCAAGGTCACAGTCACCCAAGAATTATAAAAGCACTAGTAGATCAGGCGCAAGAGCTGACATTAACCTCTAGAGCATTCTATAACAATTCTTTAGGAGAGTACGAACAGTTTATTACTAAGTATTTTGGCTTTGATAAGGTTCTGCCAATGAACACTGGAGTGGAAGCAGTAGAAACTGCATTAAAACTTTGTAGAAAATGGGCTTATGAGAAAAAAGGAGTTCCTGCTAATAAGGCTAAAATCATTATGGTTGAGGCTAATTTCCACGGAAGAACATTAGGGGTGATTTCAGGTTCAACAGATCCTGATAGTCGCGAAGGATTTGGTCCTTATCTACCTGGATTAGAAATTATTCCTTACAATGATACGAAAGCGCTTGCCACAGCTTTAGAAGATCCGAATGTTGCAGGATTCTTAGTAGAGCCTATCCAAGGTGAAGCTGGGGTGGTTGTTCCAGATCAAGATTACTTATCTACTTGTAAGGCTCTATGTGAAGAGGCTAATGCTTTATTTATTGCAGATGAAGTACAAACAGGGCTAGCAAGAACAGGACGCTTATTAGCCGTGTGTGGTAATTGTAACTGTAAAGGCTTTTGTGAAAACAATTATGAAACTAGACCAGATATCTTAATCTTAGGCAAAGCCTTATCAGGTGGAGCATATCCAGTTTCAGCAGTTTTAGCTGATGATGAAATCATGTTGTGTATTAAGCCAGGAGAACACGGTTCTACTTATGGTGGAAACCCAGTAGCCTGTAAAGTGGCTATTGAAGCATTGAAAGTGTTAGAAGATGAGCGCTTAGATGATAATGCTCGATTATTAGGTAAGTACTTACGTCAAGAGTTAAGAAAAATCGATAGTAAATTGATTAATCTTGTTAGAGGTAAAGGCTTACTAAATGCTATCGTAATAAATGATAGCCCAGAAAGCAGCACTGCTTGGGATCTTTGTTTAAAGCTTCGTGACAATGGATTATTAGCAAAACCCACTCATGGAAACATTATTCGCTTAGCTCCCCCTCTTGTTATAACTAAGCAACAACTTGACGAGTGTATAGAGATTATTAGAAAGACTTTCGCCGAATATGAAGCAAAATAGTCGACTTCTATTTATAGAATAGTTGAATTGTTCCGGGGTGCAGATGGCTTATGATCTATTTCACTGGCAGGAGTCAATCCTAAAAAGACTTTACCTTCTTGCCCTAGTTCTACATAATGGTAATCATCTTCATTTTCTTCGTGGCAAGATTGGACGCCAAATAGTAAAACAGCACTGATAATTATTAATCTAAGTCTTTCATAAAGTTGCGTTGCACAAAATTAATAAAGCTTATAGGTATTAATCGAGAGACAAAATCTCCAGCATGTGCTTCGCTACCAATAAGAATTCGTTTCTTATTGCTTTTGACACCATCTACAATTACTCGAGCTGCCTTCTGAGGTGAATTCTTGGTTAAAAACTTATCGTGAAATATTTGATTAAACGCTGAATCTCCTCCCTTTGCGTTCAAGGAAATCTTGGTATTTATCCCTCCAGGATGAACTGAATGTATAGAAAATCCCTTAACTGTATTTTCGGCTATTAGCGACTCTGTATAACCGCGTATAGCAAATTTACTCGCGCAGTAAGAACTTTGATATTTAATACCTAAAAGACCAAACAAACTAGACACATTTACTAGTGCTGATTGTGGCTTAGCTTTCAATTGTGATAAGAAAGCTTTACTCCCATGTACCATTCCCCAAAAGTTAATTTTCATCAACCATTCAAATTGTTCCATTGAAGTTTCTTCAGCGGTCATTTTACCTAAGGCTACCCCGGCGTTATTTATAACTACATCTGCCCCGCCAAATTCTTTATCTATTTCATTGGCAATTTTAACAAAAGATGGATAATGTCCTACATCAAAACAATAGGTTTTTAACACAGCTTCGCCTATATCCTTAGCTACTCTTTCTAATTCTTTAGCATGATTATCTGTTAAGCACAGTTTTGCACCTTCTTTGGCAAAATGATGAGCAAGGGCTTCCCCTATTCCAGAAGCTGCGCCTGTAATCACTACTAATTTATCCTGAAAGTTTTTCATCTTATCTGTTTTGAAGAGCCGCTTCGCGTAGCTTCTTCAAGAAATCTGAAGCGAATATAAATTCGTACAATTCCTTATTTTCCGTTTCTTCAAGAACTTCTTCTTTAGTCCCTTCCCAGTGTTTTAAACCTTGGTGAAGAAAGATTACTTTGTCACCAATTCCCATTACTGAATTCATATCATGGGTATTAATAACTGTAGTAATATTGTATTCTACGGTTATCTCTTTAATCAAATCATCAATTACCATTGCGGTTTTAGGATCTAAACCCGAATTGGGTTCATCGCAGAATAGGTATTTCGGGTTCATTACAATCGCTCTTGCAATACCTACCCTTTTCATCATTCCACCACTAATCTCACCTGGATATTTATTATTTGCATTAGGTAAGTTTACGCGACTTAAACAAAAGTTTACACGCGCTGTTTTCTCTTCCATGGTCATGTCAGAAAACATATCCAAAGGGAAACGTACATTTTGCTCAACCGTCATCGAGTCAAACAGTGCATTACCTTGAAACAGCATACCCATTTCATTGCGAAGTTCTTTCTTTTCCTTAACGCCCATTGAGCCTATTGCCCTATTATCATAAAGGATATCTCCTTCTTCTGGGTCAAAAAGTCCAACTAAACATTTCAAGAATACCGTTTTACCTGCTCCACTTGAACCGATAATCAAGTTACATTTACCGTTTTCAAATTCGGTAGAAATACCTTTTAAAATTTCTTGATCGCCGAAGCGTTTTCTAATATTGTGAGCTTCGATCATAAGAGTAAAAAGGCAATTAAAAAGTTAGCGACAATAATAACAATGGAGCTATTCACTACAGCTCTTGTACTGGCATTACCAATTTCTAATGCTCCACCTTTCACGTAGAAACCTTGATAGCATGAGATCGTGGTAATAATAAAGGCAAACACGTAACACTTAATTAGCATCACAACTACATAATACGTTTCATGTCCATCTTGCAATCCTCTTACATATTCGGCTCCACTATAGAAGCCTCCCATTGTACCTGCTATTAAACCTCCAATAATCCCTAAGAATACTGCCATGATAATCAAAAAAGGAATAATGATTAAAGCACCAATAATTTTAGGGCCAATCAAGTAAGCAGTGGTATTTACACCCATGATTTCTAAAGCGTCAATTTGGTCTGTAACACGCATGCTGCCCAACTCGGAGGCAATGTTTGAACCTACCTTCCCCGCTAAAAGAAGTGCACAAATAGTTGGAGCCATTTCAAGAATTAATGAATCTCTTACAATAATTCCCATCCACCACATTGGGATTAAGCCAATTTCTTCTAACTGATAAGAAAACTGTACCGCTGTAACCGCTCCTACGAATGTAGACACAATCGCAATAATCAACACAGAACCAATGCCAATTTGATACACTTGACGCATCGTTTCTTTAGCATACATACTCAACTTTTCTGGTCGAGTGAACATGCTAGCGATCATCAAAAAATATTTACCTATGTCGTGTAGAAAACCCATTTTTAAAGAATAATGCCAAAGTTAAACAAGCCATTTTAAAATGAACGTATATTTACCAACAATTTTAAAATAAATCACTTATGAAGAATATTGTAGTTAGCGGAGCCAGTCGAGGTATTGGAAAAGCCATTGTTTTACACTTTGCCAAAGCAGGATGGAATGTTGCCTTTTGTTCGAGAAGTCAAGATAAGTTAGATGCTTTAAAGGATGAGTTGGATAGTTTGGAATTAGGCGGAAACTATTTAGCCTTTGCTTGCGACATGTCTGTTCAAGAGGAGGTAAAGATATTTGCAGCCGCAGCCACTGACTTTTTAGCTTCTGTAGATGTATTAGTTAACAATGCGGGTGTTTTCCTTCCAGGAAGCGTACATGACATGAATGGTGATGACTTTGAGTTAATGATGCAAACTAATGTGAGCAGTGCTTTCACCTTGACTAAGGCTTTAGTTGGAGACATGAAGAAAACGAAAGTTGGACACATCTTCAACATGAGCAGCATTGCCGGATTGATGGCTTACCCGAATGGAGGCGCGTACAACGTGAGCAAGCATGCTTTGACAGGGTATTCTAAAACTTTACGAGATGAATTAAAGGAATTTCATATTCGAGTAACAACTATATACCCAGGTGCTACCCTAACCGATTCTTGGTCGAGTGTAGATTTACCTGAAAGTCGTTTTATTCCAGCAGAAGACATTGCACAAAGTATTTGGGATGTGTACCAGCTAAGTGATCGAACTGTTGTTGAGGACATCGTATTGAGACCACAGTTGGGAGATATCTAAACTTACCAAGTCTTTGAGACTTGGTAAGTTTAGAAAAGCGACAGAAAAAGATTTACCGGGGCTTTAATCAAACATGCAGAGGTATAAACGGAACTTCAAGACCAACTATACTTACCGCTCATATTACAGTAAATAACTAAGAAATAGCAGGTAATTCTGCACTTGTTTGCTCATACACTTGAGCTGGGCGAGGTTTCAATCCTAACAAGTTAAACATATAGTTATCCGTTCCAATTTCAGGGTTAGGCGTTGTTAAGAGCTTGTTTCCAGCAAATATAGAATTCGCTCCAGCCATAAAGCATAAAGCTTGCTCTTCCATACTCATGACTTCTCTACCAGCAGAAATTCGAACAACAGCTTGAGGCATTGTAATTCTTGCAGTAGCAACCATGCGTAACATTTCCCAAACATCAACTCGTTTGTTTTGCTCTAATGGAGTCCCTTTAATAGGTACTAAGCAGTTGATTGGAACTGATTCAGGTTGCTTAGGTAAGTTAGCCAAAGTGTGCAACATTCCTATTCGGTCTTCATCCGACTCTCCCATTCCAATGATTCCACCGGAACAAATATTCAAGCCAGAACCGGCAACAGCTTCTAAAGTCTCTAAGCGATCTTGATAGGTTCTAGTGGTAATAATTTTATCGTAGTACTCATCTGAAGTATCTACATTGTGATTATAAGCATTTAAACCAGCATCTTTCAATCGACCGGCTTGCTCGGGGTTCAACATACCCAATGTACAACAAACTTCTAAACCTTCGGCTCGAACAGCTTTAACCATCTCCAATACATTATCGAAATCATGATTATCTCTAACTCGAGTTCCCATACTTGAAATACAAAAACGAGTAGTTCCGTTAGCTTTTGCTTCTTTTGCTTTATCTTTTACTGCCTCTAACTCCATCATCTTACTGGCTTTTACATCAGTAACATACTTCGACGATTGAGAACAATACGAGCAATCCTCTGGACATCCACCCGTCTTTACTGACAAGAGTGTATTCACTACAATTTCTCCTACCATAAAGTTTTCCGTATACACCTTGTTCGACTCATACATGAGCTCGAGAAGAGGTTTATGAAATATTGCTGAAATCTGTTCTTTGGTCCACTTTTCCATTTTGACTGTTTAGTATTAGCAAAGATAAACGATGTTTTTTATTGACCAAGTGTTTTGGTACTAAGTACTGCCTATAAATTATAAAGAAACCCAGCTATCCATAAAATTGGATAAACCATCACTATCAAGCCGTCTAAAAAGAAAGTGTATGCATACTCGGAGCTATCTGAGTTTAACTGATAAATTCTTCTTCCACCTATAACGAATATGGGCAATAAGATAATCGCATAATAACTGTAAATAAACAAGCAAATAAATGAAAGTAATAAATGTAATAGGGCAATAACTAAGGTGCCTTTTATACCAAAGACCATAGGTAATGTTGTCATTTTATCATCGTGTTGATCGGCTTTCCAATCGCGAATATCAAATGGAATCGTTAAACCAAGAATAAAGAAGAACACCCCAGCAAAGAGCACTGCTAATAGTGCAAAATGAATTTCTGTAAATACATCCACCAAGGCGATTCCCATAATAAACCAAGCCCAAACAAATGCCACAATTTGTGTCTTCAAGAACCAGAATGAACGCAGATTATAACGCTCTACTCCTATATAGATTAAGGACAATAAGCCTGCAATAGCCAGAACGATTAATTGACCAATACTAATTTTACTAATACTATAGACAAATCCAAAACCTACTACGACAATTAGCGCATAAACAATGTTCCGATATTGCTTTAGCCATTGGTTAAAAACACTTTCATTACCTTCTAGGTTTAGACCTTTCAGTTTCAAGTAATTGTAAGCAATAAATGAAGCAGAAAAAACGAGTACCCCTTCAAAGAAAAGTGGGGAAAGACCAAGAGTCAGTTTAAGGCCTAAATAAAGACTTAAGGCAGCTAGGCTGATCCATGTATTTGAAAAAACAATGGCATCTAGTGTTGGTTTTAATATGTTCCAAAACTTAGATGCCATTGTTTCAATTATTGTATTACTTAGTTAACTGGTATGCCAGTCGACTAAATCTTATAAATACTTAAAGTTAAAATCCGGAGTTAACTTCAACAAGGTATGATAAATTAACTTTGCAGCATTTTCCATATCCTCTAAATCAACCATTTCAACAGTGGTATGCATATAACGCAGTGGGAAAGAAATCAAAGCACTTGGTACACCTCCATTAGAATATGCAAAAGCATCCGTATCTGTTCCAGTTGCTCTGGAAGCCGCATCTCTTTGGAAAGGGATTTTGTTTTCTTCAGCCGTGTCAATAATCAAGTCTAACAACTTATTATGAACAGCAGGTCCGTAAGTCAATATTGGTCCCGTTCCGCATTTGAAATCACCTTCTGTTTTCTTATTAATCATTGGTGTAGTAGTATCATGCGCTACATCCGTTACAATAGCCACATTTGGCTTGATAGTTTGAGTAATCATTTCGGCACCACGTAAACCCACTTCTTCTTGAACAGCATTTACAATGTATAAACCGAAAGGTAATGTCTTCTTATTCTCTTTCAGCATTTTAGCTACCATAGCGATAACAACTCCCCCTGCTCTATTATCTAGTGCCCGACCAACCGCATATTTCTTATTCAATATCATAAATTCGTCTTGGTAAGTAATAACACTACCTACATGAATCCCCATGTCCAGAATTTCTTGCTTCGTGGTAGCACCACAATCTAAAAATATAGAATCAGTCTTTAATTCTGGATCTTTTCCACCTCTACGAGTATGGATAGCTGGCCAACCAAAAACTGCAGGAACAAATCCCTTTTTGGTATGAATATTAACTCTTTTAGAAGGAGCAATCATGTGATCCGAACCTCCGTTTCTTTTTACATAAATGAAACCATCATCTGTGATATAGCTAACATACCACGAAATCTCATCGGCATGAGCTTCAATCACTACCTTAAATTCTGCTTCAGGGTTTATTACGCCGTAAACCGTTCCATAATTATCTACTTGATGTGTATCGATATACTTGCTGATATAGTCTAACCATATTTTTTGACCATTCCACTCATAACCAGTAGGTGCTGCATTATTAATATACTTTTCAAAAAAAGCCAATTCGCTTTTACCAAACATCTTTGCCATAGTCATTCATTTTTAAATTGAACGCGAAGATAATAAATTGTTTGACAAGTGGCCCTTGTCAAGTTATGTGCTTAGTGCTTGTCAACTACAAATGATTGTAAATTATCACTCTTTCATGTGCTTTTAATCACCTCAGAAGACATTTGATCTAGTCAAATTTGTATTGAACCTAACTAATTCAAAATGAAAAAATATTAGTCTGTAATGTTTTGCTGATTTCTATTATTTGGGATTAAAGCACAGGATAAGGTAATAAAGAACCTTGAAACTAGATTTGAAATAGCTTCTATAATGGGGCTTCCATTAACACCATTTCCCTTACTATTGGTGGCAAGTTTTAACTGATTAAAACTTAGGACATTTCTTACAAGGCTTGTCTTTCTTCTTGTATTTCTTGCAACACTTGTTCTTTTTCTTGCAGCAAGTGTTGTGACTATCCATAGCCTTTGGAAGAGATTCCAAAATAGAGAAAGGAGCTGATGAGGTATCGAAGGGAATCAATGAATAGTTTATTTAGAACAAATATAAATAAGATAAGTCATCATTCATAAAAAATCTAATATTGATTTAGCTTTTACGCGTGTTTCCTCCCACTCTTTTTCTGGGATTGCATCATACGTAATTGCTCCACCTACATGCAAAGACAAGTACTGCTTACTTTCATCATAGAGGAGTGTTCGAATCAAGACATTAAAATCAAAGTCCAAATTCGGTTTTATGTATCCTAAAGCTCCCGAATAAACCCCGCGTTTAGTTTGTTCATATGCTTCAATAAGCTGCATAGCTTTTATCTTTGGTGCACCAGTCATGCTGCCCATGGGGTATGCATTCTTAAGCGCATCAAGAGGGTGAATATCTTCTCGTAGTTCCGCACTTACGGTTGAAACCATTTGAATGATATTTTCAAACTCATAGATTCCAAACAGTTCATCAACATTAACACTTCCAGGCTTTGAACTTCTGGCAAAATCATTCCTTACCAAATCAACAATCATCACGTTTTCTGCACGTTCTTTTTCATCATCGAGTAATGCTTTTTTAAGCGCTTCGTTCTCTTCTACACTCTTGCCTTTTTTGACAGTTCCTTTAATAGGCTGCGAAATCACTCGTCCAGATTCATGCTTCATGAAGCGTTCAGGTGAGAAACAAAGTATTTGCCTATCCCCCATTTTAAGATAAGAGGAAAAAGGAGCTTTTGCTTTATGGTTAATTTGAACAAAGGCTTCTAAGGACTTAAAACTATTTGTATTCACGAAGATTTCTTTACAAAAATTCAATTCATAAACCGTGCCTTCAATTATATCATGCTGAATCTTCTTGATGTGATTTAAGTACTCCTTCTTTTTCATCCTACTTTCCCATTTCAATGAATCGGTATGAATTGGGCTTTGATTAATCTGGATTGCTTCGATTTGCTCAATGAGCTGCAGGGCTTCTAAGGTGCTTCTATTAATTGTGCAACGCCCTTCATTAATTGAAAAAGTGTAGCGTGCTTCAAAAAAATATAGACTTGGGAAGTTTAACTCATCCGTATTTTTAGATTGCAGATCTTCTATCTCATTCTTTAAATCATAGGAAAGATAACCGTAGATGGTACTCGAAGTTGATTGCTGAAAAGCCTTCAATTGTTCAAATTGCTTTGACTCCGTTGACAGCGAGAGCTGTTTAATTTGATCGATAGCTACGAGAAATTCTTCTTGTTGGAAAGGGCTCTCTATCTCATTGTTATCCAAGCAAATAAATACAGGGAACTGATTAGCCCAATACAGTAATTTTTCCTTGAATTCAGGAATATTGTTAATAGGAAAGCTACTACTTTCGATCATTCTGATTAAACCAAAGCACTTTGCTTAAGGAGAAGTTTTTCTCTTTCTGGCCCAGTTGAAATCATACTTACAGGAACAGACAAGTAATTCTCTATGTGGGTCACAAAACCTTGTAAATTAGGAGGTAATTTATGGTAAGCTATACCTTCTAAATCAGACTCCCATCCTTTAAATGATTGGTAATTACAGTTGATACTATCCGTTACTTCAAAAGGAAGCTCTTCAGTTACTTTTCCATTCACTGTGTATGAATCACATGCTTTTATCTCAGCAAAATCATTTAACACGTCAGCTTTAGTTAAAGCTATTTGAGTAACTCCGTTCAAGAATGAAGCATAGCGCAAAGCTACTAAATCTATCCACCCACATCGCCTTGGGCGACCAGTAGTTGCTCCAAATTCAAATCCTGATTTTCTGATTCGTTCTCCAACATCATCATGTAACTCTGAGGGAAAAGGTCCACTTCCTACTCGAGTACAGTAAGCCTTGGTAATACCAATTACTTCTTTAATTTTATTAGGTGAAACCCCTAAACCATTACAAGCACCAGCACTAATAGTATTTGATGAAGTAACAAACGGGTAGGTTCCAAAGTCAATATCTAACATAGATCCTTGTGCACCTTCTGCTAGAATTTTCTTTTGATTGCTTAGCGCATTATTGATATAATATTCACCTGAAACGATGGTGTATCTCTTCATTTCTTCAATACTAGCAAACCACTCTTTCTCTTCTTCTTCAATATCAAAATCAAAGTTATGCATGCCAATAATTTGCAAATGCTTTTCCTTTAATTTTTGATATTTAGCCTTAAAGTCTGCGGACAAGATATCTCCTACTCTCAGCCCATTACGACCTGTTTTATCCATGTACGTTGGCCCAATACCTCTTAAAGTAGAACCAATTTTGGCTTTTCCTTTAGCTGCTTCTGAAGCGGCATCTAGCACTTTATGCGTGGGTAGGATAAGGTGTGCTTTTTCTGCAATGATTAAATACTTTTCAATATTTACTCCCCAAGATTTAACTTGCTCAATTTCTTGACAAAGCGTAATTGGATTAATAACTACTCCATTACCTATTAAGTTATAAGTATTGTCATGTAATATTCCGGAAGGGATGGTATGTAACACAATTTTTTCATTGTTCACAACAAGTGTGTGCCCAGCATTGGGCCCACCCTGGAAACGAGCAATAATATCATAATTAGGAGCTAGATGATCGACAATTTTACCTTTGCCTTCATCTCCCCATTGCATTCCAACTAATACGTCTACATTCATTTGATTCTTTTTATAATGAAGCAATCGCTTCTTCCTTGGTATCAGCTTGTGGAAACACATCTGACAACTTGGTTATCGTTAACAGATTACTTAATTGCTCAGGGATTGACACAATGACCATTCCTCCTCCAGCATTTTTACTCTTAGTTAGGATGTTGAGAAGTACAGATAGACCCGTACTGTTGATATAATTCATACCAGAAAGATCAATCACGAATTGATTACTATCATTTTCTAAACTGATGCCTACAGCCTCCAAAATTGGGCTAGCATCTTTTTCCCCTAATAGATTACCACTTAATTCTAGAATGGTAATTTTATTTTCTATGACTCTATTTATTTCCATTTTGAATTGTGTTTTTATTAATTTTACTAATTCTACAACTGCTACAATAACCAAACATATTTAGCGAATGATGCGTTATTTCAAAATCTAGCAAGCCACCCATTAAATTCTTTATTTGTTGTATTCTAGGATCACAAAATTCGACAACTTTACCGCATTTTGCACATATGATATGATCATGCTGCTTATATCCATAAGATTTTTCATATTGCGCTAAGTTTTTACCAAACTGATGTTTTCTAATTAAGTCGCATGAGTTTAATAAATCTAGCGTATTATACACCGTTGCTCTACTAACATTGAAATTTTTATTCTTAATATCAATATACAAGGTTTCTGCTTCAAAGTGATCTTCTCTTGAATAAATCTCTTCTAAAATGGCAATACGTTCCGAGGTTTTACGCAATCCATTTTTCTCCAAATAGGTGGAAAATATATCCTTAACGGCTTCTATTGTATCTGTCTTTGCTAGCAAGAAACAAATTTAAAGATTTTTATAGAGTTAGTTATCAAAAGTATTAACATTTATTCACTTTGCTCTTCTTCTACCTCAAAGCGAGTAATAGATACTAATCCTTCAATAGCTTTCATCTGGCTTATCACAATTTCAAGTTCCTCGCTATCCGTAACATATAGCATAATCTTTCCTTCATAAATTCCATCTTTACTTTCGAAAGAAATAGATTTCATATTTATCGATAGGTTGTTAGTAATTATTTCGGACACCCTACTAATAACCCCCATACTATCTATTCCGTTTAATTTAAGTCCCGTAAGGAATGCCACCTCTCGTTGGTTGTTCCATTTCGTTTTCACCACTCGATAGCTATACTTAGACATTAATTGTACAGAATTAGGACAGTTAGTTCGATGAATTTTAATGCCGTCATTTATGGTAATAAACCCAAACACATCGTCTCCTGGAATTGGATTGCAACAGGGTGAAAATGAATAATCTAGCTGATCGGAACTTTGTCCCATAATAATTAGCTCTGCATTTTTGGTAAGTGTTTTAGCTACAGATTCCTCAAAATTATATTTCTTACTTTGAATTTTTGGTTTGTCAGACTTAACCACACCATGAATGACTTCTAAATTCTTTAAATCTCTCAGTTTTATCTTGTTCTTAGCTACCGCAACGAATAAATCTAAGGGAGAAGTAAATTTGAAATAATTGGTTATCGTCCAATAATTCTCATCTATAGAATTGATTTTAAGTTGTTTGAATTTTCTTTCGAGAATTTGTTTACCATCATCCGCTACTAGTCGCAATTCCTCGTTAACAGCCTTCTTTATAGCCCCTTTAGCTTTTCCCGTAACAACAAAGCTTAACCAATCTTCACTTGGCTTTTGCTTTTTTGAAGTAAGGATTTCAATTTGATCTCCTGTCTTTAGGACATAACTAAGTGGCACTAATTTTTGATTCACCTTAGCTCCGATACATTTATCTCCAATATCAGAATGGACATCATAGGCAAAGTCCAATGCCGTGGCATCTCTCTTCAAACGTTTCAAGTCACCCTTTGGTGTGAAAACAAAAATTTCGGCACTGAATAAATTCATCTTGAAGTTGTTTACCATCTCCAAGGCATTTTGCGATTTATCGTTTAATAAGGATTGTATACTAGCCAACCATTGGTCTACCCCATCATCTGATGATGTATTTGTGGCTCCTTCTTTATACTTCCAATGCGCTGCAACTCCTTTTTCTGCAATCTCATGCATTCGTTTTGAACGAATCTGTACTTCTACCCACTTCCCTTTAGGGCCCACCACAGTAGTATGTAAAGCTTCATATCCATTTGACTTAGGATTAGAAATCCAGTCGCGCAAACGATTTGGATTTGGTCTGTATATATCTGATATAACAGAATAGACATTCCAACAATCACTTTTCTCTATCTCTTCTATACTGTTTACAATAATTCTAATGGCAAACAAATCATAGACCTCGTCAAAGCTTATGCTTTGCTTCTTCATTTTATTCCAAATAGAATGAATAGACTTTGGTCGACCAAATATTTCTAAATCTAACTTCTTTGCCTCAAAGAGATCCTTTAGTGGCGTAATAAAGTTATTAATGAATATATTTCTAGATCGTTTGGTTTCATTTAATTTATTGGCAATAAACCTATACATATCGGGCTCCCGATACTTCATTGACAAATCTTCTAATTCTGATTTAAGCGCATAAAGTCCCATTCTATGAGCAATTGGAGCATAGAGAAAATCAGTTTCTGATGCTATCTTCAACTGTTTATCTCTTGGCATACTATCCAGCGTACGCATATTGTGCAAGCGATCAGCGAGTTTAATCAAGATTACTCGGATATCATCGGTAAGCGTAAGTAAAAGTTTTCTGAAATTTTCAGCTTGGATAGAACTATTCAAGTCAAAGACTCCTGATATTTTAGTTAAGCCATTTATAATTTTAGCCGTGTTTTTGTCAAATGCATTCTCTACATCTTCAAGAGTAAGCTCGGTATCTTCAACCGTATCATGCAGCAGTGCACATATAATAGAAGTGATACCCAAACCGATTTCCTCACTTACAATTCGCGCTACAGCTATGGGATGATAGATATATGGTTCACCAGACTTTCGACGCATCCCTGCATGGTATTCAATAGCCATTTCAAAGGCTTGACGAATCCGTTCTACATCCCCTTTTTGAAGCTGATGTTTAACCTTTCCTAGCAGATGCCGGTATTGCTTAGCTATCTCCTTTTTCTCTTCGGCACTGAGAGTTATGTCTCTTGTTTCGGGCATGTAATTGTATAGCTTTGTAATTACTGCTAAACTAATAAATAAAGCTCAGCTAGAAAATGCTTTTATTCAAATTCTAAAAAAAAAGAAAGAAAAGAGGAATTTTAATGCATAAAAACAAAAAAAAATTATCTTTGCACCCGCTTAACAAGCGAAAATCTTTTACATGCGGGTATGGTGGAATTGGTAGACACGCTAGATTTAGGATCTAGTGCCGCAAGGCGTGGGGGTTCGACTCCCTTTACCCGCACTCATTAAAGTGAACTCTCAAGAATTATTCAAAATTAAAATTACTATCTGTGCAAATTACTCAAGAAAATGTAGATAGCTTAAATGCTATTCTGAAACTTAAAGTAAAGAAAGAAGATTACGAATCAAAGATTCTTCAATCTCTTAATGATTACCGTAAGAAGGTAGACTTGAAAGGTTTCCGTAAAGGACAAGTACCTTTAGGTGTTATTAAAAAGATGTATGGTAATCACATTATGGCTGATACCGTTAATGACATCCTCAATGAGCAAGTGAATAACTACATCATTGAAAATAAATTAGACGTACTAGGTAATCCATTACCTAAAAATGGACAGTCTTTTGATATTGAGATTAACGATATTAAAGATTTTGACTTTGAATACGAAGTAGGACTTGCTCCAGAATTCGAATTGAGCTTCTTGAAAAAAACACCAACTCTTGATAAAGATGTAATTGATGTTACCTCTAAAATGATTGATGAGGAAATGGATAGAGTGCGCAAGCGTTATGGTAAAGTAGAAGAAGTTGTGGGCAAAATGCAAGACGACGATATGCTTACCCTACAATTTGACGAAATCGATGATGCTGGGGTTAAGGTTGAAAATGGAATTAGTCATTCTGCTCCTATCGCTTTAGATATGTTGAAAGATGAAAAGATTCAAAAGGAAGCTAAAGGATTAAAGAAAGGAGACACCTTCACTATTGAGAATATAGAAAAGACTTTCGAAAAGAATAAAGAAGAATTAGCTAAACAAATCTTAAACTTAGATTTAGCGCCTGAAACATTACCTGCTGTTCAAGCTACTTTAGTAGATGTTAAAAGAGTTTTACCTGCAGAGATAACCGAAGACTTTCTTAAAACCGTATATGGTGAAGGAAGCGATGTAAAGGACGAAGCTGGGATGAAAGCAAACATTGAAACAGAGATCAAATCTTACTTCGCAAAACAAGAAGATTCTAGATTATATAATAAGCTCGCTGAGACTTTAATTGAAAAAACAGAGATGTCTTTCCCTGATGAGTTTTTGAAAAGATGGATCAAACTAACCAATGAGAAGCCAATTTCAGAAGAGCAAATTGAAACAGAGTACCCTGCATTCCAAAAGAACTTAAAGTGGAGTTTAATTGTTAAAAAGGTAAGTAAGGAAAATAATGTTGATGTAAGTATGGAAGAAGTGAAGCTACGAACAGCTGATCAAATCCGTCAACAAATGGCAAGCTATGGTATTCCGAACATGCCTGAGGAGGAAATGGAAAAATTTGTTCAGAATATGATGGCCAAGAAGGATCACTCTAGTCAAACGCGTGAAACCTTATTAGAAGAAAAATTGTTTGATTTCTTTAAAGGACAGATTAAAACTAAAGATAAAAAAGTTAGTTTAGAAGAATTTTACAAACAACAGTAGAGCTTTAATATGAAGAATTTTGAAAAAGAAGTAAGGGATTTTGCAACAAAACACAAAGGGATCAGTGGGTCTGTTTATGATGATTATGCATCTATTCACAACTACATGATTACTCCAAACATTATTGAAGAACGTAAGATGAACGCCGTAGCAATGGATGTTTTCTCTCGTTTGATGATGGATAGAATCATTTTCTTAGGTGTTCCAATAGATGATACGGTAGCTAATATCGTTACTGCTCAATTATTATTCTTAGAATCAATTGATGCTAAAAGCGATGTTCAGATATATGTGAATAGTCCAGGTGGTGGTGTTTATGCTGGTTTAGGTATTTATGATACCATGCAGTATATTTTGCCAGATGTGGCGACTATTTGTACAGGTATGGCGGCTTCAATGGGAGCTGTACTATTGTGTGCTGGTACTAAAGGAAAAAGAACTGCTTTAAAACATAGTCGTGTAATGATTCACCAACCTTTAGGTGGTGCAGGTGGTAAAGCAAGTGATGTTCAAATCACTATCAACGAAATTAGAAAGCTTAAAAAAGAATTATACGACATTCTTAGTGAACACTCAGGACAATCTTATGAAAAGATTGAGCAGGATTCAGATAGAGATTTCTGGATGAAAGCAGATGAAGCAATGAAATACGGTATGATTGACGAAGTTTTGATTCGAAAAAAATAAAATCATTATATTCGTAATCATCCGAACCATCATATGAATAAAACCAATAAAATATCAACATGTTCGTTTTGTGGTAAGTCAAAAGCAGAAACTAAACTTTTGGTTTCTGGTTTAGACGCGAATATTTGTGATGCTTGCATTGAGCAAGCTCAGCTTATCGTTATTGAAGAGGTTAGCAAGAAAACTACCAATAGTTTTCGATTCTCATTACCCAAATCAATTAAGCCAAAAAATATTTCTTCTTTTCTAGATCAATATGTTATTGGACAAGATGAAGCGAAGAAGATAATTGCCGTTGCGGTTTACAACCATTACAAACGATTGAATCAACTTAAAGATGAAGAAATTGAGATTGAAAAATCTAATATTCTTTTACTTGGTCGAACTGGTACAGGTAAAACATTACTAGCCAAATCAATTGCTCGATTCTTAAACGTTCCTTTTACCATTGTAGATGCCACCGTATTTACAGAAGCAGGATATGTTGGAGAAGATGTAGAAAGTATCTTATCTCGCTTACTTCAAGTATGTGATTATGATATTCAAGCTGCAGAAAGAGGAATCATTTACATAGATGAAATTGATAAAATAGCTCGTAAGTCAGATAATCCATCTATTACGAGAGATGTGTCTGGTGAAGGTGTTCAGCAAGCACTCTTAAAGTTATTAGAAGGAACTGAAGTATTGGTTCCACCTCAAGGAGGAAGAAAGCATCCTGACCAAAAGATGGTTAAGGTGAACACTCAAAATATCTTATTTATCTGTGGTGGAGCTTTTGATGGTATTGAGAAAAGCATTGCTAAGCGAATCAATACCTCTGTGTTAGGATTTCGATCTGAAGAAAAATCACAAGAAGTAGTAGATAAAGACAATCTACTTCAGTACATTAATCCAGAAGATTTAAGAAGATTCGGTTTGATTCCTGAGTTAATAGGAAGAATACCTGTTGTATCTCATCTTAATCCTTTAGATAAAGAAGCTTTATATAATATACTTACTGTTCCTAAAAATGCTTTGGTTAAACAATACCAAAAGTTGTTTGAATCTGAAGATATTGATTTCACATTCTCAGAGGGAGCTTTACATTTCATTACAGACAAAGCATTGGAATACAAGCTTGGAGCAAGAGGATTAAGATCTATTTGCGAAGCTATAGTTACAGATGCCATGTTTGAGCTTCCTTCAGAAGAAGACATCAAAAGCTTTGAAGTTACTTTAGATTATGCTAAGGAAAAACTAAGCAAGTCTAAGTTAAGTAAGCTGATTAAAGTAGCTTAATTAAATAGCTTCTAACTCATTACTATTCTGCTTATTATAATCCATTATTAAACGAATGCTTGCATCGCTAGGCGAAGCTTTGCGCTGATCTAACAAACTTTTTATTGTCTGGAAACTATCGCTGGCTTCACTCAAGAACTCGTCAAACTTCAAGCTTAATTCGAAAGCTTGAACTTCTTCAGGAGCAAGTTCGTTATAATGGTAAAGGAATAAATCGTCGAGGGTAAAGTTTCTTTTCATAGAAATATTTTTTGAGTAGTTTTATTTTAGAACGCCTCTTCAAAAATATATATTGTATAATGGGAAAGAAAAATTTAATTTTCCTCCCATAGAAACCTTCTTAGCCAATTTAATTATTCATTTTTGTACTCACTATGAAATTCGAACTTGTATCAAAATTTGAACCTAAAGGCGATCAACCTAAAGCGATTAATGAGCTTGTTAAAGGTGTTGAAACTCAAGTCGAAGCTCAAACCCTACTTGGAGTTACGGGTTCAGGTAAAACCTTTACTATTGCTAATTTAATAGAGCGTACCCAAAAACCCACTTTAATACTTACGCATAACAAAACCTTAGTAGCCCAGTTATATGGAGAATTCAAACAATTCTTTCCGAATAACGCCGTGGAGTATTTTGTATCCTATTACGACTACTATCAGCCAGAAGCCTATATGCCTTCTTCTGACACTTATATCGAGAAGGACTTACAGATCAATGAGGAGATAGATAAACTTCGATTGAGTACTACCGCTTCCCTCCTATCAGGAAGACGTGATGTTATTGTTGTTGCCTCTGTATCATGTATTTATGGCATGGGGAATCCTTCTGATTTTGCCAACGGGATCATTAAAATAGCAATTGGACAAATCATTAGCAGAAATACATTTCTATATGATTTAGTTTCGAGTTTATACAATCGAACAATCACCGATTTCGCCCGAGCTACCTTCCGAGTAACAGGAGATACCGTGGACATCAATGTGCCTTATGCCGATTATGCGTATAGAGTAACTTTCTTTGGAGATGAAATAGAAGAATTAACCCGCTTTGATGTAGGAACCGGTAAAACGGAAGCTGAATTAGAAGACATTACTATTTTTCCTGCCAACCTATATGTTGCACCTAAGAATCAAATGACCTCTTTAGTTAACAACATCCAGGACGATTTACACAAACAAATAGAATACTTTAATAGTATAGATAAACACTTGGAGGCTGCCCGCTTAAAAGAACGAGTGGAGTTTGACTTGGAGATGATTAAAGAGTTAGGCTATTGTTCTGGAATTGAGAATTACTCTAGATACTTAGACAAAAGAAATGAAGGTGAGCGACCATTCTGCTTAATTGATTACTTTCCCGATGACTTTTTATTTGTAGTAGATGAGAGTCACGTTACGCTTCCTCAGGTTAGAGGGATGTATGGTGGAGATAGATCGAGAAAGACTAATCTTGTAGAATACGGATTTAGATTGCCTGCAGCATTAGATAATAGACCTTTAAACTTTCAAGAGTTTGAATCTATGATGAAGCAAAGCGTATTTGTAAGTGCTACGCCCAGTGATTATGAACTAGAACGAAGCGAAGGCGTGGTGGTAGAACAAGTAGTTAGACCTACAGGTTTATTGGATCCTCCTATTGAAGTTCGGCCAACACAAAATCAGATCGACGACTTGTTAGAAGAGATTCGCAAGCGTAGAGAGGTCAATGAACGAGTTTTAGTGACTACGCTTACTAAGCGAATGGCTGAAGAACTTGCCAAGTATTTTGCTAAAATGGGTGTTCGTTGTCGCTATATTCACTCTGATATAGATACACTAGAGCGAGTTGAGATTATTCGTGATTTGCGTTTAGGTAAATTTGATGTACTTATTGGAGTTAATTTACTTCGTGAAGGTTTAGATATACCTGAAGTTTCATTGGTAGCTATTCTAGATGCGGATAAAGAGGGCTTTTTGAGAAATAAACGAAGTATGATTCAGACGTCTGGTCGAGCCGCTAGGAATGCAAAAGGTTTTGTAATCATGTATGCTGATAGAATGACGAAAAGCATGGCTGCTACTATTGAAGAAACTGAGCGTAGAAGAGAAACACAGATCAAATATAATTTAGAGCATAACATTACACCTGAAACTGTTTTTAAATCAAGAGAAGAAATTATCAAATCAGGTTCGGTATTAGACTTTATGCACGGAGGGAAAGTTCCTGATATTATTGAGGCTAACCCAAATATAGCTGCCGAAGATGGGGAGTCGTACAAGTCTCCTACTGTCCTTCAAAAAAAGATAGATTCTGTTGAAAAAGCAATGAAGAAAGCAGCTGGCCAAAAAGATTTTTTAGAAGCCGCCCGTTTACGCGATATGTTGATGAATTTGAAGGTGATTTACGCTGAAAAATTCTAGTTATTTAATTCAGTTATTTTAAATTCTGTACGACGATTTAATGCTCTCCCTTCAGGATTGTCGCTTCCATCATCGTTAGTATTCGGTGCAGCTGGTTCAGATTCCCCAAGCCATTTATTTTTAATTCTGAATACTTCTATCCCTTCCGACTTCAGGAAATTCACCGCTGCATCACAACGGCTTTTACTTAAATTTAAGTTGAATTCTGCCGGTCCTTTTCCATCAGTATGAGCTCGAACTTCAACTTGAGATTTAGGATTTAATTTCAAGTAAGCAATGATAGTCTCAAGAGTTGCTGGTGCTTCTGGAGTTAATCTCGATTCCGCATAATTATAATAGATGATTCCAATAAACTCTTTGTGTGTTTCGTTCTTTTTATCTGTTAGAAACAGATCATAATACAAAGTATCAGATTGATTCGAATTTAAAGTATTAAACTCTACTCCTTTGCTCTCATATTTTTTACTTAATGCGGTAATCTTATATTCACTTTCAGTATTAATTGATACGAACTTATCCTTCATATCAATTTTTATCGAATCAACTTTTCCTGTATTTAAGTCTTCTAGAACTAACAGCCCCTCTTGCAATACTTCCCTTCCACTTGGCCCTTCAACATATACTGCTGAAGAAACAAACAATTCAATTTGTGTAGAACGAACTTCGAAGATATCATCACAGCAAGTAGGCCCAGTTAAAGAAGTGGTTCCCGTTCTATTCGATACTAAAAACCCTCTTTCGCCCTTGGCATCTAAAATGAAATCATAATCATCTAAACTTGTGTTAACAGGCGTCTCTAAATTTTTCGGTTCTTCCCAACCATCATTAGATTTTTTTGCAGCAAAAACGTCATATCCGCCTAAACCAATTTTACCGTCAGTACTATAATACAATGTTTGCGTAGCTGGATGATAAAATGGAGAGATATCATCAAATCGAGTGTTTACTGGTGAGCCCATATTTTTAGCTCGTCCAAAATCCCCCTCCTCATTCATTACCGCATACCAAATATCCTTTCCACCTCGTCCACTTTCTCTATTTGAAGTAAAATAAAAAACAGTATACCCTTCTTCATCCTCAACAATTTGCGGATGCGAAGAAGAACTATTCTCTTCGTTAAGATTTCCTTCTAGTTTAACTGCCTTTCCCCAAATCCCTTCAACTAGAACACTTCGATATATATCGCAGTGACTTTCAGAATTACTGACTAATTGGCATTTACTAAAATAGATGGTTTTACCATCAGCACTAAATGAAGGATTACAAACAAAATCATTTCCTTGATTCAGATTAGATGAAAAGTCCTGAGCAAGGTTAAACTTCATATCATACATATCTGAAGTATACAACTTCGCAATATCCTTACTTTCTTCTTCACTACAATCGGAAAGGATCTTTGCATAGATTAACTCATTCCCTCGAATTTCAGGACTAAAATCAGCATAAGGTCCATTTACATTCTCACCTGGGTGCTCTATCACATATGCCGGCTCTTCTACTACTAAATCCATAGCATACGTACATCCTTTAGATGCAATTCTTGATTTACTTTTTTCTAAAGCTAAAGAAGAGTTATTTGCTGCTTTTAACATAAACTTACCATACCAATCTTTAGCTTCCACATATTTAGCTTGGTACTTTAAAGAATTGGCAAGATAAAAATAGGCTACATCGAATTTCTTCTTATTACTATTCTGAATTAAACAATCTTTAAAGTAAGCTTCAGACAAGGCGTAGTTTCTAAGCATTAAAGCACTTTCTCCTGCCAACAAATTCAATTTTGCAAGCTTTCGCTTTTTCTTGGTTCTAAGAAGAGCAGCTTGATAACTATTCATTGCATTATAATGTGCCCCTGATTGACTATATTCATCTCCTTTCTTTTTAAACTTGGAGGCAGATCCTTTAAGCTTTTTATTTTTGGTAAGCTCAAGCACGTCAGATACTTTGACATCAACATCTTCTTTAATTTTGACAACTTTCTCTTTTTTTACCTTAGCTATTTTTTCGACTTTAGCCTTCTTATCTTTAGGTTTAGTGACAAGGTCATTCGGTTTTGATTGCTCTACTTCAACAATGCCGGTGTCATTCAACATGTTTTCGATTTCTTCTTGAGTCTGTGCCGATAAACTGGATAGCACTAAAAAGCCAAGTAGAACGAAACAACATTTTAAGGTATTCAACATTTTAAGGGTTTTAGATTTGTAAATTAACCTACATTTAATGAGAAACCGAAATCAGCCAAATAATTGTTATCCACCATGACACGTGAACAAACAGTGTAGAATATGTCACTTAACTCATTTATTTTTGTATAAAATTTATAACTATGAATAAGCTAAGTGTAATAATACTTGCAATGATTTTAATGAGCTCTTGCGTTTCGTCTATGAAATTTCAAGAACTCAGTGCATTGAATGATAAATACTTTTCAGATCAAATGGATGCTGAGGAAAAATTGGGGAAAGCCGCAGGCGAACGTGATGATTGTATCAATGAGATGGAAGCCTTAAAAGCTAAAATCAATTCTTTAGAGGCTGAGAAAGCTAAACTCTTAGTAAGCAAGCAGCAGATGGAGTCTTTAGTGGAAGAATATAAAACATTAAACGACGAGTTATTCTCTTCAAAGAAGAATATTTTAAATGAAGCGAATTCAAATCAGAAAATGTTAGCTAACAAGTTAGCATTGAAAGAAAAAGAATTGGATGCTATTTCTGTCGCTCAAGAAGCCTTAGATGCTAAATTGAAAGCCAGAGAAAAAGAGTTAGACTTATTAGAAGAGAAGAATCAAAGTCAAAGTGCTCGAATCAAAGAGTTAGAAGATAACTTGAAAGAAAAAGATGAGGCATTAAAAACGCTTAAGTCCAATATTTCCAATGCGCTAAAAGGATTTAGCTCGGAAGATATTAAGGTAGAGGAAAAGAATGGTAATTTATATGTTTCTCTTTCAGAAAAGTTATTGTTTTCTTCTGGAAGCTTTGCTATTGATGAAAAAGGAAAAGACGCGATAGCTAAGTTAGGGCAAGTTCTTAGCAAACAGGAAGAGTTTAAAATTGTAGTTGAAGGACATACCGATAACGTGCCATACAATGGGTCTGGAGTGATTATAGACAATTGGGATCTCAGTGTAAAAAGAGCAACATCTGTTGTACGTATCCTTACGAATGAAGGTGGGGTACTTCCACAAAATGTTTCTGCCAGCGGAAGAGGGGAATTCTTATCTTTGAACGAGAATATCACTACTGAAGAAAAAGCAAAAAATCGTAGAACTGAAATAATTTTATCTCCTAAATTAGATAAGATTATGAATATTCTAAACAACTAATTAACGTGTCAACAGAGCAAAAAGAAATGTCATTCTTTGACCATCTTGAAGAATTAAGATGGCGTATTTTTAGAACAGGAGGAGTTGTTCTGCTATTTTCTCTATTCGCGTTTGTTTTTAAAGGCTTTGTATTCGACAACATCATTTTCGCTCCTACATACAGTGATTTCATCGCCTACGAGTATTGGTGTGATTTGATTAATTATTTAGGATTGCCAATAAGTCTTTGCTTAGGCAATTTAGATTTCATTATTATTAATACAGAGATGGCTGGACAATTTATGGTTCACATAAAAATTGCCATGTCTATTGGAGTAATCATCGCTTTTCCTTATTTAGTTTGGGAGTTGTGGCGTTTTATTAGTCCAGGCTTGCACAATGAAGAAGTTCGAGCATCCAGAAAAGCAATTATGGGAAGTGCTATTTTATTTTTCATTGGAGTTCTTTTCGGCTATTACGTATTGACTCCATTTTCTTTGGACTTTCTCTCTAAGTATAATGTAAGTAGTATAGTTACAAACACTTTTACTCTTACCAACTACATAAGTTTCATAAGTACGATGGTTTTGGCTAGTGGTATCATGTTTCAGTTACCAATGGCCGTATTCTTATTGGCAACAATGAATATTATTACCGCTCGAATGATGCGCGAATATTGGCGATATGCGCTTATTATTTGTATTATTCTATCAGCGATAATTACTCCGCCTGATGTCGCATCCATGATGATGGTAAGCATTCCTTTATTTGGTTTGTATTTAATTAGTATTTTAGTAGCACAGAGGGTAAACCCATAAACCACAAATATCCATGAAAATAATTATCGGTTCAGATCACGCAGGCTTTGACTTAAAAAAAGAGGTAATCGATTATCTAACTAAGTTAGAATTTGAAATAATAGACAAAGGCACGTACAGTTCGGATTCGGTGAACTATCCAGACTTTGCGCATGCTGTAGCAAAATCAGTGGCGAAAACAAAAGATTACTTGGGCATTCTAATCTGTGGAAGTGCAAACGGTGTTTGTATAACTGCAAATAAGCACAAAAACATCCGTGCCGCTATCGCTTGGCATCCTGAAATAGCTGAATTAGCACGACAACATAACAATGCAAATATTCTTTGTTTACCCGCTAGATATTTAAACAAAAAAAAGGCGATGACGATCGTCACAGCCTATTTAGATGCTGAGTTTGAAGGTGGTCGACACCAAACAAGAATTGATTTAATTTAGTGTCATCAATACTTATTTAGACGTAAAATAAAGAATAAGCCCTAAATACTTGACTCTTGAGGCATTATTAGCTATTTTTAAATGCTAATCAATGTAGCATGAAAAAAATTATATTTTTAATCCTCACAATATTTTCCATTAATTCAGTAGTTCATAGTCAATGTACAGTGACACCATTAATTACGGATTCAATAATTGATTGTGGTGATTCAACTATGATAACTATCACCGGATTTGCATTATCGGCAATCTCAGACACATTCTCTGGAATAGGACCTACAGATCCAGGATGGCAGACAACTGCTGGTGCAATTTATACTAATCCATATATTCCTAGTCCACCGATTCTAGGTTCAGGCGATCCAGATGGTGGGACTTATTTTTGGATGGGAGCAACAGCCGTACTTCCAGCTGCGTTAACAACCGTTCCTTTCAATGTTTCTAATGGTGGTCAAATTTGTTTTGACTTCGTATACGCCGTTCAAGGTGGAGCAGCTCCAACCGAGGGGCCAGATTTATCTGAAGAAGGAATTACCATACAGTATTCACCAGATGGTGGAATTACATGGATTGACATTACTTACTTTATGCCCAATGGTCAACAACTCCCTAGTAACCCAGGTGCTAACTTTCCAATGACAAATCCTCCATTTAGTAATACAGGGACACCTTATACCGTTTGGAATACTATTTGCATTCCTATTCCGCTTGGCGCTTTAGGTCCAAATACTTCTTTCCAATGGATTCAAGAGTTTAACTCTGGAGCTTGTTGCGATCACTGGGGCTTAGATAATATCACTATACAATTAGCAGATCCTGCCTATACCTTCTATGAAAATGGTACCGCCGTTGACACGAATTTCTTGTGGGTCTCTCCTACTGATACTCAAGGTTTCACTATTACTTATACCAATGGTATTGATGATACTTGTACCGGTACAGTCACTGTTTATGTTAATCCAACTTTAGTGCTGGATGACTTCTTCATTTGTGAAGGTGTTGGTACCGGAGATACTTTAACCTTAACAGGAGTTGCTCCTTGGGCTCCAGTTTTATGGACTCCGCCCGCTGGTTTAGATGACCCAAGCAGTCATACTCCTTTTGCTAGTCCACCAAGTCCTGGTCCATCTACTACGTATACCTTAACTTCAGCTTGTGGAAGTGATGAGGTTACTACTACTTTCTATAGCGTTGACGCCGTAGCCGAAAAGGATACTATTTGCCCTGACGAGATTAATCAACTTTATGCCAATGTAACGGGAGTTGAAACTGATTGTGATAATGATTATACAGGATTTGAAATTCCTTTTAGTAAGGAGTTTAATGCAAGTCCGACATCCGCTTCATTCACAAATACTAGTAATGGTATTAGTCCAGCTATATCCATTCCTTTTCCTTTTGACTTCTTCTGTACACAAACGAGTTTAGTTAGAATGACCGTAGACGGATACTTAGCAATGAGTGCGGCTGGTTTCCCATCACAATCTGCAAATGGAACTTTACCGAATGCAAATCCTCCTAGTCCAATTATTGCTTTAATGTGGGCAGACTTAGTTGATTCAACTGGTTTATCCAACTACTTTGTTAATGGTACTGCACCAAATAGAAAAATGGTTTTTGAATATAATTTAGTGCATGCGGGAGGAACTACTACTAGCGCCCCAGTGATTGGACAAATTATTCTTCATGAAACCACTAACTTCGTTGATATCCTTTGTGAAAGCTGTGTAAACGCACCAAATAATATTACTTCTACTCAAGGAATTAAAACTTCAGCTACTGTTGGACAAGCTACTCCAGGAAGAAATAATACCACTTGGTCAGCAAGCAATTTAGCTTATAGATATATTCCTAATTCATTATCTTCTGCTTCACAGACCATTACTTGGACGCCAAGCGTAAATGTATACGGAGCCAATACCCTGGCACCAATTGTAACCCCAGATACTACAACGCAATACATTGTGAGTGTTTTGAATAATTGGAATCTATGTGAATACTTCGATACGGTTGATGTATTTGTAGAACTATTGCTTACGGCTGATGCCGGTCCAGACACGAGCATCTGCTTTGGTGAAACCTACCCTATGCTTGGCGTATCTAATGGTGATTCATATACTTGGTCACCTAATGATGGAAGTTTGACTGATGTAAATATACTTACTCCTATTGCCGACCCTGCTGTTACTACTATTTATACACTAGAAGCACAAGCTGGACAATGCCTTGAGTATGATACTATGACATTGACTATCAATAATTTCGTAATTGATTCTACCACTTTAGTTGATGAGCTATGTGTAGCAAATACAGGATCAATCACCATACATGCCTCTGGTCAGACAGCTGGTTTACAATATTCTATTGACAATGGCGTAACTTATCAGTTATCAAATACCTTCAATGGTCTAACTGGTGGAAGCTTTGATATCTTAATTGGAAGTGTCAATTGCGATACGACTTATACAATGAGTATTTTAGCTGCAGCATCTCCAATGGTTGCCAATGCAATCATCCTAGACCCAGCAGATTGCGGTCTACCAGGAGGAATATTTATTGACGTTACTGGAGGTGCACAACCACTTATGTATAGTATTGACAACGGAGTTACATTTGCTTTAACTGATTCTTTTCCTAGTCAAGCTGGTGGAAACTATGATATTGTAGTACAAGATGCATCTCTTTGTCTTCTTGATACAGCAGTAGTAATTCCATCTACCAACGTTTTAGATCTAGGAGTCGATAATACTACTCTAGTTTCTTGCTTTGGTGTTTCTGATGGTTCAGTTACCTTTTCAGCAACTGGAGGTCAAGCACCATTCCAATACTCATTGGATCAAATTACCACTCAAGCAGGGAACGCTTTCTTTAACTTGCCAGCTGGACCATATACTGGATTTATTACCGGTAATAATGGATGTAGCGACTCTGTTGCTTTTACTATAAACGAACCTAACTTGTTAGCTGTACAAATTACTGTTCCAGGTAATGTATTATGCGCAGGTGGAGTAATTGACAGCTTAACAGCTGTGTTTACTGGTGGAACTCCTGATTATTCTTATGAGTGGAATACTACAGCAACTACCCAAACCATTCAAGGTATTGTTTTTGGGAACTACTGGGTACAAGTGACCGATTCTAACTTATGTGTAGCAAATGATAGTGTAATCATTGCTCAACCGGTGGCACTCTTTTTAGAAATCGCTTCTGATAGTGTTTTATGTGGAGGTCAAAATTCAGGATTTGCGTATGTTACTTCATTATCAGGAGGAACTCCAGGGTACACCTATAGCTGGGAAGGTCCAGCTGGTGCAGTTGCAGGAAATGATACGGCTTCTGCCCTTCCTGCTGGTCAATACATTTTAACAGTTTCAGATTTTAATGGTTGTCCTATTTCTGATACAACAATAATTTTTGAACCTTCTCCAGTACTAATTGCTCTAAGTCCAACTGTTCTTTCTTGTAACGGAGATAATGATGCTTGTATTGATGCTGCTGTTAGCGGTGGAACACCTCCTTACTTATATGCGTGGTCACATGGACCAGCTACTGAAGATGTATGTGGCTTGAGCGCTGGATGGTATACTTTTACAGTTACTGATTCTAAAGGATGTGTGTATTTAGATAGTGCACAGATTATTCAACCAGATTCATTAAGTCTTACCACTACACAAGTTGATGTAACATGTAATGGTTTTAATAATGGTTCAGCTACTGTAAATGTTACAGGTGGAACACCTGCATATTCATACGACTGGGTAGGAACTGGTCAAACTAATGCTACTGCTGCGAACATATTTGCAGGTAATTATACCATTATCGTTACCGATGCTAATACTTGCATTAATTCTATCGCTATTGTGATTACAGAGCCTACAGATTCGATTACCTTAACTATTGATAATGTAACAGATGTATTATGTAACGGTACTAGTACTGGTGCTGTTTCTGTAAGCACTTTCGGTGGAACACCAACATATACCTACTTATGGACGAATGGTGGTGGAACCAATGAAGATTTAAGCACTGCCAGTGCGGGTGTTTACACCTTGACTGTTACCGATGCGAATGGTTGTCCTAATTCTATTACTGCAACAATCGCAGAACCGACTGCTATTCCAATTACTTTAGCTGGAACCAATACAAGTTGTTTTGGTGCAAGTACAGGAAGTATTAATGCAACAGTTACTGGAGGTGAATCTCCTTATTCTTATGCATGGAGTGGACCAAACGGATATACTGCAGCTACCGAAGATGTAAACAGCATTGCAGCTGGAACATATAGCTTAATCGTTACGGATGACAACAACTGTACTTCAACTCAAAATGTAGTTATAACTGAACCGGCCTTAGTAAGCATCGGATTTAGCGAAAGTCCTGTGAATTGCTTTGGAGGTAATGATGGAAGCCTAACGGCAAGTGTGATTACTGGAGGAACTGCTCCCTTCAGTTTCCAATGGGATGCTGCAGCAAATAACCAAGTCACAGCAACAGCTACTGGCTTAACTGAAGGAAACTATTTAGTAAGCGTTACCGATGCTAATGGATGTACCTATAGCGACAATGCAAACCTTACAGAGCCTCTAGTGCCACTAAGCATAACAATGGATAGTACTAATATTACTTGTGCAAGCTACAATGATGGTGTTGGAATAGTAACGGCAAGTGGAGGAACTGCAGGCTATACCTACTTATGGAATGACCCAATAGCTCAAACCAGTGCTCAAGCTACCAATCTATCACCTGGGACATACCAAGTTATTGTGACAGATGCTAATGGATGTGCTGAAAATGGAACCATAATGATTACTGAGCCAGACCCAATTTTTGTCGATCAAGAATCGGATTCAACTAATTGTTTTGGTGATGCAACTGGTGCAATCCAAATTATCGCAAGCGGAGGAACCATGGCTGGTTTTGCTTATTCTATCGATGGAGGAGAAACTTTCCAAAGTAGTGCTGAATTTTATAATCTACCCGCTGGAATTTATAATGAAATCATAGTGCAAGATTTAGGTTCAAATGTTGAGTGTTATTCAGACCCTATTTCTAGTACTATTTATGAGCAGCCATACTTCTCATTTGTTATTAATCCAGATGATACTACCCTTCAATTAGAAGTGAGTTTGACTTTAGACCTTGAAGTAACATCTCCAAATTATACAAATGCGGACATTGCTCAAGTAAACTGGTTCCCAACTACTGGACTTAATTGTATTGATTGTATCGATCCTACTGTATTAACTTACGATCATTACACAGAATATACTGCTACTGTTTATTACTACGGTGATGACAATGAGTTATGTAATTCAGCATCTAACACGGTAATCATAGTAGAAAATAATTTAGCCTTATTTATTCCTAATGCCTTCACTCCTAGTAATTTTGATGAAGTGAATAGACGCTTTGAAGTATTCGGAGAAGGTATTGAGTATATTACGCTGCAAGTATTTAATCGCATAGGTGAGAAGATCTTTGAAAGTAAGAATCAAAGTGCTACTTGGGATGGAACCTATAAGGGAGAATTACAAAGCCCTGGTGTGTATACCTACTTTGTAAGTGTTGAATACTTAGATGGAAAAGTAGTAGACAGAAAAGGAAGTGTTACTTTACTTCGATAAAAGATAAAACATATTGAGATCTAAGAAAGCCTCATTAGATTGAGGCTTTCTTATTGGTGGTACTTATAACAATCCTTTGTGTGGTCATTAACCATTCCAGAGGCTTGCATAAAGGCATAGCAAATTGTACCGCCAACAAAAGTGAATCCACATTTCTTGAGTTGTTTACTCATTTGAATGCTAAGTGAAGTTTTTGCAGGTAGATCATCCATAGATTCGAAGTTGTTTGTAATTGGCTTTCCACCTACAAATGACCAAATGTATGAAGAGAAGGAACCCTGTTCTTTTTGAATTTTAAGAAAGGCAATGGCATTCTTTCTAATTGCAAACACCTTTAGACGATTACGAATAATTCCTTTATTTAAGAGAATCTGTTCTAAATAATCATCAGAAAAATTAGCAATAGATTCCGCGTTAAACCCAGCAAAGAGCCTTCTATAATTTTCGCGTTTTTTGAGGATAGTTATCCAAGTCAAGCCAGCCTGTTGACCTTCCAAACATATCATTTCAAATAGATAATCATCGTCGTAATTAGGTGCACCCCACTCTTCGTCATGATACTTAATGTACAATGCATCAGAAGTACTCCAAGCACATCTTTTCTTTTCCATTAAATCTCTTTTAACCGAGCTATATATTTACCTAAGATATCAAACTCTAAATTCGCTTTATCCCCTTCTTTTAAGTCTTGAAAGCATGTATGCTCATAGGTAAAAGGAATAATTACAACTTCAAAACTGGTATTAGTAACATTAAATGCAGTTAAACTAACCCCATTAATACAAATAGAACCTTTTTCAACGATTAGTTTATCCCTACTGGCCTCATATTCAAAAATAAATCTCCAACTCCCTTCATTAAGCTCTTTAAGCCTACAGCTAGCTTGAGCATCTACATGACCCTGCACAATATGACCATCTAAGCGATCATTCATTCGCATACAACGTTCTAAATTAACCTTCGCTCCAATGACAAGGTCAGATAAATTAGTAAGGTCTAAAGTCTCTTTAACAGCTGTTACTACATACTGATCGTTAACAATTTCAACCACGGTTAAGCAAACACCATTATGCGCAACGCTCTGGTCAATCTTCAACTCATTCGCTATCGAAGATTGAAAGGTGAAGTGCCCATTTCCATCTTCTAGTTGGATATCAACTAGCTTAGCCAGATTTTCAATTATTCCTGTAAACATGTATAAAATATTTTTTAAGAATGAACAACACTAGTTATTTCTGATAAGGTGAATAAATCCCCCGCCATCATCTTGAGGTAAAGGAATTTTGTCTAGCGTTCCATCGCTTCGTAAAACGAAATAGAAACCACTATAGAGGTATACCCCATCGTTTAGTTCTTTGTTCGTCTTTTGATCTGTTCCATCCCAATTAATGTTTGGGTTCTCAGCTTGCCAAACTACACTTCCCCAACGATTATAAATTTTCATTTCAATCTTAGCTACAAATCTCCAACCCGGAAACGGAGTATAGACATCATTCGCTCCATCACCATTTGGCGTAAAACTATTCGGTAAGTCATAGAATGGACAATTCTCAATACATAAAGTATCACTAAACTCTCCAACATTTCCCTTTTCATCTATGGCATTGATAATATAACAACCAGCCAAAGTGGTATTCAATTGATGAACAAAAAAGGTGTCGGACGTAGAACTTAAAAGTTGGTACTCTATTTCATCTTCTGAATAATACAAATTATACTCTACTGCATCCTCGCCGCAAGTTAATGCAGTCCAGGATATTCTGTTCTGAAAATTACTTTGTGTCCAAGCTTGACCTTGCAGTGATTCACAGTCATTACTGATAATCATTTCAGGAGGACAAGGTGCTGTTGTGTCAATAGGAATAGCACAAACACGTTGAGACAAGTTAATCAACGGTCTTGGTAAATCAGTGTTCGTATACCTGCCATTACTTTGCACAAAGTAACAATAAGACGAATCATTAAGCAAACCCGTATCTAAATAGCTTTGTTCGAGAACCGTTGTAATACTATCATATATTCCATTGATATTATCACTTCTAAATATTGTAAAGCGATCATTTAGCCAAGGAACATCTTCTTCCCAGCTCAAGGCTAGTTCTTCATCTCCAGGACCTATCGTCAAGAAAATAGAAGAAGCAACTGAGGTGCTTCCTAAGGTGTCGTTTCCTCCTTCTGCATAGAAACGAAGCTCATAGGAATACTCATTTTCTGAAGTATTCAATAAGGTATCCATATAACTAGTATCAATAAGTGCCGAATATGACAGCGCGGTAAAGCTAGTAATCAATTGCAAGTTACTTCCTGCAAAATCTTGAGAACTATACAATTCAAAAACGTAAGGTGGAGGATCTAAGATAGTATCCAAAAGACTAGGCCCTGCAATAGGTTTTGTCCAATTGATAAATATCTCGCCACTAGTTGTATCTGTAATATCTACCGATACATTAAGAATTACGGGTAAATCCAACGGCAACTCTACGCATACCTCATTACTTGGTGCACTTACTACTTTATTATAGACGCTCCCTTGAGAAGATGTAGGATTCTTTCCAAAATGAGCTAAAACTCTATAAGAATACTGATTTCCACGATCAACATCCGTATCCAAATAATCGTAGGTTAATATATCTTCCGCAATCAACTCGTAATCCGTATTATCTAAACCTAAATCACAGATACTGATATCAAAACTATCACATCCAATTTTTCTCCAAACAGAGAAATACTGAAAATCAGGTGAGTTAATACAATCATAGGGGTCATCCCAATTCAATAAAACATTGTTATTGATAATAGTCGCATTCAAGCCAATAGGTGGTGGCGGAACTACATTAATCAGCCAAGTCTCTAAATCTGAGAGAATAACTCCATTCCCATTGGGTTCATCTTCTGCTTTAAACACGACTTGATAAAACTGCGGACGAATATGTTCACAGCCTACATTCCAAGAAAAAACTCCCACAGGATTCAAGCCTGTATCTGCTTGAAAAGTTGCTGGAGATGGTGTAATGATAAATGGAGCTCCTAAAGCTGATAGACGCACTATTTCCCCATTAGGATCTTGGGCACTTACATTTATAGAAAAAGTAGAACCCGCTATAACACAGGTATCCCTAAGGGCTCGTATTTGAGGTGGGTCATCGAGTATAGCCTCAACGATTATTTCCATATCTCGCAACATGGTGCCGATACATCTTCCATTTCGAAACTCATTTATCAAGATAGCAATATTGTATATTCCTTGTTGCTGAGGAGTTGCCCATATAATTTCACCTGTATGCTCATCTATGGTAAAACTATTATTGGGTCCAGGAGGGAATTGATCTGGAAAGACATAAAGCGGCACTTCCAAACCATTTCCGGCCAATGAAGGAACTAAGCGAAAATATAGACTATCTCCATCGGGGTCAAATGCATTAGGATTGTGATAAAAAGTATCATTTACATTCGCGAAATCTATTGGAGGATTAAGTAATATAGGGGATGAATTACTTTCAAACAATTCTGGTGGAATGTACTTTAAGGTATCCTCAAAATAGATAGGCACACTCACAGAACCTGTGCCTCCAGAAATATTTACAATATCCGCAATTCTATTCTGATCCGTAACTGAAATGACGTAAAAGGGAAGAGCGCCACTATAGGTATGTACACCACTCTCATAAATGTTTTCTTTGATGTCATTGCCAATTAACTGTCCATTAGGAACGCCTCCAACTAGGGGCCCATTCACTCTAACTACCTCTTCTAATGTGCCATCTCCCCAGTCTAACTGTAAAGAGTCCCTATCTGCATTAGCGCTTAAATCACTAATCTTTGAGTAGCTTATGACGGTAACTCGATAACTTAAAGGTGAGATATATTCATAGAGTAACTCCCCTGCTCTGTTATGCGTAGCATAAGCATCAAGGCTCGCCATTACCAGACCAATCAAAACAATAATTTTTAAAAGAAACTTACTTTTCATTTGCTTTAACGAAATTACAAAACATAGCTGTATTTAGTGTATTTTTTTGTCACGTTAATTGTAAAACTAAAAAAGCTTCGCAATCTCTAAATTTACTTTAGAAATATAACGAAGCTTTTTAGATTTTATTAAGAACTTACTTAGACGATATTGAACTTTTAGAATACAATCTGTTCATTCTAGCAATGTTCTCTAGTGAAATACCTTTAGGACATTCCGCTTCACATGCTCCTGTGTTCGTGCAGTTGCCAAATCCTTCTTTATCCATTTGAGCAACCATGTTTAATACTCTTTGGTCACTTTCCACTTTACCTTGAGGTAACAAGTCTAATTGCGATACTTTAGCAGAAACGAATAACATAGCACTTGCATTCTTGCATGCGGCAACACATGCGCCACATCCAATGCAAGTTGCTGCATCAAAAGCTGCATCTGCATCATGCTTTGGAATTGGAATAGCATTAGCATCCTGCGTATTTCCACTAGTATTTACAGAAACATAACCACCTGCTTGAATAATACGGTCGAATGCTCCTCTATCAACTACTAAATCTTTAATGATTGGAAAAGCACTTGCTCTCCATGGTTCAATGGTAATGGTTTCACCATCTTTGAACGACCTCATATGCAATTGGCAGGTAGTTACTCTATCACCTGGTCCGTGAGGCTGTCCATTGATATACATAGAACATGAACCACAAATACCTTCTCTACAATCGTGATCAAAAGCAATTGGTTCTTCGCCTTTCACCACTAATTCTAAATTAAGTACATCTATCATTTCCAAAAATGATGAATCAGGAGAAATATCCTTTACATCATAATCGACCATTTGTCCTTTATCGTTTGCACCTAGTTGGCGCCATACTTTCAATTTTAAATTCATTACTCTACTTTTAAGTACTGTATTAAAAAACTATTTATAAGATCTCGTCTTCAACGCAATCGCCTCGAACTTCAATTCTTCTTTATGTAATGCAGGCTCTACATTGTCTCCTTTGTATTCCCACGCTGCTACATACGCAAAATCCTTATCATCTCTTAGCGCTTCACCTTCTGGTGTTTTGTACTCTTCACGGAAATGACCACCACAAGATTCATTTCTTTGCAAAGCATCCAAAGCAAACAATTCACCTAATTCAAGAAAATCTGCAACACGTCCAGCTTTTTCAAGCTCTTGATTGAATCCTTTATCAGAACCCGGCACAAAAACATCTTTCCAGAATTCTTCTCTAATCACTTTAATTTCAGCGATAGCTTCTTTAAGACCCTTCTCATTTCTGGCCATTCCAACTTTATCCCACATAACTTTCCCTAAGCGCTTGTGGAATTCATCAACTGGCTTAGTTCCTTTATTGTTTATTAATTTTTCAATTCTACCAGCAACTTCTTTCTCCGCAGCATCAAACTCAGGCAAATCTGTAGGTATTTTTCCAGTACTAATCTCTTTTGCTAAGTAATCCCCAATCGTATAAGGCAATACGAAATATCCATCAGCTAAACCTTGCATTAGTGCAGAAGCTCCTAGTCTATTTGCTCCGTGATCGGAGAAGTTTGCTTCACCAATAGAGTATAAACCTTCAACCGAGGTCATCAAGTTATAATCCACCCATGTACCACCCATTGTATAATGGACAGCCGGGTAAATCATCATTGGCGTTTCATAAGGATTCTGATCTACAATCTTTTCATACATTTCGAAAAGGTTGCCATATTTTGACTTGACTACATCCTTACCTAATCGTTCGATCTCAGCGGTATTAGTTTCGTCTATATCATGTAATCTTGCTTGAATTTTACCATATCGTAGTACAGCAGCAGCGAAATCTAAATAAACAGCCTCACCGGTTTTATTAACACCAAATCCAGCATCACATCTCTCCTTAGCTGCTCTTGAAGCAACATCTCTAGGAACTAAATTCCCAAATGCAGGATATCTTCTTTCCAAATAGTAATCTCTTCTATCTTCCGCTAAATCAGTTGGCTTCAAAGAACCATTTCTAATTTTCTCTGCATCCTCTATATGCAAGGGAACCCAAATTCGTCCATCATTTCTCAAAGATTCTGACATTAAAGTCAATTTACTTTGATGATCTCCACTACGTGGAATACATGTTGGGTGAATTTGTGTATAACAAGGGTTTGCGAAGAAAGCTCCTTTTTTGTATGCTTTCCAAGCGGCAGTTACATTACTACCCATAGCATTAGTAGACAAGAAAAATACGTTACCGTATCCACCACCTGCCATTACCACAGCATGTGCAGAATGTCTTTCTATTTCACCCGTAATTAAATTACGTGCAATGATTCCTCTAGCTTTTCCATCTACGATTACTACATCAAGCATTTCATGTCTGTTAAACATTTCTACTTTGCCAGTAGCTATTTGACGACTTAAGGCAGAGTACGCCCCTAATAAAAGCTGCTGTCCAGTTTGACCTGCAGCATAAAAAGTTCTAGATACTAAAACACCACCGAATGAACGATTATCCAATAATCCTCCATACTCACGAGCAAAAGGTACTCCTTGCGCCACACATTGGTCAATAATATTTCCAGAAACTTGAGCTAATCGATAAACGTTTGCTTCTCTACTTCTATAATCACCACCTTTTACGGTATCGTAAAATAAACGATAATTAGAATCTCCATCTCCTTGATAGTTCTTTGCAGCATTAATTCCTCCTTGAGCAGCAATTGAGTGTGCTCTTCTCGGGCTATCTTGAAAACAAAAAGTCTTAACATTATATCCAAGTTCGGCGAGGGTTGCAGAAGCAGAACCACCTGCTAAACCAGTACCAATTACAATAACGTCAATGTTTCTCTTGTTTGCTGGGTTAACCAAATCAATATGACCCTTGTGGTTTTCCCACTTTTCGCTCATTTCTCCTTCAGGAACTTTAGCATTTAATACAGACATAGTATATGATAATTTTAATGGATTAAAAAGTGATAAATTGCAATAAAGGCAAAACCTGCAGGTATTACAATACTATAGAAGAATCCTATTTTCTTTAAAATTGGAGTGTATTTTGGATGATTCGCTCCAACTGATTGAAACGATGATTCAAACCCGTGGTTCGTGTGCAATCCTAAAAATACAAACGCAGCCACATAAATAACTACGCGCCAAACATCTTGAAATTTATGAACTAACTCTTCATAATATCTTAGTTCCCCGTTTGCATTCAAACCAGTCATATCTCCTTGACCATACTTTACAATCATTTCATGTACCCAAAAATCATAAAGGTGTAATCCCATGAATAAGAGAATAGCAATTCCGGAATAGATCATGTTCTTACTTACCTTCTTCCCTCCTGAGGTACTAGCAGCAAAATAGCCAATAGGTCTGGCCTTTCTATTCTGGATTTCCAAAACAAAGGCCATCACGAAGTGAAAAATGATACCAAACATCAATACGGGTTGCAATACAGCCTGCACTAAAAAGTTAGTTCCCATAAAGTGCGAAACCTCATTAAAGGCATCTGGATTAACTATAGATAAGATGTTGATAGTGAAATGTTGTAGGAGGAAAAACATCAAGAAAAATCCTGACAAAGCCATTAAAATTTTTCTACTAATTGTGGACAATTTTGACATGTACTTAAATTTTTCCCAAAGGTAATTAATGAATCACTAGAAATCAAGATTAAAAGTGGTCAATAAACTATTTAGAAACCATCTAGATAAACCAAACTTAGTACGCCGATTCTTAATCTAAAAACAAAAATCGAGTGAAATAGTTTATACTGTGAGGAGTTTAAAGCCCCATCAATGTCAAGAAATTTTGCTTTTGCTGGTATACCGCCTGCATAACTTTCCATTAAACTCGCCTATAGCAATTGACCTATTGGAGTTTTTCAAGAAGTGGTGTACATGGAATTCATCTATGCTTAAAGCGTGATATGCAGCAGCACATCACTTAAGCTTTCTACTGGGGTAATGCCAGTATCAGCTGGAATCTCTTTGGTGGTAACCATAAAACACTCCATTCCTAAGGTTAGGCCAAAACGCATATCTGAAAGTTTATCTCCTACCATAATAGATTTGTTGAAATCAATTTCAGGGAAATCTCTTTTCGCCCACATCGCCATTCCTATTTCAGGTTTACGACAAGGGGATTCTTCTTCTTCTAGATCTGGACAATAATATACTCTGTCTATCCGCCCATCTTCTTCCTTAACAACCTCAACTAGCCTGTTATGAATTTCGTGCAATTGGTCTTTGGTCATCAATTCCTTACCAACACCTTGTTGATTCGTAACTACCACAATTCGACCCATTAGCATACCAAAATAACGCAATGAACGATGAACATCAGGTAAAAATTCAAACTCATCCCAAGAAGTCACATAGCCATCTTCAATATTCTTATTAATAACCCCATCTCTATCCAAAAACAAGGTCCACGTTTCGTCTACTTCAATCTTCTTACTCACTAAATAATTTTTTTTCTACTAATTCACATATAATATGCCCAAGTAATAGGTGACACTCCTGAATTCGAGGTGTATCGGTACTGGGTATTTTCACTTTCAAACTACAACTGGCATCCAGTTCAGTTTCTGCACTACCTGTAAATGCTACGGCCTCCACTCCCATCTTTTGGGCTTGTTTGGCTGCATTGATAATATTGGGAGATTTTCCTGAAGTACTTAAAAGCCATAGTACATCACCTTTTTTTGCTTTAGCTTCTAATAGTCTTGCAAAGAGATGATCAAAGCCAAAATCATTGGCTATGGCAGTTAACGCTGCTTCGTTTACATTTAAGGCTTCAACCGGTAAAGCTTTACGGTCTAAATAAAATCGTCCAGAAAATTCTGCGGCTAGATGAAGTGCGTCTGCAGCACTCCCTCCATTTCCACAAATAAGAATCTGATTGCCTGTGTTCAAAGTATCGACAAATTTACGGGTAATTTGATCTACACTTAAAAGCAATTCACGGTCCTGAATCAGGGCCTTTTTAAGGTCTGCACTTGCTTGAATACGTGTAATAATGTCTTGCATGTCCTTAGTTTATTACTTCTTTTTAGAATTCCCGTAATAGTTATTTACAAAGCCTAAAGCTTCTTCTACTCCCATCATTTTTTGATAAACTGCATAAATCAAACCTGCACCGTAGGCAAAAACTTGAATATTCAGCGTAAGAATAGCGTACAAAGCTACAAGGATTTGTCGATGTTTTAAAAAAGCTTGAACAAATGCAATTAGACAAACAATTAAATGGCCCAAGACAACTAATTGAAAAAGCTTAACAAAGACTGGAAATAGTAAGGCCAATAAAAACAATAAGGCATAAGAGGCTACAATAAGTGACGGTAGAAAGTGTACCGTTTTCAATAACTCTTTATGACTTGTACCTAGATTGATTCGTGCAACGCCCCAATTGAAGATTTGTTTAAAGAATTTCTTTAAGCTAGTTCTTCGTTTATGGTAAACAAAAGCATCTGGAATAAGTCCCACTTCAAACCCCGCTTGATAAATTCTTGCTGAGTAATCCATATCCTGACCATGTCTTAGCATGTTCATTCCACCTATCTTTTCATATACTTCACGAGAAATACCCATGTTAAAACTTCTAGGATAAAATTTACCCACGCTTTTCTTTCCTCCTCTGGTTCCACCGGTACCTAAAAACGAGGTCATACTATAATTAATAGCTTTCACTAATGGCGAGAATGATTCGTGAGCACTATCAGGACCTCCGAATGCGTCTAATGGATGTTTGCTTAGATAACTATCAATTTCTTCCAACCATTGTGGTGGGAACATACAATCGGAGTCTACAAATACAAAGTATTCACCTTTAGCTTCTTTCATTCCGTAATTCCTAGCCTTTCCTGGTCCTTGATTTTGCTGGAATATTGCTCTTGACTGCAGCCCACTACTTGAACTATATGATTCTATATATTCTTTAAATCCATCAGAAGAACCATCATCTACAAATAGAAATTCGAAGGAGTCCCTAGAAAAAGGTATTAACTCAGCAGATGCTAAAAGTTCTTTAACCTCCTCCAGCCTATTATAAACAGCTATGATAATTGAATATTTCAAGTACTAGGCTTTCGGTTTAATCAAGTAATATGCGCATGTGCTTACAAAATTACGCACAAATGGAATATTGGCAAGAATAAAATTTTGTTTTTTAGGTTTGAGTTTAAACTTAATCTCATAGTTAGGGTTAATGAAATAAATTGTCTCATCAAGAATATCCCAATTAGAAGATTTAGCTATTCGCCTAAATCGCTCAATAGATATTCCAGTTGATTTAGTCTGCAACAAAGACTCCATGCGTTGCTCTGACTCTCCAAAAAGCTTTAGAATAGCTTTGTACAAAAAAGCTGGCAGGATATGAAAAAAGGGGGTCTTTCCTAAAATTGACTTACAACCTTGCTGATGTCCGCCGAAAGGCATATACCATGGTGGGAAGCCAAAAAAGATAAGTCCATCTGGTTTTACAAATTGATGTAAGAAGGCCATAAATTTTTCCTGATCAGGAATATGTTCAATAACATCTCTCATCATGATTAGATCAAACTTTCCAAAATCGGCTGGATTAACATCGTAAATATTCTGAGTAAGCAGTTGTAATTTACTCGTGTCGTCAGTAAATTTATCTAAATAATACTTTGCGCGTTCAATTTGAACCTCGATCAAATCAATTCCTACAACTTCATATCCTTTTGAAACAAAATACTTAAGATTGCCGCCTTCTCCACAACCTATTTCCAGAACTCTAGCGTTCCGTGCAAGTTGCTTACAAGATTCGATATAAGGAACTACATATTTTTCAGTTGTAAAGTCCTGTTCTTTGAAATATCGTTCTCTATTTGCTCGTCGTTGTTCAGTAGAAATTTTTTCTCCCGTTTGCATATATTATGTACTGATTTATTTAGGCGAATATAACCAAAATAACGCTTACGATAATAAAGTCTAAATATTTTCATTTACTTTGCATTTATCAACAAAATAATTGGAATGGAAATCGACTTCAAGAAACAAATACTCCCTCATTTCATAGCCATTATAGCCATTTTAGGTTTTAGTATTGCTTTGTTTGCACCTAGCCTTGATGGCAGTAAAGTAGTAGGTCCAGATAGTATTTCTTCAGCAGCTAGATACAAGTACATATTAGATTACAAAGAAGAAACAGGAAAAAATGCCACTTGGAATCCTTCGCAGTTCGCTGGAGACCCTAGAGTTTTAGCATTAGGAAAAGAGAGTAATTTATTAGGGATTGTTCACCAGGTTTTTACACTGAATGTTTGGTATCCGATTGGGATGTTTTTCGCTATTGGTTTAGCTATGTACCTTTCCCTGTGCTTAATGGGCGTCAATTCCTGGATTGGCTTGATTGTGAGTCTAGGCTATATGCTATCCTATATCTTCTTCACTTTATATGAGGCCGGTCATGGTCAAAAAGTGCTAACTTTAGCATACGTCCCTCTGGTTATTTCTGGAACGATTATGCTTTTAGGCAAGAAGAAATTACATGGCATTCTTGCTCTTCTAATTGGTACTTCTCTAGCCATTTTTGTAGGTCACGTACAAATGGTTTTCTATCTAATTCTTGCATTAGTTGCATTCGGAATTCCATTAATCATATTCGCTTTAAAAGACAAAACATACAAATCTTTTTCTACAGGCTTGGCCATAGCTATCGTTGTTGCACTAGTTGCGGTAGGAACAGATTACTCCCAATTGAAATCTACTTATGAATTTTCTAAGCAAACCATGCGTGGAGGAAGTATATTAGAAGGAAAGACAGAAGCGGATGCTCCCGACGAAACAAAGAGCTCTGGACTTAAATGGGATTATGCCATGAGTTGGAGTTTTCAAGCTAAAGAATTCCTTACTATAGTAGTTCCCCGAATTGCTGGTGGTGGTTCACAAGAAAAAATAGACAAGGAGAATCCAATAGCTAAGTTGATGATGCAGAATGGCTCTAAAGTTAAAAATGATAAAGTAGCCGTACCCGCGTATTGGGGCTCAATGCCATTTACATCTGGTGGAGTTTATGTTGGAGCGAGCGTTCTTTGTCTTTTTATGATATCGCTGTTTTTTATTGAACGAAAATATGCCTTTGCTTTTGGATCAGCTTTTCTTATGATCTTCCTACTGTCAATGGGTAAACACGCCGAATGGTTTAATCGCATGCTATTCGATTTTTTACCGATGTTTAGTAAGTTTAGAGCGCCCAGTTCTGCCGTATCTATTCTACCCGCCTTTGTTTTCTTGCAAGTTGGAATGGGTTTACATAAACTAATCGAAGAAGAAAAAACGGCCAATACCATTAAGTATTTATTGATCGGTGCAGGAATAAGTGTTGGATTTTTAATCCTTGTGTTCTTATTAGGTAGTTCGAGTTTTAGCTTCCTTTCTCCTAATGATGCAAACTATGAGTTTAACATTCAAAGCATATTAATTGAAGGTAGAAAAGAACTTTTCAAAGCAGATATTATTCGAAGCATCGTCTTTATGCTTTTAGCTGCAGGTAGCTTGTTTCTTTACCTCAAAGAGATTCTAAAGTCCAAGTATCTACTCTATGTAATACTTGCTGGAATTTTCATCATGGATCTTCTACCTATTGATCGTAGAATTGTTTCGAACGATGACTTTATCACTGAAACCGTTTTTGAAAATCAATTTACTGCTAGACAAGCTGATCTACAGATTTTGAAAGCGGAGCCTAATGGAAGAGGTTTTTATCGAGTTTTAGATTTATCCGTTAATACTTTTAATGATGCTAAATCTTGTTACTATCATAATCAAGTTGGAGGATATAGTGCTACGAAAATGCAGCGATATCAGGATATGATTGAATATCATATTGCAAAAAACAACATGGAAGTCCTGAATATGCTGAATACCAAGTACTTCATCACTAGAGAAGGTGCCGTGCAGCAAAACCCTGAGGCAAATGGGAATGCGTGGTTTGTTAGTAGTATACAATATGTAGAAACGGATAAAGCGGAGATAGAAGCACTTAACACCATTCAAACTAAGCAAACTGCAGTGATTAAGAAAGATGAGTTTGGAGAAGTGCAAGTTGGTGATGGTTCGGGAAATATAGCCTTAAGGACTTTCTTGCCAGAAAAAATGGTCTACGAGAGTTCCTCCAATGCTAATCAGTTCGCTGTATTCTCAGAGACATGGTACAATGGTAAAACAGGATGGGTGGCTACAATCGATGGGGAAGAAACACCTATTATTCGTGCTAATTATATCTTGAGAGGTATTGAAATTCCAAGTGGCACACATGAAGTTATCATGGAATTCAAACCAGTTCCTCCTGGTAGAATGATTTCTATTGCTAGCTCTATCGTTAGCTTAGTGTTGATAATCGGAGTTATTTTAATTAGCTTAGGGGTCGTTAAAATTGATAATTTTGACTTTGATAATTTATAACTAGCATCTAGCAATCCTTTAGTATATGATTTTCAATTCAATAGAATTTGGAATTTTTTTTCCCTTAGCTTTTTTGCTTTATTGGCTCTTTTTTAAAGATAATATAAAGCTCAGAAATCTTTATTTAATCGCAATTAGCTATTTGTTCTATGGATGGTGGGATTGGCGATTTCTATCCTTAATTATTGTAAGTTCTTTAGTCGACTTTTTAGTTGGTCAAAAATTAGGGACAAGTGATGATGGTAAAACACGAAAGCGGTTGCTATTCCTCAGTATAGCAGTTAACATTGGCTTCTTAGCTTTCTTTAAGTACTTCAACTTTTTCGTGGATAGTTTTGTGGGCGCTTTCACTTTGTTTGGAACGGCACCGAACATTTCAACGCTTAGCATCATATTACCCGTAGGTATTAGCTTTTACACCTTCCAAACTTTAAGTTATACGATTGACGTGTATTACAAAAAAATGGAACCAACCAATGACGCTATTGGCTTCTTTGCTTTTGTAAGTTTCTTCCCGCAACTCGTGGCAGGTCCTATTGAAAGGGCGAAGCACTTACTTCCGCAATTCAGTGAAAAGAAAACCATCAACTATGAAATGTTGAGAAGCGGATTATTGTTAATGGCGTGGGGATTCTTTAAGAAGATTGTAATCGCTGATCGATTGGCTAGGTTTGTTGATGGAAGTTATGGGAGCTTAGAAACGTCCTCTGGACTACCCTCTTTCTTTGCCATGATATTCTTTGCTTTCCAATTGTACATTGATTTTTCAGCGTATACTGACATTGCCATTGGTGGTGCACGCACCTTAGGCTTTAATTTAAATCTAAACTTTAACCACCCTTACCTATCTAGTTCATTTTCAAACTTTTGGAAGAGATGGCATATTAGTTTAAGCTCTTGGTTTCAAGACTACTTATATATCCCTTTAGGCGGCAGTCGAAATGGAAGCTTTGCTACGAAGCGAAACATATTGATTGTATTCCTTTTAAGTGGATTATGGCACGGAGCCTCTTGGAATTTTGTAATATGGGGTGCTTTAAACGGCTTATTCTTAGTTGTATTTGATGGTCTCTTAGCTAAGATTTCCAAGATAGATCCTAGGCACATATTCACGAGTTTATTTATATTCTTTGCTTGGGCTGTATCCCTTATATTTTTCCGAGCGAAAGGATTTGATCAAGCCATGCAAATGTTTGGTAATCTAGGATTTTCGAACATCGAGAGTTTATATGAGTTTGGTTTGGGGGAAAGTGAATTCAAGTTCACTATATTCTTACTCATCGGATTGATGACTTTTGAAATTGTAGAAGAGAAGAGTAAGAACCTTTATGAATGGTTTGTTTCGAAGCATTTCTTGTTGCGATGGTTGTTGTATCTAGCATTAGCAGTTTCTATCATTCTTTTTGGCTCTTATGGCATGGGACTTAATGATAGTAACTTTATTTATTTTCAATTTTAAAGCATTACCTGATGAAAGAACAAAGTAAAAAGGAAATGTCACCCTTGTTGAAAGGCCTACTAAAACTGGGATTACTATCAGCTATAGTTGCTGGGCTTATTGCCTATTCAGATGTAAAAGGATACTTTAATCCAGAACAAGCTAACGATCATACTAAGAGGAAATGGGATTCATTCTATGATCTTAAAGAAAGAGACATCCATGTAGATGTGATGCTGTTTGGTAATTCTCACCTTTACACAGGAATCAACCCGAAAAACTTAAGCCTCACACTTGGAGCTAACGCTTTTATTTTCGCTTCTCCAGGAACAAATACCGTTGATAACTACTTTGCCCTTAAAGAGGCCGTTAAGGTGCAAAAACCAAGCTTAGTAATCTTGGAAACGTATGGATTAAATAGTTCTATTCCTCATGAACTAATTGAAGGTCCTCTTTCCAATCAAATCGTAAGCTTCTCGGCTAGAAAAGACTTTGTCACTAAATTAGCTTCTACTCCAGTCCTTTTTGCTTTAGACAACTATCTATATTCTTGGTCTACTACCATTCGAAACCATGATTATCTATTTACTAATCCTGCACAACTTAAAGCAAACAAGGCTTTAATAGCAAATAAGAATTTAGGGCAAAGCCAGCAGAAAGGATTGTACTTGGGAAGATATGTGCGATTTACTTCTGGAATAGAGCAAGATATACTCGGCCAATATGAAACTAATGGTGCTCCCGTTGACGGAAATGAATTTGAATACAGCAAACAGAATAAGTTGTATGCTAAAAAAATCATGGAGCTTTGTGAAGAGGAAAACATTGAGCTTTTATTTCTGACCTTGCCGATGTACGACAAGCATGTTTCTAATTATGAGTCATGGAATACAAAGCTTAAAGAAGTCCTGAATCAGCATCCAAGTCATTGGATCAATCTACAGACCATGCCTCATTATAATGGTTTTGGTGCTTATGCTTTTGAAAGTACTTATAAGCCAAGTCAACACATGACTTACAATGGATCATTAACTGCTACCTACAAATTAGCTAATTTCATTCGAGACAGCATGGATGTCACCATCCCAGACAGGAGACAAGATGTAAGTTGGCACCAATTATACTATGGTGGTGAAGGTTATTTTGAAAACTATAGCCCAGCTAATAATGATGGGAATAACAATCGAATCGTTACTAATAAAACCCTTCAGGACGTTAAATTAAATAGTTTGTCTTCATTGAATGTGAATAACGGAACTTCACGAAAATTAATAGCTAAAGTTGATAAAACATCTTTGCCGTCTAACACAAACTTGGATAACTACAAGTTAAATTTGGTGATTCAATATGGCAATAATGGTCTGACTCAGAACGCAAATGTCGAGTTAAAGTATGACCGATTTTATAGCCCTCGAGGAGAAGTTATATTCACCTCGGTTATCAATAATATTAGTGTGAAAGAGGTGGTTGATGGTGGATTAAGTCCACGTTAATTAGCCAAGGCTTCTATTTCTAATTTTAACTGTTTTGCTAAAATTGCATATTTCGGCATATCACCGATATAGTAGTTTAAATGGCTTTCATCAAAACATTTTTTACCTGAAAGCATCGCTTTAATTAAAGCTTGCGTATCGCTAAACTCCTCTGTTATCAAACCCCTACTCATAAATCCATAGCTATCCATGCTTTTAGAGACCATGGCAGTTTTGTAATATTTTCTACCATAATAGATCGCTTCTAGGGGTACAGCCGATTCATTGCACAATACTGTTTCACATTGATTCATGTCTTCCCAAATACTCGTCCCTTGAGAGAAGGAAACCTTTTCCATCACAAGAACGCTTAAATCACGCTGTTCGCGAGGATGAGGACGGACAATCACTGCATAATGCTTAGCTAGTTCTTGAACGAGTTCTTTCACTTTGCTTATATCATCTAAAATATTGACTGCCAGCAACACCGTTCCTATTCCCTCTTGCTTATCCTTTATAAACGGCTCACCGCCTAAAAGTCTAATGTCAACCCATTCGAATATCTTTTTAGGAGGATCAAGTGTTCGATACTTAGCTAAACTATCTTGACTGAACAACACATTCAAATCATGATGTAAAGCCGGGAAACGAGGTGAAACAGGTGCATGTTGCACGTAGACCGTTTTTACTCCTTGTTGCTCACAAACTTCATGAAGTAACATACTATTAAAAATGTGGTCGTTGAATTTAAGCACCGCTTTACAATCTTCAGTCAACACTTCAAAGAACAACTTGTAACCCGCTAACTTGAACACTTTCAACTTATTCTTTCCCACTATTTCATTTCCCTTATGATTCTTGATATTATCTAAATACAATTTTGCATTCGCAAGAACTGCTAGGATTAAAAGAGCGCTAGAAAAGTATTCCACTTTTACAGCAGTAGACTTTGTAGTTTTTTGAAAAGACAAATCATAAACAGGATAAGAGATGTCTGCATCTGCAAGTTGCTGTCTAACTAAGTCGTGGTTCTTTGAAAAAACAAATGTAACTATAGCTTCATTCGATAGCTTTTTCCTTCTTAAAGTACTGCTTACAATGAATTTTAGTAAAAATGATATTCCACTATAATATGTGAGAATACAAGCTAAAGACAATGCAAATTTAAGCACTGGAGATAGCTGATCATCCAAGCGCTGCATGTGGTCGTAATTTTCAATATGGAAGCTTAAAGATTTAACTAAATCCATCATTCAAAAATTTTAATATCCCTTTACCATTCATGCTAAATCTTATTATTCTGTCCGCAAATCTAAATGATGTTGCGCTTAATTACGTCACTCAACTTACTATATATTAATTGATTCCCTTCCTTATTTAAGTGATGGTAATCTTTCAAAATACCAGAAAACGGGAAATCGCTGTTATCAATGAAGTTCTTTTCCTTGGCCAATATGCTATTGTAGATTTCTATTTGACTTTTAATTCCAGGCATAATCTTTTCGTAATCATCATGTGCGGGAAGTATACCTATAAAATGCAAGTTCTTAGCCATGTTTGGATCTTTCTTAATTCTTTGGATCGTGTTCTTAAACATCCTTTGCGAGGTGTAGGTATGCTTTCTATAAATCCTCAAGAATCTCACTAATGGTTTAAAAAAGACATCAAATTTTAGTTTCTTGATGACTTTACTTTCGAACTTCCTAAATGCTCGTGGAGCGCAATCAACAATCCCACATTGAATAAAAGTAAGGTCTGGATCCAATACGGTATAATAGCTTATTTGTTTGCGAATATCCTCAATAGTTGCTCCACCAATCCCAACATGAATAAGCTCTAGTTTATCCGCAAATTCCTTCTTTAAAAGATAGGGGTAGGTTTCTTCATACTTCACAAATTCACCGTTCGAGTTTCGAGGTAAACCCAAAGAATCTGTAAGTATTAGCACTTTCATTTATAGGCTATTTTAAATACCAATTTTTTAAGTGGTACAGGAGAATCTAGGACAATTGCTGTTTTATGAACTTCGTTAGGATACAAGCACAAGAACATACCTTTTTTCATGATTACTTCTTGCTCAGCTTCAGCATGAAACAAGGCATAATCATTTTCTTTATCGTAGGCTTTACTAACCGTTGTATTAGCTCTGTCAGCAACTTGAATACGCTCCTCGCCTTCTAAGATTACGTGGATATCGATGTAACGCTCATGCGCTTCCCACAGGCACTCATCAAGTACTTTAGTGTCATAGCTTAAACCGATTCCAAAAAAATCGTCTCCATCTATATCAAACTTTCCGCTTTGAAATTCGGCTGATATATGCTTCTCTATTTTACTAAGTATCGCGTATCTATTCAGGTGTTCTGTTTGATCAAATATCAATTGGTATAAATTTTATTTTTAATCTTAATAATTTCCTCTTTGTTCTCTACGAAGTATTGGTTTATTCGTTTTTTTGTCTCCTCATTTAAATCAAGTTGCCTATTATTCTCATGAATTTTCAAAACCTCTGGATGAGCTTTCAAATATGTCAAAACTTTACTTAAATCTAGGCGTTCTTCATAGCTTAAATGCTCAAAGAGGTATTCTACAAATTTAAAATCTTCGGGGTAATCTATAGTAATACGCAAATCAGGCCATCGAAAGGATTCTTCTACATCAAATAAATGTACATCAAAAATTTCTGGTCTATTAATCAAGTAACCCCAAATCTCCGTGTCCACCACATTTTTAACCGAGCAAACCGTTTCCAATGCTTCTTTTTTCAAAGCGTATGTTGCGCATCCAATAGGCAAGCCATTAGGATAAATAAAGTCAAAATCATTCTCGTTAATCAGCTTGATTATTTCTTCTGTATGTTGCAAGGAAAACAAAGGATTCTCACCAGTTATTCCAACCATATAGTCAAGATCGTATAGCTTCGTTGCAGTTAATAACCGATCTAATACATCTTCTTCATTCCCATTAAAATAATAGATGTTGTTTGCTTTACTCAACTCAACCAAAGGTATGTCCTTGGGGTTGATAGAAGTGCACATGACAATAGTCTCCACTCCTTCAATCTCCTTTATTCTTTGGATGACATGTTCAATTATCGATTGACCATTGAGCTCTTTTAACAGCTTCATTGGCAAGCGACTTGATTTCAAACGAGCAGTAATTAAGAAACCTATTTTTTTCATTTACCCGTATTTTTAAATTGGCTAGTATCTTGAGCAATAAACTCAAAATCTACATTAGATAAATCAATAATTTCATCTCTACGAATCGCTTTGTTTGCTTTATTGTTCAGTACTTTATATAACTCGTTTTGCTTGATACTACTACTACTATTAGTTCTTTTGAAGGCAATTTTATCCAAGCCTATTGTTTCCCCTTTCTCAATATCCACTTTGGCAACGATAGCTTTTTTCATCGGTCCTGTATTTCCATATTTAAGTTCAGCATCAGCAAGCACTAATGAATCCTTAGCACCAAGAGTTTGATGAATCACTTGAGCGATTTCAGCCACCTTATCCAATTGATCAAAACTAATAGCAGACTGTGCATCAATTCTTTTCACTCCAAAATGAGTGGTAACATGTTTTTCAATAACAGGAAAACCATTTGCAAGTCCTAAGCAAGAAATCACTTCATTCAATGGATTGCTTGGATCCGTATGGTCAGCATAGCCTACTGGCAAATCAAATAACTGATTTAGCTTCTTCATTCGATCCAATTTGATATCCTTGTAATCTGTCGGATAATTTTGGAATCCATGCATTAAGAAGATATCATGCTTACCTAATTCCTTTAAGTATTGTACTGCATAATCAATCTCATCTAATGTTGATCCGCCTGTTCCTAAAATTACGGTTCCAGGAAAAATTGCCGCTTTGTCTAATAAGAATATTTCATTTAAAGCTGTAGCATGGATTTCAATTGCTTTAACGTCAAACTTACAGTTAATTGCGTACTCAACCGACTTTACATCATTGCACAAAAGAACAATATCCGTTTGTTTTACAGCAGCCAATATTCTATCCCATTGATCTTCTTTAAAACACCAAGGATCCAATACTTTGATAGCAGCATGGTCGTGTGCCATATAGGCGTTCAAATCTACCGTAACATGAAATTTCAAAGCATCCACTGCATGTTTTTCAGTTTCTTCAATGAGCTTAATCAAGAACTTCTCATCACCTTCATGATGAAAAGCAGTTTCTGCAATGATATATGGTTTCTTTATGTTCTGCATAATTCTAGTTTGACTTTACCTTCGAAATGAAGGCATGCTATTAGGAATTTGTAGGCTTTATAGTTTTAAATGTTTGATATCAAATTGGGCTTTTTCAAAATCCTTTGGTTTGCCAATATCCAACCAATAATCTACGATAGGGAAATTAACTACTTTTCTATTTTCCTCAATGAGTTTCTCAATCAAATCTGTAGCATTGTAAAATTCTCTTTGAGGAATATCACGAATACACTGTTTATTTATGATGTATATACCTGCATTTGAATAATACAAAAAAGTAGGTTTTTCCTGTAATGAGGTGATATTATTCTGTTCTGTTTCTAATATTCCGTAAGGAACTGTAACCTCATAAGGTACTGAAGCAACGACCATCTCTGCCTCATTTTCCATATAGGTCTGATATAAGTCTTCAAAATCTACATTAGTCAAGAGATCTGAATTCATAACCAAGATATCATTAGTTCCAAAATCAGCTACATAAGTCGCTGAACCTAAGGTCCCAGTTATTTCACTTTCTTCGATGTATTCAATCACAATACCTTTTTGGCTTCCATCTCCAAAGTAATCCATGATTTGGTCTTTCAAATAATTTACAGAAATGTAAATCTTTTTAATTCCAAAACTAATCAGGCGGTCGATGTTATATTCAATGATTGGCTTATCTCCTATTTTGAGCAAAGGCTTAGGTGTTTGATCGGTTAATGGAGCTAAGCGCAAGCCTTTCCCTCCTGCCATAATTATAGCTTCTAAGGGAAGCATGGATTTCAATGAGGATAGATTCAATATCTCCTTAATAGTTCCATCACTTGCCAATAAAGGAACGAATAAGATATTGGCAGCTTTTAACTCTTTAATGCGTTTAGGGGAATAATCATTCTCGGTTAGAAACTTAAATCCTAGCGACATGACATCTTTAATTTTGCTTTCTAAGCTCAAGCCTTTCAATAGACCTCTACGTATATCTCCATCGGTAACCGAACCGATTGCTTTGTTCGATTCGTCTACAATAAAAAGTGTTTTACCCGAAAGTTCGTTAATCAAATTAAGTGCTTCACGGATAGTCGTTTCTTGATGAATTATAGCTTTGTTAATCATTCCAACTTTTTAATATTTCTACAATTTGTTCAGCCGTATCCCCATTTCCATAAACATTTAGTTTAGCTACAGGCTCTCCAAGCTCTATTTCTCTTATTGCAGCGAATATAGCCTCTTTATCTATTTTAGTTCGTCGAATATTAGCGGTTACTAATCGACCTTTTTGTCTATCGCCTAAATCAATTACCGCTTTAGGAAAAAAGCTTGCTTCTGCATAAGCACTTGAGGTATTCCCCACCATCAAACAACAATGTTTCATGCAAGATAAATAACCATGCATACCTAGCGATTCAACAATGTGAACTTGAGGGTATTTCGCTCCAAAATGAATCAATTGCTCTCGAATCATTTCTCCCATGGTGTCCGCATTAGGTAAAGTGATTACTAATTGATACGATTCTTTCAATACTTCGAAAGTTTCAATTAATTCTTCAATATACCCCTTGTTCTTTTCGAATGCCACAGTTTCAGGATGGAAGGTAGACAAGATTGTATCTTTAGAAAGATCGATACCAAATCTGTCATTAAACCCCTCGATTGATAAGAAAGAGATCTTACTTAGATTGTCAATACTCAAGGCCCCCACATTAAAAACTTCAGCTTCATTTGCTACTATTTCTTTAGCACGATTGGCGTACTCTTCAGTAGATACAAACAAATACTTTGAAAACAAGGAGATAGCATGTCTGTAGCCGTTATCAATTGCTCCTAAAGTCGTTTCTCCTGCGTGAATATGAGCGATCTTCATTCCAAACGGACTAGCAGCACTTACGGCAGCAAACATTTCATAACGATCGCCTAAAGCAAATACTAAATCAAAGTCATGTTGATCCCAGAAGGTGGCAAAACCATTAACCGCTTTAGCTATTCCTTTGGCTATTGCCTTTGGAGAATCTGAATTAGGAATGGTATCTACTTCATGAACATTATCATATCCTTGACTCTGTATTTCTTGGATGGTATAGCCATGTTTTTTAGACAAATGAGTTCCAAATGCGATAAGATGTAAGTCAAAGAATGAATCATTACGCAAGGCATTTAACAATGGAATGTATATCCCAAAATCAGCCCTAGAACTTGTTAATACCCCTACTTTCATATCAATTCGTCCTCTTTATAGTCCTTTTGAGCTGGGGTTCCGATAAGTTCATGCCATTGCATTGGCGATATACCAGTTCCAGGTCTTTTAGTAGTTATATTTTGAGAAGTAAACACTTCACCTTGTTTTATAGAGGAAGCCGCTACGATACTTTTTCTAGCTACATCAATATTTTTCTGTTCACTAGGACTTGGTGTTTTCACCCCAGAGCCCATTGCTTTTTCAATGTTTCGAATGCCATCAACCATAGCCTTTAGCTCATGAGGTTCTAAGGATGCTTTATGATCAGGCCCTTGCATATTCTTATCCAATGTAAAGTGTTTTTCAATCACTTTAGCACCCATGGCAACTGCCGCTATAGGAATTTCAATACCCAAAGTGTGATCAGAGTAGCCTACTTTCACTCCGAGTTCATCCGCTATGGTAAGCATGGCATTTAAATTTACATCTTGCATGGGAGTAGGATACTCCGTATTGCAATGTAGAATAGTTATGTTGTTTCTAATAATTCCATTCTTCTCTAGAACAGCAAGAGCTTCTTTAACTTCTTGCATATTGGCCATCCCAGTACTCATAATGATGGGTAGATTGAGCTTAGCTACTTTTTCTAAATAAGGAAGATTGGTAATTTCGCCGGAAGGGATTTTATAGAAATCAAGTTTATTCTTTAAGTATGCAATGCTTTCAAAATCGAATGCAGTGGAAAGGAATTTGATGTCATGTTCTTGACATGATTTTTCCAATTCATCAAAGTCATCATAACTTAGCTCCAAGCGTTTCAACATGTCAAATTGAGATTCTGTTTTACCGGTATTCTCTTTTTGATAATCAGCTTGTTCAGCTGTTTTATTGACTAAACTTTCCGCTTTAAATGTTTGAAATTTAATATAATCAGCTCCAGCATCAGCAGCAGCCTCAATGAGCTTTTTTGCCAAATGAATATCGCCATTATGATTAACGCCTGCTTCTGCTATGATAAGGGTCTTACTCATTTTATTTTTTGCGCGGGAGAACCTACATAGGTTCCTTTGCGTGCTATATTTTTCATTACTGTAGAATTTGCTCCAACACACACATTGGAGGCTACTTTTAATTCTTGTATGATACAAGAATTAGAACCTATAAAAGTGTTGTGGTTTATTTTTACTCCGCCATTTAAGGTCACATTAGTTGAAACATGGCAATGATTACCTATTACACAATCATGTTCAATTATAGCTCCATTATTGACGATAGAATTTGAACCGATACTCACTCCAGCATTAACGAAAGCTTGGTGCATCACTATACTTCCTTCTCCTATATTGGAGTGTTTAGAAACATGAGCTGAATCCGCAATTAGAACGGGTAAAACATAATTTAATCTTTGAATTTTGCCAAATAGCTTCTTCCGAAGCTCATTGGATTCAATTTGGCCAACTGTAACAATAGCATAAGTATACTTTTCACGTAAAGCCTTCAAATTGCTATCGCTGCCGATTACAGGATAACCAAGAATGGACTGCCCTACCATATGTTTTCGATCAATAATTCCTGCAATTTTAAACTCTTTACTAGATTCAATTACCTCTATGCATGACCGACAATGTCCGCCCCCCCCAATTAATAGTATCTCTTTCATATCCGTCATATTCGTACACTACTAGGTAAGTTAACAATTCTATCCTCCAAATACAAGGCATTTGATAAATCACTTTTCGGACAAGCTAAAAACATGTCTAGTTTATTCATTAAAGTCCAAATAGGTCGTGTCAT
>ERZ887849.227-NODE-227-length-62906-cov-28.139011_pt1 | contig 62906 bp, 56 predicted proteins | sample MGYA00521267_ERZ887849 | MGnify/ENA primary metagenome ERZ887849 (study PRJEB32303, sample SAMEA104408601) | aquatic metagenome | biome: Brackish water; feature: Pelagic; material: water | place: Baltic Sea | collected 2014-06-06T16:11:00 | depth 2,863 m ... | reverse complement strand
TGGCTTCGGGATAGTCCAGACTATGACTAATCACTATGCGGTCCTCGGGTCTCCGATTTCTCACTCGAAGTCCCCTCTGATCCACACCACTATCTTTGAGCACTTGAAACTTAACGCTGATTACACATCTCATGATGTAGTCGACCTGTCTGAATTTCTGGATAGTAACGCTGAGCTATCTGGCCTAAGCATCACAATGCCCCTGAAGGATCAAGCCTTCGCTATCGCGAGTGAACTGGATTATTGGGCGCAACTAACCGAGTCAGTCAATACCTTGAAAAAAATGGAATCTGGATGGGCCGGCTACAACACCGACGTCTTTGGTCTGCGGCAAGCGGCAAGCCAAGTGAACTTTCAGTCGGTTGCGATACTTGGCACCGGGGCAACTGCCAGATCAGCCCTAGCGGCGTTCCAGGGTTCAAATTTGATGGTTTGGGGTCGCGATCAGGATTCGGCGAAAGAGCTGTCAAAGAGATTCGATGCATCCAACCAGGAGCTAATGGCCGCTCTTTCTGCGGATTTAGTGGTCAGCACTATTCCTGGAGTTGCGCTATCTGACCTCATTTCAACTAGTTCTAACCACCCTGGCGCGCTAATCAGCGCCGATTACGGTACCGACGCTCACCAAGCAGGCGAGTCGTTTGAGGCATTTGTTTCCGGCCTGGAAATGCTCATCTGGCAAGCGATCGGCCAGCAAAGAATATTTAGTGGACTTGGACTCAATGCACCCTTGCCGGATGAAGAGATTTTGATAGAAGCCGTCAGGCGCGCGATAGACATGGCAAAATAGAAAGATGCTTAGATGGATAACAGCCGGTGAATCACATGGCCCGGAATTAATTGGGGTCATTGAGGGCCTTCCTGCCGGCGTGCCGATCTTAGACGAGGACCTTCAGCAGGCCCTTGCAAGAAGAAGGCTCGGCTACGGCCGCGGAGCAAGGATGAAATTTGAGCAGGATCTAATCTCACTTTCCAGCGGCATAAGGTTCGGACAGTCTCAGGGCGGACCAATAGCAATTCGGATAGCTAACACCGAGTGGCCAAAGTGGGAAACCGTAATGAGCGCGGCCCCAGTGGACGAAGATCAGCTAAGTGGAGGCCGTGCAGCACCTTTGACACGTCCCCGTCCTGGACATGCAGATTTCACCGGAATGCAAAAGTATGGCTTTGATGAGGCTAGACCGGTCCTGGAAAGGGCCAGTGCAAGAGAAACTGCAACTCGTGTTGCATTGGGGGCTATCGCCCAGAAATTCCTATCGGAGCTCGGCATCGAACTAGTTACTCACACCGTTGCCATCGGATCTGCAATCTCCAAATCCGAGACTCTTCCTTCACCGAAGGATCTGGCTCATCTGGATGCAGATCCAGTCAGGTGTTTTGATAAGGCGGACTCCGACGCAATGGTGGCGGAGATTGACGATTGCCATTCAACTGGCGACACCGTTGGAGGAGTTTGTGAAACGCTTGTTTACGGTTGTCCTCCGGGACTCGGAAGCTATGTCCACTCGGACCGCAGATTGGATTCCCAGTTAGCAGGGGCTGTGATGGGCATTCAGGCCATGAAATCTGTGGAAATTGGCGATGGAATTGAGACCACGAGACGTCGCGGCAGCGTCGCTCACGATGAGATAGTAAACAGCGACCAGGGTGTCCAGCGCCTGACGGATCGAGCTGGAGGCATCGAAGGCGGCATGACTAACGGTGAGATAGTGCGCGTAAGAGCCGGTATGAAGCCGATCAGCACAGTACCAAGGGCGCTCCAGACAATCGACACTGGCACAGGTGAAGCCGCAACCGCCCACCACCAGCGCAGCGATGTTTGTGCAGTACCGGCTTCTGGAGTAGTTGTCGAGGCAATGGTTGCTCTTGTTATTGCTAATGCAGTATTGGAAAAGTTCGGTGGGGATTCTGTCAAAGAAGTTCTCCGTAACATGAACTCTTACCTCGAGAGCATCCCGGCGGCGTTGCAATCGAGGATCGTCAGACAATAGTGATGGGGCCGATCGTATTAGTGGGCCCGATGGGGGCAGGTAAGACGACGCTTGGGAAGCGCCTTGCCAAAATTTTAGATCTGCCCTTTGTAGACACTGACAAAATGGTGACTTCCGAACATGGTTCGATAAAGGAGCTATTCGCAACTAAGGGGGAGGCTCATTTTCGAGATCTTGAATCAGCCGCACTGGCGCGAGCGCTCGGTGGAAAGGGCGTAGTTGCCACGGGTGGCGGCATAGTTCTGTCGAAGGCCAATAGAGCGCTATTAACCCAAAACGCGACAATTTTCTTAGATACGAACATGGAATTTGTGCTTCGCTCATTAAACGTGTCCAAGCGCCCCTTACTAAAAGACAACCCCGAAAGCTGGGAGCAGATATATCAGGACAGGCTCCAGTTCTATAAGGAAGTCTCTGTGGCTACCGTGAATACGGCAAACACTTCAGTTGGCGCCATCATGAAAAACTTAGAGACAGAGGTCAGAAAATATGTCTAACATCTTGATCGGACGAGCATTACTGAATGAGATTCCCACAACTCTAAGTGGAGTAAAAAAGGTACTTATTGTCTATCCTCAGCCTTTGGCAACAACGGCTGAAGCGTTGTCTGAAAACCTTAAGGATTCCGGGTTCGAGGTACTTCTAGCTGAGGTCCCAGCAGCTGAGGACGCCAAACGAGTCGAGGTAGCAGCATTTTGTTGGCAAATCATGGGGAAGTCTGATTTCAACCGCAACGACGCCGTGATTGGTCTTGGAGGTGGTTCCACTACGGACCTAGCTGGTTTTGTTGCAGCAACTTGGCTAAGGGGAGTCCGATCAGTGTTAATACCCACCACTTTGCTAGGCATGGTAGATGCGGCAATCGGCGGAAAGACTGGAATTAACACAACTGAGGGAAAGAACTTAGTTGGAGCCTTTCACTCGCCCCACAGCGTCGTTATAGACCTTGACACTCTGCATTCCTTGGCTAGAAATGAGCTCTTGGCTGGCATGGCCGAAGTGGTGAAATACGGCTTCATCGCAGACCCGTGGATCCTAGAGACCCTGGAGAAGGACGCGGCAGCTACTGATCCATCCTCGAGCGTCTTTGAGGAACTAATTAGGCGCTCGGTGAAAATAAAGGAGGGTGTTACCTCTCGTGACTTCACCGAAACAGGAGAGCGAGAGTTTCTAAACTACGGGCACACTCTAGGTCATGCGATCGAGCACGCCGAAAGATACAAATGGCGGCACGGGGCAGCAATATCGATTGGCATGGTGTTTGCCGCAGAGTTATCAATGCTCTCCGGAAAGCTATCCGAGGCTGATGTTATTAGGCACCGCAGTGTGTTTGAGGCCCTGGGTCTCCCAACGACGTACCGCGCAGATCGTTGGCCACAACTTTTGGACACCATGCAAAAGGACAAGAAGGCTAGGAGTGGCTCTCTCAGGTTTGTGGTTCTAGACAAAATTGGGAAGCCAACAATGCTGAATGCCCCCACGCCCGAACTTGTCTTCACGGCTTTTCAAGCAATAGTTGAATAGGGTTTAGGTCATGTCGGTAATTTACGTTCTAAATGGACCAAACCTAAATCTCCTTGGCTCCAGGGAGCCTGAGGTTTACGGAACCTTTAGTCTGGGCGACCTTGAGGCTTCTTTGCAGAGTTGGGCGCTATCCAAGGATCAGACCATCAAGGTGCTGCAGACCAACAGCGAGGATGAGCTCATGGGTTGGATCCACGCGGCGATCAAGGAAAAATCTTCGGTTGTTATAAACCCTGCAGCTTTTACCCACTACAGCTACGCGCTCAGAGACGCTTGTGCTGCGCTCACCGGATCAGGACTGTCACTCATTGAAGTTCACATCAGCAATCCACACAGCCGAGAGACCTTCAGGCACAACAGTGTTATCTCAGGGGTTGCCACTGGTGTAATCGCGGGTTTTGGGATTGATAGTTACTTACTGGCTTTGGAGCAACTATCCCGCCGCTAGAATTTGCAAGGCGCTAAGGAGAAAACAATGGCCAGCTCAAACGACCTAAAAAACGGCATGGTACTGATGATTGAGGGTCAGCTATGGGCTGTTATCGAGTTTCAGCACGTAAAACCCGGCAAGGGACCTGCGTTCGTTCGAACGAAGCTGAGAAGTGTTATCTCCGGCAAGGTCGTCGATAAGACCTTCAACGCTGGAGCCAAGATTGAAACTGCGAACGTCGACAGAAGAGACATGCAGTATCTATACAACGATGGTTCTGGCTATGTGTTCATGGATACCAGTGATTATGATCAGCTCTCCGTTCCTGCAGAGGTTGTCGGCGATGTAGCAAATTTCATGCTTGAAAATCAGAATGCAACCGTGGCTCTCCATGAGGGATCCGCGCTCTACGTAGAGCTTCCACCATCGGTGGTTCTAGAAATCACTTACACAGAGCCTGGACTGCAGGGTGACCGTTCAACCGGTGGCTCAAAGCCTGCGACTTTGGAGACCGGATATCAAATCCAGGTTCCACTATTTATTGAGAACAACACCAGGGTGAAAGTCGACACCAGAACCGGTGAATACCTAGGACGCGTGAACGACTAGTTGAGCTCTCGAAGCAAGTCCCGTAAGCGGGCACTTGATGCACTTTATGCCTCTGGAATTAGAAATAGTGATGCCATGGATTTGCTGCAGGAGACTGCCTCAGGCATAGCCGACAGGCAGAACCAGGCAGCAATCTTTGACTACGCCGAGGCGATAGTGGTTGGAGTAACTGGAAACCTTGCGCAAATTGACAATGATTTACGACAAATCTCAGACGGTTGGTCTCTGGAAAGGATGCCGAACGTCGATCGCTCAATCTTGCGCCTCGGCGCGTGGGAGATACTTTTTAACGATGATGTGCCCAACGAGGTTGCAATAGCCGAAGCCGTCTCATTAGCTGGCGAGTACTCAACAGACGATTCACCGAAATTCATAAATGGAGTATTGGCTCGACTCGCAAAAGGCACCCAGGCACTTTGAGCCTGTTATGATTTAGAAAAGTTGTCCTTTAAAGTCGTCCTGCGAGGCGAAGAAGGAGTTGAAAATGGCTAGCCGTGCGGTCCTAGATGGACCAGACATTCTTAGGGCGCTCAGGCGCATCTCCCACGAAATACTTGAGGCCAATGAGGGCCCAGAAAATCTCGTTATTTTGGGTATCCCAACCCGTGGCGTCGAGCTAGCCAGGCGAATTGTTGAAATTCTTCAGGCCATCGAGCCAAACCAAATCATAGAGTTTGGAATTCTGGACATAACTATGTACCGTGACGACCTTGTTACGGCGGAGCGGGAGATTGTTGAAAGCAGCGTTCCAGTTTCAGGCATCGACGACAAAGTCGTGGTGTTAGTTGACGACGTCCTATTTTCTGGCAGAACTGTTAGGGCAGCGCTAGATGCTTTGACTAGTTATGGCAGACCCAAGCAGGTAAAACTTGCAGTACTTGTTGATCGAGGTCACAGAGAGTTACCGATTAGACCGGATTTTGTTGGGAAGAACCTCCCCACTTCAGTTGCTGAGAGGGTTTCGGTCCAATTGCAGGGCAGTGACGGACTCGATCAGGTTGTGATCTCAGGATGAAGCATCTAATTTCAATCAGGGATCTCACGAAAGACTCCGCCGTTGACCTTCTTGATAGCGCGCAACGGCTAAGTCAGGTGAACCAGCGGACCATCAAGAGCTTGCCTGCACTCCGCGGCAAGACAGTAGTGAATCTGTTTTATGAAAACTCAACTAGAACCAGAATTAGTTTTGAAATCGCGGCCAAACGACTAAGTGCCGATGTCATCAACTTTGACGCTCAATCCTCGAGCGCTTCGAAGGGTGAGTCATTAAAGGACACTGCCCAGACTCTGGAGGCCCTCGGCGCTGCCGCCATTATCGTCAGACACCCAATGTCAGGTGCTGCACATGCCCTTGCCAACAGGGGTTGGGTCTCTGCGAGCATCATCAATGCTGGTGACGGCAGGCACGAACACCCCACGCAGGCATTACTCGATGCATTGACCATCAGGCAGCTGAAGATGCCAGGCAATGATCTTGCGGGCATCAGGGTGTTGATTGTTGGAGACATAGAGCACTCCCGGGTCGCAAGAAGCAACATTCTCTTGCTCTCGGCCTTGGGAGCAACAGTAAGCGTTGCTGGCCCATCGTCACTCTTGCCAGAGGGTATCGAAGCTATGGGAGCAAAGGTGTACAAAGGCTTTGATGAAGCGCTTGATGAAAAGCCAGATGTCGTGATGATGCTGAGGGTTCAACTAGAGCGTATGCAATTAGACGAAGCTTTCAGCACCAGGCAATACATTGCGAATTGGTCACTGGACCAGCCTAGATTGGGGCATCTGAGCAAAGAGGCCGTGATAATGCATCCGGGCCCCATGAATCGGGGTCTGGAGATTTCCAACCAGGCCGCCAATGATCCTAGATCGGCAGTCCTTAGGCAGGTTGAAAATGGCTTGGCCGTGCGGATGGCTGTCCTGCATCGCGCTTTGTCGGGAGAGGATGCAGATTGATCATTTTAAAAAATCTAACTCTGTCCGATGGATCAACTCAAGACATCCGAATCGATGGGGGCCTCATAGTTGAGATGGGTCGGATTAAAGACACCGGCCACGACTGCACAGATCTGATCGGCCTGTCCGGATTTGTCGACCCCCACACCCACTTGAGGGAACCAGGCTTCGAGGCTAGCGAGACTGTCCTGTCCGGCTCTCGGGCCGCGGCTGCCGGTGGCTATTCGGCCATCTGCGCAATGGCTAACACCGATCCTGTTTCGGATAATTCGAGCGTGATAGAGCGAGTTTATGACTTAGGCATTGAGGCTGGACTTTGCTTCGTGCAACCCATTGGCGCAGTTACCAAGGGCCTCAAGGGGCTTGAGCTCGCTAGCATCAATGAAATGTCTTCTTCAAGAGCGAAGGTGACCATGTTCAGCGACGACGGTATGTGCGTTCACGATGAAAACCTCATGAGGCAAGCCCTTCTCGAAGTGAAGAAGTTTGGTGGCGTTGTCGCTCAGCACGCCCAGGACCCAAAACTGACTGTCGGAGCACAAATGAACCAAGGCGCAGTTGCTACCGAACTAGGCCTAACTGGTTGGCCAGCAATCGCGGAGGAGCAGGTAATCGCGAGGGATGCTCAGTTGGCTCAAGAAACGGGTTCGAGACTGCACATTTGCCACCTGACCACCGCGGGGGGAGTCGAGGTTGTCAGATGGGCGAAATCAAAGGGCATTCAAATAACCGCAGAGGTAACTCCACATCATCTTTTGCTAACTGAGGATTTGGTCCGGACCTATGATCCGGTTTACAAGGTAAACCCTCCTCTCAGAACCGCCGAGGACAACACGGCACTGTTGGCGGGTTTGGTCGATGGGACAATAGACATGCTTGGCACCGACCATGCTCCCCACTCAGGTGAAAAGAAAGACTGCGAGTGGGAGAACGCTGCATTTGGAATGCTCGGTCTGGAGTCGGCCGCTAGCATCCTGCACCAAGTTCTTATTCGATCTGGAGCTGGCGACTGGAAGCTCTTTGAGGAAATAATCAGTAAACGACCAGCAGAATTGGCCAGCCTCGATGATCACGGCCTCATCAAAGTTGGCGCCCAGGCGAACGTAACGGTGTTCAATCCTCATGAAAGAATAGGGGTGGCCGAAATGAACCAATCCAAGTCGAACAACAACCCATACTTGGGACTCGAATTCACTGGACGAGTGCAGCACACCATTTACCAAGGCCAATTTTCGATGATGGATCAATCAGTTAGGGACCAGTAATGACGCGAGAACTTATCGGAGGACTTGCCCTTCTGATCGTCCCAACAATTGCCGTTCTTATTCTTTTCAGGATTCGCTTTAGGCGACAGTCCCAAGAGAAGATTCTCTACGATCTTCCAGCATTCTCGGCCGAAAATGATCTAGGGGAGGTGCTGTATGTGAGCACTGTGTTCTCGTCTGACCTACTTGCCAAAGTCTGGGCCCATGGGCTCGGAAATAGGGGAAATGCGAGACTCTGGCTTGGCAATAATGGCATCGGGCTTTCCAGAAATGGCGAAAGGGATTTCACTATCCCCACCTCCGCGATCCAGTCACTGAGCGAAGCGAACGCAACGATAGACAGAGGAGTCGAGGCTAAGGGTCTGATTAGCATCTCCTGGAGCCACAACAATGTAGGACTCGTTACAAACATTCGATTCCGTGACAAACAACGACACAACGAAATAATGAAGATTTTGATTGAGAAATTGGGAGTGAGTTTTGCATAAAGCACATCTAGTACTGGAAGACGGATCAATTTTCGAAGGTGAGCGCTACGGTGTAGCGGGTGTGACTGTGGGCGAGCTGGTCTTCGCAACCGGGATGACCGGATACCAAGAAACTCTTACGGATCCTTCTTACGCCGGACAGATTGTTATGCAAACATTTCCCCACATCGGAATCACGGGTACCAATGAGACAGACGCCGAGTCCAGCAAAGTTTGGGTCGCTGGTTACATCGTACGAGAACCTTCGCGCATCGCCAGTAACTACCGCTCCGAAAAGACCCTAGATCAGAACTTGATTGAAAATAACATTGTAGGGATCTCGAATGTTGACACTCGAGCCATCACGCTTCATGTCCGAAGCCTTGGTGCGATGCGGGCGGGGATCTTTTCAGCTGACGAATCGATGTCAAGCGACGAAATGCTCGCGCTAGTACGTGCCGCACCTGAGATGAAGGGGCAGAGTCTTTCTGGTCAAGTTTCTACTTCGAAAAGCTATAGAATCCCTGGCGAGAACGGCCACGTAGGCAAAGTAGCCGTGCTTGATCTAGGCATCAAAAAGTCGACCCTGGAGCACCTAGCAATGCGTGGCCTTGAAATAGAAGTTTTTCCAGCCGACATTAGCGCCGCTGAAATCCTGGCCACGTCACCGGACGGATTCTTTTTCTCCAACGGACCCGGTGATCCAGAAGCAAGCGGCAATCAGGTCTCAATGCTGCGCGAGCTTCTTGCCACGAAAAAACCATTCTTTGGGATATGTTTCGGAAATCAGCTACTTGGACGGGCATTGGGTTTCGACACCTACAAACTCAAGTTTGGTCACCGAGGCATCAACCAGCCTGTAATCAACAATGAGACTGGGCGGGTAGAAGTAACGGCACACAACCACGGATTCGCGGTCAAACTGGAATCCGATAGCGCTGAGTCACCCCTTGGCTTCGGACAGGTGAAAGTTTCTCATCGTGGACTCAATGACCAGGTTGTAGAGGGCCTTGAGTGTGTTGACATTCCCGCATTCTCAGTCCAGTACCACCCGGAGGCAGCAGCCGGACCGCACGACAGCCATTACCTGTTCGACAAGTTTATAGACGCAATCAAGGAGTCCAAGTAATGCCAAAGCGACAAGATATCAAGTCTGTCCTCGTGATCGGATCCGGTCCGATTGTGATCGGCCAAGCCTGCGAATTTGACTACTCAGGAACCCAAGCCTGCAGAGTCCTCCAAGAAGAGGGCATTCGGGTGATATTGGTGAACTCGAACCCAGCCACCATCATGACCGATCCGGACTTCGCCGACGCAACATACATAGAGCCAATAACCCCAGAGGTTATCGAGGCAATCATCGAAAAAGAGCGTCCTGACGCCATCCTTCCAACACTCGGTGGCCAGACAGCCCTGAATGCAGCGATGGCTCTATTTGAACGTGGTTCGCTCGATAAGTACGGTGTTGAACTTATTGGAGCTAACGTAGCGGCCATAAAGGCCGGGGAAGATCGAGTTGAATTCAAGCAAGTTGTGCTAAACGCTGGGGCGGACGTGGCAATTTCTGCGGTTGCACACAATATGGACGAGGTCCTTGCGATAGCAAACGATATCGGTTATCCGATGGTTGTTCGGCCCTCGTTCACAATGGGCGGACTGGGATCAGGTTTTGCATACGATGAAAAGGACCTTATTCGAATCGCCAGTGCCGGACTCCAAGCGTCTCCCACCACCGAAGTGTTGATCGAAGAGTCGATCACTGGCTGGAAAGAGTATGAGTTGGAACTCATGCGCGATAAAAACGACAACAGCGTTGTGGTTTGCTCCATCGAAAACTTCGATCCGGTCGGAGTCCACACCGGTGACTCCATCACCGTAGCCCCCGCAATGACATTGACCGACAGGGAGTACCAGAATCTTCGTGACATTGCGATTCGCATCATCCGAGACGTTGGTGTAGATACTGGCGGCTGCAACATCCAATTCGCAGTCGACCCTAAAGACGGGCGCGTAATTGTCATAGAAATGAACCCAAGGGTTAGTCGGTCTTCGGCTCTTGCCTCCAAGGCAACCGGATTTCCCATTGCGAAAATCGCGGCGAAGCTAGCGATCGGATATACCCTCGACGAGATTCCAAACGACATCACCATGGTCACACCCGCGTCCTTCGAGCCAAGCCTCGATTACATCGTGGTTAAAGTGCCCCGCTTCGCCTTTGAGAAGTTCCCAGCTGCAGACCCGACTCTAACCACGACCATGAAGAGCGTTGGCGAAGCAATGGCGATTGGGCGCACTTTTTCCCAAGCGCTACAAAAAGCATTGCGGTCACTAGAAAAGCGCGGCAGTTCATTTGTCTTTCCTGCAATAATCCAGGACCCGACCGACCTATTGGTTGCCATGACAACCCCAACAGAAAACCGAATTGGTCAAGTCCAGCAAGCGTTGTGGTTTGGCGCCAGTGCCGATGAGGTTTTTGAAGCAACAAAAATCGATCCCTGGTTTATAGACCAGATCGTTCTAATAAACGAAACAGCAAGATGGTTCCTAGAACTTGAGGCTATCGATGTGGACTCTCTCAAGAAAGCCAAGCAACATGGTTTTTCTGACCTTCAATTAGCGAAGTTGAGAAACATTTCGGAGCAGGACCTCCGAAACCTAAGACACAGTTTCGGACTCCGACCAGTATTCAAAACCGTGGATACCTGTGCAGGTGAGTTTCCAGCGCAAACCCCTTACCACTACAGCTCCTACGAGCAGTTCACCGAAGTCGTGCCGTCGAACAAGAAAAAGGTCATCATTCTTGGCAGTGGGCCTAACCGTATTGGTCAAGGTATTGAGTTTGACTACAGCTGTGTTCACGCAACCTTCGCGCTTCGTGACATAGGTATCGAAACGGTAATGATTAACTGCAACCCCGAAACAGTCTCCACCGACTACGACACCGCGGACCGACTGTATTTTGAGCCGTTGACACTCGAAGACGTGCTTGAAGTAATTCACGCTGAGTCACAAACTGGAGAGCTACTCGGGGTAATGGTTCAACTTGGTGGCCAAACCGCGCTGAGCCTCGCAAACGGACTCGCTGCTGCAGGAATACCGATTCTTGGAACCACTCCGGAAAACATTGACCGGGCCGAAGAACGCGGTCAGTTTCAAAGCATTCTTGACGCGGCAGGTCTATTGGCGCCAGCCAACGGGATGGCAACAAATCTTGAGGATGCCACCGCCGTCGTTGAAAGAATTGGGTTTCCAGTATTGGTTAGGCCGAGCTTCGTCCTCGGAGGTCGCGGCATGGAAATTGTGTATGACCAAAACTCACTCGACGGCTATTTTGATCGGATTGCTGAACACGCTCTGGTTGATACAGCCCATCCGCTATTGGTCGACAGGTTTCTGGAGGATGCAATAGAGATAGACGTCGATGCGATATTTGACGGCGAAGAGTTGTTTATTGGTGGAGTCATGGAGCACATCGAGGAAGCCGGAATTCACTCAGGTGATTCCAGCTGCACGTTGCCACCGATCACTCTGAGCAAAAGTCAAATCGATCGAGTTGCAGCTGCCACGGAACAAATCGCCAGGGGTTTGAATGTAATAGGCCTCTTGAACATCCAATTTGCAATGGCCTCAGACGTGCTTTACGTCCTGGAGGCGAATCCGCGAGCTAGCCGAACCGTGCCATTTGTGTCAAAGGCACTCGGAATAACGCTTGCTAAGGCTGCGGCGAGAGTAATGGTTGGCGCGAAGATCTCTGAGTTAGTCGTCGAAGGAGGGCTGCCAAGCAAGGATGGGCGGCACCTACCGTCTGGAACACCCATATCCGTCAAAGAAGCAGTACTTCCGTTTAAAAGGTTCGCCACACGTGACGGTAGATTCGTTGATTCTTTACTGGGCCCTGAGATGAGGTCAACCGGCGAAGTTATGGGCATCGACAAGGACTTCCCGACCGCATTCGCCAAGGCACAAGCTGGCTCAGGTTCGGCATTGCCAACAGAGGGAACTGTATTCATTTCGGTTGCTGACCGTGATAAGCCGCAGTCTCTGCTGCCAGTAAGGCGACTTGCTCAACTTGGTTTCCGTATTCTAGCTACCCAGGGGACTCAAGCCATGCTCGAGAGGCACGGAATCAAGTCGGAGGCCGTTATCAAGCACTCTCAGGCTGGTGAAGACCAGGAATCTATTGTCGACATGATTACGGCCGGCAAGGTCGATGTCGTAGTAAATACACCCTCAGGAGCAGATGCCAGAATCGACGGCTATGAAATAAGAGCTGCGACAACTGCGGCCGATAAACCCATATTTACAACAGTCGCACAACTGAGCGCAGCCATCGGTTCTTTCGAGGTCGTTCGAGAGGGAAGGTTTAGTGTTAAGCCACTTCAAGAATATGCACTCGAACGAATTGAGCTGATCAGTGAATAATTTTGCAAGCACGCTTGAAAGCAAAATCGCAGAATATGGAAGCCTGTGCGTTGGTATAGATCCCAGCGAAACCGAACTCAACAACTGGGGGCTTGAGGATACGGCCCACGGCGCCAAAGATTACTCGCTTAGGTGCATAGACGCGGCGGACGGTCGAATTGGAATAATCAAACCTCAGGTCGCCTTTTTCGAGAGGTTCGGCTCTAGTGGGTTTATTGCCCTCGAGGAAGTCCTGCAGGCGGCAAGAGACCTTGACCTTTTCGTGATAGCCGACGCCAAGCGGTCCGACATAGGATCCACGATGCTCGGCTATTCGCAAGCCTGGTTCGGGGATGATTCGCCACTTCGCGTTAACGCTCTCACGGTTAGTCCATACCTTGGCCCAGACTCAACCGTTGAAATGCTCGAGCACGCAAGAGACGTTGCCGGCGGAATTTTTCTACTTGCCGCCACCTCTAACAAAGAAGCGGGTCAACTCCAGCGAGCGATTGTAGATGGTAAAACTGTCGCGGGCAGGGTGCTTGCTCAAGCTCAGGCAAACGGTTTGGGGGATTGCGGAGTAGTGATAGGGGCAACCCAAGATCTTGAACTATTTGGCCTAGGGGCAGTTGCCAAAACCGACGTCGGCGTGCCAATACTTGCACCGGGGTTCGGAGCACAAGGAGCTCAGCTCTCACAACTAAAGAAGCTATTCGGTGCAAGCGCTCATCGAGTTATACCAAATCTTTCTCGCGCACTCACCAGTGCCGGACCCAACGCTATGGCGGGCCTAATAGACAAAGCGAGGCTGGAACTGTGAGCCTGATTGTTCTTGCCGGCCCTGCCGGGGTCGGGAAAGGTACGCTGGTGAGTTGGCTGCTTGATAACGCCGAAGGTTATACGCTCTCAGTTTCAGCCACTACCCGATCACCCAGGCCCGGTGAAAAAGACGGAGTTCACTACCGCTTTGTTGAGAAGGCCAGGTTCGAACAACTAATTGCCGATAACCAACTATTGGAATGGGCAACGGTTCATGGCGATAACTATTACGGGACCTTGCTTGATGAACTAACACGCGCTGATGCCGAGGGTCTCCATCTGCTTCTTGAAATCGACCTTCAGGGGGCTAGGCAGGTTATGGAAACACGACCAACTGCCATCACCATATTTATTCACCCCCCGAGTTTCGAAGTGCTTGAATCGAGGCTTCGCGAAAGAGCGACCGAGACAGAATCGCAAATACAAACTAGACTTAGGAATGCAAGAGCTGAGATCGCATCAGCCGAAGAATTTGATTATGAACTAATCAATGATGACTTGGCCCAGACGGGTAAAGACATACTGAAAATCGTTAGCGAGTCAGAGGGATAAACATGTTGAACGAAAACCTAGAGAACCTAAAGGGTATTGTCTACCCACCAATAGATTCAGTATTGGCCAGGGCGGACTCAAACTACGAGCTTGTAATATTCGCATCAAAGCGTGCGCGCCAGATAAACGAGTACTACAGCGCCCTCCACGAAGGCAGCCTGTTCAATTACGTTGGGCCGTTGGTCGACTCGAGCATTGATGACAAGCCACTGAGCATTGCCATGAAGGAAATCCACTTGGGCAAGCTCGAGAAGACTCCAAATAAGTAGGTAGTAATTGCGTATTCTGCTTGGCATCACCGGCGGAATCGCCGCGTATAAGGCAGCGAATCTGATTCGTGCGTTTAGCGAGCAGGGCCACAGCGTTCAGGCACTTCCGACCCAAAACGCTTTGCGTTTTATAGGCAAGGCGACTCTTGAGGCCCTTTCTGGAGCGGCAATCGACAATGACATGTACCAAGATGTTCACGAGGTCAGGCACGTCGAGCTTGGCGCCAATGCAGATCTAATAGTCGTTGCTCCAGCAACAGCCAACTTCCTTGCAAAACTAGCAAACGGCATCGCAGACGACCTGCTGATGAATGCGATTCTCGCCTCTACTTCAGAAATCTATGTTTGCCCAGCTATGCATACTGAGATGTGGCAAAATCCGGCCACTCAGGCAAACGTTGCGACCCTCAGATCCCGTGGCATAAAGGTTATGGAACCAGCATCCGGTCGCCTAACTGGCACTGACACTGGCCCCGGAAGACTGCCTGAAACCGAAGAAATTATCAGTTTCGTGATGGGCAAAAAACCGCTTAGCGGCATGACCGTCACCGTGACTGCCGGAGGAACAAGAGAGCCAATTGACCAAGTTCGCTACATCGGAAACTCATCCTCTGGGCGAATGGGCATTGCAATAGCGACTGCCTATCGAGACGCTGGGGCCTCGGTTCGATTAGTCGCCTGCAACATTGAGCTTCCGATGCCAGCGGGCATAGAAGTAATAAGGGCATCGAGTGTTGCCGATTTAGAACAGACCATGGATAAACCCTGTGACATCATGGTCATGGCAGCTGCCGTTTCAGATTTTCGGATTGACAAGCCATTCGAGGGTAAGTTGCCGCGTGGTGAGGCAAGAACCATGAGTCTCATCCCCACAAAGGACCTAATTGCGGATTTTGCGGCCAACAACCCGGCAACATTCTGTGTAGCTTTTGCGCTCACCGAAGATGGCGCTGATGTCGAAGCCATTTCGAAATTGAAACTAGTGAACAAGAACGTATCCGCGGTTGCAGGAAACAACATCAGTTCATTGGAATCCGAAATAAGCGAAATCACGCTCGTCACAAAACAGGCGATGATAAAGGAGTCCGGCACCAAGATTGAGCTAGGCAGATGGCTGGTGAAAGCTATTTCTGAGATCATGTCCAAGGCCTAAGTAGAATTACAGAATGACGCTACGCACATTTACTTCAGAGTCCGTTACCGAGGGACACCCAGACAAGATCTGCGATCAGATTTCTGACACCATCTTGGACGCACTACTCGAACAAGACCCGGACGCCAGGGTTGCCGTTGAGACATTGGTCACAACCGGCCTCGTTCAGGTTGCCGGCGAGGTTACAACTAGCGGATACGTCGAAATTCCGCACTTGGTGAGGCAAAAACTTCTTGAGATTGGCTACAACTCATCTGCCATTGGGTTCGATGGCGCTTCCTGCGGTGTATCAGTATCAATTGGTGCCCAATCACCGGACATCGCGCAAGGTGTAAACACATCCCTAGAATCCCGTTCCGGCAATGACTTTGACGAAATCGGCGCAGGAGACCAAGGAATGATGTTCGGGTATGCCTCGAACGAAACAGCCAACTTCATGCCTGCGCCCATAAACATTGCCCATCGACTAACGGAGCGATTGTCACTTGTGCGCAGAGAGCTTGAAACTTCCATGCTTCGCCCCGACGGCAAAGCGCAGGTTTCGATTAGCTACGAAGGCAACAAGCCGGTAGCAGTGAAGACCGTCGTGCTTTCGACCCAGCATCACCCAGATGTTCAGCAAGATGACCTAGCGAATCTAGTATTAGATCGAGTAATTCGCCCAGTTCTTTTGGACTCTGGCCTCGACACTAGCGACACAAACTTCATCATCAACCCAACCGGCAGATTTGTTATTGGTGGTCCGCAAGCAGACGCCGGCCTTACCGGTAGAAAGATCATCGTAGACACCTATGGCGGCAGCGCAAGACACGGTGGTGGTGCTTTCAGTGGTAAAGACCCTTCAAAGGTAGATCGCTCTGCAGCATACGCAATGAGGTGGGTTGCTAAGAATTTGGTCGCCGCAGGCTTGGCGGACCGTGCTGAAATCCAGGTGGCGTACGCAATTGGCGTATCGACACCCGTTGCTCTTCACGTGGAAACCTTCGGCACTGAACACGTTGAAGTAGAGGCAATAGAAAAGGCCATTCGACAGGTGTTCGACCTGAGACCAGCAGCGATAATCTCCGAGTTGAATCTGAAGCGCCCCATCTATGCCAAGACAGCTAGCTACGGACACTTTGGCCGTGAACTTCCTGACTTTACATGGGAGAACCTAGACCGAGTCCAAGCCCTTAAAGACGCAGCAGGAAGCTAGATGTCGCGCTTTGCTTCAGTATTGGCAAAGTCCCCACTTATTCAACTTGACCGGGCTTTCGACTACCTGATCCCAGAGGCCATGGGGAAACAGATTGCTATCGGGCAGGAGGTTATTTTTCCGCTTGGAAGATCAAAGAAGACTCAGGTTGGTTACGTATTTGGGCTGTCCGACACAAGTGAATATGCAACCGCCGCGATAGCAAGTATCCAGGATGCTTCCGAGGTTCTCTCTAGGCAGCTTTTTGATTTCCTCAGGGCCGTTGCCGACCGTCAATGCGTGGCACTAGGCGAACTCTTGGCCCTTGCCATCCCAGACCATATGTCTACAGTCCAAAGACTCCCAGCGATTCAACCAAGAGCTCTAGAGGTAGACATCTTGGTTCCGAAGCTGGATTCTGCTCTTGGTTCTCGCGCCGCTGTGCTGACTTCAGCAAGACAACTAGAAGTGGCCGGGACCCTTGTGCCGGACTGGAGCCTTTTGCTAATCGCTAACGCCCTTGGCGTTCACTCCAAAGGCAAGTCTTCAATCATTGTTGTGCCAGAAAGATCGGATATTGACATTATTTCCGATCTTGCTCAAAGGCTTGGAATTGATGACCAGTTTGTGTTTCTAAAGCCGAGTCAGAAAAAATCGTCCCGCTATCAGCTCTTCCATCAAATCAAAGAATCTCAACAGCTAATCGTCGTAGGAACACGATCTGCAATATTTGCCCCGGTTACTAATCTCGGATTCATTGCGGTGCATGATGATTCCGATGACAGCCTAAGAGACCAAGGTTCCCCGTTTACAAACACCAGAGACCTAGCGCTAATTCGTGCAAAAGACGACGTTGGGCTTTTGTTCACCGCGCCATACCGCTCCGTAGAACTTCAAAGACTAATTTCAATCGGCTACCTCTCGGATCATAAGGTTCTTGAGGCTCCGCTCCGAATCTCCTATTCCGAACCTGGGCTAAGGATGGATGAGTCAGGATTCAAAATTGTTCGTGAGAACTTAGAGCGGGGGCCAGTCCTTGTCTTACTTCCTCGCAAAGGCGATTCAGCCTCGGTCTACTGCGCAGGTTGTGGTGACAAGCTAACGTGCTCCTGCGGGGGCCACTTCTGGCAACCTGATTCAACAAACACAAAGTGCAGACTCTGCAACAAACATTTCGTCGCATGTAGTAGCTGTGGTTCTAGAAACCAAAAAAAAGGACGAACCGGCAGCAATAGGACCGTGGCAGAGCTGGGTAAAACATTTCCAAACACCGCAATTTCAGAGGCCACGGGTGAGAAGAAACCCACTGGTCTAAAGAGCAAGAATCAAATAGTTGTCGCTACTCCGGGCTCGGCGCCAAGAGTTCCCAAGGGATATTCAGCCGTCTTGATACTCGACAGTGATGTTTGGCTTAGCAGGCAAACGCTGAACGCCCAGCAAATTGCAATTAGAGACTGGATGGAGGCGCTTGAGCTTATGGCCCCGACTGGCAGAGCGGCCTTTGCAGGACTGCCCTCCGATCTTGGAAATGCTCTATCGCTTGGACAGTTGATACCAATGGCAAAGGCCGCGCTTGAAGAGGTTCGAGAGCTCGGACTGCCACCGGCGCTGCGGATCTGTTCACTTCAAGCACTCCCAGAAACTTTAGAACTTGCCGTGTCGGCAGCTAAATCAAGGGGCGCTGTAGTTCTTTGGTTAGACGAAAAAACGGGAAGCGCGCTTATAAAGTTTTCATATAATCAAGGTCCTGCGATAGCCAAGGAGCTTCGGGTTGTGGCGATTGGCGCCACTGCAAGAACTCAGGGTGGCACTAAGAGAAGGGGCTTGCGGGTTGTGATGGATGACCCACAGGCGCTGTAGGTTACCTAGTTATGAGACTCATTTTTGCCGGAACCCCCGAAGTGGCATCTCGCGCTCTCGAGCTGATTGCCGACAAGCATGAGGTCACATTGGTCTTGACCCGTCCAGACGCCCCAATTGGTCGCAAGCGAATTACGACTCCGTCTCCGGTAGCTAGCAAGGCAGAGCAGTTGGGCCTTAATGTGCATAAGACAAACAAAATTGATGAAGAGGCTCTGAATGCGATTCGTCAAAGCAACGCTGACAAAGCAGTCATTGTCGCGTACGGCGCAATGATTCCACAGGCGGCCCTATCGGCTCTTCCTTGGTGGAATTTACATTTCTCAGTCTTACCCGAATGGCGAGGGGCTACTCCGCTGCAGCATTCGATGATGCATGACACTGGCATTGGAATAAGTGTTTTCGAAATTGACTCAGGCCTGGACACTGGCCCACTCATATCCCAGCTGCCACTTTCGTTCCTTGAGAATGAAACTGCTGGAGAGGCGCTGATCAGATTTACCGAAGAAGGCAGCAACCTGCTGATCCGTTCACTAGAGGAGAATCCTCAGCCCATGATTCAAGAAGGCTCGTCATCGCTGGCACCAAAAATTACCCGCCTGGATGCAAAAATCAACTTCGAAGAAAATGCAGCCGACTTGATTAGATTTATTAGAGCAGCCAACCCGGAGCCAATGGCGTGGGCGATCCAAAATGGTGAGCCAATTAGGATCATTTTCGCATCGGCCACTACTTCCAGTCTCGACTCAGGCAAGTTGCGTGGAGTCGGCGAGATATACAAGAGCGACGACAACGAAATCATGGTGCAATGTGGTGACAAAAGCTCACTTAGGCTTGAACTTGTGCAACCTGCTGGAAAGCGTGAAACAGTAGCTACCGACTGGTGGAACGGCCTGAAGGGGACTGCGAAATTTGATTAACGCGCGCCAGATAGCTCTTGAGCTACTCAACAGAGTAAGAGCATCGGAGAGTTACATAAACCTGTTGCTCCCCAAGGAGTTAGCAAAACATGACATTTCCGATGCCGACAGAGGTTTGGTTCAGGAGCTCAGCTACGGAGTGCTTCGATGGCAGCTTCAGTACGACGCCATCATCGATCATTTGACTCCCGGCAAGACATTGTCACCGGGCCTGAGAGCGGCAATTCAACTTGGACTCCACCAGCTTTTCAGGATGCGAGTTCCAACTCATGCGGCTATAAACGAGACAGTTGATCTTGTTAAGCACTTTGAGGCCAGTGCGGCGGGACTTTCAAACGCAGTCCTCCGAAATGCCGAGCGGGCTGGACATGACAATCTTTTGGCGTTGCTTACCGAGGGCCAAGATGACCTTACGCGGCTGAGCATCGAGTACTCACATCCGAAGTGGATTATTTCGGGCATGAAGTCAGCCCTTGAATTAGACGGCAGACCGTCGGAACTAAGCGAGCTGCTAGCAGCTAACAATCTGACGCCAGTCGTAAACCTAATTGCGATTACAACGACTGCAGTAGCCGAACTAGAGGCGCTCGGGCTCGAGCGCGGAACGGCGTCCCCAAATGGCTTCCTGTGCCTCGGAAACCCGCTTGAATATCTATCGATTCCAGGGGTAAGGGTTCAGGACCAAGGCTCCCAGCTTGTAGCACTGGCGATAAGCAAGGTTGCGGATAAAGCCGGGACCTGGCTGGACATGTGCTCTGGCCCTGGTGGAAAAGCAGCAGTTTTAGAGCATGCCGTATCAGGAACCGGAAATCTGGTTTGCTACGAACCCCATGTGAAGCGAGCGAAACTCGTGACCTCTGCGCTCAAAGATCCGGAGAGCACGCCGGTGCTTGTCAAAAGAGGGCAAGACGCACCGGAAAGTTCCTTCGCGGCCATATTGCTAGATGCCCCATGTGCTGGACTCGGGTCGCTTCGAAGGAAGCCCGAATCCAGATGGACTAAAACTCCCGAGCAATTGCCGTCACTCACTAAATTGCAGGCCGAGCTAATTGATGCCGCGGTCTTAGCACTTGAACCAGGTGGCATGCTCATGTATGCGACTTGTTCACCACTGGTAATAGAAACAAACGCACAAATAAGAGCCGCACTAGACCGCCACGCCAACATGTCGCTCGTGGACCTAGTGCCAGTGCTGCAAGAATTGTCCCCAGGGCTAGAGTTGAACACCACTAGGAAAACCGTTCAGTTATGGCCGCATCGACATGGAACCGATGCCATGTTTATGGCACTTCTGAAAAAAGATGAGGGGAACTAAGAATGCACATAAATCCTTCAATACTCAGTGCGGACTTTGCGAACTTGGAGGCAGAGCTGCTCTCCATAGCCTCAGCTGACATGGCTCACGTAGATGTCATGGACAATCACTTCGTCCCGAATTTGACCTTGGGCACCGCGATTGTCGAAAGGCTTGCTCAAGTCTCCCCAATTCCTCTAGATGTTCACCTAATGATTGAAAACCCGGATGAGTGGGCAATTGACTACGCCCAGACCGGTGCGGCTTCAGTCACCTTCCACCTTGAGGCTGCAAGCGAGCCGATTAGCTTGGCGAGAAAACTCAGAGCAGCTGGCGTAAAAGCCGCAGTTGCCATCAAGCCTGCTACCAAGGTTTCAGAGATAGCTGAATTGATCCAAGAGGTAGACATGCTGTTAGTAATGACGGTCGAGCCTGGCTTCGGGGGGCAGTCAATTCTGGTTGAAACATTCGAAAAGATTGCCCAGGCTAGAGACCTAATAAGACACTCTGGCGCAACGGTTGCACTGCAGGTTGACGGGGGAGTGACCGAGTCAAACATAGCTCAGCTAGCCTCCCTGGGGGCCGACTCATTCGTGGCGGGTTCTGCTATCTACAACCACCCAGATAGGGCGAATCAAATACTCCGGCTTCGAGCCTTAGCTTCAGCAGCTTCGAATCCCCAGTGATTCGCTGTAATCTAGGGGAATGAAATCCTTCGATAGCCTTTATGACGAGCTCGTGAGCACTGCTAGCATGCCCGACAACCACTCCGGAAGTAATGAGTTGTTGGCAAAGGGTGTTCATTCAATCGGCAAAAAACTCGTCGAGGAGGCAGCGGAATTATGGATGGCCGCAGAACACGAGTCAGACGAGCAGGTCGCTCTAGAGGCATCTCAACTGCTTTATTACATTCAACTGATTCTGATTGCTAGGAATGTCCCCTTATCGGCAGTCGAGCAGGTGCTCTGATGCTGCGAGTAGCCATACCGAATAAGGGCATACTTTCTGAATCAGCCGTAGCAATGCTAAAAGAGGCTGGATACCAGACAAGACGGGACACTCAAGAGCTTCACTTGGTCGATGAGGCAAACGACATAGAGTTTTTCTACTTGAGACCAAGAGACATAGCGACGTATGTAGGTTCGGGATCTCTAGACGTTGGCCTAACCGGGCTGGATCTGTTGATGGATTCGGAGTCCGAGGCGGAAGAAATTGCTGATCTGGGCTTCGGCGCATCTACGTTTAGATTTGCAGCGCCAATCGACTCTGGTTTCACTGACCCCAGCCAACTAGAAGGTAAAAGACTTGCGACCGCATACCCAACCCTGATCACAAATTACTTGGCCAAACTCAACGTAAATTGCGAAATCATCAAGCTAGATGGTGCGGTCGAATCGGCCGTAAAGCTCGGGGTTGCAGATGCTGTAGCTGACGTTGTATCAACCGGTAACACTCTTCGGAAAGCGGGGCTCGCTATCTTTGGCCCCACGATTTTGACTTCGACAGCCAGGCTGATTAGCGCTCCGGGTAAATCGAGTGATGCGAACGGGCTTTTGATGCGCCTCAAGGGAGTACTAGTCGCCAGAGAGTATGTAATCATCGACTATGACTGCCCGAAAAATGTACTTGATGCGGCCACCAAGATAACTCCTGGGATTGAGTCGCCCACGATTTCCCCCATGGCTGACTTGGATTGGGTTGCAGTTCGTTCGCTAGTGCCCGCAACACAAATGAATCAAATAATGGATGAGCTATACGCCGCAGGAGCTAGAGCTATTTTGGTTTCAGCCATACACGCAGCGAGAATATAGTGCCGGCAGTCAGGGTGATTCCTTGCCTCGATGTTGCAAACGGTCGGGTGGTAAAGGGCGTCAACTTTCAGAACCTGGTCGACAGCGGTGACCCGGTTGACTTAGCCCGTAACTACTATCTTCAGGGCGCGGATGAACTTACGTTTTTAGACGTCACAGCTGCAAACGAGAATCGCTCCACCACCAGAGACATGGTCACCAGATGCGCCGAAGAGTTATTCATACCCCTAACGGTCGGCGGGGGCATCAGGAGACTCGAGGATGTTTCGCTACTACTAGAAGCTGGAGCCGATAAAGTATCGATCGGCTCGGCAGGCGTCGCCAGACCGGAGCTATTGGCAGAAATTGCCGGCGAACACGGTAATCAGATTTTGGTTATTTCTCTAGACATTAAACGCGGGGCTTCTCCTTCCGGGTTCGTCATTACCTCACACGGTGGACGACAGGAAACCGGTCTAGATGCGCTGCAGTGGATAGAACGAGTACAAGAACTGGGAGCCGGTGAACTGCTGATCAACAGCATCGATGCAGACGGCACCCGAGAGGGTTTCGATCTTGACCTTATCGAGAAAGTCAGAAAGCTATCAGCAGTTCCGATTATCGCGTCTGGGGGTGCCGGCAAGGTATCTGACTTCGTTGATGCGGCTCAGGCTGGCGCCGATGCCCTGCTCGCGGCTAGTGTTTTTCACAGCGGGGAAATTTCAATTGCGCAAGTTAAACAAGCGCTTGAACAGGTAGGAATAGAGGCTAGATGAGGCAGTTAGCGTTGGATCAAGTCAAATTTTCAAGCGAACAATTGATACCTATCGTGGTTCAAGACAGTCAGACCCTGCAAGTTCTTATGCTTGCCTATGCAAACCTTGAGGCATTAGAAAAGACTGTCGCGACGGGTCAAATGCACTTTTTCTCTCGGTCCCGAAACCAGCTTTGGCACAAGGGTGAAACTAGTGGCAATACTTTGGCAGTTGACTCTTTATCTTTAGATTGCGACGGCGACACTATTTTGGCGATGGTGAAGCCTGTTGGCCCGGCCTGCCATATCGGAACCGTCAGCTGCTTCGAGGAGATCTAGGTGATTGACTTCGAACAGCTTGAGAAACTCAGCATCGATTACAACGTAATCCCAGTTGTAAAAAAACTATTTAGCGGCAGTGAAACGCCGATTGGTCTTTACCAAAAACTAGCTGGTGCAAGAGCTGACACATTTTTGCTGGAATCAGCAGAACAAGGAGTTTGGGGTAGATACTCATTTATTGGAGTATCGTCCCGAGGTCAGCTATCGGCTTCTGAATCAAAGGCTAGCTGGACGGGGGATGCCAAGTGCCTTCCCGATGGTTTGCTACTCCCCGAAGACCCAATAGCCGGTTTGGAAATGCTACAAACAGCCTGGAGATCAAGTCCAGTGGATTTTCCTTTGAGTTCAGGACTAGTTGGTTTCCTTAGTTGGGGGACAGTGAACCTAACCGAGAAACTTCCCGAAGCTAAGCAAGCCGACTACTCGATACCGCTTTACGGTTTCAATCAATTTTCAGACCTTGTGGTGATGGATCATCAGAAATCGGAACTGCTCTTAGTAAGCGTGGTCTTTGTTGATGGCACACCCCTTCGGGAAAGCTACAGTCGGGCGCTAGATGCAATCAGCAAGATGCAAGAAATCGTTGAAATGCCAACACCCGCGATGGTCTCTGAGCCGAATTGGCCGGAACCGGATGCCGTGTCAAACACTGCCAAAGATCAGTTTCTTGAAAAAGTCGAGCTAGCCAAAGAACATGTTCGAAAAGGAGATGTATTTCAGGTTGTGATCTCTCAGCGATTTGACCATCAAGCAACCGCTGATGCTCTTGATGTATACCGGGCCCTTCGTGCGTTGAATCCGAGCCCGTACATGTACCTGATTAGGTGCCAGGATCAAGACGGGCCGTTCGCCATTGTGGGAAGCTCTCCGGAGGCGCTTGTAAAAGTAATGGGCACGAATGTTGTCACTCACCCGATAGCCGGTTCAAGGCCCAGAGGTCAAGACACTTCGACTGACAATCAACTTGCTGAAGATCTGCTGGCAGATGAAAAAGAGCGCAGTGAACACTTGATGCTGGTTGACCTTGCCAGAAACGACCTGCTGAAAGTGTGCGATCCAACCTCGGTTCGAGTTAGCGAATTTATGCAAATTCATCGCTTTTCGCACATCATGCATTTGGTTTCGACCGTCGAGGGATCTTTGACTACTGGAACCAGTATTGTCAAAGCCATGCTGGCTACCTTCCCAGCTGGAACGCTATCCGGAGCACCTAAGCCAAGAGCCTTGGAAATAATCCACGACTTAGAGCAAAGCTACCGAGGCCTATTTGGTGGTGTTGTTGGATACTTCGACTTTCAAGGGAACTCAGACCTTGCAATAGCGATTCGCACTGCGGTGCTTAGAAATGGCATTGCAAGAGTGCAGGCAGGTGCCGGCATTGTCCTTGATTCAGTTCCCGAAACTGAGTACGCGGAGACGCTTGCAAAGGCCGCGGGCGTGTTGCGTGCGGTCGCTGCTGCGAATGCGATGAAGAAATGATCAGACTCATTTCACTGGGAACCCTAGTTGCCGCCCTGTGGCTATCGACTTCACTTCTAGCTTGGGTCGATGTTAGAGACTTTCATTCCGATCAATCAACACTGATAGGCACGTTGATTGGGTCAGAACTCAATCCATTGACAAGCCTCGTCCCACTCATAGTCCTTCTTGTTTCCCTAATAGCTCGCTACCGACTTTTGAGTAGATCAATGGCCGCGATTGCATCGGTAATTTCTGGAGTAGTCATTGTGGTGTTGTTGCTCACAAGCTGGTCAGATGCCAGTGCTGTGATTGAGTTGATCTCCAGTAGTACTGGTCTAGCAACTGCAGCCGGTTTCGGAGTGGTGATTAGATTTGGCTACTGGGTCTATGTCCTTATGGCCGTTGTAACTGCGGTGATTTTTGCGCTTGCGGTCTTTCAACCAGGGCGTTCGACGAAACCAGAACAATCAAGTGCATCGGCTGCAATAAACTCGGACCCACAAAACCTGTGGGATGAGCAGTAAAACTGCTTGCTAGAATTGAAAAACATCCAAGAAGGGCACAATGTCTAATTCCAACACTGATCCAGGGCACGGAAATTCTGTGGCAGCATGGGCGACCGTAATTATTGTTCTAACAGCCTTCACTATTGGAACACTATTTTTCTGGCTGGACGTCCCGGCGCTAGTTTGGGCTTCAGCAGTTGTCGCCATCCTTGGACCCATAGTTGGACTCGTTCTTAGGAAATCTGGCTACGGAGTTGGCGGCAAGCACTCGAAGTCCCACTAGTGCTTGACGAATTATTCGCCACAGCAAGTGATGACGCTGATATTCGCCGCAAGAGCGTGAGCCTGGAGTCCCTCGAGGCCCTTGTCGAAAACATGGAGCCCGCAGTCTCAGCACTGAAAGCACTTGAGCCAGCCTCCAAGATTAAAATCATCGCCGAAATAAAAAGATCTAGTCCTTCGGTAGGGCACATGGCCGAAATCCCTGATTCAGGTCTGTTAGCACTGACTTATGAGCAAAGTGGAGCACATGCAATCTCAGTTCTAACAGAGCGATCCGGTTTCGGCGGTACTTTGGATGATCTTCGACATGCCAGCGACGCCGTTTCAATACCAACACTTCGCAAGGACTTCATATCCTGTGAGTATCAGATACTGGAGGCTCGTGCCCATGGAGCATCATTCGTTCTTTTGATTCTTAGCTGGCTCAAGGAGCCCGATTTCCTAAGGTTGTCTAAGTTCGCTGCAGATTTGGGCTTAGACGTGCTGGTTGAGACGCACACGGCCGAGGAGATACACGTTGCCAATGCTGCGGGGAGCCGTTTGGTGGGCATAAACACGAGGGACTTGCAAACCTTCAGGACTGACTTGCGGTTATTCGAAACCATGTCGCATCTCCTGACTGATGAGACTATAAAAGTGGCTGAATCATCTGTCAAGAAGTCACAGGACGTCGCCAGATACTGGAACGCCGGTGCCAATGTCGTGCTTGTCGGACAAGCCTTAGTCACCGGGGATCCGAGCTTGCTAATTCCGGAATTTATTAACGCAACTTAGGATTATGAACACAATGAAACTCTCTGAACAAGTTGGTCCGTACTATGGCGAGTACGGCGGCAGATTCGTGCCTGAGCCGCTAATCGCAGCTCTCGATCAACTCGAGGCCACCTACGAGGCAATGCGAATCGACCCTGGGTTTATTGCTGAGCTTGCTGAACTCCACAAAACTTACACCGGTCGCCCATCCATAATCACCGAGGCAAAGCGCTTTGCGGCACATTTTGGCGACATTAGGGTGTTTCTGAAAAGAGAGGACTTGAACCACACCGGTAGCCACAAGATCAACAACGTTATGGGCCAAGCACTCTTAGCAAAAAAGATGGGCAAAAAGCGCATAATTGCAGAAACTGGAGCTGGTCAGCACGGCGTAGCAAGTGCGACGGCGGCAGCATTCTTCGGGATGGACTGCGTGGTCTACATGGGTCAGGTTGATACTGAGCGACAAGCCCTAAATGTCGCAAGAATGCAGCTCTTGGGTGCAGAAGTAATCCCAGTGACTTCAGGTTCCAGAACGCTGAAGGACGCCATCAACGAAGCTCTTAGAGACTGGGTTGCCAACGTTGATACCACTCACTATCTTCTTGGGACAGTTGCGGGACCACACCCGTTCCCGACTATGGTTCGAGACTTCCACAGTGTCATCGGTTATGAGGCTCGAGAGCAAATGCTTGAGCTAACAGGAAAACTTCCAGATGCAGTGGCAGCTTGCGTTGGTGGCGGTTCTAATGCGATTGGAATTTTCCACGCGTTCTTGGATGACAGCGACGTTGCCCTCTGGGGTTTTGAGGCAGCTGGCGACGGCGTTGACACTCCTCGACATGCCGCAACTTTATCCATGGGAACCCCAGGCGTGCTGCATGGAGCAAAGAGCTACATGCTTCAGGACGCCGATGGTCAAACTATGGAGTCGCACTCGATCTCAGCCGGCCTTGATTACCCTGGAGTCGGTCCGGAGCACTCATGGCTCAAGGATCTGGGCCGGGCCAACTATCACGGAGTTACCGACGCCGAGGCGATGAATGCGATGAAGCTTCTGTCTCAAACAGAGGGCATAATCCCAGCCATCGAAACGGCCCACGGTCTGGCGGGAATCGAACACCTAGCCAAGATATTGCCTGCCGGCGCTAACATCCTCGTGAACCTGAGCGGACGCGGAGACAAGGACATGGAGACAGCAGCGAAGTACTTTGGTCTAATGGGGGATAAGTGAGTTCAGTAAATGACATTCTCCTGGCAAACAGGGAATCAGGTAAGGGCTCCCTGGTTGGTTACTATCCAGCCGGCTACCCGACCTTGAAGGACTCAGTCGATGCGCTAGTTGCAATGGCCGAGAATGGCTGCGACGTCCTTGAAATTGGCGTTCCCTACAGTGACCCGGTCATGGACGGTCTGGTTATTCAAGTAGCGACCGAAGAGGCACGAGCTGCAGGCTTCGTGCTGCGAGACCTGTTCGAAGTAATTCGCCAGGTGCGAGCAAGAGTATCCACACCGCTATTGGTCATGAGTTACTGGAATCCTGTGCTCAGGTATGGCGTTGAAAAGTTTGCGGAAGACATGCGTGCTTCCGGGGCTCAGGGAATGATTACGCCAGATCTTGTTCCAGACGAGGCGGCGCAGTGGCTGGAAGTCAGCCAAGCTAAAGGTCTTGACCGGGTGTTTTTGGTTGCGCCGTCGAGTTCAAACGAAAGAGTGACCGCAAACGCAGATGCATCCAAGGGTTTTGTCTATTCCGTCTCAACCATGGGTATAACTGGAGAGCGAGCAACTCTTGATGCTCTTGCAAGACAGCTGGTGGGTCGAGTAAAGAGCATGAGCGCAACGCCAACCTGTGTAGGGGTAGGAATTTCCACAGCTGAGCAGGTTCGTGAAGTCAACGGCTATGCGGACGGCGCGATTGTTGGAACTGCTTTCGTTAAGGCATACCGCGATGAGGGCTTGTCGGGCCTAGTCGCCAAAACCAAAGAGCTAGCTGCGGGCCTAGGATGATGCGATGGAGTTAATCACAGGTATACCATCACCCGAAATCAGCTTTATCGACTTGGGGCCATTTCGTATTCATTTTTACGCGCTGTTTATCCTTAGCGGAATAGTTATCGCCACAATACTTACTGATGCCAGGCTCAAAGCACGGGGGACTCCCGCGGGCTTGTTCCTGGACATTGCTTTATGGGCGGTTCCCTTTGGAATTCTTGGAGGCAGGTTTTTTCACGTTCTTACCCATCCAAATGACTACTTTTATCAGGGCGCCGATCTTCTTGATGTATTCAAGATCTGGGAGGGGGGTCTTGCTATCTATGGAGCTCTAATTCTCGGAGCAGTTGGAGTGTTTATCGGTTCGAGGCAGGCTGGGATCAGATTCTTATCGGTTTTAGACGCCGTAGCTCCTGGAATGCTTCTCGCTCAAGGCATCGGGAGGCTTGGAAACTACTTCAATCAAGAACTATTTGGTCTACCGACAACTCTTCCTTGGGGTCTGGAGATTCCAAGCTCTAACCCCGCTTATCCGCTTGGCTTGCCAGATGGACTCAGTTTTCACCCCACATTCGCCTACGAAATGATTTGGAATCTGACTGGTGTAGTAGCACTTATTTGGCTTGGTAAGAAGTTGCAACTTCAATGGGGCAAGGTTTTTGCACTTTATTTGATTATTTATTCATCTGGGCGAGTTTGGATAGAAGCTATCAGAATCGACCCAAGTGAGATTATCCTTGGACTTAGAATAAATATCTGGTCGGCGTTGACCGGTATTGCAATCGGAGTAGTTATCTACTTGGTTCAGACTCGCCGTCACCCCGGCAAGGAACCTTCGGTTTGGCTAGAGGGCAGAGAACCTGTCGATCAGCCACCCGAAACCAGCAAGGACGCTGCGAAATAATCCATTAGCTCATTCACAAGACATAAGGGTCGGGCCAACGAAGCTCCGAAAAGAATTCGATTGGAGTCACCATGGCTAGCAAGGGACCTTTTCACAAGTTTGCCACCGCGCCTGAGAAACAAGGGCTGTATGACTCTGCCCAAGAGCGTGACGCCTGTGGTTTGGCAATGGTGGCAACGCTCAGGGGTTATGCCGGTCACGACGTTGTTGACATGGCCCTGTCATCCCTTAGAAACCTAGAACACCGTGGTGCTGTCGGCTCTGACGCCGGCACTGGCGACGGTGCAGGAATTCTGACCCAAATGCCCGACGGTTTCTTCCGCGCAGTCGTGGATTTCGAATTGCCAGCAAACGGCGCTTACGGTGTCGGTCTGGTCTTCCTGGATGCGGCGACCGCAACCAAGGACAAGGCTAGATTTGAGGAGATCTGTAGCGAAGAGTCGCTGACGGTCCTTGGTTGGCGAACCCCGCCGACTGATAGCTCAGTTCTTGGAGACCTCGCAAAAAAGGCGATGCCGCTGATCGAACAGGTTTTTGTATCATCTACTGACCTAATCACAGGCATGGACCTAGAGCGAAGGTTATTCAGGGCGAGAAACAGAAGTGAACGGGACGTTGGTCTTTATCTTTGCTCGCTCTCATCTAAGACGATTGTTTATAAGGGCATGGTTACCACCTTGCAGCTCGAGCCTTTTTATCCGGACCTGAGTGACGAGCGCTACGAGTCCCTTCTAGCACTTGTTCACAGCAGATTTTCGACGAACACCTTCCCTTCATGGCCATTGGCCCACCCGTTCCGGTACATTGCCCACAACGGTGAGATAAACACAGTCAAAGGTAATGCCAACTGGATGGCAGCAAGAGAATCACAGCTTTCCTCGGAGCTACTTGGTGACATCGATCAGCTAAAGCCGATCGTCTCGAAGGGCGCTTCGGATTCAGCAACTTTTGATGAGGTTCTAGAGCTACTGGTTCTGTCGGGCCGTTCGCTTCCACACGCCATGATGATGATGATTCCGGGCGCCTGGGAGAAGCAACTAGATCTCGACCCTCAGCTTAGAGATTTCTACGAATACCACTCGATGATTATGGAGCCATGGGATGGCCCTGCGGCAGTCGTGTTTACAGACGGCGATCTGGTTGGCGCAACACTTGACCGAAATGGTCTTAGGCCCGGCCGATTCGTAGTAACCGAGGACGGATTCATAATCCTTGCCTCGGAAATCGGCGTTGCTGATATTTCTCCTGACAAGATCGTGAGAAAAGGCAGATTGCAGCCAGGAAAGATGTTCCTGATCGACACTGTGGCCGGTGAAATTGTTGAGGACGATCAAATCAAGTCAGAAGTTGCCTCGCTTGAGCCATGGGGAGAGTGGTTAGAAGCAAGCCGGATTAACCTGCGTGACCTACCGGACCGCGAGCACGTTCGATACTCGAGCAAGTCTGTAAAAAGAAGGCAGCGGGCTTTTGGTTACACCGAAGAGGATTTGAAAATATTTATCGCGCCGATGGCAAGAATGGGGCAAGAGCCAATTGGAGCCATGGGGACCGACACTCCAATCGCTGCCATCTCAGAGCGACCTAAGCTTCTCTTCGACTATTTCACACAGCAATTCGCGCAGGTGACAAACCCACCGCTAGACGCAATACGCGAAGAAGTCGTGACATCGATGACTACGAGCATCGGTCCGGTCAGAAACCTTCTGGAAGCTAACGCCGAGCATGCGAAGCAGATGGTTTTGGATTACCCAATAATTGGCAATGACGACCTAGCGAAGATTAAGCACATCGACAGAGCAAACAACATTGGTAAGGCAGTGACCGTATCTTGCCTCTATCGAGTCGATGATGGTCCTGAGGCTCTCGAAGCCCGACTCGAGGCAATGTGTGCAGAGGTTGACCAGGCACTGTTAGCCGGAGCGACATTTATCGTGCTGTCTGATCGAGATTCGAATCGCGAGCTAGCTCCGATCCCTTCACTGCTTTCTTGTTCAGCCGTGCACCATCACCTGATTCGGAACGGAACCAGAATGATGGCTGGGCTTGTTATTGAAGCCGGCGACGCCAGAGATGTTCACCACGTTGCAACCCTGATTGGATTTGGTGCGTCAGTCATCAACCCTTACTTGGCGCTCGAAACAGCAGAAGACCTTGTCTTCAATGGGACAATCACCGGAATCACAATGGAGCGAAGTAGCAAAAACATGATTAAGGCGCTTGGAAAAGGTGTCCTAAAAGTTATGTCCAAAATGGGTATCTCAACTGTTTCTTCCTACGGTGGCGCTCAGTGTTTTGAGGCTATTGGACTTTCACAAGAGTTGGTGGACAAATACTTCACCGGAACAATTACGAAGCTTGGTGGGGTGGCCCTGCCGATTTTGCACTCTGAAATTGCTCAGCGTCACGCATCCGCATACCCGATCGAGAGTGCTAATCAAGACAGCACACCTTTGGACGTGGGCGGCGAAATGAAATGGCGTCGTGACGGCCCTCCACACCTATTTAACCCTGAGACGATCTTCAAGCTTCAGCACTCCACGACGCAAAAGAACTACGAGATTTTCAAGTCATACACCAACGCAGTCGATGACCAGGCTGAGCGTTTGATGACGATTCGCGGTCTATTTAGCCTCAACAAGGAGCTGCGCACGCCAGTGCCAATCTCCGAGGTGGAGCCGGTGCATTCAATTGTGAAACGATTCGCAACCGGGGCTATGAGCATGGGGTCAATTAGTCCCGAAGCCCACGAGACCCTTGCAATCGCGATGAACCGACTTGGCGCGAAAAGTAACACCGGAGAAGGCGGAGAATCAGTTGAGCGACTACTAGATCGTGAAAGACGCAGCGCCGTGAAGCAGGTTGCCTCCGGACGTTTTGGTGTTACCTCGATGTATTTGACTCATGCTGACGACATCCAAATCAAGATGGCACAGGGAGCCAAACCTGGCGAGGGCGGGCAGCTGCCTCCAAACAAGGTCTACCCGTGGATTGCGGAACTAAGACACTCGACCCCGGGTGTAGGGCTTATTTCACCCCCTCCACATCACGACATTTACTCAATCGAGGATCTGAAGCAATTGATCTTTGATCTCAAGCGGGCCAACCGCGCCGCCAGAGTTCACGTGAAGTTGGTATCTCAGTTCGGTGTTGGAACTGTCGCAGCCGGCGTAGCAAAAGCCAAGGCAGACGTAGTACTGATTTCTGGCCATGACGGTGGCACAGGAGCCAGCCCGCTAAATTCCCTGAAGCACGCTGGAACCCCTTGGGAGCTTGGCCTGGCCGAGACCCAGCAGACTCTGCTGCTGAATGGACTTCGGGACCGAGTAGTAGTGCAGGTAGACGGTTCCATGAAGACCGGCCGAGACGTGATAATTGCCGCTCTTCTCGGAGCTGAAGAATTCGGATTCGCAACCGCTCCGCTTGTGGTTGAGGGCTGCATTTTGATGCGAGTTTGCCACCTTGACACCTGTCCGGTTGGAGTTGCCACCCAGAACCCAGAACTCAGGAAGCGATTCCACGGTCAAGCCGATCACGTAGTGAACTTCTTCGAGTTTTTGGCTCAGGAGGTTCGCGAGTACCTTGCTGAACTTGGCTTCAGGACTTTGCAAGAGGCCATTGGTCAAGTAGAAGTGCTAGATGTGAACAGGGCTATACGTCACTGGAAGGCTGACGGCCTAGACCTGTCGCCGATTTTTGCGGCTAAGGACATAGTCACTAGTCAGAGCCAGTACTGCTCCAGTGCCCAGGATCACGAGCTGGAGCAACACTTTGACTTCCCACTCATTGAGACTGCCAAGCTTGCGCTCAAAGACGGCAAGCCCGTTGAGATTAAGAGCCAGATAAACAACACAATGCAAGCAATCGGAACGATGCTTGGCAATGAGCTCACAAAGAAATGGGGTGAACAGGGGCTAGAGCCTGGGACTCTAAAGCTCACGCTAACCGGCAGTGCCGGCCAGTCTTTGGGCGCGTTCATGCCTAGGGGTCTTCAAATCGATGTTGAGGGCGATTGCAATGATTATGTTGGCAAGGGCCTTTCTGGAGGAATCATAAGCGTCAGACCCCCCGAGACGGCCGGCTTCCTAGCATCTGAGAACGTAATTGCTGGAAACGTTATTGGCTATGGAGCCACTTCAGGAAAGATTTTCCTAAACGGAGTCGTGGGCGAAAGATTCATGGTTCGAAACTCTGGTGCCGTTGCGGTGGCCGAGGGCGTTGGAGACCACGCTCTTGAATACATGACAGGTGGACGAGCGGTAATACTCGGAAAAACGGGAATCAACCTGGGAGCCGGGATGTCCGGAGGCATCGCATACGTTCACAGGCTGTCAGAATCGAAAGTGAACCGCGAGGCACTCCAGCTGGGTGAAATTACCCTGAGCGCTCTTGATGACACAGGTATGGACGAACTCCAGACAATACTCGAGCAACACCTGGACCTAACCGGCTCTCCGCTAGCAAAGATTATCCTGGATGATTTTTCGACCTACGCGAAAGAGTTCGTGAGGGTCATGCCTAGAGACTACGCACGCATAGTAGAGATTCAGCAGGACGCTCAGGCAACTGGCATAGACCTAGACGGCGAAGAAGTTTGGACCCAAATCTTGGAGGTAACTAATGGCTGACCCAAGAGGATTTCTAAAAGTTACCGATCGTGAGACCGCGAAACGCAGGCCAGTTCCAGTTCGAATTAAGGACTGGAAAGAGGTTTACGAAGAGCGGAACTCTGGAGTAGTCAAGGAGCAGGCAGGGCGCTGCATGGACTGTGGCATTCCATTTTGCCACGCCGGCTGTCCGCTTGGGAACCTGATTCCAGAATGGAATGACCTGACTCACCTAGGAAAGAACAAGGAAGCGATAGATCGCCTGCATTCGACTAATAACTTTCCTGAGTTCACCGGAAGGCTCTGCCCGGCCCCCTGCGAAAGTGCATGCGTTCTTGGCATAAACCAGCCGGCTGTGACAATCAAGGAGATCGAAGTATCGATCATCGACGACGCTTTTGACTCGGGTTTTGTTACCCCGAACGTTCCAGATCGACTCACCGGCAAGACCATAGCCATCGTAGGCTCCGGTCCAGCAGGGTTAGCAGCTGCTCAGCAGCTGACTAGAGCTGGGCATACCGTTGCCGTATTTGAACGAGACGACCGAATCGGTGGCTTGCTTAGATACGGTATTCCGGATTTCAAAATGGAAAAGCGCCACATCGACAAACGCATCGCTCAGATGACGGCTGAAGGAACCAGGTTCCGCACGGGGGTAAACATCGGTGTTGACATTACCTGGGAAGAACTAAAGCGCAGCTACGACGCCGTATTGGTTGCAACGGGGGCGATTACTCCACGAAGTTTGGATGTTCCAGGCTCAGACCTGGCTGGAGTGCACTTCGCAATGGAATATCTCACTCAAGCAAACCGAGTTGTAGCGGGGGACAAGGTCGAAGACCAGCTAAGTGCCGAGGGTAAGCACGTTGTGATTCTTGGCGGCGGAGATACTGGAGCAGATTGCCTCGGCACGGCGACCAGGCAAATGGCGGCTTCGGTGACCACAATCGCCATTGGTCAAAAGCCTGAAGAGCAGCGAACCGCGGACCAGCCTTGGCCAATGGACCCCAGAGTCTTTGAAATATCAAGTGCACATGAGGAATTCGGCGATCGTAAATACTTGCACTCAACCGTTGAACTCATTGGCACAGACGGTCAGGTGACCGGAATTAAAGTGGCAGATACCGAATTTGTTAATGGAAGACGACTGCCGAAGCCTGGCACGGAAAGAGTAATGAAGGCCGACCTAGTTCTGCTCGCACTCGGGTTCACTGGGCCCGAATCTGAAACAATTACCAGTCAGCTAAAAGCTGAACTGGATGGTCAAACCAACATTTCTCGTGATGGTAAATACCGGAGCAAAGATACTTTGTTTGTGGCAGGAGATGCGGGCAGAGGCCAAAGCCTGATAGTTTGGGCAATAGCCGAAGGAAGGGCAGCTGCCGCGGCGATTGACGAACACCTCGAAGGCGAGACTCAGCTGCCATTCCCCGTAAAGCCAACTGATAAGCCAATTTCGGTTTATAGCTAGGCCAAAAGAAACTAGGACACTGAAGCCAATGAGACGCGCAAAAATTGTTGCAACATTCGGGCCTGCAATAGGCGATTTAGAGATGACCAGAAAGGTCATAGCCGCTGGAGTCGACGTAGCCAGGATGAATCTAAGTCATGGTTCATACGAGGTTCACGAGCAGGTCTACAAAAATATTCGTCAAGCCAGTCAGGAAGCAGAAAAGGCAGTGGGAATTCTTGTGGACCTTCAAGGTCCAAAGATTCGCCTCGGCAAGTTCGCGGAGGGCAGCGTTGATTTAGTAGTAGGTGCGACCTTCAAAATCACCGTCGATGAAGTTCCAGGCGACGTGGACATTTGCTCCACTACCCACAAGGGCCTGCCAAAAGATGTCTCCGTGGGGGACATGCTGCTTATCGACGATGGTCGACTATCACTACGAGCCACCGCAGTGGACGCCACAACGGTCACAACAGAGGTTGTCATCGGCGGTCCAGTGTCAAACAACAAGGGCATAAACCTTCCCGGCGTTGCAGTCGATGTTCCGGCACTAAGCAAGAAAGATGAAGAAGACCTTCGCTGGGCCCTAAAGCTCGGCGCGGACATGATTGCATTGAGCTTCGTAAGAAACGCCAAAGACATCCTTCGAGTCCACGAGATCATGCGCGAAGAGGGCAAATTTATACCGGTCATTGCCAAGATTGAAAAACCCCAGGCAGTCGCAAACTTAGAGGAAATCATTGACGCTTTCGACGGTGTCATGGTCGCTCGTGGCGACCTAGGAGTGGAGCTACCCCTAGAGCAGGTCCCAATCGTCCAGAAGCGCGCCGTAGAGCTTGCCAGACGTTGGGCGAAGCCAGTCATCGTAGCTACCCAGATGCTAGAAAGCATGATTACTGCAAGCAGGCCTACCAGAGCTGAAACTTCGGATGTTGCGAACGCAGTACTGGATGGTGCTGACGCGCTTATGCTTTCCGGCGAAACCTCCGTCGGCCAATTTCCAATTGAGACCATCGAGACCATGGCGAAAATAATTGAATCCACGGAAGAGAATGGCCTTGAGCGAATTCCGGCTCTTGGAACACAGCCACACACGCACTCTGGCGCCGTAGTTAAGTCGGCTCTCCAAATTGCAGAACTATTGGGCTCAAAGTTTGTTTGCGTGTTTACAGAATCAGGCGACACGTTATTGAGAGTTGCAAGACTCCGATCACGAGTTCCGGTTCTCGCTTTCACCCCGAATGAAGAAATTCGACGTCGACTTTCTTTGATCTGGGGGGCAACCACATTCTTAGCCGGAAAGGCAACGCACACCGATCAAATGATCAAGCAGGTGGATGAAATTGTGCTGGCCAGTGGGAAATGCCGCGTTGGCGACGAGGTAGTGGTAGTCGCTGGCTCCCCACCGGGGATACCTGGCTCGACTAACTCGCTTCGCGTGCACCGCGTGGGCGATGCCGTCAATGAAACTGTGCCTGGGTACGCAAGCTAAATTAGGAAATCTTTGCAACAAAAAAGAGCGGTGGGTATCCACCGCTCTTTTTTTTGTGCCGGAAGTGGGATTTGAACCCACACGCCCATAGGACAAAGCATTTTGAGTGCTTCGCGTCTGCCGTTCCGCCATTCCGGCTAGATGTATCACTCTAGCGGATTTGATTATTCAAGTTGCCGCTAAAGTTGTAATCATGCAAGAACCACTTCGCGTTGTCGTCGCAGAGGACGAAGCCCTTATCAGGATGGATGTTGTCGCCACTTTACAAGAGGCAGGCTACGAAGTAGTTGGCGAGGCGGGAGACGGCGAAGAGGCAGTAAGACTCGCCATCGAATTAGTGCCTGACCTAATGATCATGGACATCAAAATGCCAAAGCTCGATGGCATTTCCGCAGCTGAGAAGATTTCAGAGCTTAAAATTCCGGTTGTACTAGTGACTGCCTTCTCTCAGGCAGACTTGGTGAAACGAGCTGCAGACGCTGGAGCTATGGCCTATGTGACCAAGCCTTTCAAGCCCTCCGACCTGCTACCGGCAATACAAATTGCACTCTCTAGGTCTGAGGAGCTCTTTGCCCTCGAAACAGAAATTGTTGACCTAAACGAGAGATTAGAAACTAGAAAGCTTATGGACCGGGCCAAGGGCCTGCTGCAGTCGAAGATGAAGCTCAGCGAGCCGGAGGCCTTCCGCTGGATTCAAAAAGCTTCCATGGATCGCAGGCTTTCGATGTCGCAAGTCGCCAAAGCGGTCCTCGAGCAACTGGGCGAGAAATAACTTAGCTCTTGTTGGCCTTTAAAAAGTTAGTTATTCGAATTGTTGAGAGCAACGTACCGGCTTCGTCAGTAACTTTTATCTCATGACTCGTAAGAGATTTACCCAACTTGATTGCAGTGCAGGTTCCAGTGACAACCCCTTCGCGGGCAGAGCTGTGGTGAGTCGCGTTTATCTCAATCCCGACCGCATAACCCCAAGGGTGTGCGTGAACGTTTGCGGCGAAGCTACCTAAGCTTTCCCCAAGTACTGCGTGAGCACCCCCGTGAAGTATCCCGAAGGGCTGAGTGTTACCTGAAACCGGCATGGTGGCAACCGCTCTGTCAGCACTTAGCTCCTTGAGCTCTATCCCCATGCGATCGGCAAGGTCACCCAAGCCCCTTTGCTTCATAATCTCAAGGGCATGAGCTGATTTTGCGACATCGTCTTCGGTCACTGTGGTACCACCTTCTTCAAAGTAGGCTAAACGTTATGAGCGCCAACGAAAAGCCTACTCTGCTCCTTATCGATGGGCACTCACTTGCATTCCGAGCTTTCTACGCGCTCAACGTAGATAATTTCAAAAATGCTGAGGGGCAACACACAAACGCTGTTCACGGATTTATCTCCATGATGTTGAACATTCTGGAGGGCGAAAAGCCAACGCACATGTGCGTTGCGTTCGACGTTTCTAGGCACAGCTTCAGAACCGAAGAGCTGCCCGAATACAAGGGCACCCGCGGAGAGACACCGGTTGAGTTTCTCGGCCAAACCGAGCTGCTTGTGAAGGCACTCACGGCGATGAACATCACGAGCGTTTCTCGTGAAAACTACGAAGCGGATGACTTACTCGCGTCGCTTGCTAACCTCGGTGAGCAAGCCGGGATGCGCGTGCTGGTTGTTTCTGGAGACCGCGACACTTTCCAGCTGATTCGTGAGGACACAACCGTTCTCTATCCAGTCAAGGGAGTCATGAACCTTGCTCGCATGGATGATGAGGCAGTTCTGGCTAAATATGGCATACACGCAATCCAGTATCCGGAACTCGCGGCGCTTGTGGGGGAGAGCTCGGATAATCTAATCGGCGTGCCCGGAGTTGGACCAAAAACAGCCGCCAAGTGGATACAGCAGTTCGGTTCTCTAGACGAAATACTCAAGCGATCTGACGAGATTCCCGGGAAAGTCGGCGAGAGCCTTAGAGAGAACCAGCACCTCGCGGTTAGAAACCGAAGACTGAATCACCTGCTTACTGACCTCACTTTTGATTTTTCGATGGAGGACCTGCTCTTGGGTCCCGTAAATGAAGATGCCCTGAGGGAAATCTTTGCAGTCCTCTCATTCCGGACACTGCTAACCCGGGTTCTAAAGCTTCGTGGCGGCAATGGCACTCAACACATAGCGCAGGCGGCGGTGCTTGAAGAAAAGTCCGCTCCAGACGACCAGCAGACCTCAGAGCCTTTACCCCTGGCATCAAACAAGATCATCGAGGAGCTTCCTTCCAGCCCCGTAGATTCAAAGGTTGCTTCGGTTGCGGAGATTCAAAAGCTCGTGAGCGCGGGTGAAGCCTTTGTGCATGTTGAGATAAATGATGGTCGCCTAGTTGGGCTCGGAATAGCGACTACTGGCGAGAGACTGAACTGGAATGGCGAGGATCAAGATTCAGCACTGGCACTTCTAAAACGCGGGGGTTTTGGCGGTTGGGACACCAAAACCATGAGTAAGAAGCTTCACTCACTCGGGATTTGGCCCGATGTGATTACCGACGATGCTTTGTTGGTCAGCTACCTGGTCGATCCAATTAGCAAGGATTTGTACCCAGACTCAATCATCCGACAGTACGCCGGCGTAGACGTAGTTCGACAAGACCCTAACGAATTACTGAGCGAGTCAGACCCTTCGCTTGATGCCTGGGTATACGCCGTTATCTGTGCGGTGCTGATTCCGCAACTGGAGGACACCGGTCAGCTCAGCATCTACCGAGACATAGAACTGCCCGCGAGCGAGGTTCTATCGAGGATGGAAGCAACCGGAATCGCGATGGATTCGTCTGCGCTTCAGACTCAGTTCGATGAATTGACGCTCGAGGTGGAGCAAATCGCAAAAGAGGCCTATGAGATCATTGGCCACGAAGTGAACCTAGCCAGCCCCAAGCAATTACAGGTGGTTCTATTTGAAGAACTAGGCATGCAGGGCACCAAGGCATTGAAGACTGGCTACTCAACAAACGCCGAGGCTCTCAGTACCTTGTTCGAACAAACTGAGCACCCGTTTTTGGAACGACTTCTTGCGCACCGGGATAGTACAAAGTTGAGACAGATGACTGAAACTCTCCTGAAGGCCATTGGGGACGACGGACGTATCCACACAAGTTATTCGCAGGTTGGGACCTCCACAGGACGCCTCAGTAGCGAGAGCCCGAATCTCCAAAACATACCGATCAAGACTGACCGAGGTCAGCGACTGCGAAGTGCCTTTATCGCCGGACCCGGTTATGAGACATTACTGACAGCCGATTACTCGCAGATTGAAATGCGGATCATGGCTCACTTGTCGGAGGACGAGGGTCTCATCGAAGCCTTTCGAATCGGTGAAGATCTTCACAATTTTGTAGGTGCAAGGCTCTACGGAGTCGAACCTTCTGATGTCACCGGTCAAATGCGCTCAAAGGTCAAAGCCATGAGTTATGGCCTTGTCTACGGACTAAGCGAGTTTGGGCTTGGCAGACAGCTAAGGATTACGGGAAAAGAAGCTAAGCAGCTGATGTCCGATTATTTTGATCGCTTTGGAGGTGTCAAGCGCTATTTGGACACGGTAGTCCAACGCGCTAAAGCACTTGGTTACACCACAACCGTATATGGACGCCGCCGGCCATTTCCCGATCTCAACTCAAAGATTTTCCAAGTGCGGGAAAACGCGAGACGTGCTGCCCTCAACGCTCCGATTCAAGGAACAGCCGCCGACATCATGAAGCTTGCGATGATAGCTGTGAAACAAAAAATGGATGCTCAAAATCTAACTTCACAGCTACTACTTCAAGTACACGACGAACTTGTCTTTGCAGTCGCCCCCGGCGAGCTTGAAACGCTCAGAGAACTTGCGGTCAGCGCCATGCAAGAAGTAGTCACCCTGACAGTTCCACTCGAGGTGCATGTTGGCATTGGGGTCAACTGGGAGCTGGCGGGGCACTAGAAAAGGCGGTAGTATTGCGCGGGTGCCCTCGGGCACTTTTCCCGTCCGTTCGTTGGGCCAAATAAACAGATAATGGAAGCATTATCTTTGGCGCGACCCGAGTAAACAAAGTGGAGTTACCACAAATATGGCAACCAAAGCAACCGCAAAACCAGTACAAATCGCAGTAAACGACATCGGTTCAGAGGCAGATTTCCTAGCCGCAGTCGAGGCAACACTTAAATTCTTCAACGATGGAGATCTAATCTCCGGAACCGTGGTCAAGATTGACCGCGATGAAGTTCTCCTGGACGTTGGTTACAAAACCGAGGGTGTTATTCCTTCCAGAGAACTATCAATCCGTCAAGACGCGGACCCAAATGACATTGTAAAAGTCGGCGACGCCATTGAGGCACTTGTTCTTCAGAAGGAAGACAAAGAAGGCCGTCTAATTCTTTCCAAGAAGCGCGCTCAGTACGAGCGAGCATGGGGCGATGTAGAGCGAATCAAGGAAGCTGATGGGGTTGTAACTGGAACCGTCATCGAAGTTGTGAAGGGTGGAGTCATTGTTGACATCGGTCTTCGTGGTTTCTTGCCTGCTTCGCTAATTGAACTCCGTCGTGTACGCGATCTAGGTCCATACCTTGGTACCGAGGTTGAGGCAAAGATTTTGGAACTAGACAAAAACCGCAACAACGTTGTGTTGTCAAGACGAGCTCTTCTCGAGCAGAGCCAAAGCGAGAACCGCAGCACCTTCTTGAACGACCTTGTAAAGGGTCAGGTTCGCACCGGAGTTGTTTCATCAATTGTAAACTTCGGTGCATTCATCGACCTTGGTGGAGTGGATGGACTAGTTCACGTTTCCGAACTGAGCTGGAAGCACATTGAGCACGCCAGCGAGGTAGTAGAAGTAGGTCAGGAAGTCACAGTTGAGGTTCTAGAAGTAGACCAGGAGCGCGAGCGCGTTTCCTTGTCGCTAAAGGCGACCCAGGAAGACCCATGGCAGCTGTTCGCAAGAACTCACGCCATCGGCCAGTACATCCCAGGCAAGGTCACCAAGATTGTTCCATTCGGTGCCTTTGTTCGAGTAGCAGACGGCATCGAGGGTCTAGTACACATCTCAGAACTATCCTCCAAGCACGTTGAGCACGCCGATCAGGTAGTCAGCGTAAATCAAGAAGTCTTCGTCAAGCTAATCGACATCGACCTAGAGCGTCGCAGAATCTCACTGTCGCTCAAGCAGGCGCTCGAAGAAGTTGAGAACGCCGGCACGGACTTTAACCCAGTGCTTTATGGCATGAGCGCCGACTACGACGACAAGGGTCAGTACCGTTACCCAGAAGGTTTCGACCCAGCAACCAGCGAGTGGCGCGAAGGCTTCGAAGAGGCCCGTGGGAAGTGGGAGACGGAGTACGCCGAGGCTAAAGCGCGTTGGGAGCTCCACAAGGTTCAGGCCAAGGCCGCTTTCGAGCACCTTGCGTCCATTCCAGATGTCGCACCTGCACAGGAGGCCAAAGCATCAAGCGGTGACTCCGCCGACCAGGGAACGCTGGCAGACGACGAGTCACTGGCTGCCTTGAGGGACAAGCTAACGGAAGACAAGTAAGACTTAGTCTTTTAGATGAGCGGGAACACCAACGGTGTTCCCGCTTTTTCTTTATCCTTATACCAATGCTTATCGCTTTGACTGGTGGAATTGGCTCGGGAAAATCTACCGTAGCTAGGCTTTGGGTTGACCTCGGGGCAACCGAAATTGATGCAGACGTGTTAGCCCGACAGGTTGTAGAGCCCGGAACATCAGGCCTGGCAGAAGTTGTGAAAGCTTTCGGAACTGAAGTGCTGAACAAAGATAAGTCGCTGAACCGCGGTCAGCTGGCCAAGATTGTCTTTGGTTCTCCAGAAAATAGAGCTGCACTGCAAGGACTTTTGCATCCACTAATTCAGGCCAAGGCAAAAAAACTAATCTCTGAAACCGAAGGAGTGATCATCTATACGATTCCTCTGCTCGTGGAGACAAATTCGCCACTGCTTTTTGACCGGGTCGTTACCGTTAGTGCGCCGGAAGCCGTCCGCATTGAGCGCCTTCTGAAAGATCGAGGCATGACAATGGACGATGCTCGGTCAAGGATTGAAGCTCAGGCTACGGATGCGCAACGCGAGTCTTTAGCAGACACGGTTATTGACTCAGACTGTTCTCTTGCTGATCTTCAATCCAGAGCGAATGCAGTGTTCGCCTCCTTCAAGACTTAGGCAGAAATGAAGGAAATAACCAAGCCATTCCGGGTGATCAGCCCCTATTCGCCCGCTGGAGATCAGCCAACCGCAATTGCCGAGCTTGCAAGCCGCCTAACCGCGGGTGAAAAAGACGTAGTTCTTTTGGGGGCCACTGGAACGGGAAAATCGGCGACCACCGCTTGGCTCATCGAGAAGCTGCAGCGACCAACGTTAGTCATAGCCCACAATAAAACGCTTGCGGCCCAACTGGCCAGTGAGCTCAAGGAGATGTTCCCTGAGAATGCAGTCGAATATTTCGTTAGCTACTACGACTACTACCAACCCGAAGCGTATGTCCCACAAACAGACACTTTCATTGAGAAGGATTCGTCCATAAACGAAGAAGTTGAGCGGCTGCGCTATTCGGCGACTATGTCGTTGCTCTCGAGGAGAGATGTAATCGTGGTCGCAACAGTGTCTTGCATCTACGGTTTGGGGGCTCCGAAGGAGTATCTGGCGCAATCTCTACCCCTGCAAGTGGGCCAACGAATTGATAGAGATGAGCTAATCAGGGGGCTTGTTGCAATTCAGTATCAGCGAAACGACATCGAGTTCACGCGAGGCAATTTCCGGGTCAAGGGAGACACCGTTGAAGTGATCGCGGTGTATGACGAAGAGGCAACGCGCATTGAGTTTTTCGGCGATGAGATCGAGAAAATCTACCGAATACACCCTCTGACTGGTGAGGTGCTTATGGAGCGCGAAAGCGTTGCGATTTACCCCGCTTCTTACTACGTGGCGCCCGTGGAGCGAATGGGAAAGGCAATTGAGGACATTGAAAACGAACTTGAAGTTCGTTACAAGGAGCTGGACTCTCAGGGAAAGCTTCTAGAAGCGCAGCGAATCAAGATGCGCACCACTTTTGATTTAGAAATGATACGTGAGCTCGGATTTTGCTCCGGAATCGAAAACTACTCAAGACACATCGATCAGCGATTGCCAGGTGAAGCCCCGTCATGCTTATTGGATTATTTCCCGGAAGATTTTCTGACGGTGATAGACGAATCACACGCAACCGTCTCACAGATCGGTGCAATGTACTTGGGGGACTCTTCCAGGAAACGGACACTAGTAGAGCACGGTTTTCGACTGCCGTCAGCGCTTGACAACCGTCCACTTAAATTTGAAGAGTTTCTTCAGCGCACAGGCCAAACCGTTTATCTATCGGCAACCCCTGCAAAATACGAGCTCGCGTTATCTGACGGTGTGGTTGAGCAGATCATTAGGCCAACCGGCCTCGTAGATCCGCAAATTATTGTGAAACCTGCCAAGGGCCAAATCGACGACCTGCTAGAAGAAATTAGGACTAGAACCGAGCGCAACGAGAGAGTTCTTGTCACGACACTCACTAAGAGACTTGCCGAGGAAGTGACAGAGTACTACACGGAAATGGGCGTTCGCGTCCGCTATCTTCACTCCGATGTTGACACTCTTCGACGTGTCGAACTGCTAAGAGAGCTTCGTCAAGGCGTATTTGATGTCTTGGTGGGCATCAACCTGCTTCGCGAAGGCCTTGACCTGCCCGAGGTTTCAATGGTCGCAATTTTGGACGCTGACAAAGAGGGTTTCCTTCGATCAACAACATCTCTCATCCAGACAATCGGGCGAGCAGCAAGAAACGTCAATGGAGAAGTTCACATGTATGCAGACGTGATGACGGCTTCAATGACCAGGGCCATCGAAGAGACAAATCGTCGTCGAGAAAAACAAGTCGCATATAACAAAAAAATGGGCGTCGACCCGCAACCTTTGCGCAAGAAAATCGCTGACATTACGGACTCCCTGCAACGAGAAGAGGTGGACACGGAGCAGCTGATTCAGCAGATGAGAGAAGTATCCAACAAGAAGACGGCCCGGCAAAAAACCAAAGGTCGACCGGCAATTGGGGCCGACGGACAGAAGCAGATTATGGGAACCATCATCGAACTGGATGCGCAGATGAAATCAGCTGCAAGTGAGCTCAAGTTTGAACTAGCGGCAAGAATTCGCGACGAAATTTCGGAGTTGAAAAAGGAGCTACGAGCTTTCGAAGCTGCGGGTCACGCCTAAACTTCTACAATGACGATTCAACATCCCAAGGGCCAAAAGCTCTCAATCAAGGGTGCAAGAGTGCACAACTTGAAAAACCTTGACCTAGAGCTGCCAAGGGATTCCATGATCGTTTTTACCGGCCTAAGCGGCTCTGGTAAATCATCCCTAGCATTCGACACGATTTTTGCCGAGGGACAGCGTCGCTACGTTGAGTCACTCAGCGCCTATGCGCGGCAATTCCTGGGGCAGGTTGACAGGCCCGACGTTGATTTCATTGAAGGTCTCAGTCCAGCTGTCTCAATTGACCAAAAGTCAACCAACCGAAACCCACGCTCTACGGTGGGAACAATCACAGAGATTCACGACTACCTGAGACTACTTTGGGCGCGGATCGGCGTTCCTCACTGCCCGGTCTGCCAAGAGGTAATTTCGAGGCAAACACCGCAGGCGATAGTTGACCAACTAATAGCGATGAACGAGGGCACAAGGTTCCAGCTCTTGTCACCGATAGTGGTTCAAAAAAAGGGTGAGTTTCAAGACCTGTTTGCATCCCTGCAAGCTCAAGGGTATGCCCGCGCAGTCGTGGACGGGGAGCAGGTAATACTCGCCGAGGCCAAACCACTGAAGAAAAGCTTCAAGCATGACATTTCAGTTGTTGTCGACAGGCTCGTCGTCAAACCAGACGCCCAGTCGAGAATTACTGACTCGGTTGAAACTGCGCTGAAGCTATCATCGGGCCGAATAGTCGTCGATTTCATAGACGATAAAACCCAACGCGTGTTCTCAGAGCACTTGAGCTGCCCAAACGAGCACGACCTTGTTCTCACGGAGATTGAGCCCAGAACCTTTTCCTTCAATGCACCATTCGGAGCATGTCCAGCCTGCACAGGACTCGGCACCAAAATGGCGGTGGATGCCGAGTTAGTAATCGGAGATCCAGCGGCGAGCATCAAGGACGGAGTAATTCTGCCTTGGTCCACCCAAGGTAAGGGTCTCTACTCTTACTTCGTTAGGTTGCTGCAAGGCCTGGCTGACGACTTGGACTTCGACCTAAAAACGCCCTGGAAGAAACTGCCCGCGGCGACCCAGCAGGCAATCCTAAACGGCAACGATTTTGAAGTCGAAGTCAAGTGGCGCTCGCGCTACGGACGAGAAATGCGATACACCTCTGGATTTGAGGGCGTGCTGCCCTACATTGAGCGTAAATACCTAGAATCTGATAGCGATTGGGCCAGAAGCAAGTGGGCTGATTATCTTCGGGAAGTGCCATGCCCGAGCTGCGACGGAGCGAGACTACGCCCCGAAGTTCTGGCCGTTAAAGTCCACGGTAAATCAATTCACGACGTTGCTCTAATTTCGCTAGGAGACTCCCACGATTTTTTTGATTCCTTGAAGCTAACTGAGCGAGAAGCCATGATCGCGGCTCAAGTTCTCAGAGAAATCAGAGCGAGGCTGGATTTCCTCCTGGCAGTTGGGCTGGATTATTTGTCTTTGGAGCGTGCCGCTGGCTCGCTGTCCGGGGGAGAAGCGCAGCGAATAAGACTGGCGACCCAAATTGGCGCGGGCCTTACCGGAGTTCTCTATGTTTTAGACGAGCCATCGATTGGCCTTCATCAGCGTGACAACCTGCGCCTAATTGAAACCCTTGAAAAACTTAGAGATCTGGGAAACACATTGATCGTCGTCGAGCACGACGAGGACACAATAAAGGCGGCCGACTGGCTAGTTGACATCGGTCCAGGTGCGGGAGTAAACGGAGGCGAAGTTGTCCACTCGGGTAGTTACCAAAATCTACTCAAGAATACCAACTCAATTACCGGTGACTACTTGTCCGGCAGGAGGTCGATAGCCACCCCGAACAAGAGGCGGAAGCCCAAAACTGAGGGCAAGCTGAAGGTAGTAGGCGCTCGAGAAAATAATCTACAGAACGTCACCGTTAATTTCCCACTCGGAGTCATGACTGCGGTCACCGGAGTCAGCGGTTCGGGTAAGTCTTCTCTGGTAAACGATGTTCTCTACGAGGTCCTCGCCCAACGACTAAACCGAGCAAAGTCAGTTGCAGGCAAGCACACGCGCATCGAGGGCGTGGAGCTTTTGGACAAGGTGGTCCACGTTGACCAAGCCCCGATTGGACGAACCCCAAGATCAAACCCAGCAACCTATACCGGCGTATTTGACAACATACGAAAGTTATTTGCCGACACCCAAGAGGCCAAGGTAAGGGGTTACCTTCAGGGCCGGTTCTCGTTCAACGTGAAGGGTGGTAGGTGCGATAACTGCTCCGGAGACGGCACGATCAAAATTGAGATGAACTTCCTACCGGACGTCTATGTGACCTGTGAGGATTGCAAAGGGGCAAGGTACAACAGAGAGACCCTGCAAGTTCTTTATAAGGGCAACTCAATTGGTGATGTCCTGAACATGCCAATCAGTGATGCGGCCGAATTCTTCGCGCCAATCAATTCGATAGCCAGATACCTAACGACACTCGTTGATGTTGGTTTGGGTTATGTTCGACTCGGACAAAGCGCAACCACACTGTCCGGAGGAGAAGCTCAGCGAGTAAAGCTTGCGACTGAACTTCAGAAGCGTTCGACAGGCAGGACAATTTACGTTCTGGATGAGCCCACTACGGGGTTGCACTTTGAAGATGTGAGCAAACTGCTGATGGTTCTAAATAACTTGGTCGACAAGGGCAACACTGCAATCGTCATCGAGCACAACCTAGATGTAATCAGGTCCGCCGATTGGATCATTGACATGGGGCCAGAGGGTGGTTCCGGTGGTGGCATGGTTGTGGCAGAGGGCACCCCAGAACAGGTCGCGAAAAATCCCGCCAGCCACACCGGCAGGTTTCTAGCCGAAATCTTGTAAACATGGCGAACGAGTTGAGCTTCCGGCCCAAAACATCAGAAATCCCGAAAATGCCCGGGGTTTACAGATTCTTGGACGCTGATGAACGCGTGTTATATGTAGGCAAGGCCAAAAATCTAAGGTCTAGGCTCTCGAATTACTTCGGTCCGCTGGACAGCCTGCACGAGAGAACCAGAAGGATGCTGCTGAGCGCGAGCGACGTCAAATGGACAATAGTCGCAACCGAATATGAGGCCCTGCAACTCGAATTTACTTGGATCAAAGAATTTCAACCCCCGTTCAACGTTCGCTTTCGAGACGACAAGTCTTACCCATACCTCGCGATTTCGATGGCAGAAGCAGTCCCTAGGGCATTCATAACAAGAAATAGGGACCTCAAGGGCGTCAAGTACTTCGGGCCCTATACACAAAGCTGGGCAATCAGGGACACTCTGGATTCACTGCTAAAGGTCTATCCGGTCCGCAGCTGCTCCGCGGGGATATTTAGTAAAGCCAAGCGCTCTGGCCGGCCATGCCTTTTGGCAGAACTTGGGAAATGCTCGGCGCCATGCGTTGATCGAATATCGCAGCCAGACCACAAGGCTCTAGCCAAAAACCTGGGTGACTTCATCGGTTCGGGAAACGATTCTCATGTGTCCAACCTGACCCTCAAAATGCAGAACGCTAGCCAGCTAGAAAATTACGAACTGGCTGCTCGATATAGAGATGACATCGGTGCACTCGAACGAGTCTTGGAGAAGTCGACCGTGGTACTTGATGATCAGGTTGATGCCGACCTAATTGGCCTAAGCCGCGATGAGCTGTCGGCCGCTGTTTCAATATTTATGGTTCGAGGAGGGCGCATCCGAGGAAATAGATCACTGGTTGTCGACCTAGAGTTAGATCGAACCAACGCGGAGTTGTTGGAGTATTTGCTGCAGGAGCTTTATGCCGCAGGTAGCAAATCTGAGCCACCAGAGGTGCCCAGACAAATCATGGTGACTGAGCTTCCAACCGACAAAGATGCCCTTGAGCTCTGGCTCTCCGAAATGCGCGGCAAAGGCTGTTCAATCTCCGCACCCAAGCGAGGAGACAAATCGGTTCTGCTTGCAACCGCCAGCCAAAATGCAGCTCACGCGCTACAGAACTACAAGCTGAAGCGTGTTTCGGATTTCAGTGCCAGGGCCGAGGCGTTGGCCGGTTTGCAGAAAGCTCTTGCGATGGAGAATGCCCCGCTAAGGATTGAGTGCTACGACATTTCCCACTTGTCCGGAACAAACACGGTTGGATCAATGGTGGTCTTTGAAGACGGCCTTTCCCGCAAAGATCAATATCGAAAATTCAATTTGGAGTCAGCCGACGATACCGAGTCGGTGTATCAAGTTCTAATGCGACGTCTCAAATACCTGAAAACCGAGGAACCCAACGAACGCTTCAGCTACAGGCCTGGGCTTTTAATTATCGACGGAGGCTTACCTCAGCTACACGCCGCCGAACGAGCTCTGAAGGATTCTGGAATCCAAGGACTCACGGTGGCATCGCTGGCAAAGCGGCTTGAGGAAGTATTCGTGTCTGGGCTTGATTACCCCCTCATCCTCCCAAGGACATCGGAGGAGCTATTTTTGCTGCAGCGAATTCGAGACGAGGCGCACCGCTTCGCCATAACAGCGCAGCGCGCTGCAAGAAGTAAATCCATATCATCGGTGCTGGTCGAGATCCCGGGCCTCGGGGAGCAGAAGGCAAGACTGCTCCTTAGAAAGTTTGGATCCGTAAAGAGACTTAAGCTCGCGAGCGAGGCTGAAATCGCCCAACTCCCCGGATTTGGCCAAAGATTGGCGCAAATTGTTCTAGAACACCTGGCAGATTAAGGAAAACCCCTATTCGCGACACGCCGAAGCGGTAATCTTGTGTCCAAGCGGATGGAGGGGTGAATGGACGCTTCAAACAAGCCAGAGCTGCTAATCGTGACCGGCATGTCAGGAGCTGGACGTTCAACGACCGGCAATGCTCTAGAGGATCAAGGCTGGCATGTCATAGACAACCTACCTCCGCAGTTGCTTTTTCCCATCAGCGATTTATTCTCCACGAGCAGTGAAGCCCTCACCAAAGTTGCGGTCGTAACGGACGTGCGGGGTGGTCAGTTCTTTGCAGATTTGGAGCAGAACATTCAGAAGCTAAAGTCTCACGACATCAGCGTGAGGGTTTTGTTTCTAGAGGCGAATGATGCGGCACTCGTAAAAAGGTTTGAGTCGGTTAGAAGACCACACCCCCTCCAAGGCGAGGGAACAGTTCTGGATGGAATCGCGGCTGAGAGGGCTAAGCTTTTGACACTTCGCGAGACAGCAGACATTGTTTTTGACACCTCAGAGTCGAATGTTCACGAGCTTTCAAACCGCGTCGCCGAAGCGTTTGCCGGTCAGTCGAAGGGTTTCAAGGTGAACCTCATGAGCTTTGGTTACAAATATGGGATCCCCGCGGACGCCGACATGGTCGCAGACGCAAGGTTTATCGCAAACCCGCACTGGCAAGAATCCCTGCGGGCAAAAACCGGAAATGACAGCGAAGTGGCTGACTATGTTCTTAGTCAACCTGGCGTCAAAGACTTTGAAGAAAGCTACCTTGAAACCTTGAAGATTGTGCTAGCTGGCTACCAAAGAGAAAATAAGAGATTTGCAACCATTGCAATCGGCTGCACGGGCGGTAAGCATCGGTCGGTTGCTCTAACTAACGAGATAGCAGCGCGCCTAGCGGAGGACGCAGACATAAGAGTCGCCATTTCTCACCGCGACTTGGGCAGGGAGTGATGATGGCACTAACGCAACACATCAAAGAAGAGTTAGCAAGAGTTCCAGTTAGAACAGGCTTGGAGCGCGCCGCAGAGCTAGCCACAGTTCTTCGTTTTTGCGGAGGGCTGCAATTGATCTCAGGAAGAATCGCAATTGAAGTAGAGCTCGATTCGGCCGCCTTAGCTCGCAGGCTTGCCCGAGCAATAGCAGAGCTTTATGGTATTCAATCGGAACTAACCGTCGTCCAAGCCGGAGGGCTTAGAAAGACAAGTGGCTACCAAATTAGAGTGCTGAAAGATGGGGAGCTTCTGGCTAGGCAGACCGGATTGATTGACAATCGCGGCCGCCCAGTTCGTGGGCTTCCAGCTACTCTAATCAGCTCGACATTAGATGAGGCCAGAGCGGTTTGGCGGGGGGCCTTCATGGCTCACGGCATACTGACCGACCCGGGACGATCGACATCTCTTGAAGTAACTGCTCCTGGCAACGAGTCTGCAATGGCACTGGTCGGCGTCGCCAGAAGATTAGGCGTGAGTGCAAAAGCAAGAGAAGTCAGGAATGTTTATCGGGTCGTTGTCAGGGACGGCGAAGGAATTTCCGAACTCTTGAGACAAATGGGTTGCATCGAGCAAGTTGAGAAATGGGATGAGCTTAGAAGTAGACGCGAAATCAGAGGAGTTGCTAACCGACTGGCGAACTTTGACGATGCCAACCTTAGAAGAAGCGCTCAGGCGGCGATTGCAGCCGGAGCAAGGGTTCAGCGTGCTCTAGAGATACTTGGTGATCAGGCTCCTGCACATCTTCAGTACGCAGGAGAGCTTCGATTGCAGCACAAGGATGCATCCCTAGATGAGTTGGGGCATCTTGCCGTTCCGCCCATGACTAAAGATGCAGTCGCAGGGCGAATTCGCAGATTGCTGGCAACCGCAGACAAGCGGGCCCAAGAGCTGGGAATTCCCGATACTGAGTCGGTCATTGCAGATCTGATTTAGGAATGAAGCTACGATAAATTCAATCAAGTCAAAAACAGAAAGTAAGAAATCATGACCTACACACTTCCGGATCTTTCCTATGACTATTCGGCCCTCGAGCCACACATCTCCGCAAGAATTATGGAATTGCACCACTCCAAGCATCACCAGGCCTACGTCACCGGTGCAAACGCAGCGCTGGATGCAATGGCAGAAGCCCGAGCAAACGACAACTTTGCAACCCTTCCAAAACTGCAGAAGGATCTTGCTTTCAACTTAGGTGGTCACGTAAACCACAGCATCTTCTGGAAAAACCTGTCGGCCGAAGGTGGAGAAGCCTCCGGTGAGCTACTGGCAGCCATATCCGAATACTTCGGTTCGTATGAAGCGTTCACAAAGCACTTCACCGCAGCCGCCATGGGCATCCAGGGTTCGGGCTGGGCTTACCTTGCTTGGGACAGCATGAGCAACCGCCTTATTATTGGCCAGCTCTATGACCAGCAGGGCAACCTTCCGATGGGCAGCATCCCGCTTCTAATGCTTGACATGTGGGAGCACGCTTTCTATTTGGACTATGTCAACGTGAAGGCTGACTACATAAAGGCATTCTGGAACATCGTCAATTGGAACGATGTGGCGACTCGCTTCGCATCCGTAAAAGCGAACAGTTCCTCGCTGCTGCTAGGCTGACAAAGTCCGCTCAAAGGCGCTCGGGCTAATTTATTTATTCGCTGACAAGTTTTGGAGTAGCCCCGTGACTCGTATTGGTATTAATGGTTTTGGACGAATTGGCCGCAATTATCTGCGCGCAGCACTTGCGCAAAATTCGGATCTTGAGATAGTCGCAGTAAACGATCTATCGGATCCTAAATCGCTTGCGCACCTTTTGAAGTACGACTCAGTCGGAGGAAGACTTGACGCCGCGGTCTCCGTTGATGGAGACAGCATCGTTGTGAACGGCAAGTCAATAAAAGTTCTGGCCGAGCGCGACCCAGCGAAAATTGATTGGGCAGGACTGGGTGTAGAGGTTGTTATCGAGTCGACTGGCTTTTTCACAAATGCCGACGACGCTCGTAAGCACATTCAGGCCGGTGCCAAGAAGGTAATAATCTCGGCTCCTGCAACCGGGGAAGATGCAACCTTCGTAATAGGTGTAAACGAACACCTCTACGAGCCGGAAAACCACCACGTGATATCCAATGCCTCTTGCACCACGAACTGCCTTGCGCCGCTGGCCAAGGTATTCATGGATAACTTTGGAATCAAAAACGGTCTGATGACCACAATTCATGCCTACACCGCAGACCAAAACCTGCAGGATGGCCCCCACCAGGATCTAAGGCGTGCCCGGGCGGCGGCAATCAACATTGTTCCTTCCACCACCGGAGCGGCGAAGGCCCTAGGAGTAGTTATTCCAGAGCTAAAGGGCAAGCTGGATGGTTTCGCGTTGCGTGTGCCGATCCCGACCGGTTCGATTACTGATCTGACTCTAGTTTCCGAAAAGACGGTCACCGTCGAAGAGATCAACGCCGCTTACAAAAAGGCAGCCGAGGGTGAACTTAAGGGAATCCTGATGTATACAGAGGATCCAATTGTTTCCAGTGACATTGTTGGTGACCCTCACAGCTCTATCTACGACAGCGGTTTGGTTCGAGTTATCGACAACACCGTGAAGCTATCTAGCTGGTACGACAACGAGTGGGGATACTCAAACCGTCTGGTTGAGCTAACTGCCCTGGTTGCCTCCAAACTCTAATGCTGAGAACTCTCAACGCCGCCGGAGATCTTCGATCAAAGGCCGTGATACTCCGCTGTGACCTCAATGTGCCACTGTCTAATTCAGAAATCACTGATGACGGCCGAATTAGAGCGTCCTTGGCAACCATAAAGCGACTAACTGCCGCTGGTGCGAGGGTCATAGTGGCATCGCACCTAGGTCGTCCAAAGACTCAGGAGGCCGAGCTTTCACTTGCCCCAGTTGCAAAGCGACTTCAGGAGCTATTGGGTCAGGATGTAAAGTTCTCTCCGGCAAGCACGGGTAGCGAAGCAGAAGCCCTGACTTCCTCCCTAAGAGACGGCGAGGTAGCACTGCTTGAAAACCTCCGCTTCAACGCTGCGGAGACCTCCAACGACCCACAGCAGCGCGCTGCGTTCGCCAGAGAGCTTGCCGCGATGGCTGACATCATGGTTTCTGACGGTTTTGGTGTTGTTCACCGAAAGCAAGCCAGCGTTTATGAGCTCGCAGAACTTATACCTAGTTACGCAGGATTACTAATTGAGGCAGAGCTAAAAGTACTGAACCAACTAACAACAACTCCGTCCCGCCCCTACACGGTTGTCCTCGGCGGTTCTAAAGTCTCGGACAAGCTTGCTGTTATCGGTCATCTGCTGCCAAAAGTGGACAGGCTGGCTATCGGTGGAGGCATGGTCTTCACCGTGCTGAAGGCGATGGGTCATAACGTCGGGAAAAGTTTGCTGGAAGAAGACCAAGTGGAAACCACCAGGGACCTCCTAAAGCAGGCTGCCGACTTAGGCGTCCAAATTATCCTGCCGACCGATATAGAAATTGCAGCCAGTTTTTCAGCTGATGCCGTTCATAAAACCGTGCAGGCAGATGCGATCGAAGACTCTGAACTTGGCGCAGACGTCTTGGGGCTAGACATTGGTCCAGACAGCGCCAAAATCTTCGCCGAGGCAGTTTCGAGCTCCACAACAGTCTTCTGGAACGGTCCAATGGGAGTATTCGAGTTCCCGAACTTTGCCCACGGAACGAAAGCTGTTGCAGAAGCACTTACCAACGTGAACGGACTGTCGGTTGTTGGTGGCGGGGACTCAGCCGCTGCGGTCAGAGCGCTTGGATTTGATGAGGCCAATTTTGGTCACATTTCAACCGGTGGTGGTGCAAGCCTTGAGTACCTTGAAGGTAAATCCCTGCCAGGACTGGAGGTCCTTAATGACTAATCGAACACCGCTGATTGCCGGCAATTGGAAAATGAACCTGGATCACCTTCAGGCGATTGCCCTGGTGCAGAAGCTCTCATGGACTCTAAATGATGCCGACCATGACTTTGGTGAGGTGGAAGTGGCAGTTTTCCCACCATTTACCGACCTGAGGAGTGCTCAGACCCTTATCGATGCCGAGAAATTCGAAATAAAGCTCGGCGCCCAAGACATATCCCAGCATGAGTCGGGTGCCTACACAGGAGAGATCTCGGGGCAAATGCTTTCCAAGCTAAACGTCGAATACGTACTTGTCGGGCACTCAGAGCGTCGCACTTACCATGCCGAAGACGACTCAGTAGTCCAGCAAAAAGTTGCTGCTGCCTGGGCAAATGACCTTGTTCCAATTATTTGCGTGGGGGAGACCCTGGAGGAGCTTGAGACCCAGGGGCAGTCCGCCGTCCCGATTATCCAGACCATAAATGCACTCAGCGGTCACAAGGAACTTGGTGAATTTGTTATCGCTTACGAACCAGTTTGGGCGATAGGAACTGGCAAAGTTGCAACCGCTCAAGAGGCCAGTGATGTCGCTACAGCAATCAGACAAGCAATTCAGGCTAACTTTGGAGACGATGCAGCGAACTCGAGAATCCTCTACGGAGGCTCGGTCAAGGCAAATAATGTCGCGGGTTTCTTGCAATCTGAGCAGGTTGATGGTGTGCTAGTAGGCGGTGCGTCCTTGGATGCAGAAGAGTTTTCTGGAATATCGCGCTTCAAAAAGCACATAGTCCTATAATTTACAAGGTTTGAAAAGAGAATGAGGAAATAGATGGCCGCCCTACAAACAGCGCTTTTGGTATTGCTTGCAATAACCAGCGTGCTTCTAATCTTGATGATTTTGCTTCACAAGGGCCGTGGTGGTGGTGTCGCAGAGATGTTCGGAGGCGGAGTAACAAGCTCAATGAACTCATCCGGCGTTGCTGAGCGTAACCTCAACAGAATCACAGTTGTACTTGGCTTGGTCTGGGTAACGGTCATCATCATATTGGGTCTCTTCACAAGATTTGGATGGGCATAATGTCGAGCTCTCCTTCAATTCGCGGAGCACGCGTCGGAGCTGGCCCAATGGGCGAGCAGGATCGTGGACATCAAGTAGAGAAGATCGCACTTAGCTTTTTCTGTTCGAATGGCCACGAGATCAACCCGCTCTTCGCAGCCAGCGTCAACGAAGAAGACTTACCTCAAGAGATTGACTGCCCTCACTGTGGGCTTCCGGCTGGCTTGGACAAGGAAAACCCTCCTCTAGTTGCCAAAATTGAGCCATACAAGACTCATCTTGCCTACGTAAAAGAGCGTAGAACTGACGACGAGGCCGAGCAGATTCTGGCCGAGGCCTTGGATTCAATTCGAAACCGCAGACAGCGTGCAGCAGACGCTGCTAAAGCGCGTCGTTAAGCTCTCTATCCAAGTACCAGCTGGTTGACTGCAAACCTTTGACCTTGGCTAACGGCAGCTCACAATCTTCGTCATTCAAAGCCGAACTAACTACCGAAGCCTTTTGAGCACCCGAGGCTAGAAACCAAACCTGATTCCCTCGATTTAGTGCGGCGTAGCTGAGACTTAGGCGCTCGGATGGCGGCTTGGGTGAGGCCTGCTCCGCCGTAATCCATTCTCCATTGCTCTGGTGTCCCGGAAACAAAGACGCCACATGCCCATCTGGTCCGAGCCCTAAAATCACGAGATCAAAAACCTCCGAGGTTTCCTCGGCACTACCGTAAGAAATAGTCATGGCCTTGTTCATCAGAGACTGGCCGGTCACTAGATCAGAGTTGGCCGCGGGGTAGCGAAGCAGAGATTTATTTGCCAACTCTCGGAAGACAGAAATCCCCTGAAATTCGTTTCTGTCCTCGTGATCCAAAGCTACGAAGCGCTCATCACCAAACATAAATCTCAGCTTTGTAAGGTCAAGGTTTAGCTTGGCAAGTTCACCAATCAATGCGATGCCGAGACTGCCACCCGTCAACACAATATTCGCCACGGGCTTCGCTTCTAAAACTTCAGACACCAAGGCCAAAAAGTCCTCGGCAACCCGGCTTACAAGGTCCTCAGCCGTATCGGCAACAACGATGCTTGGCTCACTCACCTCGTAAGCTCATTTCGTAGCACAGCTCCATAAACTTCATCTTCCCCCAAGAACCGCATGTCTTCCATCAGGCAATCCTGATCTGAGCGCTTGGGCAACAAGGCGGAGCTGTCTGGCGAACCGGTTTGGCCGATACTCGCAACATCTCCAGTTCGAATGATTGCCAGCTCTCCGTGATCGAATGAAATCTCAACTCCCGCGATGCCCTCTATGGCAATGCCTGACAGCTCGTGAATTATCTTCGTATCAACGCCAAGCTGCATCGACAGCCAGCCGGCCAGTAACCTTACGCTTGGAGAATTTTTGGAACCTAGCACTCGGATTTCGGTTACCGTGCGGTTTTTTTCATTATCGAACAAAGCCGCAAGTTGAGAGCGCCATAGCGTAATTCTTGTCCAAGACATGTCGCTGTCGCCTGGAGAATAATTCTTGGCGAGCTCCTTTAGAAACCCCAATTCATCCTTTTGAGATGCGGCGTCCGTGATTCTTCTGGTTGCGATTTCGCCAATCGGGTTCTTCGAAGGATTGGCTTTGCAGTCTGAAGGCCACCATGCAACTACCGGAGCATCGGGTAGCAATAGCCCCGTCACCATTGACTCGGTATTGGAATTTGCGTCTCCAAAAGCCCTGATCACAACGACTTCAGATGCGCCAGCATCGCCACCAATTCTTATTTCAGCGTCCAACCTAGATGCCTTGTCTCCTTGCTCTAAGTTACTGACCAACACGATGATCCTGCTCGGGTGCAGTCTCGAAGCGCCGTTCGCTGCCTCAATTGCGCGCTCTAGGTGCTCGGAGTTTGTTTCGATTATGAGCGTGAGCACGCGACCCAGCGCTACGACTCCACCATCTTCGCGGAGTTCCTGAAGAGTTTTTTCAATCTTTGAGGTAGTCGTACTTTCCAAGTTGACGATCATGGCCTTCTCCAAACTCGGCCATCTTCGGCAAGCATGTCGTGAGCCGATTCCGGCCCCCATGAACCAGGAGCGTATGACTCGGGCCTACCGTTAGCCTTCCAGTGCGCAACAATAGGGTCCAGAATCTTCCAAGACAGTTCAACTTCTCGTTGGCGCGGGAATAGCGGTGGTTCGCCCAACAGGACATCGAGAATCAGGCGCTCGTAGGCCTCGGGGGAGTCCTCGGTAAAGGCATGACCATAACCGAAGTCCATCGTTACGTCCCGGACCTGCATGCTAGGGCCTGGAACTTTAGAGCCAAAGCGAATAGTGACGCCCTCGTTTGGCTGAACCCTGATCACCAGAGCGTTTTCTCCCAAAAGTGCAGTCTGGCTCTCTCCAAATAATTGTTGAGGCGCTCTTTTGAAAACCACCGCAATTTCGGTTACTCGCCGCCCGAGACGTTTGCCAGCTCGAAGGTAAAAAGGGACAGACTGCCAGCGTCGATTGTCGATGTTCAGCCTCATGGCGGCAAACGTCTCCGAGTTGTTCTCGGAATCCATGCCGTCCTCGTCTAGATATGCCTTTACGAACTCTCCGCCCTGCCAGCCACCCGAATATTGACCCCTAGCGGTGTGCTTGGAAAGATCCTGAGGCAGTGCAATGGAAGCTAGTACTTTTTCCTTCTCTGCCCGTAAGTCAGCCGCGTCGAAGCTCAGAGGCTGCTCCATAGCGGTCAGCGCAAGAAGCTGAAGGAGATGGTTCTGAATCACGTCCCTTGCCGCACCAACTTCAGCGTAGGAACCGGCACGGCTACCAATGCCAATGTCCTCGGCCATCGAAATCTGAACATGGTCAATGTAGTTGCTGTTCCAAATTGGCTCAAACAACTGGTTTGCAAAGCGAAGGGCCAATATATTCTGAACAGTTTCCTTGCCCAAGTAGTGATCAATCCTGAAAACCGAGTCCGGTGGAAAAACGCTCTCGACGATGTCGTTTAGCTCAATGGCAGTTTCAAGGTTTGAACCGAAGGGTTTTTCGATAACAACTCGTCTAAATTGCCCATCGACTGCTTCCGCAAGACCCGACGCCGATAGCTGCTGGATAACAAGCGGGAAGTCGCGCGGTGGTATGGATAGGTAAAAAGTGTGATTTCCGGCTGTTCCACGTTCCTTATCAAGCTCGTCAACCGTCTCTTTGAGCTGGAGAAACGCCTCTGGATCGTCGTGTCGTCCGGATACAAATCGGATGCCCTTAGCTAACTGGCGCCAAACTTCTTCCGACCACGGTGTTCTGGCATGAGCCTTCACAGAATCGTGAACCACAGTCTCAAAGTCCGCCTGACTCCAGTCTCTTCTTGCGAATCCAACTAAAGAAAACGCTGGCGGCAAGAGGCCGCGATTAGCAAGATCGTAAATAGCAGGCAGAAGCTTCTTTCCTGCAAGGTCGCCAGTCACACCGAACATTATTAGACCGCTTGGTCCAGCGATCTTTTGCATTCGACGATCGCGGGCATCTCTGAGTGGATTATTGGTCACGAAGCAATTACCCTTTCCAAAAACGCTAGGTCCCGAAGTGGCTCTGACATGTGTAAGGAAACAACCGGAAGACCCTTATCAGACAAAACTTTGGCATCTCCGGCTGCTTGTGCGCGGATAAGTTCTCCAAAGCTAAACGGGCGATCTTTTATCTCAAGATCGATGCCGTGCTCACCGGTAATTTGAACAAAAAGCCCCTGCTTGGGGCCGCCCTTGTGATATTGCCCAGTCGAGTGCAGAAACCTGGGTCCCCAACCGAAAGTCACCGGTCTGCCAGTTCGCTTCGCGATGATGTCTCGTAATTTCTCAAACTGAGGATACTCAGGTCTGCTTAAATAAACCTGAACCGCAATATAGCTGTGGTCAGTTGCTTGACTTAGTAACTCCTCGATTGCAGCCTCCACGGTGCTGCCAACCACATTTAGTCCGTAACTTGCAACCGTGATACCGCGATCGACATGGCCCGCGGCCTCTTCAACACCGGGGGAGTCAAGGAGTGCTCGGGCAGCAATCTTGGCTGACTCAACATCGGGCTGGTCAAATGGGTTTATGTTCATTAGGTATCCGGCAATTGCTGTGGCGTACTCCCAAAGTAAAAACAACTCACCCAGGCTGCCGCTGAATGTCATGTGCTCGATACCCGGTATCGAATCTGAAAACCTAATAAAAATAGTGTCGCTCGGAACGTCTTGAATTTCTGGTGCACTGCCGGTGACGACAACCGGAAGAATGCCACGCTCTTGCTTTCCGGTGCTTTCAGCAACTAGCTGTTCAACCCAATCACCGAAGCCTGGAAGGCCATCAGTTTCAATCAGAAACTTATCGCGAGACTGACCGATTCCTGGAGTTGCTGCCAAGGCGACACCTAGCCAAATAGCTGGGTTATCGGTGGAGTCTTCGCTGAGCCCGAAGCTAACCATGGAAGCACTGGCTAACAATGAGGCGATGTCAGCACCGGCTAAGCCAGCCGGCACTAATCCGAATGCGGTTAGCGCCGAATATCTGCCACCGACATCGGGATCTGCATTGAATACCCTGTAGCCGTCGGCTCTTGATGCGGTATCGAGCGGTGAACCAGGATCGGTCACTACAACAATTCGCTTTGTGGGGTCGATGCCCGCCGCCACATAACCGGACTCGAAAGCCCTTTTTTGACTATCAGTCTCAACGGTCGCTCCAGATTTCGAGGAGACAACCACTGCGGTCCGTTCAAGCTCCCTGACGGCAGACAGCACCTGATCAGGCGCTGTCGAGTCAAGAATCACTATCTCGTGCCCAGTATTTTTGGCAATTACCTCTGGCGCAAGCGATGAGCCGCCCATTCCACAAAGCACAATCCGATCGACACCGAGGTCTCGAAAATGATCCCTCAACTTTAGAATTTCGGGAATCAAGTCGACCGAAGTTTTCGGAGAATCTATCCAGCCCAGTCGCTTTGCAGCCTCGGCCTCGGCGGCTGGTCCCCAGATCGAATCATCCTTGGCGCCAAGCCTCGAGGCAATCTGAGCATCTACGACCTTTGCAACTTCGGCTTCTAAGTCCGGTTTGAGGCTTTCGTGTATCCGAAGCTGCATGATCTAGCTTCCAGCTAGCGCGTGTTCGACAGTTTCAACCAATTCATCCCAAGAGACTATGAACTTGTCAACGCCCTCTTGCTCTAGTTGAGCTGTCACATCGGCAAGGTCAACGCCGGCGGCAGCGATTTGAGCCATGACAGCCTTTGCGTTTTCAAACGAAGCGACTACTGATTCGGTTGGAATCACGCCATGGTCGGCGGTTGCCATCATGGTCTTTTCCGGCATGGTGTTGACGATGTTTTTAGAAACCAGTTCGGTGACATAGAGAGTGTCCGGTAGAGCTGGATCCTTTACTCCCGTAGAAGCCATTAGCGGTCGCTGCAGGTTTGCACCTGCTGCTTCAAGACTTTGCCACTCTGGGGTTGCGAAACGGTTCTGGAACAGCTCGTATGCCAGTTGAGCATTTGCAAGAGCGGCCTTGCTCTTCAGCTCTGGCTTGCCAAGCGCCTCGAGCCTTGAGTCCACTTCAGTGTCAACACGAGAAACAAAAAACGAAGCAACTGAATGAATCTTGCTCAAGTCTTTGCCTGCCTGCTTCGCCTTTGTTAGGCCATCCATGTAGGCATCGATGACCTTGTCGTAGCGCTCTAGCGAGAAAATCAGAGTCACATTCACAGAAATCCCTGCGGCCGTGACGGCCGTGATAGCTGCCAAGCCATTGAGGGTTGCCGGAATCTTTATCATGACGTTGTCACGACCCACGAGTTCATATAGCGATAGCGCCTGAGCAATGGTGCGCTCGGTGTCATTTGCCAGTCCCGGTTCGACCTCAATTGATACTCGACCGTCAACACCTTGGGATTCGTTGTAGATCGGCAGGAACAAGTCGCATGCGGCTGCTACATCATCTGAAGTGATGTTTGCAATTGCTCGCGCAGGACTGCTGCCGGCGTTTTTCTCTGCAGCAATTGCATCCTGATAAGAGGATCCTTTTAGTGCGGCGGCAAAAATGGTCGGGTTGGTGGTAACGCCTCTCACCGAGAAATTATCAATTAGGTGCTTAAGATTTCCAGACTCGATTCGCTCTCTGGAAAGATCGTCTAGCCAAATTGAAACTCCGGCTTCAGTAAGTGATTTTAGATTCTCATTCATTAGTTACCTCCAAGTACTTTCTTTGCAGCCTCAACCACCTTGTTGGTGGTAATTCCGAACTCCGTGTAGAGAGTCTTGTAATCAGCCGATGCTCCGAAGTGGTCAATGCCAATGGACTCGCCATTGTCCCCAACATACTTGCGCCATCCATCGGTAACTCCGGCCTCAATCGAGACCCTAGCCTTCACTTGCTTTGGAAGAACTGACTCTTGGTAATCCTTGGACTGAGCATCAAACCACTCAAGGCAAGGAGCCGACACGACTCGAACTGAAACACCCTCTGCCTCTAGTATCTGCCTTGCTTCAACCGCAAATTGGACTTCGCTTCCGGTTGCGATCAAGATCAAATCAGGCTTGTCGCTTAGGCCCGCGTAAACATAGGCACCCTTGCTGACCTGATCGGCCTGGCCGAAGCCTTCGCCGCGATCAAGCACGGGAAGGCCCTGCCTCGTGAGCACAATTCCGGCGGGGCTATTTTTGTTTTTCAGAACCTGAAGCCAGGCCTGAGAAGTCTCGTTGGCATCGGCTGGGCGCACGATGTCTAGATTTGGAATCAGCCTCAGAGCGTTCAGGTGCTCGATGGGCTGGTGAGTTGGACCGTCTTCACCGAGTGCAACCGAATCGTGTGTCCAAACATAAATCGGAGCTATGCCCATCAATGCGGCCAAGCGGACCGAAGGCCTCATGTAATCGGAGAAGACCAAGAAGGTTCCGCCAAACACCCTCGAGTGGCCGGAGAGGCTGATGCCATTCAAGATTGCACCCATCGCGTGTTCGCGAATGCCGAAGTGGAGAATTCTGCCGGCAGGTTTGGGAGTCCATGCCTTGGTTTGCCACTTGGCAGGCACAAATGATCCGCCGCCTTCAATGGTGGTGTTATT
>ERZ887849.226-NODE-226-length-62983-cov-11.106328_pt1 | contig 62983 bp, 54 predicted proteins | sample MGYA00521267_ERZ887849 | MGnify/ENA primary metagenome ERZ887849 (study PRJEB32303, sample SAMEA104408601) | aquatic metagenome | biome: Brackish water; feature: Pelagic; material: water | place: Baltic Sea | collected 2014-06-06T16:11:00 | depth 2,863 m ... | reverse complement strand
AATTCGTCGGTCAAACCAATACCGCCGTGCAACTGGATCGCCTCTTCACCAATCTGCTTACCCGCCTTAGCCATAGTGACCTTCAGCGCATGTACAGACTTCAAAAATTCACTTTTATCAACACTCTCATCAGCGGCACATTCATTCGCCTGACAGAGACTGCGATAGAGCATCGATTTGGCCTGTTCACAGGACATAAAAGTATCAACCATACGGTGCTGCAGAACCTGGAACGAACCAATTGGCGAACCAAACTGCTGACGGGTTTTTGAATAGTCCACAGTAATGCTGTTCAGAGTCAACATAATACCCAGAGCCTCTGCACTCAGAGCCATCAGCATCGACGGCATAACCTGATCGATTAGGTCCATACCTTCGCCCACAGCATTAACCAGCTGATCTTCAGCCACCACCACATTGGCTAAAGTAACCGTGGCGGCACGCTGGCCATCCATCGTCTTATAGCTCTTGACCGAAACACCATCAGCTGCAGCATCGACCAAAAACAGGCTCACGCCCTGATGATCAAACTGTCCACCGCTAGTGCGCGCACTGACGACAAACTTATTGGCACTGCCGCCATTGCTCACAACAGTCTTTTCACCGTCGAGACGGTAACCGCCATCAGCGGCCACTGCAGTGGTGGCCACATCGGCCATCTCATAGCGGGATTGGCGCTCGGCAAAGGCAAAGGAGCCCATGCAGCTGCCATCGATCACGGTTGGAATAATCGCTTCTTTGAGGGCGCTGTTAGTGGATGCAGCCAGCAGACCACCAAACATCACAACAGTGGAGACATAGGGCTCCACCACTATACCTTTACCCAGCTCTTCCATGACCGCAGCCAAATCTTCCACTGTGCCACCAAAACCACCGTACTCTTCAGCAAAGGGAACAGACAACCAACCCAACTCGGCAAAAGTATTCCAGAATTCGCGGCTGATGCCCTCTTCTGAATTGATGATTTTACGGCGTGTATCAATGTCGTATTCGTCACGCACAAAACGCGCAACGCTGTCTTTGATCATGGTTTGTTCTTCTGAAAACTCAAAATTCATTATTCTCTACTCCGGAAATCTGTTGGGGCCTAAAGGCCAAGTACGGCTTTGGCAATTACATTGCGCTGCACTTCATTGGAACCACCATAGATGGTTGCGGCGCGGCCATACATATATCTGCCGCGAGCTTCGCCAGCAAAACCATGACCCAGCTCTTCGCCGGTTAGGTCCCCCTCCACAGCTTGCAGAGCCCCGCCGTAACTACCGGCCAGCTGCAGCTGCAGCTCGTGAATCGCCTGAGCGATTTCAGTGCCTTTAATTTTCAACAGTGAAGACTCGGGCCCCGGCATACCGCCGCCAGCCATTGAGGCAAACACACGTAGCTCGGTGTACTCAAGCGCCATCAGCTCCATCTCGATATCCGACAGACGCAACTGGAATATGGGATCATTGATCATCGCCTGACCGCCGTTAACTTCTTCAGTGGCGCGCTGCTTGAGGGTGCGCAGCAAACGCTTGGAATCAGCCACCTCAGCCATACCAGTGCGCTCATGAGCCAACAGTGCCTTAGCGTAGGTCCAACCTTTATCCTGCTCGCCGATCAAGTTATCGCGGGGAACCAAGACATTTTCAAAATGCACTTCGTTGAGACTGTGCTTGCCATCTATAGTCACGATAGGCTTAACCGTGATACCCGGGGTTTTCATATCGATTAACAGAAAGCTAATACCCTGCTGCTTGCGCATATCTTTGGTAGTGCGAACCAGACAAAAAATCCAGTCGGCATACTGGGCAAAGGTGGTCCAGATCTTGGCACCATTGACCAGGTAGTTATCACCAGCATACTCAGCAGAGGTAGTTAAGGCGGCCAAATCTGATCCGGCGCCCGGCTCAGAATAACCCTGACACCACCAGTCGTCGCTGGAGAGAATTCGCGGTAAAAAGCGTGCTTTCTGCTCTTCAGTGCCAAAGGTGAAAATCACCGGGGCAACCATTTTCAAACCGAATGGCACCACATCGGGAATACCCGCGGCGCCGCGCTCAGTTTCATAAATAAATTTTTGGGTCGCGCTCCAACCTGTGCCGCCATACTCTTTTGGCCATCCCGGTGCGATCCAGCCCTTGGCATGGAGCTTCTTCTGCCAGCTGACGATCGCTGGCTTGTAGTCGGCACTCTGCACGCCGCTCAAGCGCTGGGCGGTTTCCGCGTCGAACTCTGTGGCAAAAAAATCACGCACTTCATCTCTGAAGGCAAGATCTTCGGCTGAAAAATTAATGTCCATCTGTGTCTCTCCCACTATTGTTATTTTGGCCACAGCTTATGTTGTGGCACTTATTGTGTCAATTAAAAACAAGCTTGCTAATAAGCTGCTTTAAATAGGCAGCTTTAAAGTTTGTAACTACAATCGGTTAATTCGATGTTAATGATCTATACGCCGCGCCTGTCAATGCAGTTTAAATCTCAGCTGCCAAATAACTGGCCTGCTTGATAGCCGCCTTGGCATCCAACTCCGAGGCCTCGAAGGCACCGCCAATCAAGCTAGTGGCGATATCACTGTCACTCAGCTCATCAAAGAGATCGCGCTTTGGCACCTGTCCGGCACAGACAATCACCGTGTCCACCTCAAATAGCTGTGGCGCACCGGCAACTGTGACATGTAGACCCTGATCATCAATTTTCTCGTAGTCGATACCATTGATCATCTGCACACCACGCTTGTCCAGTGACATGCGGTGGGTCCATCCAGTGGTTTTACCCAAGCCGCGCCCTACTCGCGTGGACTTGCGCTGCAGCAGATAGACTTGCCGGCCAGACTCTTCCACCTGTGGGGTTACACCTGTGACACCACCGCGGGGATGGTTTTTAAAATCAATGCCCCACTCCCGGGCAAAGACCTCTTTATCCAGTGCCGCGGAAACCCCCACATGGGTGATAAATTCCGAGACATCAAAGCCAATCCCCCCGGCGCCCATCACAGCCACACGCTTGCCCACTTCGACATTACCGCGCAGCACATCTACATAGCTAACGACGCTGGGATGATCTATACCCTCGAGTTGAGGAACCCTTGGAGTTATACCTGTGGCGATCACTACATGATCAAAACCACCGAGCTTTAACTCAGCCGCTGTGACCTTGCGATTGAGCTGCAGATCCACATTATTGACCTCCATCATGCGACGGTAATAGCGCAGAGTTTCATAAAATTCTTCTTTGCCTGGTATCTGTTTGGCCAGATTAAACTGTCCACCAATCTCAGCTCCCGCATCAAACAGAGTCACCGAGTGACCGCGCTCAGATGCCACAGTGGCATAGGCCAGACCAGCTGGACCGGCACCAACTACGGCAATCTTCTTTGGCGCCTCAGTGGGCGCATAATTTAAACGGGTTTCGTTAAGCGCTCTCGGGTTGACCAGACAGCTAATTTCCTTGCCTTCAAAACCATGGTCCAGACAGGCCTGATTACAACCTATGCAGGTATTAATTTCGTCTTCACGGCCTTCAAAAGCCTTTAATACCAGCTCCGCATCCGCCAGCATGGGTCGCGCCATAGAGACAATATCTGCATCCCCATCGGCGAGAACCTGCTCTGCCACATCGGGCATATTGATCCGGTTACTGGTAATGGTAGGTATGCTGAGCTCTTTGCGCAGGCGCCCAGTGACACCAGAGAATGCAGCGCGAGGCACCATGGTGGCGATAGTGGGAACCGCAGACTCGTGCCAGGTAAAGTGCGTGCTAATAATTGTCGCGCCGGCTTTTTCCATTTCCTTGGCCAACAGCACAACCTCATCCCAGGACATGCCACCCTGCAACATATCCATCGCCGCGATACGAAAAATCAAAATAAAGTCTTCACCTACTTCGGCACGACAGCGGCGCATAATTTCTAATGGGAAGCGCATGCGGTTTTCATAACTGCCGCCCCATTGATCTTGGCGCTGATTGGTTTTCTCTACCAAAAATGTGCTCAGCAGATAACCCGCGGAACCTATAATTTCTACCCCATCGTATCCCGCCAGCTTAGCCAGCTTGGCGCAATTAACATGATCGTTAATTTGCTTCTGCACACCGACTTCGTCCAGTTCATTTGGCATCATCCTTGAAAGCCGCGACGGCACAGCTGAAGGACCCACCATGGTCGGTGTGTGGGCCAGGGGACCGGCATGGAGTATCTGCATGCAAATTTTAATCTCTGGATCCACAGCGTGCACCGCTGCGGTGACCTGACGATGGCCCTCGGCATGCTCAGGGGTGGACATCTGAGAACCCATACTGCCCTCTTCGTTGGGGCTAATACCACCAGTGATCATCATGCCAACGCCACCCCGGGCGCGCTCGGCAAAGTAGGCGGCCAATCGTTCGAAACCCCCTTCCACTTCTTCCAGACCCGTGTGCATAGAACCCATCAAGGCACGGTTCTTAAGCTGGGTAAAACCCAGATCCAAAGGTGAAAACAGCTTCGGGTATTTTCGATGAAGCGCCACGGTTAAATGCCCTCCAAGATATTTTGTGAACCATCGTTAGCGATCGCTTGCTGGAAACTGGGGCGCTGTTTAAGGCGCTCGAAGTAAGCCAAGGTATGGGGTTTAAAGCCATCCTTAAGGCTCAATAGCTCAGCAAAATGCAGGGCAAAACCCACCGCGATATCCGCCAGAGTGAAACGCTCAGCACAGAGAAATTCACGGCCGTCAGAGAGCGCCAATTCAACCGAGCGCAGGCGCGAGAAGAACCACTTGGTATAGTCCTCAGCAACTTTCGGTAGACGCGTGGCTTCAGGCTCTAGAACCGTATAGCGCAGCACCAATGTCTGGGGGAAGGTCAGGGTCGCATCGCTGCGGTGCAGCCAATTGAGGTAGTCACCATAGGCTGGCTCAATTGGCAGTACCGCTAGATCCGTGGGACCGTATTTATCCGCCAGATACTGACTAATAGCGGTGGATTCGGTCATGCTGACGAAATTAGCTGGATCACTGCTATCGGTGAAAAACGGCACAGTACCAATGGGATTGAGCTCGGTATAACCAGGGTGCGCAAAGCGTGGTGGAAACAACATGGTCTCAAGTTCAAAGTCGAGCCCCATCTCCAGTAGAGTCCAGAGTGGGCGAATTGAACGAGAACCGGCGCAGTGCCAGAGTTTAAGTGCCATAAGGCTGCCTCAAATTATTGATTGGTGTTTTGCTGCTGTTTACTGGTGTTTACTGGTGTTAGCTACCTTCAGATTCAAGGGCTGCAATCTCAACAAGCAGATCATCAGTGGCCACCTGATTACCGGTAACTGCACTGACATCCATAACAGTACCGTCGATCTCAGCGCTAATTTCATAGTGCATTTTCATCGCTTCAAGCACCGCCAGTACCTGCCCTACAACCACCTGATCTCCAGGGGCAACCAGCACATCCAGCAACAACCCGTGCATGGGCGCGATTACACGACCGCCGCCCACGGCCTCATCAACCAGACCGTCGAGAATAATCAGATCTTTAAACAGGGCGCTGCGCCCTTCAATCGAGCAATACAGCTGCCCCTTTACTGGCGAGCTATAAGTTGCCGTAATGGCTTTGCCACCCACCAGCAACTCGGCCCTAGTATCTTTTAACTCAGACAGCGTGACCACAAGACTCCGCGACTCGCCAGTATCAATGCTACTCACCAGATAGCTGCCATCGCCCTGAGGGGATATTGCGAGATCGTGGATCAACTGATCAAACTGATACTGCTTGCGTGACACCAATGGGCTGGCACTGGTCCAGTCTTTAAGGTTATGGCTCACGCCTAGGGCCCGCTCAAAAAGCTGGTTATGTTCCAGGCGCAGTTCCAAAACCGCCGCCACTGCAGCGTCGGCAAACTGCGGTAATGGGTTGGCCAGATCCGCTTCAGAAAACTCTTCAGCAATAAAGGCGGTGGTGAAAAATCCATCAATAAACTGTTGTTTTTCAAGGCACTGAATAAGAAACCTCATGTTATTTGGAGTTCCAAATAGCACCGTCTCTCGAAGTGCGGCGATCAGTCGCAGACGTGCCACTTCCCGGGTCGGGCCATAGCCAATCACCTTGGCCACCATGGGATCGTAAAATGGCGAGATCCCCTGACCAGTGCAGATACCACTGTCGATTCGCACTCCCACACCAGTGGCCGGCTGCCATAATTCAACGGGCCCTGAGGCGGGTAAAAAGTCCTGACTGGGATCTTCGGTATAGAGCCGCACCTCTATGGCATGACCCTCAAGTTGAATATCAGCCTGCTCTAATCCCAGTGCTTCCCCTTGGGCCACCGCAATCTGCAGTGCCACCAAATCCAGACCGGTGATCAATTCAGTCACCGGATGCTCAACCTGCAGCCTTGTGTTCATCTCGAGAAAGTAAAACCTGCCACTGTTGTCGAGCAAGAATTCAACCGTGCCGGCACCCTGATAGCTCACGGATTTAGCCGCATCAATCGCCGACTGACCCATCTGCTCTCGCAGCTCCGGGGTCATAATTGGGCATGGGGCCTCTTCTATTACCTTCTGGTGACGGCGCTGCACGGAGCAGTCCCGCTCTCCCAGGTGCACTGTATTGCCGAAACTATCGGCAAATACCTGAATTTCCACATGGCGAGGTTTAATAATGGCTTGCTCAAGAATCAACTCACCGGAGCCAAAGGCGCTCTCGGCTTCGGCTCGCGCCAACTTAATCGCATTGCCCAGATCAGCCTGATCATCAACTAGTCGCATAGCGCGACCACCGCCACCAGCAGCCGCCTTGACCATCAGGGGCAGTGGAATTTTCGCGCCTTCGGCTAATAGTGTTTTATCCCCTTGATCATGGCCTTCGTAGCCAGGCACGCAGGGTACGCCTGCAGCAATCATGCGCCGCTTCGACTCGGCTTTATTGCCCATCACCTCAATGGCTTCAGCGCTGGGACCAATAAACACCAGCCCTGCATCTTCAACTGCTGCGGCAAAGGCAGCATTTTCACTGAGGAAACCATAACCGGGATGAATGGCTTCAGCGCCGCTATGGACAGCAGCCTCAAGAATACGCTCAGGCAATAGGTAGGATTCCCCCACCGGCCCAGGACCAATACGTACCGCCTCATCCGCCAACTGCACATGGGGGGCAGCCGTATCGGCATCGGAATAGACCGCAATGGTTCTGTAACCCAGCTGTTTGGCGGTGCGAATAACCCGACAGGCAATCTCGCCGCGGTTGGCAATTAAAATACTGTTAAAGCGCTTCATAGAGCTATTTCCCAACTCATTAATCATTAGTTTGGTCAGCCCAGGAGGGCTTACGCTTTTCCACAAAGGCAGCGATACCCTCGAGTCCTTCAGGGCTGAGCATGCATTGGGCAAAGCCCTGAGAGGCAAAGTCCAGAGCCTCGGCGCGGGGTCGGCGCAGGCTTTCAAAAAGAATGCCCTTGGTCACTGCATTGGCGCCAGGCGCGCAGGCATTAATATGGCCCAGAATTACTTGGTACTGGGCTTCAAGGTCGTCGGCATCCATGGATACTTGATGGCCAATACCGAGGCGCACGGCCTCCTCCCCCTGAAAACGCGCACCTGTGAGCATTAGTCGCCGCGCCTGAGTCAGACCTACACGTTCCCTGACAAAGGGCGCGATCTGCGCAGGAGGAATCCCGAGACTGGTTTCGCTGAGCCGAAACCTTGCATCGGCGGTGACCAGCGTGACATCAGCCACACAGGCAAGACCCAGACCGCCGCCAATGGCCGCGCCCTCAACCAGCACAATAACCACCTGAGGCTGTTCATTTATCTTAATCATGAGATCGCCAAAGCTGCGATTGCTCTTTGCCACCTGCTCGGCACTAACGGCCTGCATATCCGACTTAAAGCCTTTGATATCACCGCCGGCACAGAACACCCCGCCTTTGCCTCGCAGCACAATAGTGCGAATAGAGCGATCGGCGCGAACAGCGTCGAGAACCAGATGGAGCTCGTCAGTCATTTCCTCGGAGAGCGCGTTTTTCGCCTGTGGTCGGTTAAGCCAGATTTTTAGCACCGAACCTTGGCGCTCAAGGATTAATGATTGAGTCTCAGGAAGTTGGAATTTAGACAGATCGCCCATGCTTACCTCTTTTTATTATTTTTTTAACTGCCGCTAGAGCCGCGCCACACCGAAACTATTGGGTCGCAGGGAGCGATTGCGCCCTTCCCTAACCGTCTCCAGCAACATGCCCAGGGTGCTGCGCATATTCCTTGGGTCGATCATGCCGTCATCCATCATATGACCAGAGGTGTAGAAGGCATCGGACTGGGAATCGAAGATATGGGCCATCATCTGCTCTTGCTGGGCCAGCTGCTCTTCGTCCGGCTCCACACCCATGGCCGCAGCCTTGCCCCGGGCCACCATAGACATGGTTTTGGCGGCCTGTTCACCACCCATCACGCCCATGCGAGCATTGGGGAAGGTATAGAGGAAGTCTGGGTCATAGCCGCGGCCACACATGCCGTAGTTGCCGGCACCAAAGCTGGCACCAGTCATAAAGGTGATGCGCGGTATATCCACATTGCGCACCGCCTGAATCATCTTCGAGCCGTGTTTGATCATGCCCGCCTGTTCAGATTGAGTGCCGACAATGTAACCAGTGGTATTTTGGAAAAACAGTGCCGGGATATTGGCCTGATCCAGCAGCTGTAAAAACTGTGTGACTTTATTGGCGCCCTGGGGATCTATGGGGCCGTTATTGCCGATAATGCCCACCGCCTGACCGTAGATCTCGGCCTGAATACAGACTGTGGAGACGCCGAAGCGGGGTTTAAAGTCGAGAAAATCTGAGCCATCTACCACTCGAGCCACCAGCTCGCGCATATCGTAGGGAGTGCGGTAATCCGTGGGGATCACACCGGCCAGCTCATCTGGATCATAAATCGGTTCGGCAAAACGCCGTTGCGGCGGCAGCTTGCAGTTATCGTTCCACTGCAGGCGCTGGATCAATTCGCGGCACATCTGAATTCCCTGACCATCGTTCTCCGCCAGGTATTCCGCCAGACCAGAGACCGTGGCATGCATCTCAGCACCGCCCAGCTCCTCTTCCGTGGCAATCTCCCCGGTGGCTGCTCTCAAGAGCGGTGGCCCAGCTAAAAAGGCCCGGCCCTTGCCTTTAATCGCAATCACATAGTCACTGAGACCCGGCATGTAGGCGCCGCCAGCAGTGGAGGAACCATGCAAAATAGAGATCACCGGAATACCCGCCTTACTCAGTTTCGCCAGAGCACCAAACAGTGCGCCACCGGCGCTAAAACCCTCCACGGTGTAATTCATCAGATCGCCACCGGCACTCTCTACCAGATGGACAAAGGGTAGCTTTTGCTCCAGGCAGATCTCCTCGGCGCGACGCAGTCTATAGCCGCCAGCAGTGGTCAGAGAGCCGGCCATAATGCCGCTGTCGTCTACCACCACGGTGCAGCGCACCCCTGATATAAAGCCGATTCCAGCAATCACTGTTGAGCCGGGAATCGACTTATCGGGATTTTTGCTGTCCACCAGATAGCCGGCAAGATTACCGATTTCAAGAAAGGGCATCCCCGGGTCCAGCAGTCGCGCCAGTCTCTCACGGGGTGTCAGCTGACCACGCTTATCAAAGCGCGGTTTGCGCTGCTCAGAAATGATCCGACCGCGTCCATTGAGCTCATTGAGCTTATCCACCAACTCGAGCATCTCGGCGCGCTGGCGCAAAAAGGTCTCGGAACTGGTATTTATCTTTGAGGCAAATACTGCCATTGGGCTGTCTCCCTAATTATTATTTCGGCTATTGATCTGCTAAAGGCGCTACTGGAGGGCCTTTTGGAGAGCCTTTTGGAGAGCCTTTTGGAGAGCCGCTCAACTGAGCGGCTATTTCAGCACTCACAGGAATCTGTGCATCCAACAGCAGCTGACCATAGCCTTTGCCCTGAGAGTCATTGCGCAGGCTGGCCATACCGCCACCGCCGAGCACATCGTGAAGCAAAAAGTTAATCCCATAACAGCCGGGCATCAGATAGCGCTCAACCGGGGCGCTGGCAGATGATTGAATAAAGTGGCCAAAACGCAGAGCCACGGCCTGCTCGGTTAGCGCCGCGTAGATATAGGGCAGATACTCTGGCTTGCGGGCAATCACACCTATATTGGCTTTATTGCCTTTGTCGCCGCTGCGGGCGTAGGCCAGAGCCACCAGCGGAACATCCACTAGTTTGTCTGAACTTGTCGTCAAAGAGCTCGTTATCAAAGAGCTCTTTGACGACAAGCTTGGCAGCGCAGGCGCCGCTGGACGGACAATAGCCTGAAGATCCAGCGCTGTGCCCTGAGTATCGGGACAGTCCAGTAGCTGACCATTGATTTCCACCTGAGGAGTGACGGCCCCTTTTGGCAACTCAAAGGAAAATAACCTGACAATAGGAGAAGGCTTGGGTCGCCCTCCGGCAAAACCGCAGAGCCCAGGCGGTGTCGCCAAACCCAGACCAGTCATCTCTTTTAACAGAATGCCAATACCCGCCGCATCTGGATGTTTGGCTGCGACCTTAAGCGCCACTTCACGATAGCGGCCAGGTTGAGCCGCAGCGCCATACTGAGATTCCGCGCCGATCACCTCGACACTGGTCTCAGTAAAATCCGGTAGCCCAAAAAGATTGAGTGTGCGCCGCGATGCCGCCAAGATCGCTGCCGCTAACTTGTCGGCCTTTTTACTTGCGTCGATTCCGTAGAGACTCAATAGATGACCACCGCGCCATTGATCGGCGTAGGTGGAGCACACTTTGTAGCTATCTGGCGCCGGTAAACCTGTGGCGCCACTTACCGCAACCAGGTCGACGCCAACCTGCTCTAGTTTTACCTGGGAAAAATCACAGACTACGTCGGGCAAAATATACACCTGAGGATCACCAATTTCATAGACCATCTGTTCGGCCACAGTGCCCACCGAGACTAGCCCGCCAGTGTCTGCCGGTTTGGAACAGAGAAAGCTACCATCGGCGCTGATCTCAGCAATGGGGTAACCAATAGTCTCGAGACTCTCAACCAGCTCCCAGTCGGTAAAGTTACCGCCAGTAGCCTGAGGCCCACATTCTAGAATATGCCCCGCCAAAGAGCCCATAGCCAGCTGATCCAGATCATCGCGATCCCAGCCAAAATAATTGATACAGGCACCCAGGGTCACAGCACTGTCGACGCAGCGCCCGGTGATCACTATATCGGCACCCTGTTCCAGTGCCAGAGCCACGGGAAAGGCTCCCAGATAAGCATTGATACTAGCGATTTTATCCACCGCTGGAAAGGGCTCAGCGCTGAACATCTCGCTGTAGTGCTGTGCGGCTAGGCGCTCCCTCTGGTCGAGAAGGTCGTCGCCCAGAATACAGGCCACTTGCAGATCCAAGCCCTGCTCGGCAATCACTGCGCGCAGCGCATCGGCACAGGCCTGGGGATTGACGCCCCCAGCATTGGAAACGATTTTGACACCCTGACGAGCGATCTCTTTGAGATTGGGTTTCATTGCCGCGCTAACAAAATCTAGGGCATAGCCGGTCTCAGGCTTTTTCGCCCGAGCCCGGGCCATAATCGACATGGTAATTTCAGCCAGATAATCGTAGACAATAAAGTCTACCTTGGCCTGATGTAAAAGCTGTGAAGTGGCGTGACTAGCGTCCCCCCAAAAACCACTGGCGCCGGCAATTCGTAGTGTTTTGTCTGACATTTAGCTTCCCCGAGTGACTTATGCGCAGTGCTATTGACACTAAAACCATGTATCCAAAACCTCAGGCTAAAATAGTACTATCGCGGCGGCGCCTTCTCTTTGGATAGGACGCCATTTATATAAGGGTCGATGACATTCCTTTGCTGCCGCCTGTTAGACCGCAACCCCAACCCTAGTCGCAGCACTGGCAGCCCGTCGGTTTCGCTCTAAATAGATCGACGCCATAATAAAGCTCGGCGCAGCAAAGAAGCCAAAGCCATCCCCCACTAACAGCGCTTTGGTCACGGGTTCAAACACCTGAGCCGCGGTCAGCAGATCGCTGATCAAGCCGGTCATCAGCGCGCCAAGGCCCATACCTACCAGATTACAGGCAACCAGTAACAGAGCCGTCATCAGACCGCGCAAGCGCACCGGGGTGAGATCCTGCACTGTGGAAAAAGCCGGACCATAGAAAGAACTGACACTGAATAGCGCAAAGGCCAGAGCGACAAAGAACATCGGCGATTCTGGCGAGGCAAAGCGAAACGCCAGAGTCAGTGGTGCGACTGCCAACATTAGAATCGCCAGAAAACGAATGCGTCCACCCTTCCAGCGAGATTGGTACCAGTCACTGAGAAAGCCACCCAAAAAGGTGCCTGCGGTGCCAAAGATAATATAGATCAAGCCATATAGAGATTGGATTTCGGCCAGTTCAAAACCCCGCTCGCGCTCCATCCACACCATAACGAAATTGCCGGCACCCAATGGAATATGCAAGAAAATTGCCCCGAGCATAGTCCAGGCTAATGCTGGATTCGCTTTGATCACCCTGAAGATTTCAGGCAGGGTTTGCCGCCAGCCGCTGGCTTCTTTAACTTTGGGTGCATGGGGATCCGCAGCGGGTTCCATAGCCCCACGCACAGGATCTTTGACCATATAGAGCACGCCCGCCAGCACAATACCTATGCCCCCAAGCAGATAGAAACAGTTGCGCCAGCCAATCATAGGCCCGAGAACACCGGCCACAATAAAAGCGCCACCAGCGCCCAATGGAACTCCCAAATAATAGAGCCCCGCCGCCGTGCCGCGCTGGCGCTGAGGGAATAGATCAGAAATCATCGACATGGATGAAGGGGTCATGGTGGACTCGCCGACGCCGATAAATAATCGCGCCAAACCAATCTGCACAAAGGTTTTTGTCGCCCCGGAAACTGCCGTCAGCACGCTCCAAAGCAATAGACCTGCCGCGATTAGCCTAGGCCGATGGAAGCGGTCCGCCAAGGCCCCCATAAATAGGCCCATAATGGCGTAGAAGAAAACAAAGATAAAACCGGTCAAGGCGCCGAACTGAGAATCGGTCAGACTCAGATCGGCAATAATTTGCGGCCCAAAGCTGGCAATCAGGGTGCGGTCGATCATATTGAGAATATTTAGCAGAGTGAGAAACAACAGAATGCCCACTGCTCTTGGCGATGCTTTTATCTGATCCGCTGTTTGTGACTGATCCATAGAGACTCTTCTTATTCTTATTATTATTTTTATTCTTATAATTTCTCGCTGAACCGGAGTCTAATGTATCAGCAGTATAAATGTCATTATGCATTTCCGATCAACTGAACCTGTATAGCAATCTGTATTGCAACTGCCCAATGATTTGGGATTGCGCCGCAGTTATTATATTTTGTCATTGATTATGTCTTGATTTATGGGTCCGACATTTTTACAGTACAAGTCAATTATGCATATTGGACTGCCATACTAGTCTCTATGCAACGTTAACGATGGGGAGAAACCTATGTCATTGGATGCAGTAAAAGCAGGCTTAAAAGAAAAAATTGGTGAAGATTGTGGTCTCGGTGCAATCATTAAATTTGATTTTGGCGATGAGGGCCATATAGTTCTTGACGCAACTCAGGTCCCCAACTTGATCAGCAGTGATGATATTGAAGCCCAGTGCACTATGGGCCTGAGCCTAGAAAATTTTATGTTGATGGCCGACGGTAAACTCGATGGCACCATGGCATTTATGTCAGGCAAGTTAAAGATTCAGGGTGATATGGGTATAGCCATGAAGCTGGCGCCGATGCTCAAATAAAATCCAGTTATAGGTTTACTGTAGCAATAAAAAAACCCCTCTCACTGCTGTGATCTGGGGTATTTTTTTGTCTGCACTTTGAGAAAAGTCCTTGAATACAAGCTTTTAAATACAAGCTTACAGCCCATACTGACGCGCTGCCAGATCACGCATAATTTCCTCAGAGCCACCGCCGATGGCATTGACCCTCACTTCACGATAAATGCGCTCAACACGGCTGCCACGCATATAGCCCATACCCCCAAGAATCTGCATCGCCTCCCGAGCACAGAACTCCATAGTCTGACTCGACTGCACTTTCAGTAGGGCAATATCTCCAGCATGTTCGCGACCGGCCTGCACCTCTGCGGAGATCTGGTTGAGATAGCACTGAGTGGAATTAATTCGCTGTTTCATCCCCGCGATTTTATGGCGAATCACCTGATGATCCGCCAACCGCTGACCAAAGGTTTTACGCTCCCGAGCCCAGCTCACCGAATCCTCTAAACAGACCCGCGAAAAAGCCTCCATCGCCGCAGACATTGCCAACCGCTCCGAATTAAAGTTAGTCATAATCACACTAAAACCTCGATTCTCCTGCCCGACCAAATTAGCTGCAGGTACCCGCACATTATCAAAGTAAATCGTCGCCGTATCCGAACACCACCAGCCCTGCTTTTTATCTAGCGCCGTGCGCGACACGCCCGCTAAATCCGCTGGGATCAATAGCGCCGATACGCCCCCTGCCCCCTCACCACCAGTGCGCACAGCAGTGGTAAACCAATTGGCATTCATGCCGCCAGTGATATAAGTCTTCGAACCATTGACCACATAGTGATCGCCATCGAGCCTTGCAGTAGTGGTTAAATGGGCCACATCAGAACCGGCACCAGGCTCAGTAATCGCCAGAGAAATACGTTTAGTCCCAGCCAAAACCGGCGGCGCAACCTCTTGCTTGATGGCCTCACTGGCAAACTTAAGTACTGGCGGCAAACCAATACCATGGACCATTAACGTCGCACTCAGACCGCCCACCGCAATGCGCGCCATCTCCTCATTGAGGATATTTTTGTGCCAGATATCTATGCCCTCAGAGACACCGCCAAACTCCTCAGGATAGCCAAGACCGAGAATCCCCACCGCTGCCGCCTTGGGCCACAACTCATTGGGAAGCGCACCATCCTCATCCCATTGATCGGCGAAGGGAATCACCTCACGATCAAAAAAGCGTCGCAGCTGGGCACGCCATTCCTCGTGCTCAGCGGTTAGGTGGCTATTGTTTAAGCGGGCGCTATCGAAATCGAGTGACATGGGATTGTCTCATTGATCAAAGAAGTGGTTTTTATGCTTTGATACTAGGCAGGCCTCTGCGGGCCAGCTTGGGAATAAGCGCCATTTTTAGGGTAATCAATGCCATATGCTGAACAACCCGGCCTGTCATCCTGAGCGAAGCCTAAGGATCTCCTCGCCTCGGCACCAGCGTCTAAGTAAATCTCGCAATCCAAAAGGCATGCTCCCAACTGCAAGAGATCCCTCCACTGCGGTCGGAATGACATATAAAATGGCTCTCTCAGGATGAAAAGCCCTGCTTTTTTTACGTTTTGAGATCCTTCGGTTCGCTACGCTCTCTCAGGATGAAAAGCTCTGCGGGCTTTTCACTTGCGGCGGTAATCTCTTGGGGACATGCCGTGCCAGCTTTTAAAGGCGCTAGAGAATGAACCTTGATCTGCATAACCCAGTAAAAAGGCTATTTCGGTTATACCCAGACGATCATCGGAGAGGTAGCGCTGGGCCATGCGCGAGCGCACTTCTTGAAGCACTTGTAAAAAGTTGGTGCCACGATCGGAGAGACGGCGCTGCAATGTGCGCCGGGAGATATTCATTAGACTGGCAAGTTTGTCGATGCTCACTTCACCCTCGGGCAGACGACGCATCATAAAAGACTTGAGGTTGGCCAAAAATTCATCCGCTATTTGATCGCTTTCAAACAGTTCACTAAAGGGTTTACTGAGATCGGGCCCCTGCTGGTAGTCCTGTTTAAGTATCTGGTAGTCCAGTGCGGTGCTATCAAAAAACAGGCTGCTATAGGGCTGATTATAGGCAATATTTCGACCAAAAATAGCTTCTAACTGAGTGCTATCTTGGGGCTGGGCATAGGTAAAATTAGCCTTCACTACAGGCACAGGTCGTACGCACAATGAGTTGATAATGGCCGCTGATGCGGAGAGCACTTCATCACTGCAGTAGCGCTTTAACCCACTACTTTTCAGCAGCGGTTCCCAGCGCAACTCCACCAAATTGCCTTCGCGATGAGCTGTGGTCTCACCTATATCGCCACGCATTTTTAAGGTGCTGGGAATCAAATTGAGATAGTCGCGAAAAGACTTGCACAGTGAACAGGTATAGAGCTGTAGATTGAGCCCTTTAAGATAAATAATGCGCCCCACAGAGAGACCAATATCCGGGTTTGCAGAGGCCTCTGCGGCTAGCTGATAGAGTTTGTAATAATTGGCTACTGGAAAGCGGCGATCGGGAATGGCTAGCTGGCTTTGCTGCAAGCCGGAATCACGCAGCAGCCGCTGTTGGTTTGCACCTTCTTTTTCCGCCGCCTGCAAAATAGCCACAAGGGCTGGAGCAAAGACGCTCCAGTTCGGGTTTATCTGCTGTTCGGCTGCTGTATTGGGGGCCATAGCCTTTTTTTCTCGACGCTGTAAAACTGGGATTACTTTAACACTTTAGAAGATTTGGGTTCAATATTCTCGCCTTAAACGGTCCTCTTCCATCTTCCTTGAACATACGCATTGAAATCAAATTCTCCAGTGACATTTGGCAGAATACTGTATATATTAACAGTATATCGAGAGCACCCACCTATGCCCAATACAGAAATAATAAGCAAGCTCCTTGCCCGCCATGATACCTGGCGTGGACAGAGTCAAAAACCTACTCAGCGCAATGTCTCCAGCGGCAATGATCAAATTGATCTGCTATTAAAGGGTGGCTGGCCCACGGCTGCATTGACTGAACTACTGGTTCAGCGTCCGGGAATTGGTGAGCTTTCACTGCTGCTGCCAACGATTAGAGACTATTGCCAAAACAATCATCTCAGCGTCTGGCTCGACCCGCCCTATCAACCCTATGCACCCGCATTGGCCGCCGCCGGCATTGCACTGCAAAAGGTGCTTATAGTGCAGAGTAAAAGTGCTCGTGAGTGGCTCTGGGTAGCTGAGCAGTGCATTCGCAACAATGCGCTGCTATTGGCCTGGAGTGATAACAAAATGCCCAGCTATAGTGATCTGCGCAAACTGCAACTGGCTGCTGCCGACAGCGGTCATGCAGCGTTTCTGTTCTCATCTAATAAAGCGGCTTGCAATAAAGACTCTAGCAACCAACAGTCCAGCTCGTCACCCGCCACTCTGCGTTTGGATGTGGACTCTGTGGGTGAGAAAAATTTGTGCCTCTCTGTGCGCAAGCTGCGCGGTGTGGCGCCTGGAGAGCAACTGCTGATTCCTCGCGGTAAAGATCTCGGTTCACAGACTTCTCTGGCTAAATTACCAGTCAATAGCATCCATCCTGCTATACCAATCTCAACAGATATTCCTCGCATTAAAACTAGCGAGCAGAGACTCAACGCCTGAAACCTTTGCGCCACGACGAAAAGGGAAATAGACGAAAAGGATTTTCAAACTTACCTAGAGTGGCGCGGGCAGCAAACCCTTACCCAGAAAAAATCTGGCTCTATCTGCATTTTCCACTGCTGCCCCTAGATGCTCTCTTAGATGAACCAAAAACCGAAGAAGATGGGCAGACCCCAACTGCAGTTGTAGGCCAGGAAAAGAACGGGATGCGCGTTTTATGCTGCAATAACAGTGCGACACAATCTGGCGTTGAACCCCTTCTGTCACTGTCGACAGCTCTTGCTCTGTGCCCTGAGCTGCTGACGCTGCAGCAACAACCGGAGCGCGAAAAAACCACGTTACAACAGCTGGCCTTAATCGCCTACAGCTTTAGCCCCATAGTGATTATTGCCGAGCAGGGTTTGTGGCTCGAGTTAAGCGGCTGCGAAAAACTCTTTCACAGCTACACTCAGTTGCTCCAGCAGCTGCAAGAAAACCTCACACATCGCTGTACCCATATTGATATGGGTATAGCCGGCAGTGTCGATGCTGCACGGCTGCTCTGTCAGACTGGCTTTCGCTGTGAGCTGCCGGAGAGTGCCGAAGTGGCACAGCAACTGCGCTTAACACCATTGAGCCTGCTCAATGTCCAACGACGGCAACAGCAGAGTTTCCAACAACTCGGATTAACCCATCTAAAAGACTTGCTGGCACTGCCCCGGGCTGAGCTGGCTAGTCGCTTTGGTACAGGCATAGTAGATCAGCTGCAATTGTTACTCGGAGAAAAACCCTGCCAGTTAAAACACTTTAAACCGCCAGTGAGCTTTCATGATTTGCTTCAGAGTACTCAGGGTATTTTTAGTAAACAGGGCTTACTGTTTCCCATGAAGACACTGCTTCAGCGGCTGAGTATTTATCTGCAAGCTCGTCAGTGTTACTGCCGCAAGATCGAATGGCGTTTTGAACCCTTAATAGGTGAACCCAGCTCCATGTGTATCACTCTTTCTGGGAGTCAGAATAGCTGGGCGACATTACTTGATTTAAGCCGCCTGCAACTGGAGCGTATAGACTTACCGGCTAGTATAGAAACCATTATTTTATCCAGCGATGACTTTGTTGATGGTCTGCCGGAGGGGCTGGATTTATTCGGCACAGCTCCCTCTTCGGATAAATCCTTTGCAGGAGAAGTGAGTGTGGAAGCCAGTCGATTGATCGATAGCCTGCGTGCGCGACTGGGACCTGAGGCTCTTCAGCAGCCTGTACTGGGGAGTAATTATTTACCCGAGAAAGCCGGAAAAGTAGTTGCGCCGGGGAAGCGCCAGCAGTTGGCTGTTGATCACGACGGTTTGCAACCCCTCTGGTTGTTGCCTAAGCCTGTTGCTATTCAGCTGCGCAATCAACAACTATTTTGGCGCCAGCCGCTGTATATTTTAAGTGGGCCGCGGAGGCTAAGTGATAATTGGTGGCAGACGGATCAGCAGCGGGATTATTATTTAGCCTGTGATAATGAGGGGGCGCGGTATTGGGTGTTTAAGCAGGCTGGGACTGATCGCTGGTTTGTACAGGGGCTTTTTTCGTGAAAGTTGGGAACTTTCACTTTGGGCTCAGGGCTGTTTATGGCTCAGGGCTGTTTTCATAAAATTTGGGAAATTTTACTTTGGGCTCAGGGCTGTTTTCGTAAAATTTGGGAAATTTTACTTTGGCTCAGGGCTGTTTATGGCTCAGGGCTGTTTCGCACACAGAGGTACCTTAAAAGCACTGAAGTATGCGGGAGGAGATCCTTCGACTGCGCTCAGGATGACAAGGTGGGTGGTCGGTCGAGCTAACAACCAGCTCTGTCATCCTGAGAGAGCGCAGCGAACCGAAGGATCTCCCGGCAGCACGCTGCGTTAATCAACAAGTCTACAAACTAAACCAAGCAAAAAAACATGCATCAAGCTGACAAGAGCTCCTCCTTAATCTTAAATTTCTGCACCTTACCCGCGGGATTGCGCGGCAACTGATCAAGAAAATAAAGTCTACTTGGCAGCTTATACTTGGCCAAACTCTGAGCGGCAAACTCGCGCAACTCTTCAAGCTCTAGGGTGCTGCCCTCTTTTACCACTGCCACTGCAGTAACCGCCTCACCCCATTTCTCATCGGGCAATCCAATCACGGCAACTTCAATCACCGCGCTGTGACCATAGAGAATGCTTTCCACCTCTGCGGGATAGACATTTTCGCCACCAGAAATAACCATATCCTTGACTCGATCACAGAGAAACAGATAACCCTGATCATCGAAATAGCCTATATCACCACTGTGAAACCAACCCTGTGGATCTATAGCATCGGCTGTGGCTTCGGGACGGTTCCAGTAACCTTTCAGTACATTGGGACCGCGGACACAGACCTCACCATGCTCGCCTGCAGGCAGCGGATTATTGTCGCCATCCACTATGCGCACTGCGGTAAACATCGGCGGCCGTCCGGCTGAACCGACTTTTTCAAGGGCCATGCTGGTCTCGAGTATGGTCGCAAAGGGAGAGGTTTCGGTGAGGCCATAGCCCTGACAGAAAAGCACAACTCGTTCGCTGTAGAGATGGATCAGCGGCACTGGCACCGGCGCACCACCCACCACAAAGGCGCCAATATGGCTTAAGTCGGTGGTGGCAAAGTTCTCGTGCTGACTCATCATCAGGAACATAGTCGGCGCGCCAAACATGGTGGACACCTGATATTTTTCCAATGCAGCCAGTACTTCACCGGCATCAAAAGAACGAATCAAAACCACTTCAATCCCCCGGGCTAGGGAGGGCTAGGTGGTGACATTGAGTCCACCTATATGAAACAGCGGCGCACAGGTGAGCGTTGTGGTGCCCATAAAATCTTCACCATAGGACGAATTAGCACTGTTCCAAAATAAATTACCGTGGGTCAGCATGGCGCCTTTGGGCAGCCCGGTGGTGCCTGAGGTATACATAATAAATGCCACTTCATCGGCGTCGACCTGCTCAATTAACTGCAGTGGCTGGCTATCGGCCATCAATGCTTCCAGAGGCTCCCAGTTCGCTGCGTCGTCTTCAATGCTGATATAACGCTGGCATACTAGATTATCTCGCTCCTGATCCACTAAGGAGATAAGGCCGTTGTCGGCGAGCATGGTGTGAATGCCGGCATTGTTGGCTATATAGCGCATCTCGGGGCCGGTAAGGCGAAAATTAAGCGGCACAAAGATCGCACCCAAACAACTACAGGCATAGAGCGCTTCTAAAAATACTAGGTGGTTGAGGCCGATATAACCGACTCGGTCGCCGCGGCAGACACCGCCGGCGCGGAGCAGCGCCGCGAGTTTGCGAATCCGCTGACCAAACTCACCAAAGGTCGAAGTCTTGCCCTCAAAGGTTAATGCTTTGCGCTCCGGCGAGAGCTCCGCGCGGCGCAAGATGGTGTAACCCAATCCAATTTCCGGTGTGTTCGACATACTGAGGCCCTTCTTTTTTTTATATTTATAATTATGGGTTGTCGCCTAGAGGCAATCACTCTGGCGCTTAACTCACGCCCTTTTTTTACCCCTCTGTACCTTTAATAGGCTGCCATGTAAATACGAGCGGTTCATATTCAACACTAGAAATATAGGTCACGGCTTGGCACGAATTCTGCAATACCTAGATCAGCACAGCAGAGCTCGAAACCCATAAACAGCTCTATTGCCAATAACGCGCCCTATTTTCAACAGCAGACGCCTGTTAATAGTGCAAACAGAGAACACACAGTGATGACAGCGGGCCCAGATTGGCGCATAGCAGTATCAACACGCACCAAAACAGGGCTCCCTCTGGATAGCGCAACGTTTAGCCAAGTGACAAGGAGCCAATAAAAATCACTATTCGATTAATTTTTACTGATCTCGATGGCAGTCTCCTCGACCATCACAGCTACAGCTTTGCACCAGCAGTGCCATTGCTTGCCGAGCTGGAGGCAATGGATGTGCCGGTGATTCCCATCACCAGCAAAACCTTCACCGAGGTGATTAACCTGCGCGATAAGCTCCATAACCGCCACCCCTTTATTATCGAAAACGGGGCCGCGATCTATATTCCCAATCGCTATTTTAAGACTCAACCGGAACATGCAGTTTTGGAAAACGGTTTTTGGGTGCTGCGCAATGTGCCTCGACGAGCCAAATGGCAACAACTTCTGGCTGAGAGAGTCGCAGATTTTAAGGGCGAGTTTGAAACCTTTGAGTCAGTCTACTCCACTGCAGGCGCTGCAGGCATTGCCGCAATTACTGGCCTCGATCTAAATGCTGCGGAGTTGGCCAATCAACGGGAACACAGCGAGCCGGTGCATTGGGTTGGCAGCCCACAGCGTAAACAGAGCTTCATCTACCGCTTAAAAGAGGCCGGCGCCACAGTGCTTCAGGGTGGCCGATTTCTAAATATTGGTGGCGATGTGGACAAAGGTCGCGCCATGCTGCAGCTGCGAGATCTCTATTTAGCTGACGTCAATCTGACGCGCACCGACCAACAAGAATCGAACAACAGCCCCTGTGACACTCTGGCCATCGGCGACAGCAATAATGATGCGGCCATGCTTGAACTGGCCTCATCGGCACTGGTGATCCGGGCAGATGACCGCTCGCCGCCCACCTTAGAGCGCACTGAAAACAGCTATACCAGCCAACAGACTGGCCCAGAGGGATGGGTTGAGGGTGTCAGTCTGTGGCTACAGAAAAACACTAAAGACGCAGACTAAAACCACGCAACACAACCAAATAATAAAAGAGAGTTAACCATGGGCGACTTCCACCAAAACGGCGTGATCACCACATTGCATAATCTATCCAAGCGATCAGTGGAGACTATGGAGGATGAACTGCTAGGTTTTTCTAAAACTCGGCCCATGGGACTAATACTGCCGTCCCTCTATTCCGAACTCGAAGGGGATGCGCTCAAAGGTATTGTTGAAGAACTCAAGCAGGTGCCCTACCTCAATCAAATTGTGATTGGCCTAGATCGCGCCAGCGAACAGGAATATCGCCAGGCACTGGAATTCTTCTCGATATTACCTCAGCACCACAGAGTGCTGTGGAACGATGGCCCACGACTGAAAGCCCTGGACGCCAAACTCCAAAAACTGGATCTGGCTCCCAAAGAGATGGGTAAGGGTCGCAATGTTTGGTATTGCATGGGTTACACATTGGCCTCGAATAAGACCGAGGCTGTGGCACTGCACGACTGTGATATCACCACCTATGACCGGGAACTGCTGGCTCGACTGATCTACCCGGTGGCCAACCCGCGCTTTAGCTATGAGTTCTGTAAAGGCTATTATGCCCGTGTCGCCAATGGCAAAATCAACGGACGAGTATCGCGTCTATTAGTCTCACCGCTGTTGAGTGCGCTGAAAAAAACCGTCGGCCACACCGACTATCTCAATTATATGGCCAGCTTTAGATATCCCTTGGCCGGAGAGTTTTCCTTTCGCCGTGATGTGCTCAATGACATTCGTATTCCCAGCGACTGGGGTCTAGAGATCGGCGTGCTCTCAGAGATGCACCGCAATTACGCCAGCAACCGCCTCTGCCAGGTGGATATTGCCGATAACTACGATCACAAACATCAGAACCTATCCTTGGATGATGATCAGGATGGTCTTTCAAAGATGTCCATTGATATTGCCAAAGCCCTGTTCCGCAAGCTCGCCACTCAGGGTGTGGTATTTAGCCATGAAGCCTTTAGATCACTCAAGGCAACCTACTATCGCATGGCCCTAGATATAGTTGAAACCTGCCACAACGATGCAATCATGAATGGCTTAACCTTAGATATTCACGAGGAAGAAAAAGCCGTGGAGATGTTTGCCGAGAATATCATCAAGGCCGGGGAAGTGTTTTTTACCAGCCCTATGGAGAAGCCCTTTATCCCCAGCTGGAACCGCGTGATTAGCGCAGTACCAGATATTTTCGAAGAGTTAGTCGCAGCAGTAGAAGCGGATACCGAAGAGTTTAATCAGCGCTAGGGCAAAAAATATTATGAATTCAGATCATCTCTCTGATGCCCTCAGCCGTCATCTAACAACTATTTATGATGCTGTTCAGGGTGTCGACAGCGACAGCTACCCAGAGCTGAGCAATCAGCTGATCGAGCTTATGGGTCTGCACCAGGCCACCAGCGAGCCGACCCGCTATATCAATCACTGGGATGAACAAGACTGCCTAGTGATAACCTATGGTGACAGTGTCTTGCAGCAAAACGAAAAGCCACTACAAACCCTCAAGCGATTTTTAGATCGCTATGTGGAAGACTCTATAAATGGTGTCCATATTCTGCCGTTCTACCCTTACACCTCGGACGATGGTTTCTCGGTGCTCGACTATTCCAGTGTCAATGAATCCCTCGGCGACTGGGATGATATTGAAGCCATAGCGGCGGACTATTCCCTGATGTCGGATCTGGTGATCAACCACTGTTCCGCCCGCAGTCCCTGGTTCGAAAATTTTCTCAATGATCGCGACCCCGGGCGCAACTTTTTTGCCACCGCCTCTCCTGAAGATGATCTCAGCGCCGTAGTGCGTCCGCGGACCAATGCCCTACTCAAAGAAGTCGAAACAGTTCGAGGCAGTCAGTTTGTCTGGTGCACCTTTAGTCATGATCAGGTGGATCTGAATTTCCGCAACCCAGAAGTACTGAAACAATTTGTCAGTATTATTCGCCAGTATCTGGATAGCGGCGTGCGCATTTTTCGTCTCGACGCGGTGGCGTTTTTGTGGAAAGAGCCGGGGACTAGCTGTATTAATTTGGAGCAGACTCACGAAGTGGTTCGCCTGCTGCGCACGTTGATTGAACATGCTCAGCCAGATGCGATTATTGTTACCGAAACCAATATTCCCAACCGTGAAAACCTCGCCTACTTTGGCAATGCCAATGAAGCCCACTGGGTGTATAACTTCTCTCTGCCACCACTATTGGTCAACACACTGATCACAGGGGACTGCAACTATTTAAAGCAGTGGATGATGAGCATGCCACCGGCGCGCAATGGCACCGCCTACTTTAATTTTATCGCCTCTCACGACGGCATTGGATTGAGACCTGCCGAAGGTCTGCTCAAGGAAACTGAAATCGACGCCTTGGCTGAGACTATGCAATCCTTTGGCGGCCGTATTTCTTGGCGCACTGGGGACAACGGGCAACGCAAACCCTATGAAATTAATATCGCATTATTTGATGCATTACAGGGCACCACAGCGGGACCAGATCAATGGAGACTGCAGCGCTTTCTCTGCGCTCACGCCATTATGTTTGCTCTCGAAGGGGTGCCCGGCATCTATATTCACAGCCTTGTCGGCACACACAATGACCACCAGAGGGTTGAGAACGCCGGTCACAACCGCGCGATTAATCGTCATCAGTGGCAGTACAGCGAACTCCAGGAGCGGCTAGCAAAGGCCAATAGCTCAGAGCATCAGGTATTTAGTGGGATCAGCCAGCTGTTAAAAATTCGCCGTCAACAGTCAGCCTTTCATCCCAATGCCACGCAGTTCACTCTGCATTTGGGCAGCAGCCTATTTGGTTTTTGGCGACAGAGCATTGATCGCCAGCAGAGTATTTTTTGTGTCAGTAATATCACCTCTGAAGTTCAGACACTGAATCTCTCTGATATCAATTTGATCGACAATGAAAACTGGGTTGATCTGATCAGCCAACTGCCCTGCGATGGGCTGATGCAGTCGGTGGCTATGGAGCCCTATCAAACATTGTGGATTACCAATTTAGTCAATGGCTAGCTTGTTATATGTTCTTGTATCGGTGAAAATATTGGCCAGAAAAATACTTTTTAATCCACCACAGCAGCAGGGGCACAGACACAATGAAACTTGAGACACAGGCTATTCACGCAGGCTATAACGACGACCCCACCACTAACGCTGTGGCAGTTCCGATTTACCAAACCACCTCTTATAGCTTTCGCGACACCGAACATGGTGCCAATCTGTTTAATCTCGCCGAGCCGGGCAATATCTATTCGCGCATTATGAACCCCACCAACGATGTGCTGGAACAGCGCATTGCGGCAATGGAAGGTGGCGTCGCAGCACTCTGTATGGCCTCGGGTATGGCCGCTATCACAGCGTCTATCCAAACTCTGTGCCGTAGCGGTGACAATATGGTCAGCGTCAGCCAACTCTATGGCGGCTCTTACAACCTTTTTGCTCACACACTGCCACAGCAGGGTATCGAGGTGCGCATGGCCTCTGGTGATGATATAGATGCACTGGAAGCTCTAATCGATGAAAACACCAGGGCGGTATTCTGTGAGTCCATCGGCAACCCGGCGGGCAATGTGGTGGATATAGCCGCGCTTTCGGAGATGGCTCACCGCCATGGGGTTCCAGTGATTGTCGACAACACCGTTGCCACGCCCTACTTGTGTCGCCCATTCGAACATGGCGCAGATATTGTGGTCCACTCACTGACCAAATATATCGGCGGCCACGGCACCACCATCGGCGGCATTATTGTCGACAGCGGTACCTTTGCCTACAAAGATAATCCACGCTTCGCCCAGTTCAACACACCGGATCCCTCTTACCACGGAGTCACCTATGCCGACGACTTTGATGCCCCCTTTATTGGTCGTGCCAGAGTGGTTCCCCTGCGCAGCATGGGCGGCGCACTGTCACCGTTTAATGCGTTTTTAATTTTACAGGGCTTGGAGACACTAGCTCTGCGCATGGACCGCCATGTTGAGAACGCCGTTGCAGTGGCTAATTATTTGCAAGACCACGACGCCGTCTCTTGGGTTAAGTATGCAGGTCTGGCGGATGATAAATACAATCAGCTGGCTCAGAGAATGTGTTCCGGCAAAGCTTCTTCCATTGTTAGCTTTGGCATCAAAGGTGGCGAAGTAGCTGGCGGGAAATTTATTGATGCACTGGGCATGATCAAGCGCCTAGTCAATATTGGCGATGCCAAATCGCTGGCCTGTCACCCCGCCAGTACCACTCACCGTCAGCTCAATGAAGAAGAGTTAGCCCACGCCGGTGTGAGTTCTGATTTGGTGAGACTTTCAGTAGGTATCGAACATATAGATGATATTTTGGCGGATATTGAGCAGGCTATTGCTGCCGCCAATTAGGAAGTGTAGTGGTTCAAGGTAAGACTAGCGTGTCCACTCTGGGCGCGCTTGCTTTGCCAGCCTGAATACCTTAAACCCTGTTATCCTGAGCGTAGCCGAAAGATATGGTGGCACCTGAAGGAAATCCCTCCATTGCAGTCGGGATGGCAAAGTAGTCTGCGGTCAGAATGACAAAGCGGTGTGGCCAGGGATCTCAATCAGCTATGTTCTCGAGTCAGAAAAAAGCGCTCGCAGGATCCGGACATATCCCCAAGACTCTCCCGCTGAACATGGAGCTTTTCGCCGTAATAAGCCGCACAACCTTGAATTAAACTCTCAGCCACGTCACCCAAACAGCGTGGCGACTCATAGATTAATTCCATGGTAGTGTCAGTGACTATAGTGCACTTGAAGTCTGGAGGTGAGGCATCTGGATAGAGTTTTTTAACTTCCACATGAATAAAACTATCGACTTTTTGCAACATATCAAAGGACGAATGCAGCCCTTCAATCCATTGGGGATAGGCGGCAATCAGCTCGGCAAATAGATACATACCAAAGGTTTTAGTGACCTTGGGAACTGACACATCGGTTTTTTTACTCAGAACCACAATCATATCGATAAGCTCATTGTGGTCGTAAACACTCATGGTGGTATAGATGCCACCACTGGCAGGGGCAGCTTCTTCGATGACCTCTTCGACCATCTCGATCCCATAGCGCTCCTCCACCAAGTAGAGAAACGAAGTAAATATCATGCCTTTCACGAATACACTCCTTCAGTCTATAGCTACTGCAGATTTTAGCAGCCTGCTTGTCGGCTCTGTTGTGACGGCCGTTTTAAAGCGAGGCTACAAGTATATCTATCCAAGTTAGCATAACAAGGGGAGGCCCATGGATGCTGCAGATTGCTTTTTGAATCCATCGCACACATACAAACTGAAAATCTCTTTGTTACCTGATGTTCACTATAGATCACTTATAGCGAACCACCTGATAATTACGCCCGATATATTTCATTGGCACGCTGAGCATATGCACCAGAAGCGAGAAAGGAAAGAGGACAAAAATAACCATACCCAGCAGGATATGGAGCTTATAAATCCAGTGCACTGAGGCAATACTCGCGGCAGCAGTTATGGGATCGAAGGTGACTATATTCTGCGCCCAGCTCATCAGCTTGAGCATCTCCGCCCCATCCAGATGGCCCATAGAGACAAAAATTGATCCAAGACCCAGTATTAACTGGGCAAACAATACTAGCAAAATTGCGATATCCATTCTGCTACTGGTAGCCCTAACCCGGGGATTGGTCAGCCGGCGTTTAATCAAAATTACCATGCCATAGAAGCAGATCAGACCAAAGAATCCCCCGGCACCCATAGCGATCAACTGTTTGGTAGGGGCTGAAACACCCAATGCATGCCAGACGGCATTGGGTGTTAGCAGGCCGACAAAATGGCCAACAAAAATCGCCAATATACCTATATGAAAAGGAATGCTGCCCCTGCGCAATTGCTTGCTTTCAAGCAATTGGCTAGAGCCGGTTTTCCAGCTGTACTGTTCTCGGTCATAGCGAATTATCGAACCCACAACCATCACTGTCAGGGCTATATAGGGCAGAAGCTGAAATAACACTGCGTAGTCACTGCCACGCTTTTCCAAACGACATTGCAGCAGTGCCAAAATATGCTCCACATCCAACAGCCAACTCACGGCATTGTCGCGGCCATGGGTGGAGAGAAACTCCAAAAACAGTGGCAGATAATCTGGCAATTCATGTTGGCTGATTTCCAGACCCGCCTGGCGATACTGAGCCACCAGATCCACCACCATGACCATTCACGGAGTCACCACCGATGTCCATCTCGCTATCGAAATTAATCTTTGGTTGTTTAGTGGATTGATTTTTTATTATTGGTATTGCCCAGGGCTTTGGCCGCGCCAGCGTGTACAAGACTATCTATGACTACTATCCCAACCAGATGGGCAGCATAGGGGGATTTGTCGCCGCGATTGGCGCACTCGGGGGTTGCACTTTACCCATCGCCTTTGGACTGGTGGTGGATATTATTGGCATTCACAGCGCCTGCTTTATGCTGCTCTACGCTGTACTCGCGGTGTGCATGACCGCCATGTTCTTTGCCAACAAAGCGGATCGATTGCGTCAACGAATCAATCATGCTCAGAGCCATAATTTTCTCGATCAGGATTAGTTACAAAGACTTAACACAGTCTTAACCTCGATTCGTGGATCCCGCAGCTAGAAAAGCTACCCCGAAAACAGTAAACCGGATTCAGTGGGGGTAACCACTATTTTAGTTTGATCAAGATCAAGCCATATCATCAGAAAGCGCCTTACTCTGGCCCTGTCGATAAACGCTTAGCAAGCGCTTTGACTCATTTATTAATTTCTCACGGAAGGATATTATCATGGCCACATTTAAGCACATTGCTCCCGCCTCCCCTCTTATGCCTCTTATTGCCGGGATTATGCTGGCATCAGGACTTGCCTTGGGCGCCGAGGGCGGCAGCGAGCACCAAACTATCGCCTCAGCCGTCAAAGGCGGCAGCGCCAAGCTTCACTTTAGACTGCGCCATGAAGAAGTCGATGTGGACAACCCCAGCGAAGACGAAGCCCGGGCACTGACCCTAAGGACTCGCCTCAACTACAATACTGGACGCTATCACGGCCTAGGTGCAACCGTCGAGATGGACAATATCACCGAGATCGATGGCGACAACTACCCCACCAGTCCAGCGCTGAAAAACTCCGGCAACTTCCCCGGCAGAGCGATTATTGCCGACCCCGAAGGCACAGAGGTCAACCAGGCCTATATCAGCTATAAACAGGGTGAAACTGAAGCAAGGTACGGTCGCCAGCGGATCAACTTAGACAACCAGCGCTTTATCGGTGGCGTCGGCTTCCGCCAAAACGAGCAGACCTATGACGCCTTTTCCATAGCCCATAGAATTGACGCAGCAGATACCAAGTTTTACTACGCTCACGTAAATAACGTAAACCGTATCTTTGGTGAAGACGATCCAGCACCTAGTGATACCGACAGCAGCACCGAGATCATCAATATAAACTTCAGCGGATTAGAAGCCGGCGACTTTATTTTCTATAGCTACCTGCTAGATCAAAAACTTAGCGACACTCAGCTCGACACCTATGGGCTGCGTTTTAATGGCAAAAGCAATGGGCTCGGCTATCAAGCTGAATATGCCACTCAGGAGCGTGAGCTGGCTAATGGCAATGAAGCGGACGCCGACTATATTTTACTCGAAGGCAGCGTAGATTTGGCTGGCGCCACCTTTGCTCTGGGATTTGAAAACCTGCAGAGTGACGAAGGTGCGTTTGGCTTCTCCACACCACTGGCCACTGGGCATACATTCCAGGGCTGGACAGATCAGTTTTTGCTGACGCCAAATGAAGGTATCCAAGATATTTACTTCTCAGTCGGCGCTAAATTCGATGATGTGAAGCTACTGGCCGTCTACCATGATTTTCAATCTGACGAGGATAATCTCAGTGGCGACGATGATCTCGGCAGTGAAATAGGTTTTCTAGCGTCAAAGAAAATCGGTGACTACAAACTGAGTCTTAAGTACGCCAACTATGACGCTGGCGATGACTCATTTAACAAGAGTGATACCGAGAAACTTTGGTTGACGGTTAGTGGAGTTTTTTAAAGGTCCTGATACTAAAATCCTGAGTTATTTTCTATCGCACAAACCTGTCACCCTGAACGCAGCCAAAGGGTGACAGGGTAAGGCGCTCAGGATCCCCGCAAGGCATTCAGGATAACAGTGCTTGGGAAAACGTATTATTTAGGTAATACCACAAGGCCTTCATTGGGATTCATCTTTCCAGCAACCACCTCAGTATAAACCTCAGCAAAAGCTGCAAAATCAGGCACCGTCTCTACCGTCATCCAACCTGCACTCTGCTCCATGCGCGCTTTCATAAAAGCTCCAGCCCGCTGATTAAATCCATCTTGTCCCCAGTCACCCACGCGCTTTTGAATATGTGCAGGGGCAAAGAAAAAGCTACTGCGCTGACGATTAATCTTGGCAGCCAAGGGGTCATTATCAGTGAGTGTCTCCCAGTGGGTCATACCAACACTGATACAGCTAAGCATATTGTCACCCAAGGCTTCATGTATGGCCCCTAAAACCGCGCGATTACCGGCCATATCAACTATTACAGTGGCTTTACTAGCATCGATACTGTCTAACTGGTCGTAACAAACAATCTCTTCATAACAGCCCAGAGAGGCTACAAAGTCATAGTTTGCCTTCGAGGTAACACCAATCACTTTAGGGTTGTCTTTTGCATCTGCTAAACCCTGAGCTAGACCTATAGCGGTCTTACTTGATGCACTCAAAATAACCACCTGAGAGGCACCCTGATAGCTCTCGAACTGCAACGCATCACAGAGACAGAATGAGGTAACGTGAAGAGGGTTTAACAGAGAGCGAACATTGTCGGTAGAGGCATCATAATGCGCTTCCCCTGACATTAGCAGATAGTTGTTGTACACCGCTGGCAACTCTGACCGATGAGGTGCACCATCCATAAAGCGCAGCGGAGATACTTTGATCGGCGACATAACCAGAAAATCAGCAGGAGGAAAATAACCATAAATTCTCTCGCCCACAGCTAGCCCGTCAATCTTCGATGCAGTAACTTCAGCAAAACCCCAAACTGGTAGGCAGCCCCACTCCCCGCTTTCGTTGGCAGTCGCTGGGAAGAATTTCCAATAGCCGATAGTGTCGCCAACAGCGCCATAGGTGACATTGTTAGCGGTAAAGGCAAAGCGCTCAATCTCCACTAAGACATCACCGTTTTTTAAATCGGCGAGGGCTTGAGACTTATCGGTCTCAACTAGGCGTGATCGGGTTAGGTCTTTTTTGTAGGTTTGAAATTCGCTCATGCTTTGGCACCTTGTGATGGCTCTGAATTAAGTTCTGAATTAAGTTCAATATTGAACTGTTGTAACTTGTTGATAGCGGGCATTGCATTGTTTTGAATGCGCTGCAAAATCTCCATCTTTGGCTGATTTTGTTTGTCAGCACTACTAATCAACTTAGTAAAACCATCCAATCGATTCTCTCGAACCCAAAGTCGCAATGTCTTATCCAGAGACCAGTTAAATTGATTCATCATCATCGCCAGCGTCATAGGAATAAAATCCACATCGTGGTTGGGCGCTGGAACTAACGCGCAGAGGCGGTTTTTCTCGGCCTCGCTGTGGTAGTTAACCTCAACATAGGCTGCCATGGATGCGCTAAAGGCTGGCTGGTAAGCGCGTATCATCTGCGGAGTAATACAGTTGCCATCAAATACAGGGCGCGGCGCTTTGTGAGCAAAAGATCGCTCCAGACTTGCCGAGCAATCAACATGGATATGGTCAGGTGTGGTTGGAATTTCACCCTCGGCTAAAATAATACGGTCTTTTTCAATGGCCCTGACATGCCCCATTCGAACAACATTCTTTATCCGCTGTAACTGCTCAATCTCAGGCTTACTGATGGTGGCGGCATGAAACATAGTCGGCCGCACTTGTTTATCCAAACGCAGGAAATAGCCGCCCTCTTCAAGGCGATCGAACATATCTTCAATCGAGCTGGCATTGCCAATCGCCTCATACTGAGCAGCGATAGAACCCACTGATTTATGGAAGAACTCATGAGTTGGCTGAGTATTCGCACGATCCAGTAGCCAAGCATCGCGAGAGCGAATCCAGGTAATATCATCTGGGTCGACGCCCTGGGCAAGCAACCATAGGCAGGCGTCTATACTCGTCTTACCGCCGCCGATGACCACATAGCCAGCCGGTTTTTCCGTGATAGTTGGCATATCATTGAGGGGCATAAACTGCGCTTCGGCCGCTATGGTGAAGTTCGGGGTATGAGTCGAAGGCACGGCAATGGTCAAGAATGTCGCATCGACCAATTTCTCGTAATCAACGCTGTGCTTTTCACCTGTCAGCTTAGAGGTGAATTGGCCATCGCCTTCATATTCGCACATGGGAAAGTATTGCACTCTGTCGCTGGCTAGAAATCGCTGGCGCATAACATCATCAAAGTAGGCGCAGATCTCATCGCCGGTAGCCAGATCACCCATGCCTTTATTTAAACCAATCTGATCTATCTCTCCGCGACTGAGCTCCCTAGAGCTAACCCCAAAAAACGATGAGGGCTGATGCAGAGTGACAAAGGGATAGGCTAGATTCCAGTGACCACCGGGCTTGGCGTAACGGTCGACAATAATGATATTGGCGTCGGTTTCAGTAAACAGCGTATCGGCAAAAGCCATGCCCACTAGACCGCTGCCAATAATCAGATAATCTGTCTTTAGTGATTTGCCCACCCGCTACTCCTTTATTATTGTTATAAGCCCCCAAACCAGGTTTTAGAAACGGCCTTGCCGGCTAGGCTTAGATGTTATCCTCTTAGCCTTAAGTTACCAATGGGCAGCTCGGTAAGATACAATTTTATTCAGCATTAGTACTATTATTATCCGGACTAGAGAGATAACTATGCGCTACACACTTTTTTCAACGCCACTGCTCAGCCCAACATTGCGAGTCCTGTCTAAAATTATCTTGAAAATTATTCGCTGGCGAGTCGATGGCTCATTGCCAACAGATCAAAAAAAGTACGTTCTTATAGTTGCACCTCATACGTCAAACTGGGATTTCTTTCTTTTTGTGCTTACGGTGTCTGTGCTGGGCCTGCAGCCAAGTGTGTTGATTAAAGATACGATATTTATCGGACCTCTGGGTTGGTTTCTGCGCTATTGCGGCGCCATTCCAGTGAATCGTAGACAGGCAGGGTCTCTGGTGACTTATATATCCGGTATCTATGAGGAACGTGAGGAGTTTGTGCTGATTATTACCCCGGAGGGCACACGCAGCCCTAATGCGAATTGGAAGCGCGGGTTTCATCATGTGGCCAGAGCCGCAGAGGTGCCTATTTTGGTGGTCTATGTGGATAGTGCTGTGCGGACTATTGGTATTGAGGGGCTGATGGAGCCCAGTGAAGATGTTGATGGTGATATACAGAAATTGAAGACCTTCTTTGATGGGAAAAAGGGGCTTAAGCCAGGGAATTATGCCTCTTAGAGTCAGCTGTCAGATCAACTGGAACGCTGTCATCTGAATACACAGTCTGCCATCCTGAGCGAAGCCGAAGGGTCTCCTCAAGTCGGCACCTGCATCTGACAGCACTAACCAGATGAAAAACTCGCTGCCAGCTGTTGGAGATCTCTCGTCGCTGCGCTCTGTCGAGATGACAAGATAATTGAGTTGCACTTGATAGCTGGGTGCAAAGCTGATGGGGGACGGCAGGATTTAATGATTAACAAACTGAAGTTTGTTAATCACCCCGTTGGGGCTGCGTCGCTGCGCTCCTCGTTCAAATTCCGCCGTAGGCGTAATTTGTGAACCTGGGCGCTTTGAGCCTCGAAATCCGTCGTTCCGGCGGTTAAATAAAAAAGGCCATCTACACAGTAGATGGCCTTTTTTATTTAATTGGTCGGGACGGCAGGATTTGAACCTGCGACCACTACACCCCCAGTGTAGTGCGCTACCAGGCTGCGCTACGCCCCGATTTCAAGTGGGCAATCATACAGGCACGGGGTGGTTTTGCAACCAGAATAGTCTGCGACGATTACTCTTTGTCGAGTAAGGTGATTATGTCTTCAAGTTCGGAGATGGTTTGCTCTATGAGCTGCTTGTAAGGGGTCTGTTCTTCTTTGCTGGACTCGCCCTCTAAGCGCTGGCGTGCGCCACCTATGGTGAAGCCCTGCTGGTAGAGTAAGGAGCGAATCTGGCGAATCAGTACTACGTCTTGACGCTGATAGTAACGGCGGTTGCCGCGGCGTTTAACTGGATTTAAGCTAGGGAATTCTTGCTCCCAATAACGCAGGACGTGAGGCTTTACCTCACAGAGCTCGGCGACTTCGCCGATAGTGAAGTAACGCTTGCCTGGAATAACAGGTAATTCGTTATTGTTACTTGGTTCCAGCATAGCTCTCTACTCGCGCCTTTAATTTCTGGCCAGGCTTGAAGGTCACTACTCGCCGTGCGGAGATGGGGATTTCTTCACCGGTTTTCGGGTTGCGTCCCGGACGGCTTTTTTTGTCGCGTAGCTCAAAATTACCGAATCCAGACAGCTTTACCGAATCATTATTTTCCAATGCTAGTGAGATTTCGCTGTAAAACATTTCGACGATTTCTTTGGCCTCGCGCTTATTAAGACCCAGTTCTTCGAACAACATTTCAGCTAAATCAGCTTTGGTTAACGCACCCATTTTTACACCTAACGTTTATGCATGACATTGCCACACAAGAGTAATTCCCTGCTTTGAACTCGAGATTTTTATCAGCCTCTGAGCTCTGCTTTAAACTTAACGTCGAGCTTCTTAACGACTCGATCGATGGACGTATTGATTTCTTCGTCGGTAAGAGTGCGCGAAGCGTGCTGAAACGTCAAGCCTAACGCCAGACTTTTTCCTTTGTTATCAATATCTTTGCTCTGATATACATCAAACAACATTAAATCTATAAGATGCTCTCCAGCAGCATTGCGCGCTTCCGACATCAGGTCGGCGGCAGCAATTTCACTGTCCACGAGGAATGCCAGGTCGCGACGGACGGCTGGAAATTTACTCACTTCGCTGAATTTAGGCAGGCGACTTTCGCTGACTTTCGCAACATCAACTTGGAACAGATAGACCGCTGTACTGAAGTCTAACTGGGCCTGAAGCTTGGGATGTAACTGCCCTATCCAACCAACTTGCTCGCCATTGCGCGATACCATTGCCGATTGGCCTGGGTGCAGTGCCGGGTGCTCTGCGGCGGCAAAGCTAAACTGCTCCGCTAAACCGGTGAGTGCCAAAACGTCTTCGAGATCGCCTTTGAGATCAAAGAAGTCGACCTTGTCTTTACTTGCTGTCCAGCCGGTTGGTGTGCGTGAACCACAGATCAATCCGGCCAGGGCCATATTCTGGGTTAGCGCGCCATTCTCGCCGGGCACAAAACACTGACCGGCTTCAAAAATACGCACGCGATTTTGCTGGCGATTAAGGTTATAGATCGCTGTAGATAACAACCCGGGCCAAAGGCTAGTGCGCATCACTGACATATCAGCTGAAATAGGGTTCTGCAGTGCTATACCCACAGTCTCAGGATCAACCAACTTTTGCAGGTCTGGGTCGACAAAGCTGTAGGTCACGGCTTCTTGGTAACCATTGGCAACCAGTTGCTGCCTAAAAATACTCAGGTCTTGTTGACGCTCGGGCTTGGCTTGCAACTCCAGAGCCATAGTCGGGGTCGAGGTAGGAAGATTGTTGTAGCCATAAATGCGGGCGACTTCTTCAACTAGATCCTGCTCAATGGCTATATCAAAACGCCAGCTGGGCGCAACCCAAGTGGAACCCTGATCATCGCGAGCGACAAAGGTTAGGCCCAAGCGGGCCAAAATGTCGTCGATTTCTTCAGCGCCAATTACCACACCCAACTGCTGGGCCAGATGTGCGTCGCCCAGCTTTATAGTGGCTGGTGCAGGTAGGTGCTCGGCTGACTCTTCGATAACAACGGGTCCAGCCTGACCACCGCAAATATCTAACATCAGTGCGGTGGCACGTTCGATGGCATCAACCTGTAGCTGTGAGTCAACACCACGCTCAAAGCGATGTGATGAATCGGTGTGCTTGCCATAGTTGCGCGCTTTACCGGCAATCGCTAGGGGATTAAACCAGGCGCTTTCAAACAGGATATCGGTAGTGTTATCGCCAACGGCGGATTCATCGCCGCCCATAATACCGGCCATGGCCAGTGCTTTACTGTTATCGGCAATCACCAATGTCTGGGTATCTACCAGTGCTTCAGAATCATCCAGGAGTTTCAGCTTTTCATCGCGACCCATGCGCACAACAATGCCACCGTCAATCTTGGACAGATCAAAGGCGTGCATTGGCTGGCCTAACTCGAGCAACACATAGTTAGTGACGTCGACTGCTGGACCCAAACTGCGCACACCACTGCGGCGCAATTTCTCTTGCATCCACTGAGGTGTTGGCTGACCTAGATCAAGATTGCGTATTACACGACCTACATAGCGCGCACAGGCCTCGGGAGCCTCAAGTGTAATTCTGATGCGATCCTCTATAGTCGCGGCTACAGGGGCACAGGCTTGCTCTGTGACTGCAGCCTTATTGAGCACGCCCACTTCACGGGCGAGACCACGGATACTTAAACAGTCACCGCGGTTCGGTGTCAGGTCGACTTCAATAATATTGTCATTCAGCTCTAGGTAGTCGATCAGATCGCTACCCACTGTGGCATCGGTGGGAAGTTCCCAGAGGCCATCATCGTCATCGCCGAGCTGCAGTTCGGTCTGAGCGCAGAGCATGCCGAAAGATTCGACACCTCTGAGCTTGGCTTTTTTAATCTTGAAGTCGCCGGGAAGTTTGGCGCCCACTATAGCGAATGGCACTTTAATACCAGCGCGAGCATTTGCTGCGCCACAGACGACCTGAGCGAGTTCACCGCCACCGGCTACCTGACAGACGCGCAGTTTGTCCGCATCTGGGTGCTGTTCTACAGAGACTATTTCGCCTACCACTACACCAGACATTTCTGGCGCAGCACTTTCCACTGCATCCACTTCCAGTCCGGCCATAGTCACTTGGGCCACTAGCTCTTCGGTTGAGATGTTTGGGTTAACCGCATGACGCAACCAGGATTCACTAAATTTCATTGTTTACCCAGCCTTAAAATTGTTTGAGGAAGCGCAGATCGTTTTCGAAAAACAATCGCAGATCGGTGACGCCGTAGCGCAACATAGCCAGTCGCTCGACACCCATACCAAAGGCAAAGCCTGTGTATTGCTCGGTGTCGACATTACAGCTTTCAAATACATTGGGATGCACCATGCCGCAACCCATTACCTCTAACCAGCCAGTGTGACTGCAGATACGACAGCCTTCCCCTGCACAGTTGGTGCACTGAATATCCACCTCGGCTGATGGTTCAGTGAAGGGAAAGTAAGAGGGCCGGAAACGTACCGGCAGGTCTGCTTCGAAAAAAGCTTTTAAAAACTGATCTATCACACCCTTTAGATCGGCAAAGCTGATGTTTTTATCCACCACCAGACCTTCAACCTGATGGAACATCGGCGTATGAGTTATATCGGAGTCACAGCGATAGACGCGGCCGGGACAGATAATGCGAATCGGTGGCGCCTGCTTTTCCATGGTGCGAACCTGAACCGGTGAGGTGTGGGTGCGCAGCACTGTGGAAGGATTGACATAGAAGGTGTCATGCATGGCCCGAGCCGGGTGATGGCTGGGGATATTGAGCGCTTCAAAGTTATGGTAGTCATCTTCAATTTCGGGGCCAGTCTCGACGTCATAGCCGATACGGGTAAAGAACGCTTCGATGCGCTCCATAGTGCGAGTCACCGGGTGCAGTCCACCCACCGCTTCGCCGCGACCTGGCAAGGTTACATCTATAGTGTCACTGGAGAGCTTGGCATAGAGTGCCAGGGTTTCCAGTGCTTCTTTCTTTTCGTTGATACGCGCCTGCAGCGCCTGCTTGACCTCATTGATCTTGGCGCCGGCAGCTGGTCGCTCTTCATTTGAGAGTGCGCCCAGGCCTTTTAACAGCCCAGTTAGTCGGCCTTTTTTGCCGAGAAACTCGACACGCAAATCGTCCAGCGCACCGAGTTCGGTGGCTGCGGCAATCGAGGCCTCAGCTTCACTGGCAATCTGTTCCAATTCAATCATTAGGGGTCACCACAGTAGTTCTGTCAGCTATCTTATATTACTGATAAAAAAATAGGGAAAGAGCGTTGGCCCCTTCCCTATTCGATTAGCTTTTTACAACGCCTGCCAGAGCAGGTGAGTCGCTATTTAAGCTAGGGCAGCTTTGGCTATGTTAACTACTGCACCAAATGCTGCTTTGTCGTGTACTGCCAAGTCGGCGAGTACGCGACGGTCGAGAGCAACACCTGCTTTGCTCAGACCATTGATCAATCTGCTGTACGCCAATCCTTCAACACGAGACTGGGCGTTAATACGAGCAATCCAAAGTCTACGGAAAGTGCGCTTCTTAGCGCGACGGTCACGATAGGCGTATTGACCTGCTTTGGTAACAGCCTGAACTGCTACGCGATAAACACGGCTACGAGCTCCGTAATATCCTTTGGCTTGCTTTAAAATCTTCTTGTGACGACGACCGGCTTCAACACCGCGTTTTACTCTAGGCATATCTTTTTCCTCCCAAAACTAGTTAATTAGACGTTACGCAGCATGCGATCGACGCGTGGTTTATCAGCAGCATTGAGAATGCTGGTGCCACGGAGTTGACGCTTACGCTTCGTTGTCATTTTGGTGAGGATGTGGCTCTTGTGCTGGTGCTTGTGCTTGTAACCAGAAGCCGTTTTTTTGAAGCGTTTTGCCGCTCCACTGTGTGTCTTACCTTTTGGCATTGCTGTTCTCCAAATTGAGAGTTAGTTTAATCAAGAAGAGACGCCCGGACAGCCTGCCAAAAAATGTGGCTGAACGCGGGTCGCGTTAAATTACTTCTTCTTGCTACGTGGTGACAGAACCATGATCATTTGACGACCTTCCATTTTTGGAAACTGTTCCACTTGTGCCAGCTCAGCGAGATCCGCTTCAATGCGTTTCATCATGTCCATACCGAGCTGCTGGTGAGCCATTTCACGACCGCGAAAACGCAGCGAGATTTTAGCTTTATCACCGTTTTCCAAGAAGCGAACTAAGTTGCGCAACTTGATGTCATAATCGCCCTGATCTGTACCAGGACGAAACTTCATTTCTTTTACCTGTGTCTGCTTCTGCTTTTTCTTCTGCAGGGCAACTTTCTTCTTAATATCAAAGACGTGTTTGCCGTAGTCCATGATTTTACATACCGGAGGCTCGGCATCTGGGGATATCTCAACCAGATCCAGGGTCTCTTTCTGCGCAGCTTCAAGAGCAGTCTCAAGGCTAACTACGCCAACCTGACTACCATCTGATGCAACCAATCGAACTTCGGGGGACGTAATATTTTCGTTTAGACGTGCCCGTTTGCTGTCTTTTTTAATAAGCTTTACTCCGTTTCAACACAAGTACGCCCGCGTCGTTCCGTCTCGGTGCTAAACATGGCTTCAACCTGTTGCAGCGGCAAGCTGCCAAGGTCTTTTCCATCTCGAGTTCGGACCGCCACCGTGCGCGATTCTTTTTCATTATCACCAACAACGAGAATAAAGGGGACTCGCTGCATTGAATGACCGCGGATTTTAAAGCCGATCTTCTCGTTTCTCAAGTCACAATTCACTCTAAAGCCTTTATTTTGCAGTGATTTAGCAACTTCTTGCGCATAATCGGCTTGAGCGTCGGTAATATTGGCCACAACAGCCTGTTCAGGAGCTAGCCAGAACGGAAATGCGCCTTCGTACTGTTCGATCAAAATGCCGATAAATCGCTCAAATGAACCGAGAATGGCCCGGTGCAACATCACTGGAACCTTGCGACTGCCATCTTCACTAACATACTGCGCATCGAGACGACCGGGCATGGAAAAGTCCACTTGAATAGTGCCCAACTGCCAAACTCGACCAATACAGTCTTTTAACGAGAACTCAATCTTGGGCCCGTAAAAGGCACCCTCTCCTGGCAGCTCCTGCCAAGGTAATTCTTTGGCATCTAGAGCCTGGCCCAATGCCGCTTCAGCACGATCCCAATCTTCATCGGAACCGACACGCTCTGGCGGGCGAGTCGAGAGGCGATAGATAATTTCATCGAAGCCAAAGTCTGCATAGACCTCGTGCAAGAAATCAATAAACTGCGATACTTCCGGCTGAATCTGTTCTTCAGTACAGAAGATATGGGCATCATCCTGAGTAAAAGAGCGCACCCGCATAATCCCGTGCAGTGATCCCGAAGGCTCATTGCGATGACAGGAACCAAACTCCGCCAGACGCAGAGGCAGATCCCGGTAGCTTTTAAGCCCCTGATTAAACACCTGCACATGGCAGGGACAGTTCATTGGCTTAACCGCGTAATTGCGATCTTCGGCCTGCAGGCTAAACATATCATCGCCAAACTTATCCGCATGACCCGACTTCTCCCACAGACTCATATCAACAATCTGTGGTGTCTTAATTTCTTGGTAGCCCTGCTCCCGTTGCTTACCGCGCATATATTGCTCGATTGCGCTGTACACACTCCAACCCTTGGGGTGCCAAAAAATCGAACCCGGCGCCTCTTCCTGCATATGGTAGAGATCGAGTTTCTTGTTAATCTTGCGGTGATCGCGCTTCTCAGCTTCAGCCAGGCGGTTAATATAGGCCTTGAGCTCTTTCTTGTTCGACCAAGCAGTGCCGTAAATGCGCTGCAACATTTCATTGTTGCTGTCGCCACGCCAGTAGGCGCCGGCAACTTTAGTCAGCTTAAAGGCGGACAGTTTTGCAGTAGAAGGAACATGGGGGCCGCGGCAAAGATCGATAAAGTCTCCCTGACGGTAGAGGCCAATGGCCTGATCGTCGGGAATGCTGGCGATAATCTCAGCTTTGTATTCCTCACCAATGCTCTTAAAGAATTCCACCGCCTCATCACGCTTCCACTCTTCACGAGCAATACTGTGGTCCGCTTTTACCAATTCCGTCATTCGCGCTTCAATAGCCTCGAGATCTTCAGGGGTAAAGGCACGCTCAAAGGCGAAGTCGTAATAGAAGCCATCTTCAATGACCGGGCCAATGGTCACCTGGGCTGTCGGGAACAACTGCTTAACCGCCATAGCCAACAAGTGAGCCGAGGAGTGACGGATAATATCCAGCGCTTCATCGGAGCGATCGGTAACAATCGCCAAGCTCGAGTCGTGCTCTATAAGGTAGGACGCATCGACCACCGCGCCATTAACCACACCAGCCAGCGTCGCCTTGGCCAGACCGGCACCAATATCCGCAGCCACATCGGCTACAGAAACAGGGTTTTCGAAAATACGTTGAGATCCATCAGGGAGGGTAATTGCGGGCATTGTCTTTTCCTTTCCAGTGGTGACCCATACCAAAGGCCACATGGGGTTAACTAATTAAGCGAGCATTCTACCTTGAACCGCCCTATTTACAAGGCTATTCAACCGTTACAATGAGTCTAATCAGAACTAAAAGAGACTTGCCCTTTGAAAATTTATGTGGATGCCGACGCCTGCCCAACAGTGATTAAAGATATTCTCTACAGAGTCTCTCAGCGCACTGGTATTGAACTGATCTTGGTTGCCAATCAAGCACTGACCACCCCGAGAATACCTACAGTGCGAACCATTCAGGTGAGCTCCGGATTTGACGTGGCAGATGACCGTATTGTCGAGTTGGTGGAGGCGGATGATCTGGTGATTACCGCAGATATACCTCTGGCCGCTGAGGTGATTGATAAGGGTGGCAAGGCGTTGAATCCACGGGGTGAGCTCTATACCAAGGCGAATATTAAAGCGCGGCTGAATATGCGAGATTTTATGGACAGTATGCGCAACAGTGGCGTGCAGGTGGGTGGTGGGCCACCGCCGTTGACCCAAAGGGATCGGATGGAGTTTGCTAATGCGTTGGATTCTTATGTGGCGCGATTTAAGTAGTTGGCGGGTTGCTTGTTTGGTGGCAATAGTTAGGACCCAGCTGGCTGCATGAGATCCTTCGGCTGCGCTCAGGATGACAATATTTGCGGTTATCCTGAGAGAGCCTACTATTTTGTCACCCTGAGAGAGCACACTATTATGTCATCCTGAGAGAGCGCAGCGAACCGAAGGATCTCCTGCTGTATTTCGCCCTAGATCAAGCCACACTTAACCAGCCCCATCCAACAACCGCCCAATCTGCGCCGCCGTAAACGGCCAGCCCTTCTCCTCGCCATTAGCCAGCGCCACAACCGGAATACGAACACCATATTTTTCCTGCAGCTCAGCATCGGTTTGAATATTCACCTCCACCAGGCACAGGCCTCTTTCTGTCAGCAGAGGATAGAGCACAGCCTTAGCCTGCTCACAGAGATGGCAGTTGGGGCCGGTATAAAGTCTAACCTCAGGATTATTCAACACCATATCTGCTAGCCAAAGGAAGTGCGGCGTGTAATACGCCAAACATTGTGAATACGCGGGTTTCTTTCAAAATCCATATCCAGTGTCTGGGGAGTTATATTCTCCGCATTAAACTGTCGCGTCACCAACTCATCCATCTTAAATTTGCGGAAGTTATTGGAGAAAATCAACACGCCATCGGGCGCGAGCTTGGCCATTGAGTTACGGATCAAATCACCGTGATCACGCTGCACATCCAACACCACATCCATCTTTTTCGAGTTGGAAAAAGTTGGCGGGTCAAGAAAGATCACATCGTACTGCTCGCCGTCCTGTTCTAGCCATTTCAGGCAATCTGCACGTAGCAGATGGTGATTTTTAGCACTGATATTATTTAGATCATAGTTGCGCTGAGCCCAGTCCAAATAGGTATTGGACATATCGATACTCAGGGTGCTCTTAGCGCCACCAAGGGCCGCTTGCACTGAGACCGCTGCGGTATAGCAGAACAGGTTGAGCAGGCTTTTGCCCTTGGCCAACCCTGTCACCATGCGGCGCACTGGGCGGTGATCGAGAAACAGACCAGTATCTAAATAGTCTGACAGGTTAGCTTCAAACTGCGCGTCTCCTTCATAGACTGTAATGGTATCGCTAGGCCCTTCATTAAAGCGCTCATACTGACTGTCGCCCTTCTGGCGCCGGCGCTCTTTATAGTGAATATGGCCGCGGGCATCTTTGGCAAACTCTTTAACCGCTTGTTTGACTTCGGCAAAGCGCTCGCGAGCGATTTTATCGTCAATGGTATTTGGCGGCAGGTATTCCTGCACGTGCACAGAGTCTTCGTAGATATCCACGGCAACAGAATACTCAGGAATATCCGCATCATAGACGCGGTAGCAACTGACACCGGTTTTGTTTAACCAGCCATTGAGTTTGCGCTGATTTTTCACCAAGCGATTGAATACCATCTTGGCGCCTTCGGTGAGTTCCTGAGCCGGGGCCGGTTTATTTAAGCGCTCTTCGATTTTTGCCGAGCGTGAAGTCAGGTCTTCAAAGACCAGCAACTTACAGGGGATGGTGCCATTAAACAGCTGATACTGCTTGGTGGGCGTCAGATCTGTCTCGCGACCCAACTCAACATTGCCAGTAAACACCGCGGCTTTCCAGCCTTGGAAGTTCTTCTGCAGCACCGAACCCAACTTTTGATAGATCGGCTTCAAGCCATCCACGTCACCCAGCCGCTCGCCATAGGGAGGGTTGGTAAGCAGCAAACCATAGTCAGCGGTGGCTTTACCAAACTGGTCTATGGGCTTGTGAGCCAGGCGAATATGCTCATCTAGCCCGGCTTTTTCAATATTTAAGGTGGCGAATTCCAGCACCCGTGGATTGGCATCATAGCCGCGAATATCCAGTTCCAAGGCTTCAAGACCGGCAACCTTACGCTGCTCCGCCTCATCGAAAATCGACTGCCAGAGCTCTTGATCGTGTTGTTTCCAGTCGGTAAAGCCAAAGCGCTCGCGCAAAAGACCAGGGGCAATATCCGCAGCCATCATCGCGCCTTCAATAATTAACGTGGCACTGCCGCACATGGGGTCCAACAGCGCAGCACCGTTTGTCATCATCTCGGGCCAGTTGCAGCGCATCAACAGTGCCGCGGCGAGATTTTCTTTGATCGGTGCACTGCCCTGGCCGCTGCGATAGCCGCGACGGTGCAGGCTCTCGCCGGAGATATCCAGAGAGACGGTGACCTGACCTTTGTGCTGACGCACCTGAATACGAATATCTGGATTCTTGGTGTCCACATTGGGACGCTCGCCCTCTTCCCGGCGGATGCGGTCAACTACGGCATCTTTAACCCGCTGAGAGCCATACATGGTGTTGTCCACTAGGCGCGAGGTGCCAATAAAGTCGATGGCGATGGTTTGCTCATGGGAGAAATGCTCTTCCCAGGGGATATCCAAACACTCTTGATAGAGCTGATCTTCTTCATCCAAGCGAAAGCTGTGCAGCGGCATCAATACTCTATTGGCGAGACGGGACCAGAGACAGGCGCGGTAGGCCAGCTCTCGAGTGCCGACGAAATGCACTGCGGCGACAGTCTCTTTAGTGCTCTCGGCACCCAGGGCCAGTAGCTCTTGGGCGAGCAATTGCTCCAACCCTTTGGGGCAAGTGGCTAGCCCAGCATGATCAACTGCAGACACAAATAGGATCCTTATATCGCTTTTTATTACTTTGAGGATTAAAACGCTCTCTTTATAGACAAACAAAATCTTCGACAGAGTCGACAGAATTTGTTGAACTGGGTTCAGCGTTTCGAAAGGCGCTCATTCTATCGCTCTTTGTACAATTTTGTTTGATAAAAACTGCTCTCGGCACGTTTTTCAAGCTGAGTGTCAGTTTCCTAGATTAACCCTTAGGAGATATAAGTGAAAAAACATAAAAGAGATTTGGAACACCGTTCATTCGTAAAAGGTTATCAGGCGGCAGTTCAGGGCCGCACCCTCGCAGCACTTCCCTACCAAGAAAAATCAATAATGGCCTATCATTGGTCCCGCGGTTGGCGCGAAGGCAAAGAAGATTATTGGAATGGGTTTAAACAGCACTCATTCCAGCAAAAGGCGGCAAGTTTATAACATAGCTTTGCGCCAGGAATTAATCCCAACAGGAAAAACCCAAAGGTAAGAGTAAGCAATATCAATAGAAATTAAACAGGAATTTATCCTGTTTCGGGCTCATATAAGGAGCCACCCGATGGCCGTAGCTCAATAACAGTTGCGGCCATTTTTTTTGGCTTCGGCTTGAGGGATTGGGACGGATGCAGCACTCAAGAGACCCTTCGACTGCGCTAAGGTTGACAAACTGAGAATCAAATAACCCTTTTGGGATTCAAAATCCCCTTGGGATCCATGGCCACCTTGAGGGTCTTCATTAGCGCAATTTCGCTGGGTGTTCTCGACAGCGCTAAAAAGTCGCGCTTTAGAACCCCAATACCATGCTCCGCAGTAATAGCGCCAGAGTACTCGCCGATCATCAGCATGATATCTTCATTGATTCTGGACTTATCTTCATCGCGCCCAGTATAGGCACAGACATGCAAATTATTGTCGCCAATATGGCCAAATAACAGCACGCCAATATTGTTATATTTAGCCTTTAAACGCTGATCCAAGTCATCGGCAAAAGGTCCAATCTGCTCAAGCGGCAAACTTACATCTTGATTGGATACTGGCCCCAAGACCTGAAAAAGTTCGCCAATCCCGTCGCGTATCTGCCAGAATTTATCCGCATCCTGATGGGACTGAGCAATCAAGGCATCGTCGATCAAGCCAGATTCAAGTTGCTCAAACAATGCCGATTCAAAACGCTCAGCGCCCAATGTTTGATTGTTATCTTTGTACTCAAGCAACAGATAATAGGCATGGCTATCTTGAAACGGGCTGCTTAAGTTAGGCAGCACTTCAAGGACTTTGCTGTAGTAACTGTCCCACATCAGCTCAAAGCCAGTGAGCCCAGAACCAAGACTGCGCTTGAGTTCGACTAATAATTTTGTCACCGACTCATAACTGTTTAAAGCGCAGAGCGCGGTGTGGGAGCTGCGCGACTTTGGCTGCAGCTGCAACACCACTCGAGTCACAATACCCAGAGTACCCTCTGAACCGATAAACAGATGTTTGAGATCATAACCGGAATTGTTTTTGACCATTTTATTCATCGCATTGATCACCGTGCCATCGGCCAATACAGCCTCCAGGCCCAGCACCATTGAACGAGTCATACCGTAGCGAATGACTTCAGTGCCGCCAGCATTGGTCGCCACATTGCCGCCTATATTACAGCTGCCCCGTGCACCCAAATCCAAGGGCAAAAACAAATCATTATCGTCGGCCATATCCTGCAAAACTTGCAGCGGCGTGCCTGCCAACGCGGTAACCGTCATGGCAGTGGCGTCCAGTTCTTCGATGCCATTCATACGTTCGAGGGAAATAGCGATCTCACCGGACTGAGGTGTTGCTCCGCCGGCTAGGCCAGTCAGCCCGCCTTGAATCACTACTGGCTGATCATACTTATGGCAGAGCGCCATAATCTCGGAGAGTTGCTGAGTGGTTTTTGGCTTGAGTAAAGCCAGAGGCCGACAGGGATCTGCACCACTCCAATCGGCGTGATATTTTTCACTAATATCAGCGCCGGTCATAACAGTGGATGAGTCGAGAAGCTCGATCAGAGAAGCAATTAGATTATTCATTTAGGCTTTGCTGTCAGGTTATAAATTAACAGTATGATAACCGACAACGTTCGCCAGCTACCACTTGTCCTCAAGCGCCTGCACACGATCAAAGGACTCTCCGATAAGCACACCCAATTCACGCTGCTCACCCTCTTCCAGGTGCACCGCAGGACGGCCATGAGCAAAGCGATAATTACAGATAAGGGCAATATCACCGACCTTCCAATTAATCGGAATACCGAAGTCATCATAGACATCGAGAAAAAGCTGCTTTTCTTCAGCAGTCATCTCAGTGCCATCACCAAAGGTCAGCTTTAATGGACGTTCTTCTGGCGGCAAGTGCTGCACCAGAGGCCAGCTATCAAACCAGGCATCATCATCAGCCAAGCTGCTATACAAGAGGTTGCGGTCAAGGTGGGGAAAATATTCAAACGCAGAAATATAGTAGCGAGTCATTAACTTGCGGTCGGGTCCCCACTCGGCCTCAAGGCCTCGACGGCGCGCTTCGGCAATAGCTTCATCCTGATCATCGGTCAGCATTGACTGCTGCCAGTGATTGTAGACACCTATATTAAGGCGACCCTCAAAAGCATCACGATCAGTGAGATCACGGTGGTAGCAGAGGCCTAAGTCTTTAAGCTTCTGTCCAAAGGCTGTAGCCATCAACGCATCAGTGGCCTGGCAATTGTCGGAGACAAAAGTAGCACCGCCAACCGCAGGCATCTTATGAGCCATAAAGCTGACCATCTTAGTGCTAGAGCCGATATAGGCCATTTCGTGATGGTAGTGCAGTGAGGCTGCCAGTGGCGCACCCACTTCGTAGACATTCTTTTCAATGATCTTGCGGGGGTTGGCACCACCCTCGTATTTGCGCTCATTTTTGAGCACCTGAGTTGCAACCAAGCGCATGGCTTGCAAATCATCTAAACCGCTATTGATAACATGGACCAAACCAACCTTGTCAAAAGTGCTTTGCATACGCTCGGCAAGTTCAGGGCTGGCAACCAAAGGCTGACCATTGTCGTATGGGCACTGGACCAGCCATCTCGGTCTGGGTCTGGGTTAAATACCCGAACCCGAGCGCGATTTTCCGTACTGGTCGCGTCCACCTGTTCAGCACTGAAGCGACAGAGGCCCCAGAGATTCCAGAAAATATCCTGAGCCGGCCGGGCTAGGTAGTCGGCATCGGGATAGAAGTGCATGGCATTAGCAATAAAATTATCAAACTGATGGGCCTGAGTTTGAGTCAGCTGCCGAGCAGCAATTTTGTTCAGAGCGGTAATAAGTTCACCACGCTGATTATTATTTTTGGTATCCATAGGCGGATTTCTAAACCTTTGTTGGTTTTGCCAGTCTACTATCGTTTTAATTGCTATTTGGTTAGCGGTCTATAATCTGGAGGCAGTAAAAGTTATTCATTATCGGATAAATTTAACCTGCTCAGCGGATATAAAAAAGGTCATTTTTGTGTTGCAATAATAGTCTCAAGAATCAATCATCGCGCGAATTATCACAACTTTTATTAGGGGTTAGTTTTGCACCAAAAAATTCATCTACTCAAAGATTGGCTGAACACACAGATCGTCGGCCAGGAACAACTTGTTGAACGTCTGATTATCGCCCTATTGGCCGATGGTCACTTACTGGTTGAAGGCGCTCCAGGCCTGGCCAAGACCAAGGCGATTAAGGCGCTTTCCGAGGGGATTGAGGGGGATTTTCAGCGCGTGCAGTTCACCCCAGATCTATTGCCAGCAGATATTACCGGCAGCGATATCTATCGTCCCGAGCAGGGCAACTTTGAGTTCCAGGCTGGCCCACTATTTCACAATTTGGTGTTGGCCGATGAGATTAACCGCGCGCCGGCCAAAGTTCAGTCGGCACTGCTCGAAGCCATGGCCGAGCGTCAGGTCTCTGTGGGCGGCACCACCTATCCACTGCCAGAGATGTTTATGGTCATGGCAACCCAAAACCCCATCGAACAAGAAGGCACCTACCCGCTACCCGAGGCGCAGATGGACCGCTTTCTAATGCATATCATGGTGGACTACCCGGCGCCAAAAACTGAGCGTCTAATTCTCGAACTGTCCCGCCGAGAAGCTCTAAAGGAAGCGCCGCAGACTGTTGAGCTACTGACTCAAGAAACCTTGTTTGCCGCACGCAAAGAAGCCCTTGCCGTGCATATGGCTGAGCCCGTTGAGGAGTATTTAGTACAACTTATTCTCGCCACCCGGGACGTCAAACTCTACGGCGGCGATCTCGCCAAATGGCTAGATTACGGCGCCAGCCCCAGAGCCACCATCGCACTGGATCGCTGCAGTCGCGCACTGGCCTGGCTCCAGGGCCGTGACTTTGTCACCCCAGATGATATTCGCGCCGTGGCCCACGATGTTTTGCGCCACCGTTTGATTCTCAGCTTTGAAGCCGAGGCCAGTGGCGTAACCGCCAACCAAGTGATTGATACACTACTGGAATCTGTCGCCTCAGCCTGATGAATCAACCCTCGGAACAGGACAACCATCCCGCCATCGCCAGTCTCAGTGAGATGGTGCGCCTGCGTTACGCGGCCCGGGAACTCACTGGCTTTCCCCGGGTTCAGGCGCGGCAGATGATGGCCGGCGGACATCGCTCAAGCTTTCGCGGCCGCGGTATGGACTTCGATGAGGTGCGTATCTACCAGCCCGGCGACGACGTGCGCACTATCGACTGGCGGGTTACCGCTAAAACCCAAGTTCCCCACACTAAAATCTTTCGCGAAGAGCGGGAGCGCCCAGTGCTGGTGGTGTGCGATCTGCGTGGGCCAATGTTCTTCGGCAGTCAGCGCTTAAAATCTGTAGTCGCCTGTGAAATATCTGCGGCACTGGCCTGGGCCGGACTCAGCGCCAATGATCGCGTTGGCGGTCTGGTTTTTGGCGCGCAACAGCAAGCAGAGGTGAAATCACGGCGCAGTCACCATGCGGCACTGCAATATATTCATCAGCTGCAGGACTTTAGTCAGCAGCTACTGCAGCCGGCCACAGATCAATTTAGTCTGGCGCATATGCTTGAGGAGGCGCGGCGTTTTGCCCTGCCCGGCACCACAGTTTTTATTGTCAGCGACTTCCATGATTTTGACGATGCCTGCGAGCGCCAGCTATTTGAATTAGCCCGCCATAGCAACCTAAACTTTTGCCATGTGTTCGATTCCATTGAAACGGAACTGCCCCCCGCGGCCCTCTATGCGGTGAGCGATGGTGAGCAGCAAACATTACTCAATACTGGCGACAACAAACTGCGCAGTGACTTTGAGCAGGCCTTTATTGACCGCAGCCAAAAGCTTAAACGCACCAGCCAACAACTGTCCGCCGGACTCCTGCCTTTTAATAGCGCCGACTCGGTGATGTCGGTGCTGGCCCAAGCCTACGGTAAGCGCCGCAAAGGTCGACGCAGCTAATGGCTAATACTCCTAATATGGCTAACGCCCCAGCGCCCAATCCATTAGATCAACTGCGGGATATACACCTGCCCGAGCCGATCTCCTGGTGGCCACCGGCACCGGGCTGGTGGATTCTGGCTCTGGCTGGCTGCGCCCTCACCTTTTGGCTAGGGAGAGTGCTTTATCGCCGTTATAAAGCAAAGCATTACCGCCGTCAGGCACTGGCGCAACTGGCACAGATCAAAGCCAGCAGCGACTCCCAAGAAAAGCTTCGGGCACTCTTTGTGCTGTTGAAACAGACTGCTAACTGCGCTTATCCCAATCGTCAGCCAAGCAGCCTGGCGATAGAATCCTTTGTCGAATTTTTGCATTTTAGCTGCGAGCAGTCGCTGTTTACTCAGTCGAATCTGGAACTCCAAAGCCTGCTTTACGCCAAGCCAACAACTGAGCAGAGCGCTGACCTTGAGTCGCTATTTGAAGATGCGCGCATCTGGATCAAAAGCCATACCATCGAAGATAAACTGGAGTTGGGCGAACCATGCTAGAACTGATCTGGCCCTGGGCTCTGGCACTGGCACCGCTGCCGCTTATTTACCGCTGGTTGCGCAAGCCCGCCGAGGTACGCATGCGTGCACTGCGCGCGCCACTGTTAGCCAACGCCGCGGGCAATAGCGGTTCAATAGCTACATCCTCCTGGCACAAGTCACTACTGCTGCTACTTTTAAGTACTATCTGGCTGTGCACATTACTGACCATTGCGCGACCAGTGTGGATTGGTGAGCCAGTATCCCTACCCACCAGTGGTCGGGATATTTTATTGGCCGTGGATATTTCCGGCAGTATGGAACGGGAAGATATGCAGCTCAGTGGTCAAACAGTCAATCGACTAATGGCTGTAAAAGCCGTGGTCGGCAACTTTGTCGCCGAGCGCGAAGGTGATCGATTGGGGCTAATCCTATTTGGCGAGAAGGCCTATCTGCAGACACCATTAACCTTTGATCGCAAAACCATGCAGACCCTGCTCTATGAAGCCCAGCTGGGATTTGCCGGCAATGGCACAGCTATAGGTGACGCTATCGGACTCTCCGTGAAACGTCTGCAGCAGCGCCCCGAGAACCACCGCGTGGTAATACTGCTTACCGATGGCGCCAATAATGCCGGAGAACTGGAACCCTTAAAAGCCGCCGAATTGGCTAGCCGCGCCAAGGTTAAGATTTATACCATTGGTGTTGGTGCAGAGACTCAGGAAGCCTGGGGGCTGTTTGGCAAGCGTGTTACCAACCCTTCAGCGGATCTCGATGAACAGACTTTAACCGCCATAGCCAATGCCACTGGCGGACAGTATTTTCGCGCTCGCAACCCAGAAGAGTTAGTGGCGATTTATCAAGAACTGAATCGTCTGGAACCCATTGAACAGGACGCCGAGATGATTCGGCCGATTGCCGCGCTCTATCATTGGCCCCTGGCATTGGCCTTTATTCTGAGCTTGCTGATCGGTCTAGTAAGTAGCTCGAGGAAGTCCCATGCTTGAGTTTCTGAATAGCGACTTCAGCGAGCTGCACCTACTTCGTCCACTGGCACTATTGGGTCTAATTCCCGCACTGATTGCTGTGGCCCTGGCACAGTGGCGCAAACGCAGCGCCGGCAACTGGGAAAAAATCATCAATCCAGCACTGCTGCCCTATTTAATGCAGGGTGAAACCAGTAAAAAGCAGCGCGGGATGCTCTGGGTGTTACTGGCCTGGATGATCACTTGTTTGGCTCTGGCCGGTCCCAGCTGGCAGCAACTGCCCCAGCCAGTGCACAAAAAAGACGCAGCGCTGATTTTGATTATGGATCTGTCGCCGTCGATGCTCGCTGAAGATATTAAACCCAGTCGTTTGGAACGGGCGCGCTACAAGTTAATCGATATTCTCAAGAACCGCAGTGAAGGTTTTAGTGCGCTGGTGGTCTATGGCGGTGCGGCCTACACACTGACGCCTCTCACTGAAGACAGCAATACCATTATCAGCCTAGTGCCTGTGCTGCATCCGACCCTATTACCTGAGTACGGCAGCAACACTGAAGACGCCATAGAGACAGCTCTTGAACTGGCGGTTAACGGCGGCTATCAGCAAGGGGACCTGTTGCTGATCACCGATGAGGTCTCTAGGTCAGCCTTTAATAGCATTCAATCGATGATCTCTAAAGCGGGTAAATTCAGACTCTCTATTTTGGGTGTCGGCACGCAACAGGGCGCACCAATTCCCACCGGGGCTGGCGGCTTTGCCAAAGACCGTAGTGGCGCGATTATTATTCCCAAGTTATCGCCGGCTTTTCTGCAAATGCTGGCACAAAATAATGGCGGAATTTATGCCGGCATGAGTGCCGATGATTCAGATATAGAGGCATTGCTGGCCACCACGGAGGAACTCTTTCCCGACGCTACCAAAGAGTTGGAGCGCTCCTTTGATCTCTGGGATGATCAGGGTTTTTGGCTGGTATTTTTATTGCTGCCGATTATTGTGTTAAGTTTTCGCAAAGGCAATATTGCGCTGATTCTGTTGGCGCCCCTGCTGTTCTCCGATCCCGTCTCGGCCCTTGGCTGGCAGGATTTGTGGAAGACCGCCGATCAGCAGGCCAGAGAAGCACTAGAAAACGGCGACGCGGCAGCGGCCCAGAGCCTGTTTAAAGACCCTGAATGGCGTGGCAGCGCTGCCTACAAAGCCGGAGACTACGAGAGCGCTATCAATGAGTTTCTCGATTTCGACGATGCCGACAGTCACTACAATCGCGGCAATGCCCTGGCCCATTCCGGGGATCTCGACGCCGCTATCGAAGCCTATGATCAGGCCCTGGCAATGAATCCTGAGATGGAGGATGCCAAGGCCAATAAAGAATTGCTCGAGCAACTTAAACAGCAGCAGGAACAACAGCAGCAAGATTCAGAAGATTCTGAGTCTCAGGAAAATGATTCACAGGACCAGGAATCTCAGGACTCTCAAGAACAACCATCTCAAGACCAACAATCTCAAGACCAGCAATCTCAGGATCAAGAACAATCTGATCCACAAGATTCCCAGCAGCAGGATCCGTCAGACCAGGAGCCCGAAGCAAAACAAGGCGAGCCAGACGAGTCTGAGGAACAGGAGTCTAAGCAAGAAGAGGCGCAGCGAGAGCAGCAAGAGGCAAAGGAACAAGTGCAGAATGCCGTCGAACCTACCGAAGCAGAAAGTGAAGCGGAAAAACAGGCCCAGCAAGAACTGGAACAGTGGCTGCGCCGCGTTCCAGATGATCCTGGTGGCTTGCTGCGGGAAAAATTCCGCTACCAATCCCGGCAGCGCGAACTTGAGCAGCGCCGCCCAGTACCTCCCAATAACGAACAGCAAGAGCGCTGGTAGTAATGATCAATATGACTGTAAAAAATACTTTGCCGAAACGCATCTATTCCATGGCACTGCAGGCCCTCTTGGCGCTGGCCTGCAGCCATAGCTGGGCGACCCTTACTGCCACAGCTGACCGCACCATTATCGACAGCAATGAAACCCTGCAGCTTCTAGTGCGCCTAGACTCTCAAGCGCTGATGGGCGAACCGGACTTCAGCGTCATTGAAAGTGACTTCGAGATTCTCTCCACCAGCCGCCAGCAGCAGTATTCAAGGGTCAATGGACAGAGCCAGTCCTTTACAGACTGGAATCTACTCCTGGCGCCAAAACGCACTGGCCGACTGCTGGTGCCATCGATCAAGTATAAAAAAGATATCAGCAATGCCATCGAAATTACCGTGCGCAAGGCCAGTGCTACCTCGGCAGTGGGGCAACCGGTGTATACCGAAACCATCGTGGATAAATCCGAGGTCTATATTCAGGAGCAGCTGCTGCTTACTCACCGACTCTACACCTCGGTGCGACTCAGCGACCTAGGGCTGGATCCGCTCAAGGTTGACGACGCGCTGATGCAGAAAGTCTCGGAGACTCAATTTCAAAAAAATGTTGCCGGCAAAAACTATCAGGTGGTGGAAATCGTCTACGCCCTCTTCCCTCAGACCAGCGGCAAACTGCAAATTCCCGCCCTGCGTTTTTCCGCTTATGAGGCGAGCAACAGTCGCTACGGTGGTTTTAACACCAGAGGCAACCGTATTATTCGCAGTACTGATAGCAAGACTATTGATGTGATGGCACGGCCAGCCCATATAGATATAGACAACTGGATGCCAGCCAGTAGTATTCGATTGGATCAGCAGTGGAGCAGCCCGCTGGATCAATTAACAGTGGGAGAGCCCATAACGCGCAATATCAGCATTACAGCCAAGGGTCTAACCGGCGCTCAGATTATGCCCCTATCCCTCAGTGAAAGTGATGCCTATAAAATTTATCCTGATCAGCCCCAGCTGGATGACAGCGCTGACGCTTCGGGCGTCACCGGCATTCGCCGTGAATCCTTTGCTCTGGTACCCAATCGCCCGGGAGAGATAACCCTGCCCCCAGTAACAGTGCGCTGGTGGGACAGTGGCAAACAGCGAATGCAGACCGCCAAACTCGACGCCGTAACTCTTCAGGTGGCCGCTGCTGAAGTGAGAGCAGTGAATCCCTATATAAGTTCGCCTACCCCAGCAGCTGGCGCAAACATCAGCGCCATAGCCTCTGCACCAGAGATGCCAAAGTCGTTTATGGAGGAGCTGCGCTCATCTCTAGCTCTGCAGCTATCCCTGGCGGGTAATGGGCTGCTACTGATGTTCTTATCAATAGCCTGGCTGCGCCGATCAACTACTCCCAAGCCGCAGAGAGACCTGAGCGGTTTAAATAGTGCCCGACTGGAGCTTAAACAGCTGCTTACTAATGTAGAGCGGGCGGCACGGAAATCTGATCTAGCGCCATTGCGTGATAGCATTCTGGCCTGGGGTCGCTGTATTTTTCCTCAGCAGAGAGTTAAAACTCTGGCTGAGATCGCCCTATTATTGGATAACTCTGAGCTGCAGCAACAGTTTGATCTACTCGATCAGGCCCTCTATAACAGCAGCTCGGAGCAACAGCCGGATTTACAACTGTTGGTCAATTTAATACGCAGTGCCATAGTGCCCAAAGCGGGTTCTCAAACTGTCAAGGCGGAGCTTAAAGCGCTCTACCCCAGCAGCTGATTTTGACTGTATTACCCACAGCATTCGAACATGACTGTGGCTTTAGCCTTAAGTTTGGGTAGAATCAGTCGTGATTTGTAAATAATGGAGTGAATCAAATGCGCAGAGTTATTTTTAACGAGAAAGGCGGCGTCGGAAAATCCAGCATCACCTGCAATCTGGCAGCCATTAGCGCCTCAAGGGGCAAGCGTACTCTGGTAGTGGATTTAGACTCCCAGTGTAATTCCACACATTATCTGCTCGGCGACAGCCCCGAGGAGAATACAGTTGCTGATTACTTTGATGGCACCCTAGAGTTTTCCTCGAAACTCAATGAAGCCCTGGACTATGTCCATGAAACGCCCTATGAAAATCTCTTTGTACTGCCCTCCAGCGTTAATCTGCTGGCCCTTGAGCACAAGCTTGAGTCAAGGCAGAAGATTTACAAGTTACGGGATCTATTAAACAAGCTCGATAGCGACTTTGATGAGATCTATATAGACACGGCACCGGCGTTAAATTTCTATACTCGCTCGGCCTTAATAGCTGGCGATATAGTCTTGATTCCCTTCGATTGCGATGCCTTTTCACGCCAGGCGCTCTATTCAATTCTCGATGTAATCTATGAGATTCGTGAGGACCACAATCAGGGCCTCAGTGTGGGGGGTATTGTGGTCAATCAGTTCCAGCCCACTGCTTCATTGCCCAGTCGATTGATTGCTGAAATGAAGAAAGAGAAGCTGCCGGTGATTCCCACCTATCTGAATCAGTCGGTAAAAATGAAAGAGTCCCACAATGAATGTGCGCCACTGATTTACTACGCACCGTCGCATAAGCTGACTGGCCAGTATATTGCACTGTTTGATCATCTAGCACGAAAGCGCCGCCGGTGACTGCGCAAAGCGCAGTCATCCTGAGAGAGCGCAGCGAACCGAATGGATCTTATGCAGAATTGCAGCATCAAATGCGCGAAGCAGTACACTGAGGAGATCCCTCGACTACGCTCGGGATGACATCAGTGAAAATTGCAATGGTGAGAGAGTAACAAGCCAGAACTATCTTAGTAGGAAAAACATGAATACGAACCACCATAGCATCGTCCTAATCGGCATGCCCGGCGCTGGGAAAAGTACCCTGGGCATCCTTCTGGCAAAAGAGCTGGGCCTGGACTTCGTCGACACCGATATTGCCATCCAAGTCCGCGAAGGCCGCACCCTGCAAGAAATTCTCGACAGCAGTGATTACCTTCATCTACGCGAGATCGAAGAACAGATTCTGCTGAGCGAAGATATTGCAGGAAAGGTTGTAGCTACCGGCGGCAGCGCGGTTTATTCCGAAGCTGGCATGGCGCGCTTGAAAGAAACCGCGACCGTTATATTTCTCGATGTACCATTGAAAGAGTTGCGCAAACGCATCGGTAACTTCGATGCCCGAGGCATAGCTCGGAAACCCAACCAGAGCCTCGAGTCACTATTCGATGAACGATGTACGCTGTATAAAAAGTATGGCGATATCAGAGTTAACTGCGACCAACAGTCACTGCAGCAGAGCCTAGACTCAGTACTGCAGCAACTTGAGAGATAAGACTAGGCTATTTGAGTACTGTGCGAATCGACTCGGCAAGATAAGCAATATTGCTTGAGTTAATGCCCGCCAAGTTAATCCGCGTTGAAGAGACAATGTAAATACCAAACTCTTCCCGCAGGCGTGTCAGATGCTCTGGGGCAATGCCCAAAAATGAGAACATGCCGTTCTGGCGTTTGATATGACTAAAGTCCAGTCCCGCTGCATTGTCCTGAATACTGTCCGCCAGCAATGTGCGCATAGATTTGATGCGCAGGCGAACCTCTTCCAACTCAGCTTTCCAATCTTTACACAGCTCTTCGTCACCCAGAATCAACGAAACCAGCAAAGCACCGTGAGCCGGTGGCATGGAGTACATCTGACGGGCCACCGCCATGGCCTGACCGGCGACAATATTTGCCTGCTCTGGCGTTTGAGTAATAAAGGTAATGGATCCGGTGCGCTCGCGATAGAGACCAAAGTTCTTCGAGCAGCTTGAGGCTACCACCAACTCGGGCAACTTCTCGGCCATCAGACGCATGCCATAGGCATCTTCGTCTAGGCCATCACCAAGGCCTTGATAGGCTGTATCTATGAAGGGTACAAAGCCGCGCTCTAGGGCTATATCGGTAATCTGATCCCACTGCTCGTTGCTCAGATCAGCGCCTGTGGGATTGTGGCAGCAGCCGTGGAGCAGTACCACATCGCCAGCGGGAACCTGACGCAATGTCTCCAGCATCAGGTCAATGTTGACCTCCCGAGTTGCTGTGTCGTAGTAAGGGTATTCTGCAATCTCAAAACCAGCACTGCCAAGCAGTGGAATATGGTTTGGCCAGGTGGGAGTACCAACCCACAACTTAGCTTCAGGGCGAGCGCGACGAATCACTTCGGCACCCACTCTCAGAGCACCGGATCCACCTGGAGCTTGCAAGCTTTTAACTCGTCCAGAGGAAAGAACTGCATGATCATCACCAAACATCAGCTGCAACATTCGAGTGTTGTATTCAGCATCACCGGCAATGCCTTGGTAGGATTTGGTTTTCTCAAGTTCAGCCAATTTAGCCTCGGCGCGTTTTACCGCATCCATAACCGGGGTTTGACCGCGGTCATTCATATAGACGCCAACGCCTAAATCGATTTTAGTCTCTCGTGGATCATCTCGAAAAGCCGCCATTAATCCAAGAATAGGATCAGTAGCTATTGGCTTTAAAGTTTCAAACATCAGTGGTTTCCTGTGCAATTAATATGAGCCAAAATACGGGGTTACAGTGCGGGTAAAAAAATTACGGCATAATTCTACTATGTCTGACGGCAATTGGTTACGATTTTGTCGGTGTTTTTGCCTCAATGAAGGCCCTTATCAAGGCGTTTACTCTGTCAGGCTTCTCAGCGTGCAACCAATGAGCCGTATCTGCAACAACCTCTACCTGAGAATGGGGGAACAGCTGCTCAATAATGGGTCGATGTTTCTCTTGAATATAGGCTGAATGCTCGCCCTTCAAAAATAGTGTTGGGCCTGCATAGGACGTTCCGGCGGGGGCAGATACCAAGGTGCTGGCATAATTTTGATTAACCGATGCCAGATTCAGCTTCAATCTAAAGCTGCCCTCAGGAGTGCGGGCAAGATTTTTCAACAAAAAGGCGCGCACAGAGGGCTCGGTAATCAGCTCACTGATCAGGGCATCTGCATCACGGCGATTTTCGATAGTATTTTGCGCCAGCAAATTGAGCGCATCCAGGGCAGCATCCTGACGCGCGCCATAGGTCACTGGCGCTATATCAATCACCACCAGCTTGGTCACCCGCTCTGAGCTATTCAGCGCAACTTGCATCGCGACTTTGCCCCCCAGTGAGTGGCCAATCAGGGTTGCACTGGAAAGCTTGAGGTCATCCATCAACTCAACAATATCAGCGGCCATGGAGGGCAGATCCATTAACGACTCGTGAGGCGAGTCACCATGATTGCGCAGATCCACGCTGATAACCCGATAATCCGTACTCAAGGAGCGCGCTAGCACCCCCAGATTGCTCAGTGAGCCAAACATCCCATGAATCAGGATAACCGCTGGACTACTTTCCTGTTGCTCGCCGTACTGAAGGGAATAGTTAAGTTTCATAATGTCCTGAAATTACCTCTACTTGGTCGCCTGACGATTGCGATACTTGTCTTTATTTTTGCGGCCCTGCTCATAGAGCTTAGGTCGCAGGCGGCGGCGCAATTTGGGGAACAGATAACTGATATGGGTGAGTTTGGCACTGGTCGCTGGCAACACCACTTCGATCTCGTCTCCCGAAGCCACAACCAAGATTCCATTAGCCACCTGCTCTGCGCTACTCATGGGTTGGGAGAAAACAATATCTTCCACTGCATCGATCTCATCCATAATAAATCCGGTATCGATTGGACCAGGAGACACCGAGCCAACGCTGATACCACTGTCACGGAGTTCGTCTGCCAGAGCATAGCTAAAGGCGCGCAATCCCGCTTTGGTGGCACTGTAGGTTGCGGCGCCCTGAAGCGGCGCACGGCCGGCCAGCGAACCAACATTGACAATGGCCCCTTCACCGGCACGCAGAAGATAGGGAATTGCCGCACAGGAAAGCAGCAGTGGCGCGCGCATATTAATATCCACCATGGCAGCAACATCCGCTGGCGAAATGGTTGCAAGATCACCCCGCGCATGCATACCAGCGTTATTGATAATCACATGCACAGCGCCAAAGGCCGCCTCGGCTTTTTCCAACAGGGTTAAACAGTCTTCATTGCTCGCCACGTTCATTACCACCGTCAGCACTTCGCACTGCGAGCGCAGCTCGTCGGCAATAGTATTTAGAGCCGCTTCACCGCGGGCCACTAGAACTAGCTTAGCTTTATGGCCAGCAAATAGACGAGCGCAGGCCGCGCCAACACCGGCGGATGCGCCAGTAATAATGACAGTTTTATTTTCAAAGGACTTTATCATTTTTATTGTTATTCCTAAGCAGATTTAAATAATCGGATTTTGAATGCCTGAGTATAACCGCATAGAGCTATAAAGCGTACGCGGAGACTCGATTGTAAGAGTGATTTTTCGGTTTAGACGAATCCAGGCTAATTGCAAAAACCATTGCTAAAACAAACGCTACAACAATCGTTACAACAAACGCCACAAAAAACATTACAACAAACGTTACGACAATAACTACAACAATCCCTAAACCAGAAGTTGCTCTTTTCGGCAATACTCAAGTGTCTGATCAAGGGCCCCAGAAGTGGCCGCAATAATTTCATCGATCTGCGCTGTAGTGATAATTAGTGGCGGGCAGAATGCCAGACTGGAACCGGCTACAGTGCGCAATATCACCCCCCTATCCTGCACCGCTTTTTGCGCATAGGCGCCGACAGCACCATTGGCGAAGGCCTGACCGGTTTGTTTATTTGCAACCAACTCAAGGGCGCCGATAAGGCCACTACCGCGAACTTCACCTACCAAGGGATGATCGGCAAACTCCGCCAGACGCTGTTGCAAGTACTGCCCAGTAATCGCGGCTTTGCCAAAGATATCATCGCGTTGATAAATTTCTAAAACCTTGAGCGCCACGGCGCAAGCCACAGGGTGACCGGAATAGGTATAGCCATGACCAAAGGCACCAGCAGCGGCGCTCTGGTCGATCATTGCCTCATACATATCACGGCGAATCGCCGAGGCACTGATGGGCATATAGGCTGACGACAGCTGCTTGGCAAACGTCATCATATCCGGCGCGTCAATGCCCATGGTAGTGCAACCAAAATCCTTTCCCGTGCGACCAAAGCCAGTGATCACCTCATCGGCCCAGAACATGATGCCGTGCTTATTTAGCAGTGCCTGAACCTTGGGATAATAATCCTCTGGCGGCACAATCACGCCGCTGGCACCGGTAATCGGCTCAGCAATAAAAGCGGCAATAGTCTCGGGACCCTCTTGCAGTATCATCGCTTCTAGATTGCCGACAATGCGCTGGACAAATTCAGCCTCGCTCTCACTGCCTATTTTGCCGCGATAATAATGGGGATGATCCGTGCGCAAGATTCCCAATGCATCCACTGGCAAATCAAAGTGTGCCTGGGTTACTGGCAATCCAGTGAGCGCTGCCGAGGCGATAGTTACCCCATGATAGGAGCGTTCACGGGCAATAATTTTACGCCGCTCCGGCTTGCCGATCGCCTCGTGGTAATAGCGCAGTAATTTAATATGGGTGTCATTGGCATCACTGCCAGAGTTACCAAAAGAGAGCACCGCATCCGCCATGGGAATCATCTCGGCCAACTTGTCTGCCAGTTCGATTCCCACTGAATGTGTCTTACCGCCAAACATATGGCTAAAGGTCAGCTTGCTCATTTGCTCAGTGGCAGTCTGAATAATTTCCTGGTTGCCATAGCCCAGCGCCGTGCACCAGAGTCCGGCCATGCCTTCAAGATATTTATTGCCCTGATCATCCCAGACATAACAGCCTTGACCGCGCTCAAGGCTAATCTGCTCTATGGCCTTAAAGTTGGTGGTTGGGTAAATTAGATGGGTCGACTGTTTCATTGTCCTGTTCCTTGTTCCTTGTTCCTTGCTACTTATCTATACCGCCCATGCAGATATATTTCATCACCATATAGTCGTCCATGCCGTACTTGGATCCCTCTCGGCCGCTGCCTGATTCTTTAACCCCGCCGAAGGGTGCCATCTCGTTGGAGAGAACGCCTTCATTGATGCCGACCATACCGTACTCAAGTTGCTCGGCAACGCGCCACACGCGACCTATATCTCTGGAGTAAAAATAAGCCGCTAAACCAAACTCCGTTTCATTGGCCATTTCCACCACTTCGGCTTCGGTTTCGAATTTAAATACCGGTGCCACTGGACCAAAAATCTCCTCAGAGAACACCCGCATATCGCGGCTGACATCTGTGAGAATCGTCGGCAAGACAAAGGACCCGCCGAGATCGCTGCGACCGCCACCCAGAGCAACTTTAGCGCCCTTGGCCACTGCATCATCAATAAAGTCACAGACATTATTAGCTGCCGTTTCATCGATCAGCGGACCAACAGTGACCCCCTCCTCGGTGCCATTCCCTATGACTAGCTTTTGCGTGGCGACAGTCAGCTTGCTAACAAATTCATCATAGATTCCAGCCTGAACAATAATGCGATTGGAACAGACACAGGTCTGTCCGGCATTGCGATACTTTGATGCCAGGGTGCCCTGCACCGCGGCATCAATATCCGCATCATCAAAAACAATAAACGGGGCATTGCCACCCAGCTCCATGGAGGTGCGCTTAACGGTCTGAGCACATTCAGCCATCAGCTGCTTGCCCACTGGCGTGGAGCCCGTAAAAGTGACTTTGCGCACTGTCGGATTGCCAGTTAACTCGGCGCCAATTTGCGCCGTGCGGCCTGTAACTATATTCATTAGGCCTGGGGGAAAGCCTGCACGCACTGCGAGCTCCATAAGCGCCAGGGCCGATAGGGGTGTGGCATTGGCCGGTTTACAGACCACGGCACAGCCCACTGCAATGGCCGGAGCGATCTTGCGGGTGAGCATGGCATTGGGGAAATTCCACGGCGTGATACAGGCAACAACCCCTACCGGCTGCTTGATCACCACTATGCGCTTGTCATTGGAAGGTTGGGGGATGGTGTCGCCATAAACACGCTTCGACTCTTCAGAGAACCACTCTATATAGTTAGCACCATAGGCCACTTCGCCGCGGGCCTCAGCCAGAGGCTTGCCCTGCTCCGCGGTGAGTATTTGTGCCAGATCTTCACGATTCTCCATCACCAGATCAAACCAGCGGCGCAGCACAGCAGCACGCTCTTTAATGGTAGTTTTAGCCCATTGCTTTTGCGCAACAGCTGCAGCTTCGATCATACGCCGGGTTTCAGCAGTGCCGCACTTGGCCACTTCGGCGATTGTCACACCAGTGGCCGGATTGGTCACCGCTAGAGTTTCACCGCTATCTGCATCTAACCACTGGCCATTAATATGGGCCTGGGTTTTTAGTAAACTGCTGTCTTGTAATTGCAATTGCATAACTCCTTGAGATTCACTAGGCCAGTAACCACTTACAGGTTGGCAATATACGGTCACTAGGCAATTTCCAACAATACCCTATAGTGGTAACTGCCGCGACAGCTTAGTAGTG
>ERZ887849.225-NODE-225-length-63072-cov-19.957075_pt1 | contig 63072 bp, 53 predicted proteins | sample MGYA00521267_ERZ887849 | MGnify/ENA primary metagenome ERZ887849 (study PRJEB32303, sample SAMEA104408601) | aquatic metagenome | biome: Brackish water; feature: Pelagic; material: water | place: Baltic Sea | collected 2014-06-06T16:11:00 | depth 2,863 m ... | reverse complement strand
TTTCACCTGATGCGGGTATGGCCGGCACAACCGTTGGACCTAATGACGCTTACCGGTTCGTACTCGGAGAGACGGTGACAAGCAACACCGGGCAGCAAGCAAAAATCGGCAAGCCGCTCGATTTTGTGGTCATTGCGGATCACGCTGAGAACCTGGGTCTTGCCGATGCCATCGCCAACGCCGATCCGGGATTACTCGCCGATCCATTCGGTAAGCAGCTCTACGATTACGTGCAAGCGGGCAAAGGAATCGATGCGTTTAATCTGCTGGTGCAGAAGATGACAAAAGGCGCTGAGGCAAAGATCGAAAATGAATCCATGCTAAAAAATGCATGGACAAAAATTATGGCGTTGGCGGATCAGTATAATAGCCCTGGCGAATTCACTGCTTTTATTGGTTATGAATGGACCTCTCAGCCAGGCGGCAATAATCTCCACCGGGTCGTCGTTTTTCGCGATGATCAGTCTACTGTTGATGCTGTGCTGCCATTTTCCGCCTTTGATTCTGTAAATGTTGAGGACCTGTGGGACTATCTCGCCGCCTACGAGAAGGATACGGGTGGTCAGGTATTGGCGATTCCTCACAACGGCAATCTGTCCAGCGGCAAGATGTTTGCGCCCTTTTACCAGACAGATGGTAAACCCATTGATCAGCCATATGCGGCGACGCGATCACGTTGGGAGCCGATTGTTGAAGTCACTCAGTCCAAGGGAACCGGAGAAGCGCATCCATTTTTGTCACCAGATGACGAATTTGCGGAATTCGAGATTGTCGATACCACCAACCTTGGTGGAACGGCGCAACGAACGATGGACATGATTCAATATGAGTACGCTCGGCCGGCATTGAAAATGGGCCTGCAATTCGAGGAGAGTCTCGGAACCAATCCGTTTAAGTTCGGAATGATAGGCAGTACCGATAGCCATAGTGGGCTCCCAGCGACCCGCGAGGAAAATTGGTGGGGAAAGGCGCCTTTCCTTGAGCCAAGTCCAAAGCGCTGGGAGGATGTGCTGATTCGCTCGTCCAAGGATCCTTCTTTGGATCTCACCGCCTTGCAACTTGCCGCATCAGGGCTGGCCGGTGTTTGGGCTACCGACAATACTCGCGAAGCCATCTGGGATGCGATGGCACGAAAAGAGGTCTTTGGTACCACCGGCACACGTCTGCAAGTGAGAGTATTCGGTGGCTATGCATTTGAGGAAAAGGATCTTGAGGGGCAAGATCTTGCGACCAGAGGCTATGCGGCTGGCGTTCCAATGGGAGGTGAGCTTGAGGCAGCGCCAGAGGGCGCGAGTCCTGCCTTTCTCGTCGAGGCCATGCGAGATCCGGATGGCGCCAACTTGGACCGTATTCAGATCATAAAAGGCTGGCTGAATGAGTCGGGTCAAACCGAGGAGCAGATCTTTAATGTCGTATGGAGCAATGCCAAAGAACGACAGATCGACGACGACGGAGCGCCGGTGCCAGTCGGGTCGACGGTCGACGAGATCAATGCGACTTATGACAACGCTATCGGAGCGTCTTCTCTGAGGGGGTTTTGGCGAGATCCCAGTTTCGATCCGACACAGCGCGCGTTTTACTACGCGCGGGTGATGGAAATCCCCACGCCTCGATGGCTGGCCTATGACCGGAAAAACTATGATCTCTATGACGAGATGCCCAAAGATGCACGCTATAGCTCTCAAGAGCGCGCCTATAGCAGTCCCATCTGGTACAGCCCGCGCTAGTATCTGCATTCGTCAGGCCGCAGAGGGCCCTGCCGACTAGTATCGCTCTCTGCGATGCCTCTGTCGGCAGAACTTTAGGCGCCTGCGGCACCCGCTGACAGTGGCTTCTGTGGTCGTGCTTAATCGAATCGCCGACCGCTTCCACACCACGCCCAGCTGGTCACCAGTCATAATTTGACATAAATAGTGCCATAATTATACTGATGGACCACTGTGCCGAGATAATCAGGGAGTTTGCGCAATGAAAACCCGAGTGACTGAGCTGTTTAATATCGAAACCCCCATTATTTGTGGCGGCATGATGCGTGTGGGTACTGCGGATCTCGCTGCGGCAGCCTCCAACGCCGGTGCGCTCGGCGTGATGACGGCGCTGACACAGCCTACCGCCGAGGGCCTCGAAGCAGAAATCGCGCGTTGCGCCGCGATGACCGATAAGCCCTTTGGCGTGAACTTAACCGTGGGTGTAGTGGCTAGTGAAATCAATTACGACGACTACATCGATGTGATTATCAAAAGTGGCGTGAAGATCGTGGAGACGGCAGGCCGCAGTCCTGAGCCGTTTATGGACCGCTTCAAAGCGGTCGGTATCAAAGTGATTCACAAGTGTGTGGCGGTGCGTCATGCGTTGAAGGCAGAGCGCATCGGTGTGGATGTAGTGAGTATTGATGGCTTCGAGTGCGCGGGTCACCCCGGAGAGCAAGACGTGGGCGGGCTGGTACTATTTCCGGCCGCCGCTCAAGCGTTAACAATTCCTGTTGTGGCATCTGGCGGTATTGCGGATGGTCGAGGCTTGGCAGCCGCGCTGGCGCTCGGCTGCGAGGGCATCAATATGGGGACTCGGTTCATGGTTACCCGGGAGGCACCCATTCATGAGGGGATCAAGCAGAAGGTGGTAGAGATGGATGAGAACCAGACCCGCCTGATCTTTCGCTCTTACAAGAATACTGCAAGAGTCTATCGCAATGTCGTGGCAGACGAGGTCGCCGCTATTGAAGCCGCGGGTGGTGAATTTGGTCAGGTACACCATTTGGTCTCGGGGGCAAATCAAGAAAAAGCCTGGAGCACTGGCGATATTGACGCTGGGATGGTGACGGTAGGTATGAGTGGCGGGCTGATCAACGACATTCCCAGTTGCGAAGAATTGGTCCGCAATGTTGTCAGCGATGCTGAGCGAATAATCGGCGAGCGGTTGGCAGGAATAACCGCTACCTGAGGGCGCATATCAATCCTGTTGTGCTCGGTCGAAGAGGGAGTACCTGAGTGACAGATGCCTATCTATTTTCGGTAACCAACAACGTAGCGACTTTCAGCGTTAACGATGAACCATTTAATTTGATGGCCGTTGATTACATTGATCGTCTTGAGGAGCAGTTGCCTGAAGTATTGGCAGATGATGCCATACGCGCCATCGTGTTTACGGCTGAAGGATTAGCTCATTTTTCAGCAGGCATGAACCTGAGGCAAATTCCCGAGGGTATTAAGCGCGCGGGTAGTGCAGAAGCATTCTTCGCACAGCGCCATCGCGTGCTGGATATGATCGAAACTGGCGGCACGCCCACTATTGCGACCCTTTTTGGGTATTGCTTAGGCGCGGGGCTGGAGCTTCCCCTCGCGTGTCACTTTAGAATTGCCGCCAGTGAAGGCGCAAAAATAGGTCTGCCAGAGATGGACCTTGGCAGCGTTCCCGCGTGGGGCGGCTCAGCGAGATTGCCACGGGTCGTGGGTGCCCAGCACGCGCTCGATATGATTCTTCGCGCCAAGAAAATCGATGGTGCCGAGGCGCTGCGTATCGGTTTGGTGACTGAGGTTGTACCCTTGGACCAACTAAAGGGCCACGCGCAAGCGTTGGGCGAAGCATTGGCAGCGCAGCCCAGACTCGCGGTAAAAGGCGTGTTGAATACGGTTGTCAATTTCGAATCAAAGACCCTTCAGGAGTCACTTGAAGACGAAAAGCGGGCGTCACAAAGCACCCTCGACACAGCCGATTGGCAAGAGGGGATGGCGGCGTTCATGGCAAAACGCAGACCAGTTTTTAATCGAGACTGAAGGCAATCAATCGCCAAGGCTTTTTTCGATGGCTCGATAGGGCGATGACAAGCATGGGTAGTCGTCTACATCGGACAAAGGCCCACTGTGTCTGCTGCCGTTTCAGTGAAATGGATGAGCTGCTCCGTCTTCAGTAGCACTCATTTGCTCACTTAAAACAGGTGAAGGCTAGAACACTGTCTCGATGCAAATTGGGCGCTGGGTACTCTGCTCATGTTGAGTCAGCGAACTGAGGTGGGCTGATTTCAGTTGAATGACTCTGTACACTCGCATTTGTTTGAATAACCGGCTGGGCCTTGGGGCAACCGGCCTGCTCACTGGCAATATCGACCGCTTACAATACCGGTCCTGACGAGGGAGTCAGAGGTGTCAAACCCGCGCATACATAACGTAAACGTCGCTGACCAGCGTGTGCTGATGTCGCCTACCGAGTTGCGTGAACAGATTCAGGTGACCGAATCGTTGTTTGAATTTGTTGCGGAATCCCGAGCGACGATCGAGCGCATCATCGATCGGCGCGATCATCGTCTGGTGGTTGTAGTGGGCCCCTGCTCGATCCACGACGTAACGGCGGCACTCGATTACGCCAAGCGACTCAAAGATTTGGCCGATCAAGTCAGTGACAGCCTGTATCTGGTGATGCGCGTCTATTTTGAAAAACCGCGCACTACAGTGGGCTGGAAGGGGCTGATCAATGACCCCATGCTCGATGACTCATTTGAAGTCGAGAGTGGCCTGCGAATAGGGCGCGAGCTATTAAAAGATATCCTCGACATCGGACTCCCCACCGCAACTGAAGCGCTGGACCCCATCACGCCGCAGTACCTCCAAGATCTGATCAGCTGGTCTGCCATAGGGGCGCGAACGACTGAGTCGCAAACGCACCGAGAGATGGCCAGTGGCCTATCTTCTTCCGTCGGGTTTAAAAATGGCACCGATGGCGGCCTTGAGGTGGCCATTAATGCACTGCAATCGGTGGCAAATCCGCACCGCTTTTTGGGTATCAATTCTGATGGAAAGGTGTCTGTCTTTGAAACGAGTGGTAACCGTTACGGGCATGTTGTGCTCAGAGGTGGCAGCAATGGGCCTAACTATAGTCAGGCGCATATTGCCCACTGCGAAGCGGCGCTGGCGGCGGCGGATCTAAACGCGAATATCATGGTCGACTGCAGCCACGCCAACTCAGAAAAAAAGCCGGAGCTGCAGTCCGCAGTGGCTCAAAACGTGGCCCAACAGATTATCGACGGCAACCGCTCGATAATCGGTTTGATGCTGGAGAGTAACCTCGAGGCGGGCAATCAGAAAATCCCAACAGACTTGTCGCAGCTTCGTTACGGTGTTTCTGTCACCGATGGCTGTATTGATTGGGAGAGTACGGCATCATTGCTGCTGGACATCGCTGACCGGGCGGCCCCTGCGCTAAAGGCGCGGGCACCTCAGTAGTGCGTCTGCCTGCGGTTAGCGTGGCGCTGACCGTTGCGAACCGTCTGAAGGAGTCACTAAGCGCGCGGGTCTAGCGCGCCTTCTTGCGATCGAATCTCAGTTCCCGCAGCAATTTCAGATAACTTATCGCAGCCCCGAGTCCTCACTATTAGGTGGAGTGAAGCGCTTGAAGCGCTGCCGAGTGGTCACTGCTGAGCCGGGCGAGTTCATCGGCGACTAGGTCTGGATGGGTCAACATTCCGTCGCGAGGAATATCGAGTTCAATAAAGCGCCAGTCGGGCCCTCTGGCGGGGCCCACCATCAGATCGGAGCTCTTGCGATAGGTTTGGCCAACGCAATGAAAGTAGGTGGGCTGTAACCCGGCCCATCCGCTGTTCGCTAAGACCAAGGTATCGGTCCATTGTTTAGCGGGGTGGGGGGTAATGAGTCGCCGTAACTTGGCCGCGACGTCGGGGTAGTCGGGCGGCACCAGCATATCCATGGGATAGTCTTGCCAGAGGTCCATTTGGTAACCCTCAATAAAGTGCTGTTGACGTGCTCGCCACCAAGCAGGGTAGTCGCCTGTGGCGGGGTCTTTGGGTACGCCGCTCATGCGACCCGGGCGAGGCACCAGCGCATCAAAAAAAACGATGCGCTCGATTCTCTCGCGTAAACGATCGGCAACCCCGGTAATTGTGAGGCCCGAAAAGGAATGACCCACTAAAATCACATTGTTCAGTTCTTCGTATTCGATCACATTCACAATGTCAGTGATGTGGGTCTCTAGTCCCACCTCCGGGCCGGTGAGATGAAGGCGTTCGCCGCACCCGGTGCACGTGGGCGTGAACACCTGGTGCCCTTTTGCAATGAGTCGGTCTGCAACGTCGCGCCACACCCAACCGCCGTGCCAAGTGCCGTGCACCAAAACATAGGTTGCGCCGCCTTGTGCCGGTTTATTCGCGTGAGAGGGCGTCTGCTCGGCCGTGCTGGCCACCGAGGCGGCGGCACTCAGTGAGGCCAGTGCAGTGCCACTGTTGCGTAATAGGGTGCGCCGCGTCAGTGTCATCAGGTGTTTGTCCTTATTCATTGGGTCACATCATGTTGTTCATGACAGCAGCTCGTATGCGTAACGACTGCCTGAGTGTTTGCCATCGATTGGATCAGCCCAGCGCATTGTCACTGCACACATTCGTGCAGCTGTTCTGGGCTACATCGTCGGCGTATCCACTTTGCCCGAAACCATAAAACAACTCGCCAATAGCCACTTCAAATTAATGCCAATACGGTTGGCTTCTGGCAATGTAAAGGCGTAGCCGTGTTCTTTGGTAGTGCCATCGTCGAGTTTTTCGACCACGTAAATCACAAGAGAATCACGGGTAAAGTAACCCTCGTAGTTATTAATTGGCCAGTCAACATTGAAGAGCCGCAATCCAAGTGTGCGACCGTCCTTGTCGGTGAACCAAGTTTCTGCTCCCTGATCATGCAGGCTTAAGTTGTCGTAGCGGGTATAGGGTTCGTCACGTCCGCCGCCAACGCCGGGGATATCGGCATAACAGGTAAAGGCACGGCTGCGATGTAATTTTATCGCGCTATTGCTGTCTCGAGAGGACCACCAGAGCTGCTGCTGTGCCAGCGATAAAGCGATAGGACTGCCCGAGTCTTTGGTGCAGTCGGCGTCTGCTTTGGCGCTAAATTGCGCAGCATCCCGTGTCCACCAAACCGCGCACTGTTCGCCGGCTCGGGTGTCGTCTATCTCCATGCGCACCGCCTTTTTGGCGTCGTCATCATAGAGCGACCAGTGTTGCTCGCTGATCACTGTGCCCTCGGCATCAGTGCGCGTAGCGGTGAAGACATGAGGTTGCGCTGAGGCCTCAATCGAGATGTTATAGCGATCTTGTGGCAGCGCGACTTGTCGGCGGCCATCGAAGTAAGCCTGGTTGGCATTGCTGTAAAAACCCGGGAGCAGGGCTTCAATGACTTGGCGGTCGCGGCTCCACGTGGCGCTATCTTGTCCTTGAGCCCAAAGGGTGTTGGGCAGGTAGGCGGCGAGTGCTAACCCCAATAAGGTGCCCGCCATACCGGGCGACCGTCTGACTGGTGTTGTCGCAGTGTCGGGTGGCAAATAGCCCTGATTTTGCCCTGAAGTCGTGCTTGCTGGCGTCATGGTACTTGCCTCTTTGTCCGTCAGACCCGTAAAGTACTAATGTTATAACTATAAACCAAAGAGATCATGATGAGCGATGTTCCTGTTCTAATCCGGCGTACTACCATGCTGGTTAACGATATTGAGCCATCCCTGCAGATTTATCGGGATATTCTCGGTATGTCGGTGCACTACGACGAGGAGATAGTGGTGGCCGGAGACGGACTGCCGGCGGGAGAACCCAATTCACTGACCCGTCTCGTCATGCTCAAATGCAAGGACGATTTCATTGGGATGCTTGGAATCTTGCAATACATCGACCCCCCGTTGCCGGAACCACCTCCGCGATCTGACCCCAACCGGGTTCGCATTGGTGAGTCGGTCTACGTGCTGCATCATGAGGATGTCAAAGGAGTTTACGAGCGCTTGCAGGACGTACCCGGGATCGAGATGGTTTGCGAACCCGTGATCAGCGAATACCCCAAGCCTGATGGTGGGGTGTTCCGCGTGCTGGGTATCAGTTTTTTTGATCCCAGTGGCTACTTCTGTGAGGTCAATCAGTTCGTATGAATGATGCCGAAGGCGCATCGCCGGCCCCACAGAGTAGCCTTGCCTACGGGTGGCTCACGGTGGGATTGCTCACTATCGCTTATGTGTTTTCTTTTATCGATCGTTATGTGCTGGGTCTCCTTATTGAGCCGATCAAGGCAGACCTCGGCCTAACCGATACTCAGATTGGTCTCTTGTTGGGCCCGGCCTTTGCCATTTTTTACGCCACCATGGGCTTGCCACTGGGATGGCTGGCGGATCGAAAGAGCCGGGTCAAAATTGTGGCGGTGGGGATCGCTGTCTGGTCTATTGCTACTGCGGCCTCGGGGCTGGCGCGTAATTTCTCTCAGATGTTCATCGCGCGTATGAGCATTGGCGTAGGGGAAGCGACGCTGAGTCCCTGCGCGATGTCAATCATCTCGGATAGTTTTCCGCCGGAGAAGCGTTCGAGGCCTATCGCGGTTTACACCATGGCGCTGTCGGTGGGCGCGGGTTTTGCATCGTTGCTGGGGGCGGGGGTGCTGACTTGGGCGAAATCCGGGGGTTCCGTCACGCTACCGGTGATTGGTGAGTTGGCACCTTGGCAGGCGACCTTCTTTATTGTGGGTTTGCCCGGCTTGCTCCTCTCTGTGTTGTTCCTGCTCTTGCGCGAGCCGCTGCGCTCGGGCGGCCCCGCTGCCGCCGGTGGCAGTCTTCCCGATATGCTCAAGCATGTGCTGGGGCGCTGGCGACTTTATGGCGGTTTTGTGAGCGTGTTCTGTTTTATGACGATCGTGGCGTACAGTCAGGGATGGGGTGCTGCACTGTTTGAGCGAACCTGGGGCTGGGAGACGAGTTACTACGCCTCCATTAACGGCGTATTGCTGATCATTTGTGGGCCGGCCGCGGTGCTCTCGGCTGGCTGGCTGTGTGATCACTGGATTGCGCAGGGTAAGCGTGACGCTCCGATGAAGATCGCGCTGTTTGGCGTGTTCGCCACGGTCTTGACCGGGGCATTGTTTCCCCTGATGCCCAGTGCGCCGCTCGCGATGGGCGTATTCGCGCTCAATAACATGGGTATTGGTGTGACCTCGGCGATGGGCGTAACAGCGTTGCTGCGTATTGCGCCCGGTCCGATCAAGGCGCAAACGGTCGCGCTCTATTACATGTGTATCAGCATGGCGGGGCTCTTTTTGGGTCCCACCGCGGTGGCGCTGCTCAACGATTATGTGTTTGGTGTGGAAGGTATTCGCTACTCGATGGCGGTTATTCCTGTCATTTTTGGTGTGCCGGTATTGTTTGGCCTGCGCGGTATTCTCGGATCTTATGATCAAGGCATCACTGAGCACGAGGGTTTAACGTAAATGACGACCGCGCGAAGACGGTATCTCGATAATCAAGCCGGTCAACTGCATGTTTGGCATTGGGAAGGGCGCGAGCCCGGATTGCCGACGATCATTTGCCTGCCTCCGGTCCCCTATGGGGGACGATTTTTTGACAGCTTTGCGGTGGCTTATGGTGGTCCGGTTTGGAGCGCGGATTTACCAGGGTACGGATTTTCCGATGCATTGGCTGACGCGCCGACTGTGCCCGGTTATACCGAAGCGATGGCGCCTCTGCTTGAAGCGGTCGGTCAGCCCGCATGGTTGTCGGGGTTTCATTCGGGAGCTTTAGTGGCTATGGAAATGGCCAATCAGTTTCCCCGGGAAGTGAGCGGTCTGATGCTGGTGGATATTCCGGTTTTTTCCGGTCCCGAGATGGCGGATCTCCGAGAGTCACTCACCAATCCGCCTGATTATCTTAATCAGGACGATCCCCTGAACAGTTTATTTCGTTCGATGGTGGTGGATCGATTGGACAAAGTCGACTACCCCAGAGCGCTGGACCTGTTCTTCGACTTTATCGGGGCCGGGGAGGGCAGAAATGCTGGCTACCACGCAGCGGCGACTTATGAAGCGGAGCCTGCCGCAGATCAGCTGCAGCAGCCCGCCCTCGTGATTGCCACTCGCTCCAGTCTTCGCGATGGCACGGTAAAGCTGGCCGCGACGATGCCTAACGCGACGCTGATTGAACGCGACGACATCACCATGCCTGCCTTTGAGTTGGGCGCCGAAAAAATGGCCGACTTGACCCGCAATTTTATCGACTAAGACTGCGCCGAGTGTCAGATCCATCTCGTCTACGGGGCACAATTTGAGTTGATAGGGACGGCTCGACTCAGGCATTCAGCTGACTGTGAACAGTGGGCGATTGGAGTCAGAGTCCATGCCATAAACCGGGGCTGACGCGCTGCCAGGGGGGTCTTATTGACGGACGGCGGCAGGTTCCCAGCGCTTGGGGAGCGTAGGTTGGTGCTGCTGGGCGAGTTTTATACTTCACCCGAGGGATGGAAAGGGCAGGTCTCCTCTTTCTCGACCAGATCATAGGCGAACATGAACTTGGCCACTCCGGCCAGAATGCCGCCGACCAGACCCAGCTCCAGTATGTCTGCGTCGCTGAAGTGGTTGGTGAGCTCTCGGTGTAGCGCCGGATTCAGTGTGCCCATGGATTCAGTGAGTGCCAGCTGTTCTCCAAGTGCCAGCACCGCTTTCTCAGCCTCGGTAAAAGGCCCATTCTCGGGATCATCAAACGCGTCGATCTGTTCTTCAGTCAGTCCAGCAGCCAGTGCGTCCCGGCGATTACCCTGATTACAAAAGCGGCAACCGTGAAGGGTGGAGAGCTTGAGTCTTAGGAGTTCTTTGTAGGGTTGCGCGACTGCGCCGCCGCGAAAGACTTCGCCATAAAAGGAGCCGACATACCAACGGTAAAGCTCAGGATGATTGGCGAAGACCTCGAAAAATGTCGCGTCCCCCCTGAGCGCCATCGAGGCCTCCCACGCCGAGGCGATGTCCTCGGGCATGTCAGCTACATCAACTCGGTTCAGAGGAGGGGCTGGTTTCATGCCTGTTTCAAACCATGGCCTTCAACTGTTCGTCGCGATAGCGACCCAGTAATAGCAGCGCCAGCGAGCAGACGATAAAGCCCCACATTGAATAGATGAGTGCCTGATCGTAGGATCCGCTATTGCTATAGACCCAGCCAAAGACTGCCGGACCAAAACCGGCCCCAAGCCCAAAGAGCGCGTAGAGCGCGCCGTAAATGCGCGAGTAGCTCTTGACCCCGAAGTAGCGTGAGACCAGATAAGCGAGCAGGTCGTACTCTACTCCGGCGGCGACGCCCAGTAACACAATGGCAATCACCATCTGTGAATAACCCGGATCCACTGAAGTAAACATGAGCATCGATGCTGCGGGCATGATCATGAGTGCACAGGCAATCGCCGGTGCCCAGATAAAGTCGAGTAAGTAACCAGCGATTAAGCGCCCTGCATAAACCGAATAACCGAGAAAGCTGGCCAAAATAACGGCATCGACACGGTCGAAACCCTTTGAGCCCAACAACGTTTCAAGATTCGGGATGGGGCCACCAATAGCAAAGGAAAGCGGCAGAAAAATGGCACCGAGTAACCACAGACGCCAGTCGCGTATGGCCTGCGTAAAGGTGAATCCGTATTGCTTAATCATCGTGCCGGTTTCGCGACCGAGTTCAGCGAGACCGGCCGCCCTTTTGGCCACTTTAGGATCATCTACATCATGGAAGGCAATCAGTGCGATGGGTAACGCGACAACCAGTGGCAAAAACCCGATGCCAACATAGGCCATTCGCCAGCCGTAGGCATTAATGAGCGATTCGGCCAGTAGCTTCGCGACGGCGCCGCCAATTCCGGTACCCACCAGCGCCATCCCTAGCGCCAGACCGCGCTTTTCATGGAACCAACGCGAGATGGCTTTGGTAAAAGTAATCGGTAGGGTTCCGGCGCTGAGAATAGACAGTAGCCCCCAAAGAAATAAATAGAGGGTATGCGAGCCGTTATTGAGTGAAAAGGACATCATCGCGAGTGAGAAGGTCACCATGGAAATGAGCGCGACCCGTCTGACCCCATATCGGTCAGATAAATAGCCGGCCAACGGCGCGCTGATCACGGTCACCACGCAAAAGGGGACGAGGCCCAACATGATTTGATCAATACCCCAACCAAATTCGGCAGCTAAGGGCTTTGCGAAAACGCCAATCGTATAAAATGGCAGCGGCGACATCCCCAAGGAGATGCCAAAGGTGGATGCGAGCACAACGGGCCAGCCGAAACGAAATTCACGAAATTGTTTCAAGTTGAAAGCCATAAGGCGCTACACCCTCGTTATCATTATTGTGATGGCTCTTATTGTGACGATATCAACAACCTAAACCTCCCTCGAATCATACCGGTGTTCAGTGGCATTGCTAGCGCTACTTTCCTGTCTATGGTGTGTCGAGCGCTGCCGTTAGCGATGGGGCGTCGGCTTTTTTACGGTGTTAGCGTTACCGCTTACTGCAGCCATTTTGCGACGGTGCGAGAAACGACGATTTCACCTTGATCGAAGTACGCGTCATGATTTTCTTCAATGCTATCGAGGTCATAAAGGTAGTTCACCATCAGGCCGACAGATTGATGCACGCCCTTTTCGCTGAGATCCGCCGCCCAATGAATGGCGCGCAAGCTGGCACCATTGCCAAGATGAAATCGTGCGACGGGATCGATGGCAACGTTATTGGCGCGCTCGTTGACAAGGTAAGCCGCACACAGTTTGAGTATCTTTTCTTTGATCGACTCACTGGCGTCCTTGGCCTGTATTCGAGCAATAGATCTGAGCTCATGCACATCGATGTCATGCTCATCCTGATGCGCGCTAAGCCATTGCGCAAACCCTGGAATGGGCGACAGCGTGACGTATCGCTTGGCGTTGGGATAGCGTTTACCGACTTCTTCGACTACCTGTTTGATCAAGAAGTTACCAAAAGAGACGCCAGCTAATCCGGGGTGACAGTTGCTAATGGAATAAAACACAACCGTGTCCAGATCTTGTTCGCCAAGTGTGCCATCGGGTCGATCAATCAAAGGCGCGATCGCATCAGGGATTCCTGCGGTGAGCGCTACCTCCACAAAAACGAGCGGGTCATCGAGCATCGCTGGATGAAAAAATGCAAAGCAGAGTCGTTGTTCGCTGAGTCTTGTCCGGAGGTCGCCCCATCCTCGAATCTCGTGCACAGACTCATACTGAATAATGCGCTCCAACACCGCGGCGGGGGAGTTCCAATCGATGGCGCGGAGTTCTAGAAAACCGCGGTTAAACCATGAAATGAATTGATGCTTTAAATCCACATCCACGCATTTTAGGTGGGGGTGATCGGATAATAGTCCGAGCAATGAAGCGCGCATTTTCACAAGCACTGCGGTCGCGTCGGGCGCCATATTCATTCTGCGAAATAGCTTGATTCTAGGGGCTTCAATGGCTTTGCTGAGAGCGACAAGTTGATCGGCTTGCGGGTCGTTTTTATAGTGATCCGCCGCACTCACGATGGCGTTCACAGACACATCAAAATCACGTGCAAGCGCTTCAAAGAACAACACCCTGTGAGCGTCATTAAGCTGCTGGTAATCGGTGATGACCTCGCAGGCTAGCGCCAGTCCGGATGCTTCGCCCCGGTGGTGAAGTAATTGCTGGCACTTAACGACTAAGTCATCAGAGGGGGCCTGAGCGGCCACCTGCCGTCGTCGAGCCAGAATATCTCGCCCGACATTAACCACCGAACCCAATAATTTGGCAATCCCTGTGGACGCCTGACGCGGCGTTCCTATTGGTGGTTGTGCATCTGCTGACATACTGCTGGCTCGGTATCGTAGTGCGCTTATCGACACTATATCCAACTCTGCTGCCAGACGCCGCACCGATTTTAATCAGGTTGCGGCGGTGAGATCGTTTTAACGAAAAGGTAAGCACGCGTTGCTGACTCACTGGCAGACCAGTAAGCCCCATGGTGAGGCAGGCAAAGGGTTACGCGTTAGGTGGATTCGTCCCGCCAGATGGCATAGAGCAGTGCACACAGCATAAATAACATCACGGCAGAGAAGGGCAGTGCGCCAATGATCATGACTGATCTCAGTGCATCCATGCCCCCTGCAATCAATAGCGTGATGATGACTAGCCCCAACAGCACACTCCACAGGACGATGTGTCGTGAATGGGTGCGATCCTCTGAGCCGCCCGATACGATGGTGTTGATCACCAGCACGGCTGAGTCGGCAGATGTCACAAGATAGGTAATGAGCAGTAATGTGCACAGCGTTGACACTGGCAACACCCAGTTCGCAGAGAACAGCGACTTCACGGTGGCAAATAACTGTGAGGAGAGATCTGCACCGAGAATGCTACCCTTTGCGATGCCACTGAGCTCAAGATCCAAGGCCGTGCCCCCGATGATGCAAAACCAGGCAAAACACATGAGAGAGGGCGCAATAATTGCGCCCAACACATACTCACCAATCGTTCTACCACGAGATACTCTTGCCAAAAATAATCCTACAAACGGCGTGAAAGCGATCCACCACGCCCAATAAAAAATATTCCAAGCAGATTGCCAGTCACTTAAAGCGCGTGCCGTGGGGGTGTCGGTATTGCTCCACACGGTGACTGACATCTGCCCAATCTGGTAGAGATATTCAAGAAGACCTGCAACAAACATCTCGCCGGCGAAAGCCGTTGCGCCGAAGATAAAGAAGATCACCAGTAACAGCCAGGACAGGGCCATATTGAGATTCGAGAGCAACCGGATGCCGCGACCGATCCCCGATAAGGCAGACAGCATCGCCGCTAAGGTTAAAAATACAACAGCGAAGAATAGCGCAGTGAGACTGGGTCGGCCGTCAGAGACCAGCCAGTCCCAGCCGGTAATTTGATGCATGCCAAAGGCGAGTTGATTGACGCCATAGCCTATCGTGACACCGATACCGATGATGGTGGCCAGAATCGCCGCAGCATCGACTACTCCGCCAACACGCCGTCCTGATTCGGCGCTCAGCACCGCGGTAAAAGGTGATCGAATCGTCAATGGCATATTGCGTCGATAGGCAAAGTAGGCCAGCGACATGCCGACAATGGCATAACAGCCCCAGGGCGTGAGGCCATAGTGAAGGAGTGTCCACTTATAGGCCGCCGCTAGATTATCGCGCTCTAGCGCCGTTGTGGCACCGAGGATGACATCGGGGTTGTCGGCAAAGTGCGCCAATGGCTCGGCGGTAGAGTAGGTGAGCATGCCAACACCGATACCCGCACCAAACATCATGGAGAACCACGCGAAGCGACTAAATTCTGGCCTATCCGTGTCTGCACCAAGGCGAATGCGCGCGGTTTTGGGTACCACCGCCAGCAATAAGGCCATAACCATAAAAAGGCCCGACGCATACACGTACCAGCCTCTGAAGTAGGAAATGGTCGCAGACTGTATCTCCATCAACATGGCGCCAGCATCGGAGGCGAGTGACGCCCACAGCACGAGGCTGACCACAATAACCTTAACGGTCAGTGCAACCAGGCGATTTTGTCCGGCGTAAAAACCGGTGCTTTCAACCCGGGTGGCAACGTCTGTCATCTGGCTTCCTTTTCTTATTGCTGTGTGGAGGGATTATTTTTTAGTTATGCCCTGCAGCAATGCTGACAAGGTTGTCGGTATCAGCTGTCGTTAAGCGTGCGCTGATGGCATCGAGCACCTCACGCAACGCGCCCGATGTTATCACTGCCGGCGAGCGCGCCCACTTTTGCAGTTCGGTCGAGAGTGCCGTATCGCGCTCCTGTGCAAGGAGGCGCCTGTCGGCTTGGCGCAGTAAATCGTATAGCGGTTTCATTTCCGCTGCATCGTCGGGGTGATCTCTCACCCATTGGTCTAGGTAAGCCATGCCCACAATCGGTGCAGCTGGCCAAGTATTGGGCAGTTGTTGCTGCGGATTAAATTGCCGGCCCTGGTCAGCTAGTGTGGCAGCGGCGATTTCATTGGCGGTGAGGTATTCACTCGGCGTGAGTGCAAACACATCGACCCCGCGGATAATTTCAGTACCGTAAATATAGCCGTCATACCAGTAAGTGGACCAATAACCGCCCGTGACAAGGTCTTTGGCATCAACGGGTCCACGATCAAAATAAGCGATTTCAATCGGATTCGTGGAGTCGGTGAAATCGATGATCGAAAGCCCCCCTTGATACCATGCTTGCACAAAAATATCGCGGCCCGGTACGGGGATGATCGAACCATTATGGGCCACGCAATTCTCCGTTTCGAGCTGCGGTGCTCTCATCTTGTAATGACTCTGGAAGACGAGTTTGCCATCGACGATATCGTAGATGGCATCAGCCCCCCAAGTGAGTGGGTCATAGGTGCGACAGCGAGGACGAGTGCCGCCGCCCCATTCATCGGTGAAAATGACTTTCGTGCCGTCGTTGTTGAACGTGGCCGAGTGCCAGTAGGCAAAGCCGGTATCAGTGACTACATCAATGCGCGCTGGATGTCGCGGATCACTGATGTCGAACAAGATCCCGTTACCGGAGCACGCGCCGGCAGCGAGTTGTAAACTGGGAAAGACCGTAATGTCATGACATTGATCGGTGCGGTAGGTCTCTTGGGTCTCCTCGCCATGATCGCCGCCTCGCCAGAGGCCAGCCAGTGCACCAGACTCAGGGTCAGCAAACACGGTGGGACTGTCAACAATGCGGGCGAGAGCAGGGTTGTCGATAGGAATTTCGATGACGTCGATCCGAAATAGTGCGGTGCGGTTATCACCGGGAGACTCATCGATACAGCCCGCCATTTCGTCCTCTTCACGAACGCGAGAGATCCCCGAGTTGTAGACGATGAGCTTGCCTTCGTCGTCGGGCCCCGCCACGACAGAGTGCGTGTGCGAACCGCGACACGTTTGGACAGCCCCCACCTGTCGGGGCTGGGTCAGATCGCTGATATCAAAAATACGGATGCCGCGAAAACGATCAGCGCTGACATCGTCACGGATACCTTCCAACCCGCAGTCGACTCGGCTACGTGTTTCTTCGACCGACAGTATGAGGAGGTGGCCGACGATGGAGACATCGCCTTGTCCCCCCGGGCAAACGACAGACGTCAGCAGTGAGGGTGCATTCAGCTCGCTTAGTTCATAAATGTTAAAACCATGATAGCTACCTGCGACCATTATGTTGTCCCTGAAAGCCATGTCGGTATTAGAAAAACTCAGCAACGGCGAGCGAGCTTCAGGTTTATCCTCGTTATCAGTTGATTCGGCAACGTCCGTGACTTGGTCTGTGTGCGCCTCACCGGCCACCTCAATATTATTTTTGACACGTTCTTCAGCATGCCAACCGCTATCGTGCACCGTGTCCTGCTGAGTTTCCTCGGCATTATTGCGATGCGCGGCACTATTGCGATGCACGGCACTTTGGTCTGCGCCGTGATCGGCAACGGTCTCAGTCTTTTCAACCGCGTCTGCTGTTGGCGCCGCCACCATGAATCGCGCCGGCGGAAGCTCAGCAGGATTGGCGGGATCATAAAAACCGGCAGGCTTGGTCAATACGGCTACTTTTTCAAGGTGCCAAATCGCTTCCTCGGCGTCGTAGAGTCCAGCGGCAAGATGCGCACGTGGGTCATCTGAAAGGCCGACCAGCAATCCATGCATGCGTTCAATCTCTTTTTCCTGATCGTTAACAATGTCCGTCGTGAATTCGAATAATGTTGGGTCGTAGGCTGCGCCGGGCTGCTCCATGAGCCCCTCAACCATCTTGAGTGCGCCCTCATGGTGGGTGATCATCAAGGTCAAAAACTGCCGATCAAAATCACGACCAGTTGCGTCATCAAGACTTTGCATTTGCGCTGCTGTTGCCATTCCCATCATGACGTGATGGTGGTGATCGTCCCTGTGCAGTTCATTGACCAGCGGCTCGTCTCGCGTCGTGAGCCATTGCCTCATAAAGCTAATTTCATCGGCCTGTGACGACTCGATCCTGGCTGATGCGTCTAACACCCCCGGTGAATTGGTGCGATCTTTCGCAAGCACGGCCATGTCTAGGGCCTGCTGATGATGCACCATCATGTCTTGCATGAACTCAATGTCGTCCGGCGTGTAGCGGGTATCGGCAATTTGAATCGCAACGTCAGCACTGATGAAGCGGGAGGTCTCGCCAGGTGCACCGGGTTGCACAATGGGGGCGGCTATAGCGTGATGACACAGGATCAACATCGACAGCATGATCGATAAGTTAAAACGGGCAACCGGCATGAATACACGTCGTTTTGAGTCTGAAGTGAGAACTTACCAGATACGCCGCTAAGATGCTGTATTGAGCAAGCAGCAGCATGAGCACAGCGTGTCCAATATCCGTGTATCGCAATCGATCATGCATGCAATCGACGGCGACAAGTGAGAGCGCTCCTAACTGGGAGCGGTTGGCAGCTCCCGATGACTAAATTAGATTTTTGATGCGCTTCTGAGATCGGCGACGTGGGCCAAACCTGCCACGCCCAAGGTTGCCGCGACAAAGAGATCAGGCATATTGGCGAGTGCCTGTTTCATGGCCACGAGTAGCAGTGCACCTGACACCAAATGGAGCAGTAGCGGAGGCGGGCCGTGAAGCCCCGCTTTACGATGGCGCGAAAAGAGCCACAGTGCCTCGATCATCATGCCCAGCAAAATGACATCAATGAGTCCAGTGACAGTGAACCAGTCAGGCACGCCTTACGCTCGTGCAAGCCCCAGTAGCTGTGCGAGGTCTTTAAAAAATACGCGAATATGAGCCGCAGGTCGGCGACGCACCAATTTTTTGGTGGTGTACGATTGCCACGTTAAGGTCTGCACGTCAGGGTCTCGACACATGGCGACAAATTTTTCGCGTCGCTTGTCGGTGCCATACCAAAACCGCTGCAGTAATCCGAGCACCCAGAAGACCTTGCCATGCAGTTTCATAAATTGCTTCCGCGCTTGGGCGAGTGCGCGTGCATCACCGGTTGCTAAGTAGGCATGGAGGGCATTGGCACTGAGCCGCCCACAGAGCATGGCGTAGTAAATACCCTCGCCAGAGGCCGGCGCGACCACACCTGCCGCATCACCCGACACCAAAACCGCGCGACCGTCGTCCCAGCGTTTCATTGGTTTCATGGGAATCGGGGCGCCTTCTTTTCGTTTGGTTGTCGCCTCGGTTAAACCCACATCGGCGCGTAGCGCTGCTACTGAAGCTTTGGCAGAGAAATCTTTGTGGGCGCTGCCCACCCCGATGCTGGCGTTTTTGCCGTGAGGAAAAACCCAGGCATAAAAATCAGGTGAAAGACGACCTTGGTACCAGACGTCACAGCGATCGGGATCATAAGCGTCCCAGTTCTGGTCTTCGGGTACCTCGATAATTTCGTGATAAGCGAGGACCCAGGGCGTTTTCTCTGCGTCGGGAATCGTGGCTCTGGCAACTGCAGAGCGAGCGCCGTCGGCACCGAGTACACTGCGCGCCGTTACCGTGATGGTGCGAGGATTTTCATCTTTCGTTTGGTAGGTGAGCGAGACCAGCTCTTTCTGATACTCGAGTGATTTAAAGACACCGGGCACCACCGTTGCGCCTGCGTCGCTAGCACGTTGTCGCAACCAGGGATCGAATTCATCGCGATCGACCATGCCGACAAACGTGCCATCGATAGGCATATCGACCGACTGACCTTTGGGCGAAATCATGCGCGCTGAGCGGATCCGCGCAACGACCAAGTGATCGGGAATATTAAACTCCTGCAGTAGGCAAGGGGGGATGGCGCCACCGCAGGGTTTAATCCTGAAGCCACGCTCCAGTAGCAATACCCGGTGACCCTTGTTCGCCAGCTCATGAGCTGCAGTAGCGCCCGAAGGGCCACCCCCGACCACGATCGTGTCGTAATCTGCCTGTGGTTGTGTCATCTGATGCCTCCCTCTCCAGCTTCCGCTAGAGCAATGTCACCAAAGGAGGGGGCAACGGGTTCGTTGCTGAGGCCCCAGTTGGCGATGTGAATATGCCGCGCGAGTGATGCGGCAATTAAAAATAAGAATCCTTCGCAGGCAAAAACAAGCCCGTAAGAAATAGCGGGTTCATCGAGCCAATAGCGTGTGAGATCAACTGCCACGGTGCCCAAAAAACCACCGAGGGCAAAAGCGATTGCTTGAGCAGCGCCCCATAGCCCCATGCGAATGCCTTCTCGTTTTTGTTGGCCGGCACTGGCCAGCACCATCATGGCGCCAATCGCGGCGACGGCAAAACCGCCGTTGGCGGTGCCCAGTAAAAAGACGTTGGCCTCCAGGGGCCACGTGCTGCTGGTGAGTCCGCCCCAGCACAATAAAAAGAGTGCCACAGCAGAGAGTAGGCAGCCGCCGCGAATCCACAATCGTAATAGACTGGCTCCGCGCGACTTAAACAACAGTGTCGACGCCGCCATCGCCGCCATACCGAGTAATACGCCGGCATGTTGCACACCTGCCAGCTGTGTTGACTCTCCAGGCGTGCGGCCAAATACCAATCCCGCGAAGGGTTCCAGAATCAGATCTTGAGCAGAATAAGCGAGCATCGAGACAAAAACAAAAATCGTAAAGATGCGTGCCTGTGGGTCAGTCCAAACATCTGCCAAGGCCGTCATGAACGGACTTTTTGGTGCCGCCTCCGACGCCACTATGTCAGCTTCTAGTAACGCAGAAGTCGCGGGTTCGATGCCGCGAATCACCACTAACGTGATAAGAATGGCGAGCAGCGATACCGTCGATGTGACGACGAGTAGTCGCTCGGGTGAGTAGGGGTCGAGAAAGTGTCCGGCGATGCCAGCCGTGACGGCAAAGCCGATGATCATCATGAACCAAACCAATGCCGCCGCTGCGGGCTTGCGCTCTGACGCGACGTGTTTAGCCAGCAGAGCGAGTAGGGAGGTGCCGGTAGCACCGGTGCCGACGCCGATCGCAAAAAAGCCTAATGCCGCGATGCCCACACCTAACCAGTGGTTCTGCGGAATGAGGGTGGTGCCGAAAGCGGCGCCGACGCCGCCGATCGCTAAAATAAACATGCCGCCGATGATCCAAGGGGTCCGGCGGCCGCCAATGTCAGAGCCGTAACCGATGCGAGGCCGCGCTAATTGCACAATATGATGAATGGTCACCAGAAAGCCGGGTAGCGAGGCGGCCAGTGCCAGCTCCACCACCATAATCCGATTCAACGTCGAGGTGGTGAGCACCACGATGCCACCTAATGCCGTCTGGATGAGGCCAAGACGGACAATATGCCACCAGCTGAGTGTTGGCTGCGATAAGTTCATCCCAGCCACCCGCCGAGCCCGATCGCCACTGCCATCATGCCCAAGACATAAAGGGAGACGCCTGTGGCGTTGTACCAGGGTGCAAATTGTTTTGGATCGCGCAGCAGTTTGCGCATCGCCAGTAATTGCGCGATCACAACACCACTGACAATGAGTGCAAAAGGAGTAAGACTCCAGTGGACTAAGAGTAGAGTGACGATGAGCTGTGGTAGCAACATAAAGAGGCAAGCGACACGCGCGGCGCGCGTGGGGCCGAGTTGCGCGGGGAGCGAGCGAATGCCCATTGTCAGATCTCCCTCCACGCTTTTAAAGTCGTTCAGGGTCATGATGCCGTGTGCACCGATACTATAAAGCAGCGCGATCAGGAGAATCGGCTGTGGCGGTAAGTCCCCACCGATGACAATAGCGGCACCCGTGATCCAAGCGAGCCCCTCATAACTGATGGCAACCGCGCTATTGCCCCACCAACCATTCATTTTGAGGCGCAGGGGCGGTGCGCTGTAAGCCCACGCAAGAGCCAGTCCCACACAGGTCGCGATCGCGACCCATTGCCCGAGCAGTAAGGCCCAAGTTTGCGCGATAAGGGTCCAAGTAATCGCGAACCACAAGGCGATTTTGCCAGGCGCGCGTCCCGAGGGGATAGGGCGGTGAGGTTCGTTGAGCGCATCGACGTCACGATCGTACCAATCGTTGACGATCTGGCTGGCGCCGCAGACGAGAGGGCCCGTTAAAGCAACGCCCGCTAACAAAGACCAGCTGCTGAGTCCGACACCGGGTCCTGCAGAAACCCAGCCACACAGAAACGCCCACATGGGCGGGAACCACGTGATGGGTTTGAGGAGTTCAAGCAGCGCGCCCGGTGACGCCCTGCCAACTGCTACGTTGACCGGGGCAGACTGTTCCATAACGCCATGGTGGGTGCGATGCAGAGGGAAGTCAAATTGATTTTACAGATACAGTGTCAAAAAAAGATGGAATAAACCGAATAAGGCCTCAGGCGTTAAATCAGCTCACGGTATCCTCAGAGTCGCCAATATCGAATCGCCGCAGCTTGGTATAAAGACTTTGCCGGCTGAGTCCCAGCAGTTCAGCCGCCGCTGCACGGTTGTCTTGGGTCAGCTTGAGCGCCGATTCGATGCAAAGCGCTTCGATCACGTCGGTCGATTCCCGGACTAGCTGCTTTAATGGCACGCGGCCAACCCGTCCTGTGATTTGCTCGATGGAGCGCGGTAAATGAACTTCAGCGGCTTGCTCGCCATTGATACGACGACTGACGTCGCGGATAAACATCAGGATTACGGGTTTGCCAATATAGTCTGTTTGTACAGCGGACAGCTCGATATCGAGCTGCGCGCCGAGCTCTGTTCTCAGCAGAGAGCTAAACAGCTGGAGCGGTCGATCCGATTGGATATTGGAGAGCAATATGTCGAGGTCGACAATCGAGCGACCTAGCCATCGATCCGCGCGTCGCCCAGTGGCTTGCTGCTCATCCTGAATGCCCGCCATCTCAAGGTAAGCTCTATTGGCTGCGATCACGATGCCATTTTGATCGGTGATCAGAATGCCGTCGGGCGCGTGCTCGAAGCTATCGCCACCCAGCGCGAGATCGGATTGCTTCTCAGAAGGTGCCCCGAGACGAATTAACAGACGGGTTTCGTTGCCCTGGCGCAGGCAGGTGACACCGGCTGCCAAGGTAATGCCGTCGGTAGTGGTAACCTCTCCGGCTACGACACCTGTGGTGCTGCGAGCCTCTCTTTGCAGCTCGGTCAGTGCACGATTGCCGTTGCTATCCAGTCCGACAGGAAAAATCCGGCCTACCAGTGCGCCCGCCTCGAGCTCTAATAAGCTGCCGGCGACGGTGTTGGCTTCGAGGACGCGGCCCGATAAGTCATCGACCACCAGAAACCCTTCAGCAACCATTTCCAGCATGCGTCGGTAGCGCGCTTCGAGCCGTCGGTTGCTCCAGTAATCCTGTTCAAGTGTGCGCTGCGCGTTGACCAGTTGTTGGCGTAAGTTCGTTTCACCGCGCAGGTCAATGCATGCTAACTGAATGGTTTTGTCACTATCGTTAGCGCAGAGCCAGCAGCTTGTAGGGAGTGCCTCAGACTGGGGTCCCAGTAATAGCCCCAGATCAACGCGCTGCGCTTTACCGGGTTCTGATACTGCTGCCGTCAGCGCTGCTTCGGCGGTCGCGGCATCCGACTCACGAACCAGTTCGAGCCAGGGCCGTCCGATGATCGCATCCCGCGGTAGCTGTCGGAGTGACCCTGAGTCAGATGCCACCTCGGCGACGCGGAATGAATCGTTTAGTGTGATTTGCATATCGGCGACACTGGCCAGCAGGGCGGTCGCGCTCATATGGGGGGAAGATGGCAATGTATCGGCCTCCAAGCCACGCCGGTGTCTTAATAATTGGACACGTTAGCGCTATAAAACCGGAGTCTCGCATACTCAAACCCCGATAAAAAGCCCCAGTAACCTCATTGTTGACTGTTGACATAAAAGAATAAGTGTCAATAAAAATTAAATTTATCGCTGTAAAAAATGTTTGACACTGCTCCGGGCTGTCTCTAATCTGATTCGTATTACAGCTGCCGTGACCATTGTTGCGGTTGGAGGGGGATATGAGCGCGAGTGAGCCGACCGTTGGTCGACAGAAACAGCCGCTATATACATCGGCAGAGCGTGCTCGCCGAGATGCAACAAAATGGACGCTGGTGCAAGGGTTACTGGCACCCATTCAGTTCTTGGCTTTTGCGATTAGTCTCTGTTTGGTGATCAATTATTTATTGAATGGCGTAGGTCTCGCTGCTGCGACGTTGTCGGTGGTGATCAAAACGTCGCTGCTCTACGCCATTATGATTACCGGCGCTATCTGGGAAAAAGTCGTGTTTGGGCGCTACTTATTTGCGCCGGCTTTTTTCTGGGAAGACGTTGTCAGTATGTTGGTCATGGCACTCCATACGGCTTATGTCGCGATGTGGTTAGCCGGCTGGGGAACACCTACCGAGCAAATGTGGTTAGCACTGGCGGCTTACGCGACTTACGTCGTCAACGCGCTACAGTTCTTGTTGAAATTCCAAGCCGCAAAAATCACGAGCACTGAGTCAGCAGGCGATGTCCCGACTATGTTGAACACTCAAGGAGCACTTGACACGTGACAGAGCTGATCGCCCGCACTGAAAACGCTAATGCCCCTGAGGTGATCACGGAGCGTGGAGAGCGTGCTGTATTTTGCGGGTTAACCTCTATTATTTGGCTGCACCGACGAATCCAAGACGCTTTCTTTTTGGTCGTTGGGTCACGCACGTGTGCCCACTTATTGCAGTCTGCTGCGGGCGTCATGATCTTTGCTGAGCCCCGTTTCGCAACGGCCATTTTGGGAGAGCGAGATTTAGCCGGCATGGCAGATTGTAATGAAGAGCTTGATCGTGTGGTGTCAGAGCTACTCGCACGGCGGCCCGATATTCGACGCTTGTTTCTGGTCGGTTCTTGTCCGTCTGAGGTCATTAAGCTAGATCTAGCCAATGCGGCGGCGCGATTACAGGGCGACCATGACAACCGTCTGAGAATTTCCGCGTTCAGTGGGTCGGGAATAGAAACCACCTTTACGCAGGGCGAGGATCAGTGTCTTGCCAGCATGGTGCCGGATCTGCCCACCGCACAGGATGCGACACCCCGGTTAATGGTCGTGGGTACCTTAGCGGATATTGTCGAGGAACAGTTTCGACGACACTTCACCCAGCTGGGTATTCATGAGGTGGATTTTTTCCCGGCGGCGCGTGCCGATGACTTGCCCGCCGTGGGACCCGGCACTCGGATATTATTGGCGCAGCCTTACCTGGGTGATACGGTGGGAGCGTTACGTAAACGAGGTGCCAAATTAATCAGTGCGCTCTACCCATTGGGTATTCAAGGCACGCTCGCTTGGTTCCAGGCCGCTGCCGCAGAGTGGGGCTGCTCGGCCGAAACGGTGCAAGAGTCACTGGCTATTCCCATCGCGCGAGCGCAAAAAGCACTGAGCCGAGTCCGTACGTCGCTTGAGGGCAAAAGTTTACAGTTTCTGCCGGATTCACAGCTCGAAATCCCCTTGGCAAGATTTTTAAGTGAAGAGTGTGGCATGTTGCTTGTTGAGGTGGCCACGCCTTATGTCGATCAATCTCTAATGGCCGAAGAGTTAGCGCGCTTAGCAGAAGATGTGCGAGTGGTTGAAGGGGCTGATCTCGATTCGGCGTTGGCGAGGGTGAGGGCGAATCGCCCTGATCTCACCGTCTGTGGGATGGGCATCGCGAATCCATTAGAAGCCGAGGGGCTGCGAACTAAGTGGTCGATTGAGCTGGTGTTTACGCCGATACAGGGTTTTGATCAGGTCGCTGATCTCGCGGGACTGTTCTCGCGCCCGCTCGTGCGAGAACGACAGCTTGAGGTGGGATCATGGAGTTAGCGCTGTGGACCTATGAAGGACCTCCCCATGTGGGTGCGATTCGGATCGCGGCGTCAATGCGCGATGTGCATCTGGTACTGCATGCGCCGCAAGGCGATACCTATGCGGATCTGCTGTTCACTATGATTGAGCGAGAAAATCGCAGGCCGCCTGTGACGTGGACTACCTTTCAGGCACGAGACCTCGGCAGCTCAACGGCTCAGATGGTGATCGATACGCTGGAGGGCGTCTGCGAACGTTATCACCCTCAGGTATTGTTGGTGGCAGAGTCTTGTACTGGGGAGCTGCTGCAAGATCAACCGGGCGCACTGGCGAAGGGCGCCAACCTGTCTGCGCCGGTGATTCCGATCGAAATGGCGGCCTATACTCACAAAGAAAATTGGGGCGCGAGCGAGACGTTTTACCAGTTGGTGCGCGGTTTACTGGCGGCCAGAGCCTTAAAGCCCGGTGAGACAAAGGCTCCGCGCGGGGCGGATCAGCCGCCATCAGTGAATCTCATCGGTCCTACGAAGCTAGGTTTTCGTTGCCGCGATGATGTGGTGGAGGTGCAAAAGTTATTAGAGCAGATGGGTGTCCGCGTCAATGTGGTGGCGCCGCTTAATGCGACACCGCGAGACTTGCTGCGAATTCCTGACGCCGATGCCAATGTAAACCTGGCTCCTGAGGTCGGTGACCTCACCTGTGATTGGCTGAAGCGTCAATTTCAGCAGCCTATTATTTCAACGGTGCCTATGGGCTGGGGCGCCACGCGCGACTTTATCGCCGAAGTGTCTGAGACGCTCGGTTTAGACATCGACGTCGACTCAGTGGGCGACAGTCGGCTACCGTGGTACAGCCGATCGGTTGATTCCACTTACTTGACTAATAAGCGTGTTTTCATTTTTGCCGATGGCACTCACGCTATCGCAGCGGCGCGTGTTGCGCGTGACGAAATGGGTTTCGAGGTCGTTGGCTTGGGTACCTATAGTCGCGAGCGGGCCAGAGACGTGCGTGCGCTGGCCAAGGAATATGGTTTAGAAGCACTGATCACAGACGATTACCTCGCAGTTGAGCGAGCGGTTGAAGCACTGCAGCCCGAATTGGTACTGGGTACCCAGATGGAGCGTCATATTGCCAAGCGCTTAGGCTTACCCTGCGCTGTGATCTCAACGCCGGCTCACGTGCAGGACTATCCCGCCCGATATTCGCCGCAGATGGGGTTTGAGGGTTGCAATGTGTTATTTGATACTTGGGTTCACCCGCTCATCATGGGGCTCGAAGAGCATCTGTTGACGATGTTCCGCGACGACTTTGAATTCAATGATACCGCTGCACCCTCGCACCTTGGAGGTGAGGGGGGTGGCGCGCACCAGCCCGACGCGCTGGCACCGGTCGCAGAAACCACCGAAGCCGATGAGCCAGGCGCCATTGCTTGGGCGGTCTCCGCAGAGAAGGAACTGCGCAAGATTCCCTTTTTCGTGCGCGGTAAAGCGCGCCGAAATACCGAGCACTTTGCTATTGAGAATGGTTTGTCCGTGATCGATGTCGAGACGCTTTATGAAGCAAAAGCACACTACAGCCGCTGACAGTGCCAGCCCGCTGCGGGTTGTGCTGGTCACGCTTGATAACCATGTCAGTGGGGCGTGGTCTCGAGCGGCTGGTGCACTGTCAAAGCAGGTGCCCGACTTATCGGTGTCGTCACATGCCGCAACGGAGTGGGATCGTAATCCAGCGTCACTCGAGACGACGCTTTCGGCGATCGCTGAGGGCGATATCATTATTGTCACTATGCTGTTTATGGAGCCGCACATTGAGGCCGTTCGCGAGGCACTGACCGATCGCAGTGATCACTGCGACGCCATGATCTGCTGTATGTCGGCCCCCGAAATTATGCGCTTAACGCGCATGGGTCGGTTCCGAATGGATACCGAAGCCACGGGCGCCATGGCGTTACTCAAGCGAATGCGTGGTGGTGGCGATAAGTCTAAGCGTCCAGCCGGTGCGCAGCAAATGACAATGTTGCGTCGCTTACCGCGTTTACTGCGGTTTATACCGGGCACAGCGCAAGACGTGAGAGCCTATTTTCTGACCTTGCAATACTGGTTGGCGGGATCGGAAATTAATCTTGCCCGCATGATGGCGTTTTTGATTTCACGTTATGCAGAGGGTGACCACGCGACGCTCAAAGAGAGTCTGACTTTTGAGCCGCCTGTTGAGTATCCCGAGACGGGTCTTTATCACAAGAGCCTGCCGAATCGTATGACCGATGACGCCACCCAGTTACCGAAGGTTTCGAAGCAGAAAAAAAGGGGAACTGTGGGTCTGTTGTTGATGCGTTCCTACGCCCTGTCAGGGAACAGCGCGCATTACGACGCGGTGATCGAGGCGTTTGAAGGGCGCGGACTGCAAGTGATCCCCGCGTTTGCATCAGGCCTTGATGCACGACCTGCAGTGGATGCTTTTTTTATGGATCGCGGCAAGCCCATTGTCGATGCGGTGATCTCCCTGACCGGTTTCTCGCTAGTTGGTGGCCCCGCATACAATGACACTGATGCCGCTCAAGCATTACTTGAGACATTAGACGTCCCTTATCTGGCCGTTCAGGGGCTGGAGTTTCAGAGTCTGCAGGACTGGGAGGCGTCAACAAATGGACTGATGCCAGTTGAGGCGACAATGATGGTGGCGATTCCAGAATTGGATGGCGCGACCGGTGCAATGGTCTTCGGTGGCCGATCTGATGTAGCGATCGATGGCTTATCTGATATGCAGCCACATCCGGAACGGGTGGTCCGATTAGCTGATCGAGTAGAGCGGCTCGTGTCGCTGAGGCGGTCGTCAAAAGCGGATCGTAAAGTGGCGATTGTGCTATTTAATTTCCCGCCCAACAGCGGTGCAACGGGTACAGCGGCGCACCTAAGCGTCTTTGAATCATTATTTAATACCCTGCGCGCTATGCGTGACGAGGGCTACTACGTTGAATTACCCGAGTCCCATGAGGCACTGCGCGATGCGCTGTTATCCGGTAACGCAAAGCAGTTTGGCGCCGAAGCCAATGTGCATCATCGCATACCCGTGGATGATCATGTGCGGTCTGAGCCATGGCTCGACGAGATCGAGGCGCAATGGGGCCCGGCCCCAGGTAAAGAGCTGACCGATGGCCAGCATCTGTTTGTTTTAGGTGAATCATTCGGCAACGTGCTGGTCGGGATTCAGCCATCTATTGGTTACGAAGGCGATCCCATGCGGTTGCTTTTTGAGGGTGGCTTAGCGCCCACGCATGCCTTCTCGGCTTTCTATCGCTGGATTCGCGAAGGTTATGGCGCTGACGCCGTATTGCATTTTGGCACCCATGGTTCTCTAGAGTTCATGCCCGGAAAGCAGGTGGGTTTGTCGAGTTCTTGTTGGCCTGATCGACTGATTGCTGACCTCCCTAATGTTTATTTGTATGCAGCAAACAACCCTTCCGAAGGGTTGATTGCCAAGCGGCGTGCGGCCTCGACACTCGTGAGCTACCTCACCCCCCCGGTAACGCATTCAGATCTCTATCGACACTTTATCGAATTGCGTGCCTCGATCGATCACTGGCGTCAACGACCCGCCGAGACGACCCAAGAGGCAGAACAGGCCATGGTCGACACGGTGCTGGCAATTGCAGAGCAATGTGAGTTGTGTGAAGCGGGGACTCACTGGCCTCGTGAGCAGTGGTCAGCCAACATGATGTCGCTGCGCGATCGCCTTGATGAAATTGAACAGGCGCTGATTCCTTTTGGTTTACATGTCGTCGGTGAGCCAATGAAGCCAGCCGACCGAGCTGAATTGGTCAGCGCAATGGCCGAAGCGGGTGGCGCGCAACCGGTATCCCCGGCGCAGTTGGCGTCGGCAATTGAAGGTGGCGAGCTGACTGCGGTATCCGACCTGCTGGCGGAGCATATGCCGGAGTCTGATACAAACGCTACAGAGACATTAGCGACGACGCTTCGCGACGCCTACCATATTCTCGAAGAAGACCACGAACTGAAGGCGCTATTAAGGGCGCTGGATGGCCGATTCATTCCTCCGGTGAAGGGCGGCGATGTACTCCGCGCACCGGATATTTTGCCGACGGGTCGCAATGTTCATGGCTTTGATCCTTATCGCTTGCCCGCCGGCTTTGCGCAGGCCGAGGGTCATCGACAGGCCGATCAATTGCTGGCCCGGCATCAGTCAGAGACGGGCGCTTTACCCGAGTCTGTCGCGCTCGTGCTATGGGGTACTGACAATCTGAAAACCGAGGGCGTGAGCATTGCTCAGGCGCTGGCCTTGCTGGGCGCTGAGGCGAGACAAGATAGTTACGGACGTGTGGTCGGTGCCAAGCTGACCCCGTTAGCGTCCCTAGGCAGACCGCGTATTGACGTACTGGTGACGTTGTCAGGCATCTTCCGCGATTTGCTACCAACGCAAACACAATTGCTGGCAGAAGCTACTTGGCTCGCGGCGACCGCGGACGAGGATCCCGAAGAGAATTTTGTGCGCAAACATGTATTGGCCTATCAGGCAGAGCACGGTGGCGATATTGAAGCCGCGGCGCTGAGAGTCTTTAGTAATGCGGAGGGGGCTTACGGCTCTAATGTGAACTACCTGCTCGATAGCGGTCGTTGGGAAGAACAAGACGAGCTCGCAGACTGTTACACCCAACGCAAAGGGTTTGCCTATGACCGACACGGCAAAGTGAGTCAGCAATCAGACCTACTCAATCGCGTGCTCGAGGATGTCGAGCTCACCTATCAAAACCTCGATTCCGTTGAGCTGGGGATCACCACAGTTGATCATTATTTCGGCACGCTTGGCGGCATCAGTAGTGCCGTTCAACGGGCTCGCGGCGAACGCGTGCCGGTTTATATCGCGGACCATACGACCGGTGGAGCGGGTCGAGTACGAACGCTCAATGAACAAGTGGCACTAGAGACCCGTACGCGTTTGCTGAATCCTAAATGGTATGAATCGATGTTGGATCATGGCTATGAAGGGGTGAGGCAGATTGAGGCGCACGTCACCAATACCATGGGTTGGTCGGCGACAACGGGCGATGTGTCCCCTTGGGTATACAAGCAGTTATCAGAGACGTTTGTACTGGATGAGCAGATGCGAGATCGCTTGGCGAAGCTCAATCCTGTGTCAGCATCACGGCTGGCCAATCGTCTGATAGAAGCACAAGAAAGAGATTACTGGGGGGCAGACGACGATAGTATCGATGCCCTAAAACGGGCAGGAGAAGACCTCGAGGATTTCCTTGAGGGCGTCACAGGAGAGGTGGCAGCATGAATTCACCAAAGCAACATATTCCGATTTCGCAAATTGAGCCGGGCAACAACGTCGGTGATGGCGAGGGGAGCGTTCAGGTTCATCTCGAAGAGGACTTGATGCAGACCACCGCCAAGGTGTTCGCTATTTATGGAAAGGGAGGCATTGGAAAAAGCACAACGTCTTCTAACCTGTCGGTGGCGTTTTCTAAGTTGGGCAAGCGGGTCATTCAGATTGGCTGCGATCCCAAACATGACTCGACCTTTACGCTCACCAAGGCGCTGATGCCTACGGTCATTGATGTTCTGGAGTCGGTGGAGTTCCATGCCGAAGAGCTGCGTCCTGAGGACTACGTGTTCGAGGGCTACAACGGCGTGATGTGTGTCGAGGCAGGAGGGCCACCCGCCGGCACGGGTTGTGGTGGTTATGTCGTGGGCCAAACTGTCAAGCTCCTCAAGCAGCATCATTTATTGGACGACTCTGATGTGGTGATATTCGACGTATTGGGCGATGTCGTTTGCGGCGGATTTGCATCGCCTCTGCAACATGCCGAGCGAGCGATGGTCGTTACCGCAAACGATTTCGACTCCATTTTTGCTATGAACCGGATTGCTTCCGCTATCAAGGCAAAATCAAAAAACTATGCTGTCCGTTTGGGTGGAGTGATCGCCAATCGCAGTGCTAAAACTGATGAAATCGATCGTTTTAATGAGGCCGTGGGGTTAAAGCGGCTGGCACACTTTCCCGATCTTGATGTGATTCGTCGCAGTCGCTTGAAAAAATCAACCTTGTTTGAGTTGTCGGGCGAAGATGGGTTAACAGAGGTCTGTGACGAATATATGTCGCTGGCACAGCAGATGTGGGATGGCACCGAGCCATTGCCCTGCGAACCTATGAAAGACCGTGACCTGTTTGACTTCCTAGGATTTGATTGATGGATTCTGCGCGCTATCACACGCGAAGAGCAGAGATTGAAACGTATTTCGATCGGACTGCAGCGGCGACCTGGGAGACGTTAACGTCGGATGCACCGGTCAGTCGTATTCGACGCACCGTGAGAAAGGGTCGTGATGAGATGCGCGATACTTTGTTGAGCTGGTTGCCCGAAGACCTAACGGGTGCCCGGCTACTGGATGCGGGGTGTGGTACCGGTACGCTAGCGATCGAAGCCGCACGGCGAGGTGCGGAAGTCGTCGCCATTGATCTGTCACCAACGCTCGTGAATATCGCGCAAGAGCGATTACTCGATCTGGATGCAACGCTGGCGGTGAGCTTCAGGGTCGGTGATATGCGCGACATGGATTTAGGACGTTTCGATTACGCAGTGGCGATGGATTCGCTGATTCACTACGACGTGAGCGACGGTGTGCAAACACTCGCTGCGATGGCGGCTGAGATCGAGACCAAAATAGTATTCACCTTTGCCCCTTGGACACCCTTGCTGGCGCTAATGCACGCTACGGGCCGGTTTTTCCCCAAGCAAGACAGAGCGCCTTCCATTGAGCCGGTCTCACCCAAACGATTGAGTGGCCAGCTCGCCGAGGCCGGTTTGCTGTCAGAGTGGGCTATTGACCGATCCTATCGAGTGGACACAGGCTTTTATAAATCACAGGCGATGGAGTTGCAGAGACGGTGAGTCATTCGTCCAACAACGTGGTGCGTCGGGTGGGGGGATTGAGCCATCGTTGGCTACCTTTTGCTGATGCAGCGACCGCTGATCTCACTTTGCCGCGATTGTGGCGCCTGTCGTTGTTTCAACTCTCGACAGGAATGGCCATCGTGCTCCTCACGGGTACGCTTAATAGAGTGATGGTGGTCGAGCTAGGGCAGGGCACTTCGCTGGTCTCGTTAATGCTGGCGATACCCCTACTGCTGGCTCCCGCCCGGGCTTTGATTGGCTATCGATCAGACCATCATCGATCGTATTTGGGATGGCGCCGAATCCCTTACTTATGGTCTGGCACGCTGATGCAATTCGGTGGCCTTGCGTTCATGCCCTTTGCGCTCATTCTCATGACAGAACCGCACTCAGGACCCGCTGTCATCGGTCCGATTGCCGCGATGGGAGCCTTTTTGCTCACGGGCTTAGGCATGCATGTGTCCCAAACGGCAGGGCTGGCATTGGCCACCGATCTGGCCACTGAGGAGACGCGTCCCCGAGTGGTTGCACTGCTGTATTTGATGCTGCTGGTTGGCATGATTAGTAGTGCGGTGATCTTTGCTGCGCTGCTCGCTGATTTTGGTTACGTGCGGCTCATCCAAGTCATTCAGAGCGCCGCCGTGATCACACTGATTCTCAATGTCGCAGCAATGTGGAAGCAAGAGGTTCGTCATCCAGAGTTGACAGACCATAAACGCGAGAAGCCGACTTTCGGGTCTGCGTGGGATGAGTTTATTAATTTGCCCAAAGCGCGTCGCCTCTTATGGGCGCTGGGGCTCGGCACGATGGGGTTTACGATGCAGGATATCTTGCTTGAACCCTACGGTGCCCAAGTCTTAGGCCTTTCGGTGAGTGAGACAACGCTACTGACGGCGTTATTTGCCGGAGGCATGGTGCTCGCGCTGCTAATGACCTCACGTACGCTGAGGAAGGGCGTTGATCCGATCAGGCTCGCGTCGGTCGGTGTGCTCATTGGTATCGTCGCCTTCGTGGCTGTGATCCTGTCAGCACCACTGCAGTCGACAGGCCTTTTTCAGATAGGCGCGACCTTGATTGGTGTGGGTAATGGGTTATTCGCTGTCGGCATGTTGACTGCAGCGATGGTTTTCGGTGGCGCCAAAATGGCCGGCCTGACATTGGGCGCTTGGGGCGCCGTGCAGGCGGCGGCGACGGGGCTGGCGATGTTTTCTGGGGGTGCAATCCGTGACTTAGTCACAGGTTGGGCCGATGCGGGCCTATTAGGCACCGCAATGCAAACACCCGCTTCAGGTTATGGAGCGGTTTATCATATCGAGATTGCCTTGTTGTTCGTGGCACTCGCGGCGCTAGGTCGGCTGGTTAGGCGACCGGGTGAAACGGGTGAGGATGGCAAGCGTCTTGAATTAGCGGATTTTCCGAGTTAATGACCACATTGGGAGGACTCAACTATGGGAACTGGAGCGATTACTGAATACATGGATCTAGCGCAGCTAGCACTGTATGTCTTCTGGATTTTCTTTTTTAGCCTGGTGATTTATCTGCACCGTGAGGGTAAACGCGAGGGATGGCCACTGCAGATGTCATCAGGTGACCTGCGCACGGGAATGGGTGGTATGCCCAAACCCAAGACGTATCGTTTGGCACATGGTCAAGGCGAACGGGTTCGGCCCGGCCCTGAGCCGGCGCAGTATGACGTCAACGCAACCCCGATTTACAACGCCAGTGGTGCACCGATGCAGCCCAATGGCGATCCTATGGTCGATGGCGTTGGAGCGGCAGCCTGGGCAATACGGCCAGACAAACCTGATCTGACTGTGGACGGAGCGCCGCGAATCGTGCCGCTGCGAGTGGATGCTGATCATGGTGTTAACAGTGGCGACCCGGATCCTCGTGGTCAGGCTGTCTACGGTTGTGACGGAGAAAAAGCTGCCACCGTGGTTGACCTGTGGGTAGATCGCGCAGAACCGATCTTTCGCTACGCTGAATTGGATGTCGGTGGAAGAAGAGTATTGTTGCCGATGACATTGGCGATGGTCTCAAGCGACGGCTCTGTTAATGTGAAATCGATTCGCTCTGATCAGTTTGCTCAGGTGCCCGGGTTGTCCAATCCAGATCAGGTCACGTTGCAAGAAGAAGATCGGATCAGCGCCTTTTATGGTGGTGGCCATTTGTACGCGACACCAGACAGAGTGGAATCGTTGGTATGATGGAATACGAAGGTGAGCCGATCGAGGGCCTGCCAGAGGTGTTGCCAGACGGTGAGTCGCTGGTATGGCAGGGCAGACCCACCGTTGGAGCGATGCTCAAGCGCGTCTTTTTTGTGCCGCAGCTCGCGTTGTACTTTGGGCTGTTAATCGGCGGACACACGATTTACCGGTTAACAGAGAGCGTTCCCTTGGCTCAGGTGCTGGGCACTTTTGTGTGGCAGTCCGGTCTAGCGGCGACTGTATTATTGTTGCTGGTTTGGCTTGCGCGCGCCTACGCCCGATCTATTTTGTATACCTTAACCAGTGCGCGACTAGTGGTTCGCTCGGGTGTGGCCCTGCCAATGATGGTCAACATTCCCATTGAGCAGCTCATCGCGGCTGACTTGCGCGTGCATCGGGATGGAACGGGCGATATCTTGCTGCGTGCCACGGCTGACCGACAGCTCTATTGGGTGTTGTTGTGGCCCAATGTGTCGGCATGGTATTCGCGGCCGGTGCGTCCTTGTCTGAGAGGGTTGAGTGATCCTCATCTTGCTGCGAAAGCCTTCGCTGATGTAGCCAGTCAGCAGGTTGACGTGGTCACCCATGATCAGAACACCGACGAACCTCAGTCAATGACAAGAGGCCATGCGGTGCTAGCGAGCTAATAACGGTGGTGCGGGGGCACAGCACATTATGGCGACCACTCGGATACCCAATGGTCTGGGTGGTGCTTGCCATGGGTCTGTTATGGGGATGGGCGGTATCTCGAGACGATGCCACTTACTCGCCCCCGGAACCCCAAGTTGCGGCAGCGGTGTCATCTGCGGCGTTATTGTTTGTCGACGGTCCCGCAGGGCAGATCGATGTTTTGGAGGCCCAAACAGCGTCCAAGCTTGCGGAGTATGGATCAGGCGAGGGCAGTTTTTTACGCGGCATACTCCGTAGCTTGGTGCGCGAGCGGCGCATTCGTGATCTAGAGGCGGGCGGGGTTTTTGAGTTGAGCTTACTAGAGAATGGTAGCTTAGTGATCTCAGATCCTGAAACCGGATATTGGATGGCACTAGAGGCTTTTGGCGTCGACAACCGTCAAGTATTTGTCACGCTACTAGAACGTGCGCAGGCACTTGATACCGCTACCTCGACCGCCGACGTCAGCTGATGATCTGGATTTCTTTTTTTGTAGCGGCACTCCTATGGTGGTTGATGACGGGCCTCGCCCTCATGAGTGTGCATCAGCCTCGCCAGACGCAGCGCATTATTTTTGCGCTAGTGACGCTGGCTACGGGCGTAGCGCTGTTTTTGGTAGAGGCCAACGCGGCAAGCGCTACTACTTTGTCGACCATTACCGGCTTTGCTATGGGTCTCGGTATTTGGGGCTGGTTAGAACTCAGTTACCTCATGGGTTACATCACGGGCCCAGTCAAAGCGCCCGCCACCATCGGTGCGCCGCGGTCACAGGTGCGGCGGTTTCAGCAAGCGCTCGGTACAACGATTTATCACGAGCTCTTGGTGGTGACTGTTGTCGGCTGGGTCTGCGTGCTGGGTGCGGGTTTACCCAACCCGACCATTCAAAATACCCTCGCCGTCCTTTGGCTGATGCGTTGGAGCACTAAACTCAACTTGTTTTTTGGCGTCCGGCACTTTAATAGTGCCTGGCTGCCCGCGCAGATGCGTTATATCACTTCCTTTCTCGGCCCCGACAAGAACAACTGGTTTACCGTCGTATCGACCTTATTCGCTGCCTACTGCACCTATCTGTTATTTTTTTATGGACAGGCAGCGACCGAGCCGGCCATGGGGCTATCGTTGTTCTTAATCGCCTGGTTAGCCGCGTTAGCGGTTTTGGAGCACTGTTTTTTGATGATTCCTATGGGCGAAACGGCGCTGTGGCGCTGGGCTGGGGCGAATACCCGCGAATCGTGAAGCGGAAGGTGAAGGCGAAGTGTCAGTTTTCCTTGACGCCGGCGCACTAGAGTCATAAGGTGGAGAGGATCAATCCCATAAGAAGAGATTGACTGGTGCTTTTAAAAGTCACCGTTTGCGGAGTTCGGTGTCGTCTGACGGCAGCCGCCAGCTAAGCAGTTTAGGGGGTAGTATGAAGTCAACCATGGAACCGTGGTCGTCTGGAATGTCAGCATATCCGCTGGCACAGTCCGAAAATAGCCTAGCACTTGGAGACAATGCGGTACCCGCAGACGCGGCGTTATTGCAACCCTACTTTGCGCAAATACGAGAAGAAAAAGGCGCCTTGATTCTCAATGTGCACTTGCCATTTTGTCCTTCTCGATGTCTGAGCTGCGATCGGGTAGCGGTTGTCGAGCACAACCCCGAAAAACTGGACCGCTATATTGCGAACCTAGATCGTGAGTTGGCGTTAGCGGCTGATGCGGTGGGATCTGAGCATCGGTTGGCGCGGCTGCATTTTGGCGGTGGATCGCCTAATCACTTATCAGACATGGCGATCGGAACATTATTTTCGTGTGTGAGCCAATACTTTGTTATCGGGGCTGCTACGCAGGTTTCTATGGAGCTGAATCCGCGCAGAACATCGCGGGCGCAGCTTAATTTTTACAAGGGTCTGGGCATTGACCACATTAAGTTAGAGGTGCGCGATGTGGATGCCCGCGTGCAGCGAGAAATTGGCCGTATTCAGTCTTTAGAGCTGCTTGAAGACGTGATCTCGATTGCTCATGGGGTGAATTTTGAGTCCATTAGTATGGACTATCTCATCGGTTTGCCTGGGCAAACGGTAGAGTCCAGTGAGGAAAGTATCGAAGCGATGATTTCGCTAGATCCGGACTGCTTGGTGTGTCTCCCGTTTCACCGTCGGGAATCAGCTTTTCCTCATCAGATTGCGGTAGATACACAGCAGCTGCCCTCGCTTGCGGACAGATTGGCGATGTTTAATGCCGCGACTGAGGGATTTGTCGCATCGGGTTACGATTGGGTGGGACTGAACCTATTTGCGAAGCCAGACCATCAGCTAGCGGTTGCTCAACGAGAAGGGACGCTGGCGCTCAATGTGCTGGGTTACGACGTCGATCCAGATGCATCGGTGCTGGGTATCGGTTTGGGCGCCTTAAGTGAATTGCCTGGGTTAGTTGTTCAGAACCATGTTGATATGGAGCAGTGGCACAGTGCGGTTGAGTCCGGCACGCTGGGATCCGCCTCAGCGGTGTTCTCAGATGACAATGAGACCTTACGCAGAAAGGTGCTGAGGGGGCTCGTGTGCCACCAACGCATACCAGCTGACCAGCTGACCAGCGCTCAGCGAGATGATTGGCTGGTGCCCCTTATTGGGCAAGGGTTTGCGGTCGAAGAGAATGGTGAGTACCTGCTCACAGAAGTCGGCAGGTCAGTGTTACCTCATATCTGGACCGATTCTTCGCCTGTCTTCAGCACGATTTAGTCGGACTGCGACGAGGCATCCTAAAAGGCAGTAAGCACTGCACCCACGATCGACAAAATCGTGTGAGATCTAAACTCTCATGCATAAATTGTCGATCTGATACCCGCAACTGAGACCGCGTATAAAAGGGCGTATCTTCCAGCGTTATCAGCGATGCTTGCGTCGACGTCGGTAGGCGCGCCGGGCGAGGCACGCGCCAGATCGGTCCCTTTTTCAGATGCTGGAGTGGCGGTGAGAGCGTTCGCTCGACAGCGCCCATTTTATCGATTAGTAGAGACACTCGATTTTCGTCGCCACCGCAGAGCTGTGCGTCATAGTGAAGTTCGCAATGCCCCTCTGGTGTGTGACCTCGACACCAGTTCCATGACGTAAAGCCGCTTTCGATAGGCGCGACACCAAAGTTAGAATCCACATAAGCCGAGCCTTGCCAGGATAGCGAGGGTCGCTCCATGTCGACTTGTATACTCGACAGTGGCGCGATGGGCCACCACCAATGGCGCTGCGCATTGTCGAGCTGAAAACACTCCTGCACCGTGCGCTCGAACCCGACCGAGATCACGCCGCTGACACGCTGGCCCCAAGGGGTGGCTCGCTCCTGAATAGTGATGGTTAATCCCTTGTCCGTGACCGCAATATCGCTGGGTCCAATCACAAGATGATCCGATTGCTGAGTGAGTGCTCCGGATCCTCGCTCGGTCATACACCAACGCGATTTCTCAGGCCCATAAAGGATGACATTGAGGCTGACATGGTCAGTCGCAGAGGCCTTGCCACGCTGTCTAGCGCGAAAGTAGTAGGGGGAAAAAACACTGCCGATGAACGCAATTACCGTGACGCCGAAGCGGCCACATTCACTGAAACCATCGACATACCACCAGCGGTAGCCCGAATCTGGGACCGGCTGCGCAAAACCTAAATGAGAGGTCGCCATGCCCGCTTCAAAGGGTGTGGTGGAGCGCATGGTTGCCGCATCATTCATAGGGGTTGCACCCGGCCACTGAGTGGCGTAGTTTGTCAGATAAATATAACACTAATAACTGTCATAATAATATGACGGTTCTGGGAGAAAGGTTCATGCAGGATCCATTACTCGACTGCGAAGACGATATCCGCGAACACCTCGCCGAACATATTACCCAGCAGTGTCCGCCCCTGTTGGGTCAGGCAATGGAATATGCGGTCTTTCCGGGTGGTGCTCGGGTTCGGCCGCAGCTCTGTATGGCAGTTGCCCTTGCCAATAACAGCAGTGATCGTGCGCTGGCTGCCGCCGCTGCGACGGCGGTTGAGTTTCTGCACTGCGCATCACTGGTCCACGATGATCTACCTTGCTTCGACGACGCCACGCAGCGGCGCGGCAAGCCCTCGTTGCACGCCAAATTTGGAGAAAGAATCGCCGTCCTAACGGGCGATGCGCTCATCGTTGCCGCATTCCAAACATTGGCGGTACACGCTATTCATCATGTCAGAGCAGAGCGAGTGCCACTGGTGCTCTCGATTCTGGCTCGAGGTGTGGGAGCGCCCCATGGCATTGCCGCAGGTCAGGCTTGGGAGTGTGAGCCCGCAGTCGATGTCTCTCGATATCATCGCGCTAAAACAGGTGCGCTGTTTATCGCCGCGACCTGCGCAGGCGCCGCATCCGCGGGTGTCGATCCGGGCCCGTGGGTCAATTTGGGTGCCTGTATTGGTGAGGCATTTCAGGTGGCAGATGACATCAAGGACGCTGTTGGTAACCCCGAAGTGCTGGGTAAAGCGGTTGGTATCGATGCCAAGCTGGGGAGGCCCAGTGCGGTGCGTGAACTCGGTTTGGATGGCGCAACGGCGCGGCTGAAAAATTTGCTGGAGGAGGGCTTGGATAGCGTTCCTCACTGCTCGGGCAGAGAGAGTCTGGTCAGGCTCGTTCGCGCACAGTCGTCGCGCTTTGTGCCTGAAAAACTCGGCCGTTCGGCGGCCTGATCGATGTTTGCCGATCACGACACTTGGTCTCAGCAGCAGCCAGCGCCCTCCGACTGGCGTTGTCGTTGGCGCCTCTTTAGAAATCGGTTACTCGCCGATCCGAAGTTTCAACGATGGGCGGCTAGAACGCCGCTCGTTAAGCGCATTGCGAGTAAAAAAGCCACAGACCTCCACCACTTAACCGCAGGGTTTGTGTATACCCAAACGTTAACGGCCGTCGTGCAGTGCAACTTGCTGGCTGTTCTGCAGGGGCGGATTGAGTCGACTAAGTCGGTGGCAGCGATGTGTGGGCTATCAACCGCCGCCGCACACACGTTATTGACTGCTGCTGCCGCGCTGAAGCTAACCGAAGAAGTGTCACGGGGATTTTGGATGGTGGGTGAGCTGGGCGCCTCAGTGTTGGGTAATCCCGCCGTCGCCGACATGGTGAAGCATCATTCGGTGCTCTATCGAGACTTGGCAGATCCTCTGGGCGTACTCCGTCATCGTAGCAAAACGGGCCTGCGAGATTACTGGAGTTATGTGCCCGGTAGCAGTAGTCCTGATGAGGGACATCGGGAGTACAGTCAGTTGATGAGCAGTTCCCTGGCGCTCATTGGTGACCACATTCTGAATAGCTACCCCTTGGACAGTTACCGCAGTCTGGTCGATGTTGCCGGGGGTACCGGGAATTTTGCGCGAGCCGTTAAAAAGCGCTATCCCGATCTGAGCGCAACGGTGTTGGATTTGCCTGAGGTGGTCACTGAGGCCAAGGATCAAGCGCTAAATAGTCCTGTTCGGTTTGTTGCGACAGACATGTTTCGTTCCTCTTTGCCGCCCAATACAGAGCTTTTCTCCTTGGTCAGAGTGTTGCATGACCACGATGACGAGCCCGTGAGTCAGCTGCTGGCGCGGCTCCACTCGGCATTACGGCCCGGTGGGCGCCTACTGATTGCCGAACCGATGGCGGGTACGGCGGGTGCGGAACCGATTGGAGACACTTATTTTGGCTTTTATTTGTGGGCGATGGGAAGCGGTAGGCCTCGTACCGCCGAAGAATTAAGGGCCATGTGCTTGGCTGCCGGTTTTAAGGGCGTGCGTGAGTTCAAGACGCCAATTCCTGCTTTAACGCGATTATTGGTGGCGGAAAAGGCGATCAGCAGCGAATGATGCAAAAATTGTATTTTTTATTTGACACTTTGAATTGTTAATTTAGAATGACACATGAGCTGCAGTGCCATGACGCCTCGAAACAAAGGTTGTTAATGGCCGATACAGCCAATAAAAAAAAGGATGAAATAGCGCCACAATGGTAACGACGTCAACTGCGGTGGTTTTTGAGCAACCTGGAAAAATGTCGGTTCGCCGCGTCCAGTTGCCAGAACCCCACGCTACAGATTGCGTTGTGAAGGTCCACTGGACTGGAATCAGCACCGGCACCGAGAGGCTACTCTGGGATGGCCGTATGCCCCCGTTTCCTGGTTTGGCCTATCCCCTCGTTCCCGGTTATGAGAGTGTTGGCAGCGTCGTTGAATGCGGTGCCGAGACAAATGTAGAGGTCGGGCAACGCGTTTTTATTCCTGGCAGCCGCGGCTTTACCGATGTCCACGGATTATTTGGCGGAGCAGCCCATTCTTTGGTGGTTCCTGCTGAGAGGCTCGTCAAATTACCAACCGAGATGGAATCGACCGGTGTCTTATTGGCGCTTGCCGGAACAGCTTGTCATGCCCTCCGTCGTATGGAGGATTTAGGTCCTCCTGATTTAATTATTGGCCACGGTGCACTCGGCAGATTGCTCGCGCGTATTACCGAAGCGGTGTATCAAAAGACCGTCACCGTGTGGGAAACAGACGCCGTTCGTCGCGAAGGGAGTCACGGCTACACCGTGCTAGATCCCTCCGAGGATACGCGCCGAGATTACCAACGGGTCTGTGACGTGAGCGGTGCGCACGACATTATTGATCAAGCGGTTCATCACTTCGCGAAACATGCCACCTTATGTCTCGCCGGCTTTTATGCCGCGCCAATTCAATTCGACTTTCCTGCGGCCTTTATGCGAGAGATCGATATCCGAATCAGCGCAGAGTGGCAGGACCAAGATATGCAAACCGCAATGGATCTCGTCGCAAGTGGAGATCTCGACCTCAGCAACATTATTACGCATGACCAGCCTTATGACAGTGCTGAAAACGCTTACGAAACAGCGTTTTCTGATCCCGCTTGTTTGAAGATGGTCCTTGACTGGAGAGATGCATGAACGCACCACAGAACCCAGAGGTGTATGACCCGGGGTTGGAATCTACTGGGGAGCGGGCCGACTTGTTGGCAACCTCCGGTGAGGAAGCCCCCAAGACACAAATCATTGCGATTTATGGCAAGGGCGGCATCGGTAAAAGTTTCACGCTCGCCAATTTGTCCTACAACATGGCGCAGCAAGGCAAAAAAGTATTACTGATCGGTTGCGATCCGAAGAGTGACACCACCTCGCTGTTGTTTGGCGGTAAAGCGTGCCCCACCATTATTGAAACAGCGTCGGCTAAAAAAGCGGCCGGTGACGAGGTCTCGGTAGGCGACGTCATGTTCAAGCGCGATGGCGTTTTTGCCATGGAGTTGGGTGGGCCAGAGGTCGGCCGCGGTTGCGGTGGCAGAGGCATCATTCATGGCTTTGAAACGTTGGAGAAGCTTGGGTTTCATGATTGGGACTTCGACTACGTGCTGCTCGACTTTTTGGGCGACGTCGTATGCGGCGGATTCGGTTTGCCGATTGCTCGCGACATGTGCCAAAAAGTAATCGTTGTTGCGTCAAATGATTTGCAGTCACTTTATGTGGCTAACAACGTTTGTTCCGCGGTCGAATATTTCCGCAAGCTCGGCGGCAATGTCGGTGTCGCAGGCATGGTGACCAATAAAGATGATGGTTCCGGTCAAGCACAGGCCTTCTGCAAGGCGGTTGGCATACCGGAGCTCGCGTCTATTCCCGCAAATGACGACATCAGACGCAAAAGCGCCTCCTATGAAATTATCGGGGGACCGGATGGAGAGTGGGGTTCACTGTTCAGTGGTTTAGCAACGAATGTTGCCGAAGCGCCACCCCATAAACCTGAACCGCTAACGCAAGATGGATTGCTTGAACTTTTTGACAGCGACACCGTGGGTCGCGACGTCGTACTTGAGCCTGCCAAGTTAGAAGACTTGTGCAGCGTTGAGCACCTTAATAAGCCCTCGTTGGAAGTGATTTATGACGCTATCTAGCGACACCATCGCCGTAGACTCCGATACCGCTCCTGCAGCGGACGGTTGTCATGCGGGAGAAGGCGTCATGCGTGATGCCGCGCAAAAAGCAGGCAAGACCGCGCAGCTGGAGCAATACGATAAGGATTATCCGAAGGGACCTCACGATCAACCTCAGAGCATGTGCCCCGCTTTTGGCTCATTACGGGTGGGCTTGCGCATGCGGCGCACCGCGACGATTTTGTCGGGCTCTGCCTGTTGCGTTTACGGACTCACGTTCACTTCACATTTTTATGGTGCAAAGCGCACCGTCGGTTACGTACCGTTTGATTCCGAATCGTTGGTGACGGGTAAGTTGTTTGAGGACATTCGCGAAGCCGTGCATGATATTGCCGATCCCGATCAATACGACGCCGTCGTCGTGATCAACCTCTGTGTCCCGACGGCCTCTGGTGTGCCGCTGGACCTATTACCCACAGAGATTAATGGCGTTCGGATCATTGGCATTGACGTGCCGGGGTTTGGCGTGCCGACCCATGCTGAGGCGAAAGATGTGTTGGCTGGCGCCATGTTGCGCTACGCGCGGGGTGAGGTTCAGGCGGGCCCCGTCGCTCGACCTGCTGTTGTCGAGACTGATGTGCCGACTGTTGCGATGGTGGGAGAGATCTTCCCCGTTGACGCCATCACCATCGGGCGCATGATCCAGCCGATGGGAGTGAAAGCAGGGCCGGTCGTACCAACGCGTGAATGGCGAGAGCTTTATGCGGCGCTTGATTGTTCTGCTGTTGCGATGCTGCACCCTTTTTATACTGCAACTGCCCGAGAGTTTACGGCGGCAGGCAGACCGCTTCTGGGGTCGGCGCCAGTCGGTGTAGAGGGGACAAAAGACTGGCTTGCTCATCTCGGTGACGTTTTGAATTTACCTAAAAAGCGGATAGATGCCGCGATCAATGCACAGTTAGCCGCTATTCGTGGCGTGCTGAAAGAGAACCCAATTGACGCGCGTATCACCCTCTCAGGTTATGAGGGATCGGAGCTGATCGTCGCTCGACTACTGATTGAGAGCGGCGCCAACGTTCGATACGTGGGCACGGCGTGCGCTAAATCTGACTGGTCGGCTCACGATTGTGAGTGGCTCGAATCACACGGTGTGAGTGTGCAGTTCCGCGCCTCCTTAGAGGATGACCTCTATGCGATGGACACGTTTAAGCCTGACATTGCAATTGGCACGACGCCGGTCGTACAAAAAGCTAAGGAGCGGTCTATTCCCAGCCTTTATTTCACCAACTTGATTTCAGCGAGACCCCTGATGGGGGTTGCCGGTGCGGGCTCTTTGGCGGAGGTGATCAATACAGCAATAGCCGGCCGTGACCGCTTTAAAACGATGGAAACGTTCTTTGCGGGGGTCGGTACCGGTACGAAAACCGGGATATGGACCCCACAGATTATAAGTCGATCGGGAATGGGAGAAGCTGGCTGATGTTAGTCATGGACCATGATCGCGCGGGGGGCTATTGGGGCTCCGTGTACATGTTTACCGCGGTCAAGGGCTTGCAGGTCATCATTGATGGGCCGGTGGGATGTGAAAACTTACCGGTGACGTCGGTGCTTCATTATACCGACGGGCTGCCGCCACATGAGCTACCGATTGTCGTCACGGGTCTTGCCGAGGAAGAGCTTGGACAGCGGGGCACCGAGGGTGCACTGCGTCGCGCGCACGAAACGCTGGATCCTAAGAAGCCCAGCGTAGTGGTTACCGGCTCTATTGCCGAGATGATTGGTGGCGGGGTAACTCCAACAGACACGAATATTCAACGCTTCCTTCCGCGCACGATCGATGAGGATCAGTGGCAAAGTGCTGACCGAGCATTAGTGTGGCTATGGGACCAATTTGGTAAGGCCAAAGCTAAAAAGCGCAAGGCTAAAAAGACTGAAAATGCGAAGAAGCTGGTCAATATCATCGGACCGGCTTATGGCTACTTTAATACGCCTTCGGATCTCGCTGAAATACAGCGCTTGATTGAGGGCATTGGTGCAGAGATCAATCTGACTTTCCCGCTGGGCTGTCCGCTGGACAATATTGTGACGTTGGCCGACGCCGACGCGAACGTCTGCCTCTATCGCGAGTATGGGCGCAAGCTGTGTGAGACCCTGGAGGCGCCGTATTTTCAAGCTCCGATCGGTCTGGATAGCACGACCAAGTTTCTTCGCGCGATAGGTGAAGAGTTGGGTCTCGACCCCGAACCCTTTATCGAGCAAGAAAAGCACACCACGCTGAAGCCAGTCTGGGATCTATGGCGATCGGTGACCCAGGACTTTTTTGGCACAGCCAGTTTTGGGGTGGTGGCAACCGAGACTTATACACGTGGATTGCGACACTTCCTTGAGGGAGAGCTGGGTTTACCATGTGCTTTCCACTTTTCGCGCAAGCCTGGCGTCAAGCCTGATAACGAGCAAGTTCGTGAGGCCATTCGTGGATCGGGCGCGCTGCTGGTGTTTGGTGGTTACAACGAACGCATGTACATCAACGAGGCAGGAAACAAGAGCGTTTATGTTCCCGCATCCTTGCCTGGCACCATTATCCGTCGTCACACGGGCACGCCATTTATGGGTTACGCAGGTACCTGTTATTTGGTGCAAGAAGTTTGTAATGCCCTGTTTGACGCGTTGTTCAATATTTTGCCACTAGGGACCGAGCTCGACAAAGTGGATCCAACGCTTGCAAGGGCTGCCGAAACCCTGCTGTGGGCTGACGCTGCACAAGAGGGACTTAACCGCATCGTGGCAGCGCAACCGATTCTTGTCCGTATCTCAGCCGCAAAACGATTGCGCGACGCGTCCGAGCAGGCAGCTAAAGCTGCGGGTGTGAGCACGGTAGAAATTGGGCATGTCCAACACGCTAGCGAAAGCCTGCAGTTTGGAGATGCCGCATGAATAGCAGCATGAATAGCAGCATGAATAAAAGCATAACGTCGACAGTGACATATACACCCTTCGGGGAGGGAAGACTCATGGCAACAAATCATAGAGCAAGCGATGGGCCAGACAGTATTTTGGATCAACTGCAGTTCCGGATGCTATTTACGATGGTGTTCACGTGGTTTATAGCGGCCGCCATTTTGAAGTCATTGACGTTCCAACGGACTGGCAGCACGGAGAGCTGCTGGCAAGAGGCAAGGCGGTCGGCATATAGCCTGACACCTTATGCCTTCATGAGAATTTGAGCTAACCGAGATCAGTAGGAGACGGAGATCGGTGAGCAGTTGTTTGAGAACTGGCGGCTAACGCCATAAAGGGAGAGTCATGTCATGTCGATGCTGAGTTTTGAGAAAAAGTATCGTGTTCGGGGAGGAACTCTTATCGGAGGCGATCTATTCGATTTTTGGATAGGTCCCTTCTGGGTTGGCTTCTTTGGCGTTACCACCGCATTTTTCGCCTTTCTGGGCACAGGGCTACTGATTTATGGCGCTGCCATCGGTCCTACCTGGAACGTCTGGCAAATTAGCATCGCACCGCCAGATTTATCCTATGGGCTCGGTATGGCACCGCTCAGAGAGGGCGGCCTTTGGCAGATCATTACGATCTGTGCCGTGGGTGCGTTTGGGTCATGGGCGCTGAGGCAAGTGGAGATTTCGCGAAAACTCGGCATGGGGCTGCACATTCCCTTTGCCTTTAGTTTCGCCATATTTGCTTACATCACGCTGGTCATCATTCGCCCTGTGCTCCTCGGCGCATGGGGTCATGGCTTCCCCTACGGCATTCTCAGCCATCTCGACTGGGTGTCCAACGTGGGTTACCAGTTTCTACATTTTCACTACAACCCGGCGCATATGATCGCGGTGACATTTTTCTTCACGACCGCCTTGGCACTGTCGATGCACGGGTCGCTGATATTGATGGCGACGGATCCCCGCGAGGGAGAAACAGTGAAAACCGGAGAGCATGAAAATACGTTCTTCCGCGACAGCATCGGCTACTCCGTTGGCGCGCTAGGTATTCACCGTGTCGGCGTATTCGTGGCTATTTCGGCGGCATTTTGGAGTGCGGTATGCATCGTCATTAGCGGGCCATTTTGGACGCGCGGCTGGCCGGAATGGTGGAACTGGTGGCTTGAACTGCCGGTCTGGTACTGAGAGGGGACCATGTCATGAGAGAATATCAAAATATTTTTACACAAGTGCAGGTCGCTGCGCCCGATTACCCCGGTGTCCCCATTGGCGATGAAGAATACAATCGCACCAGCGGGATCATCCATAATCATTGGCTCGGCAAACTGGGTGATGCGCAGATCGGTCCCATTTATCTCGGGACGTTAGGCGTCTTCGCGCTGATTGCCGGTGCACTGGCGTTCTTCATTATCGGGATGAACATGTTTGCTTCGGTGAACTGGGATCCTGTTCAGTTTGTACGGCAACTCTTTTGGTTGGCTTTGGAGCCACCTCCCCCCGAGTATGGACTCACTATCCCACCGTTAAATGACGGTGGCTGGTGGCTGATCGTCGGCGCTCTGTTAACGCTATCGATCATGCTCTGGTGGGCACGCACCTTCCGTATCTCACGGAATTTGGGAATGAGTAATTATCTTGCTTGGGCCTTTGGCGCAGCGATTCTCTTATACCTTGTGCTGGGCTTTATTCGTCCCATATTGATGGGCTCCTGGGCTGAAGCGGTGCCATTTGGCGTCTTTCCTCACCTAGATTGGACAGCGGCTTTCTCGCTCCGATACGGCAATTTGTTCTACAACCCATTCCATATGCTCTCAATTGCCTTCCTCTATGGATCGGCAGTCTTGTTTGCAATGCACGGCGCGACCATCTTGGCCACTAGTCGTTATGGTGCTGATAGAGAGATCGATCAGATCACTGATCGGGGTACCGCAGCAGAGCGGGGAGCGCTGTTCTGGAGATGGTGCATGGGATTCAACGCGTCGATGGAATCGATTCACCGATGGGGATGGTGGTTTGCGGTCCTGACGGTGTTAACCGGCGCGATCGGGATTCTATTGACAGGAACGGTTGTTGAGAACTGGTACCTCTGGGGTATGAAGCACGGCATCGTGCCGGCCTATCCTCCGATTGAGGCGACACCGGTAATCGACCCAATGATAGGGGGTGCACAATGAACGCCTTCACGATGAAACGGTTTGCCAGTGTTCTTCTCTTAGGTACGGCGCTCTTGATGGGTTGTGAGGCACCACCCCCCGAGTCGGTTCAACGCGGCTACCGCGGCACTGGAATGGAAGCGCTTTATAACCCAGAGACGCTGCAGGCATTGGTGAATGCCAATCAGGTGCCGGCCGCGATACCTGCTGTCAGCTCAGAGGGCCCAAAGGCCGCCGACATTTATCAAAATGTTGAGGTGCTTGGACACTTGTCTGTCGGAGAGTTTACCCGATTGATGGCCGCGATTACGCAATGGGTGTCGCCTGATCAAGGCTGCAACTATTGCCACGTAGCCGGTGAGGGCTTTGAAGAAGACACCCTTTATACCAAAAAGGTGGCGCGGGTCATGATCGCCATGACACAGAACGCTAATGAAAATTGGGACGCTCACGTGGGCGGGGCAGGCGTGACCTGTTACACCTGTCACCGCGGTAATAATGTACCCGAAGCAGTCTGGACGATCGGCGTGCCCCCGCGGCACGCAGAGAACATGGGCCATACGATGCAGAACGTGGCACATCAGGAATCGTCGGTTTACACCTCGCTACCGATTGATCCGTTTACCCCTTACCTGCTGGAAGATGGTGTTGCCAGAGCGCAGGGTGATTCCGCGCTACCACAGGGGCATGACGCTTCGATTCAGAGCACGGAGCATATCTACAGTCTGATGATGCATTACTCCGACGCGTTGGGCGTCAACTGTACTCACTGTCACAACAGTCGTGCCTTTGGCTCCTGGGAGGAAAGTAACTCTGAACGCGTTAAGGCGTGGCATGGGCAGCAGATGGTCAAGGAAATGAATAATGCGTACATCAATCCGACAAACGATTGGTTGCCTGATCATCGACAGGGCCCCTTGGGTGATGCACAAAAGGTGAACTGTGCGACTTGTCACCAAGGTGCTTACCAACCGCTATTAGGCGCAAACATGTTGGCCGATTACCCGAACTTGGGCGCACTCGCTCCTGCTCCTGCTCCTGATGCGGCTCCCGAGGTGTTGGAAGAAGCGGCGCCAGCGGCGATGGAGATGGAGACCTCGAGTCTTGAGCAAGGCGACACGGCAGGAGAGGCGCACTGAATTTAGTGAGATAGCGTGGCTAACTCACAACCGCACCATTGGTGTGCGGGAGAGATCTTGATTAGGCCAATTTGGTTTAGTTAGGAAGGCGTAAACCGACACTCTTGAGTGACGGTTCATTCCGAAAAGGCGTCGTCCATTCACACCTCGGTGTGATGGGCGGCAAAAGTATGAAACAAACGTACATGGGAGGTATTAACCATGAGTAGTTTGTCTGAGAACGAAGCTCGAGAGTTCCACGCAGCTTATATTCGTGGATTTATCGGCTTTGTGGGCATCGCAGTAGTTGCACACTATTTACTGTATGTGTGGAAGCCTTGGTTCTAAAAACCATTGAACTGCTTTGTTCACAGCGAATGGCGTTAAAGCTATTTCGCAATTAAGTAACGGAGACAACTTATGCACAGATTCTGGATGTTGTTTGATCCACGCCAAGTTCTGACGGGAGTTGCAGTGGGCATGTTCACACTCGCAATTACTATCCATTTCATTCTGTTGAGTACTGACAGATATGACTGGTTAGGCGATCCCAACAGCGGCGGCATGGCCGTTAGTACCCAGCAAGAGGCTATGCCTCCTGCACGGAGCTAACAAGTGTTACAGGCCCCTTCTGGGGGCCTGAAGTTTACGACCCGCGGTGAGGTCTTTTAGACTGAGCCGATAGTATAAGAAGTGGAACAGATTGCGATCACCCTGCCCCCAGAGCTGTCGATCGCCTGTAAACTGCACTACTTTCTAATACTATCCTCCCCTTGGGAGCGGGTCATTTTATTTTTTGGGGACACCTTCATGTCGACACGGACATCCTCTGCAGCAGTCGTCTCTTTCGATACCGAGGCGTTGATTGTCGTCGACACTCAAGATCAGGTGCTGGGTTATGGCACCAAAGCAGAACTCCATCGCGGCACGGGCACCTTGCACCGGGCTTTCTCGATATTTCTGTTTAATGCACGCGGCGAGGTACTGTTGCAGCAGCGAAGTGAGCAAAAAGCGCTGTGGCCGGCGTTTTGGTCTAACACCTGCTGCAGCCATCCACGCAGAGGTGAAACCTACGAGATTGCGACCCAGCGCCGACTAGAAGAAGAGCTGGGTGTCGCAGCAGACCTTGCCTTTACGCATCGTTTTCAATATCAAGCGCAATATGACGCAGCAGGTGCAGAGCATGAGCTCTGTTCCGTTTATGTGGGGCGTATTGACCGTGACCCCAATCCTAATCCATTAGAGGTCGCAGATTGGCGTTGGATAGCGCCGAGCGCGCTGGATGAGTGGCTGAGTGAGCGGCCTGAAACGCTGACGCCATGGTTCAAGTTGGAGTGGGAGGCGTTGCGTTCAGGTCGCTATGATCAAATACTCTCAGGCGTTGGTCTCGAGTGGTCCTCGGATAGTAGCAACGCTGTGAACTCAGATCCGTCCGCTGTGGTCGGTTGATTGGTTTTCAGCGGTTATCTGATCTCGTTGACCCATTACCATGAACAGATCCAGCATCCATGATGCGCTCGGTGAGAAGCTTCTTGGCTGTGTGGGCCGCTGCCATTCTTCCGTGTGCGGAACGCTAGCCAGCAGAAACTGATTTTCGCGCGCGCAAGGTGCCGAAAGGTCGTCTGACAGCTCCTTAGGTGCTCTGAAGACTCCGGTGACAATCCCCACTTTGCGGCGACGCGTCACGATGGCTCGTGTGGTAATGGGATCGTACCCGCCGGTCGCCAGCGTGTGGCCAATCTCAGCGTAGAGTCTGCGAGCGGCACGAATGCCTGGTCGACAGGTCTTAGGCAATTTTTCAATGCCAATATCAGCCAGCTGATAGCGCCTATCTGCCTCGCCAAGAAGGTGTTGCAGTACGGCTGTTAGTTTGGGTCCGGGTGAGGGGTGCGCCATGAAATCATCGGGATCAATGCCGTTGTCACGCAACAGTTGCCGGGGCAAGTAAAGCCGGCCGGCACGAGCATCTTCACCAACGTCACGACAGATATTAGTCAGCTGCATGGCAACACCAAGGTCCGCTGCCCGAGCGAGCGTGTTGTGATCTTTTACGCCCATGAGTATGGCCATCATAAGACCGACTGTGCCAGCGACTCGTGCGCCATAGTCGCAGAGTTCATCAACGGTCTCATAGCTCCGTCCTGCGGTATCCCAGTCGAAGCCTTCTAGCAGTGCATCGAGCAACCCGCGGGGAAGCAAGTGATCCGTTACAATTTGACTCAGTACACGGTCGACAGAATGGTTCTCGGGTGTGCCAGCATAAATAAGATCGAGACGCCGATGTAATGCTGCCAGTGCCTGTTTGGGATCCTCCCCAAGGTCAACCAGATCGTCTGCGATGCGACAAAACGCATAGAGTCCACAGGCTGATTCCCGCAGCGTCGGCGGCAAAAAACGAGAGGCTATATGGAACGACCGGGAGCCATGGTAGAGCAGCCGCCGGCATTCACGCATGTCGGTGTGAGGCGTGGTGATCTGATGATCGCTACGCACGTTGTGTCACCGCCGCTGGAATCAATTGATCAATGACCTTGGCTGATGAGATCACCGCCGGCATTCCTGCGCCAGGGTGCGTACCAGCTCCCACTAAATAGAGCCCTTTGACATCTTCGCTGCGGTTGTGGGGCCTAAACCAAGCGCTTTGTGTAATGCGCGGTTCGAAGCTGAACCCAGCACCTTTAAATGAGCAGAGTCGATCTTGAAAATCTTGTGGTGTCAGTAGCCGCGACGTCACGATGCGGTCACTCAAGCCGGGAAGCATCGTATCTTCAAGTCGTTGGCAGATGCGCTGTCGGAATGTTTCCGCGTATTCTGTCCAGTCGACGTCGGCATCGAGATGCGGAACGGGGGCGAGGGCATAAAAGGCATCACAACCCTCAGGTGCCATGGACGGATCCGTCTCGGTCGGTCGGTGCAAGTACAGGCTGAAGTCATCTGCCAGCACTTTGCGTTTAAAAATATCATCCAGCAATCCGCGATAGCGCGGTCCTAAAATCACCGAATGGTGGGGCACGTCTTCATACTTGCCCTGTGTACCGAAATACCACACAAATAAACCATTAGAATAATGAGAGCGTTCAATCTTACGATCGGTCCAGCGCTTCCGGTGACGGGCGTCGATAAGGTGTCGGTAAGTCCAAGCCGCATCGGCATTGGAGACGACGAGATCGCTGTGCAGTACCCGTCCATCACGCAGACGAACGCCTTTTGCGCTGCCGTTTTCGACGAGAATTTCTTCAACCTCTGCGTTGCATTCGATTTTGCCGCCTTGGCCTTCAATGAGACCTGCCATGCCTTTTACAATGCTGCCTGTGCCGCCCATTGCAGACCAAACGCCCCATCGTTGCTCAAGATACGAAATAAGGGTGTAAACGCTGGTGACAGAGAAGGGGTTGCCGCCGATCAGCAGCGGGTGAAAGCTCATGGTCATTCGCAATTGTGGATCGCGGATATAACGTGACACCAACCGATACACACTGCGATCACTGCGCAACTTAATGAGCTCAGGTAAAAATCGAAACAGTGCCATGAGCGAATCAAACGGCTTGTCTACTAGTCCTTCAAAGCCCACTTTATAGCGTTTTTCGCTCGCCTCTAAATAAGCTTCGTAGCCGTCTACATCCTCCGCACAATAGCTTTTAATTTGCTCAAGGTTACGGCGCTTGTCGCCGCAGTAATCAAAAATTCTGCCGTCATCAAAGCGCAGCCGGAAGAAGGGGTCCATGGGACGCAAGTCCACATCATCCGAGAATCGTTTGCCGCAAAGTTGCCACAATTCCTCAAGCAGGAATGGCGCGGTAACAATGGTCGGACCCGCATCGAAGGTGAAGCCATCCTGATGGTAGACGTAGGCCCGTCCACCCGGTGCGTCGAGCTTCTCGAGCATATGGACGCGGTAGCCTTTTGCGCCCAGCCGTATCGCAGCCGCGAGGCCACCAAATCCAGTGCCTATCACGATGGCAGTGGGTCGAGAATCCGCGGTGGTTAAGGATTCGAACGCTGACTGGGCAATATTCATATAAAAAAGACACTTAAGTTGTCACTTATATTGGACAGTGTACCAGTGCGCCTTGGCACTGCACAGCATTCTTTTCACTCGCAAAATGCCCGGATTGGGCCGGTATCAGCGCGAATTAACCCATCATAAAGCGCGATCTAACCGGCAACCGCCTGACGTAAATGATGGGGCTCTGGCTCGCTTGCGTGGCCTAGGATCGCTTGCTCGCAATCAAAGCCTGCAGTAGATCAGCGAACGTCTTGGGCGCCTCCTCGTGCCCGAGGTGTCCCAATTCAGGAATGAGCAGGGTTCGGCAGTGAGTAAAGTACCGCTCGGCTGATGTACTGCGGTTGGGTGGGATGGTGCGGTCTCCCTCACACGCGGCCAGCCAGACAGGTTGTTGCAGTTCGCCCAGTCGGTTGAGTAGGGGCGGTAAGTCCCAGCCGGCCATCATCCGCAGGGTTCCTGCAATATGATCGGGGTCACTGAGTAAGGTGTCGTAACAGCGCGACATGATGGGATCGATTGATGAGCCGGTGTCGGCCAGCATTGACCCTGTGGCACGCCAGCGCAGACTCGGAGAGGCGAGCGCGCGCGGTAGCCATCGACTGCGCGCCAGCCATTTTGCGGCCAAGCTAAAAAAAGGAGCGGCCATGGAGCCAAAGGGATTAAACGCTGGGTTGATACAGAGAATCCCTTTAAGCGATTCGGCGCCATTAAGCGCGTACTGTGTTGCGAGCGCAGCACCGGCCGAGTGCCCAACAATCCATTGCGGTGTGGCATCGAGCTGTTCGAGTAAGGCGTTGAGGTAGTCACTAAACTGCACCAATCCCACCCGCTCAGGCGGCAGTAAGGAAGAAAATCCTTGGCCTGGTAAATCAGGTGAGATGACACGAAAGTGTGGGGTGAGTAGTGGGGTGATACCAGCAAACGAATGACTTGATGCGCCGGCGCCATGCAGCAACAGCAGATCAGGACCCTCGCCAGAGACCTGCACATGATAATCGCTGCCATCGAGCGAGATGAAGCGACTGCTATCAGCCAGTGGCCAAACGTCGGCGACGGCCTGCCAATGGGTTGCCGAGGTCATCCCGAAGCAGCTCGAATCGTCCGGTTTAGCGTGCGGGCATCTGCTTTGGGAAGCGCGATATAAGTACCACGCAATGTGTCAGCCAAATCTCTTGCCCTAGGTTGCGGACGCTGTGCGGTGTCGATCACCAAGCCATTGACGGGCTGTTCAGCGAGTCGCCGTGCCGCCGTCAACGCATCCCGAGTACCTGCCTCGCGATTCCGCGTACCATCCAGCGCCACGTTGGCGGCGCCGTCGGTAAGCAAAATATACTGTGTGGTCGTACCTTGTTTGCTCGCGCGCTCGACAATATCTCGCGTTAAATCTAATGCGGCAGCCATCGGGGTTGCACCGCCGCCAGGTAGTGCCGCTAGCGCTTTCTTGGCTCTCACCAGCGACCGCGTCGGTGGCAGAAGGAGCTCGGCCATCTCATCACGAAAAGCAATCAGCGCCACTTGATCCCTGCGCACGTAGCAATCCGCAAGGAGTAATTCCACTGCGCCTTTTGCTTCGGCAAGGCGCTGCATCGCCGCGGAACCCGAGGCGTCAACCACGAACAATGTTAGCGATTCGCGGCGCTGTTGGTAGCGCGTCAGATGAATATCGTCGCGGCGTATTTCCAGCTTGCGCAAAGGGTCTCCGCGTTCGCGTCGACGCAAGGGTTGCCAGGGTGCAGCGGCGCGGAGTGTCGCAAGAATATTGACTCGACCGCCGCGGCGATGGTCGCCTCGAAAAACGCCAGTTGGACGCCCGCGCTGCTGGTGCCGATGATGGGCTCCAGACGTGCCTGCACTGCTTTGGCGTACTTTTGCGGCGCGTGTTTGCAACTGCTGGAGGAGTCCCTCTGGCAATTGCGCGAGCGTGGCCTCGAGCAAGCGATCTTCGTCTGATGGCATTTGCTCACTCGTTTGCGGGGGTTCCTGCTCTTCCGGTTGATCTACTTCAGGCTCTGGCGCTGGCTCTGGCTCTGGTTCAGCCATGTCGGGTAACTGCGCTGCTTTGGGAATCAGACACAGGCGGAGCGCGCAGGCAATGTCACTGTCTTCTACCGTGCGACGGCCAGCGAGCGCTGCGGCACCACAGGCTACTTGGACAGCTGCTAGCGCTGCCCGAGGAGAGTCGATACCTAAGGTGAGACTCAATGTTGCGATGGCGACCCGATGTGCTTCTGTCACGACTATGTCGTCAAAGCGTGCCCGAGCCCGTTCAATTTGATCGCGATCAAAAATGTCATCCTCTACACCATGGATACCGATGGATTGCAGATTCACCGTGATGCCCAAGCGATCAGACAGTGCGCTATGGATGAATTCTTCCTCAGTTCCTTCGTCTGCAGCGATCAATGTAATGCGTGCGGCGGTTTGCGTATCGATACCGTCGCGAGCGATCGACAACTGGCCGTCATCCAGTGCGACACAGAGATGGTGAACCGTATTTCTGGGAAGACGCTCGGCCATGGCAGCTATGACGATGCGCTCGTGACACTCTCCTAGCATGCCGATCTCGGCGACCGGCTTGCCCTGCTGCAGTGTGGCACCAAGATCAATGCCGCCCAGTAGTCGGGCTTCTGGAATATTGGCAGGAATTTTTCTCAGGTGTGATTGGCCGGAAAGCGTCTGGACACGATCTAACCAGTAATCTCTGACCGGTCCCGGAGAGGCGCGCAGATGGACGCCGCCAATACGATCTCCCATCAGATTTAGCAGTGCGGCAGCCCATTCTGCATCCGCCCACAGGGATGGTGTGTCAGTCGTCACAGTCAGTGAAAAGCTCCGAAATCACTCGTTCCACTCGAATGTCAGCGCTGGATTCATCGAGGGGGTCGCGCCGGAGGCGATGTCGGAGCACAGAAGGAGCGATGGATTTTAGGTGTTCTAGCGTTGCAATGGGGTCGCCGTTCAGCGCGGCTAAGGCGCGCGCGCTGCGCACTAGCGTTAATTCTCCGCGCAATCCGTCAGTACCTAGTGCAAGACAGAGCTTTGCCGCGGTTTCTAACAGGTTGGCGGGAGTGTCGACGCTATCAAGCGCCTCCCGAGCCCGCTGTATGCGTCGTCGCAAAGTGCTTTCTTTGCGCGCCCATCGCTTGCGAAAAGCGCTGCGATCTTTATCGAATGCTTCCCTTGCGCGAATAATCTCGACTCGCGTCGGCACATCAGAGGGCGTCCGCACATCAACGGATAAGCCAAATCGATCCTGCAGTTGGGGTCGCAATTCACCTTCTTCGGGGTTGCCGCTACCCACTAAAACGAATTGAGCGGGGTGTCGTATGCTGAGCCCTTCACGCTCCACCACATTCTCGCCTGACGCTGCGACATCGAGTAGCGCGTCGACAATATGGTCTTCGAGTAAATTCACCTCATCGACATAGAGAAAGCCGCGATTAGCCTGTGCCAATAGTCCGGGCTGAAAGGCTTTTTCACCGTTAACGAGCGCGCGCTCAATATCGAGTGCGCCGACCACGCGATCCTCTGTAGACCCCAAAGGCAAATCGACAACAGGAATGGTCATGGTCGTCTTGATAGGAGTGCTCGAGGATTTAGCGCAGGCATTACAGAGCCCCGGCTGTGATTGATGCGGATCGCATTGATAGGGGCAACTTTTGACGACATCAATTTTTGGCAGTAGCGCAGCGAGCGCACGAATGGTGGTGGACTTACCCGTGCCGCGTTCGCCTAGTACCAAAACGCCCCCGATACCGGGGTCAACGGCGGCAATCGTCAGTGCCCGTTTCATATCATCTTGGCCGACGACGGCGGTAAATGGATACGCGGTGCTCATGTGTGTCCTCAGTGACTGCGGCGAAGGCTGTATGTTAAGCCCCGATCCCAGAAATGTGAAAAAGAAGCTATCCGGGCGAGTGTCCCGCAATTTATACTATTAGGCTGTCCATTGTCATTGATGGTTATATCATGGCCAAGCCGCTGGCGCCTGCGTTGGATGCGGAACAATTCGCTGTCTCACTCGACGGAAACGTGACACTGCGCGGGTATCAAGGAGAGGTCTCAGAAGGCACTCCATTGGTGCTGTTGCACAGTATTAACGCAGCCCCTAGTGCGATGGAAATTCGTCCGTTATTTGAGCATTACCGCGACAAGCGACCGGTGATGGCACCTGACTTACCGGGCTTTGGTCTGTCTGATCGTTCTGCGGTGTCGTACTCGAGCGTGCAGTATGCGCGGTGGATCGCGGAATGGCTGAGAGACTTTAAAACCCCACCAGATGTTGTCGCGCTGTCGTTGACGGGCGAATTTGTCGCCCGCGCCATCCTTGAACAAGGCACTCGTATCCGCAGTTTGACCTTGATTTCGCCCACAGGCATGGGAACAGCGAGTCCACCCTCGCTGCCTAACGGATCTCGACTTGAACGCCTGCTGAATTCACGTTGGGTCGGGCAGCCACTGTTCCGCGCCTTGACCACGAAAGCGAGTATTCGCTGGTTTTTAAATAAGGCTTTTGTTGGTCCAACGCCTGAGTATCTCGTGCAGTATGCATGGGAGACGGCTCGGCAACCGGGCGCGCATCTCGTGCCCCTCAAATTTCTGACTTTTAGTCTGTTCACTGAGCAGGCTATGTCGCGTTTATATAGCCGGCTGACACTGCCGTGTTTGGTGCTTTATGACGACGACCCCAATATTGGCTTTGAACGTGTGCCCGAATTGATCAATGCAAAGGGACAATGGACGATCAAACGTCTTGTTCCCAGTATGGGTTTGCCTCATTGGGAGTTGCCTAATGACACGATCAGCGCGCTGGATGATTTTTGGGCTCTGCCAGTCCAAGCTGCGACGCCATTAGGTGATATCACTGAGCAGGGTGCGCGCCGCCAGTCGGCCTGAGAGTGTGGCCATCGGCACGCCAGGTCCAGGGTGAACACTACCCCCCGATAAATAGAGCCCTTTCAGGCGACTGCGAGCACCGGACCGAGTAAAGCTAGACCAAAGACCGTGCGACGCGCCTCCGTAGAGCGAGCCGCCACTCCCGGGAAAACGGCTATGCCAATCTGTTGGGGTAGTCGCAACACAGTCATCGTCGCGAAAGCTGAGATTGAGTCCGCAACGGTTCAGCACTGCAAGGGCATTATCTCGAATATGGCTGACCTCATGGGTCGACCACGTCTGAGTGTCTCCATTGGCTGGCGCATTCACTAGCATGAGCAGCCGCTCTGTTTCGTTGCGTTTGCCGGTAGGGCCACGATCCTGTGCGCACACATAGACGGTGGGTTTTGAAGGCACGCTACGTTCTTCAAAAATGGTGTTGAATTCTCGCGGATAGTGAGACTCGAAGAAGACATTATGGTGGTCGAGATCAAAGCCCGATGCCTGACCTTTGATGCACCAAGTCAATGCAGAGAGTGCTCGCTGATGATTTGGCCGCAGTCTCACAGCAGAGGAAGCTGATTCCCCGAGTTGACCCGTGGCAATGGCTTGTGTGTCGCCGTTAAAGACCACGGCATCGGCAGATACGGCAGTGCCATCCTTCAATCGAACGCCAGCCACCTTTCCATTTTCTACCAAGACTTCACTAACGTGAGTGTTGAGGTGCAGGTCTACACCCAGTTGCTGACCTAGCTCAGCCATCGTCGCTGCAAGCTGATGCATGCCGCCATCTACTAGCCAAACACCGTCTAATTCGACGTGCGCAATCAGCATTAACGTGGCGGGCGTACTCAGTGGTGAGGATCCCACGTAGGTTGCGTAGCGCCCAAATAGTTGTTGCAGCCTTTCGTCTGAGAAAAAGCCGCCCAATGCGCGCCATAGATCAGGTGATGGCCGTGCGGCGAGTAACGAACTGAGTGGATGCTGGCGTAATACTCGGGCAACCAGCGTCAGCGGATTGGGTTTCGTCGCCTTCATGAAAGTCGAGGACAGTGCCCTGTGGATTTTTTCACTCTGAGAGTAGAAGCGATCGAAGCCGGCGGCATTATCGCTTCCCGCAAACTGCTCTATCGACTGTCGCGAACGTTCGCGGTCTGGGAACAAGTCCAGCAGGCCGCCATCACTCCAAGCGTGACGCGCAATAATGGGGCTGTCGAGTAGGGTGAGGCGATCACTGAGAGAGGTGCCGGCATCCTCGAATAGCTGTTCAAATACCGACCGCATGGTGAGTACGGTGGGGCCGCCATCAATGGACAGGCCGTCAATCTCACGGGCGTGCATTTTACCGCCGGGTGCGGCAGCGCGCTCCAGCAGGGTGACGCGCACACCGGCCCGCGCTAAGTCGATGCTGGCTGACAATCCGCCGGCGCCTGCCCCAATGACGATCACATGTGGCTGGGTCACACAATTTTCCATTTGCGAGAGGCGGGTCGTGTGACTTTTCTCTGATGATAAATAATTAACGCCAAGCCGACGATTAATGGCACTGCCCACAGCCCGGGTTGCAATGCGAGTTCGGGTAATAAACGGACTGCACCAAAGGCAAAGAAGGCGGTATAGACAGAAATGCCAGCGCCCACTAAACATTTAATATGCTCTTTGATGCGATCCGTGGGCAACGGATGAGGCTTGTAAATAAACCATAAGTTGGTCAAAACCGTCGCAAAGCCTACTAACGAAATACCCATCATCATAGGCTCAGGTGCTATCACGCCGCGGACAAAACAATTGATGGAGGCAACGGTCAATAGTGCCTGTGACAGCAGATTGTGCCAAACACGATTAGCCAAATGATGCTGCTTATTGCGCAGACTCAACCAACCTTGCCACGCCAGGTTTACCGTTAGTGTGGCGAGATACAGCATCATCCAGCCAAAAATATTGCTGATTGCTCGCGGATCGGCAAAGACGGGATGGTCGGCAAGATGCGGATGTGTGCCAATGGGGTCAGAGAGGGTCGTCAGGCTAATAGCCACTGCAGTGAAGCCCGTGATGATCATTGTTTGCACAAATAATGTGCCCGCTCGGCGGTGCAGATGCCCGCCCTTGCGGCCTGCAATGGGTATCCAAATGACAATCAAACCGATGGCACCGGTTAGTATGTGTAATCCAACAAGCCATTCAAACAGCGTGTGGGTCGACACCATTACACCCCCCCTCCATACTGTGGCCAGACAATGGGATGTGTGTGATGGCAACGGACAATCTGTATATACCCCCCAAGCCTCTGTCGCTCTGGTCTGTTGTGGCCTTGGCACGAGTGCTGTGGAAGGGTGACGGCAATTTGCTTGAGTTGCTGCCCGCTGCGGCTTACCGCTTCGATGTGGGCAATCTTGGCTATTCGAGACGTTCCACGGTGTTGTTTAATGATCCCGATACTGTCCGCGAGATTATGCGTGACGCAGAAGGTGTGTTTCCAAAAAGTGATTTGATGGTGAGCGCGCTGGAGCACTTGATTGGCAACAGCATTTTTGTCACCGACGGAGAACGCTGGAAGCGCCAGCGTGCGATGATCGACCCCGCCTTTTCTCATATGCGCATCAGTCACGCCTTCACCGCGATGCAAGCCGCCGTGGATGACCACTTGTTGTCCTTGCGTCACAAGGCAGACTCGGGAGAGGTGTTTTCGCTGGACTTGGCCATGAGTCACCTGACAGCGGACATTATTTGCCGGACTGTCTTCTCGACGCCACTGCAGTCGGGAGTCGCGGTTGATGTTTTCGAAGACTTTACCCTGTTTGAAAAGTCGGCGGTTCAAGTCGATGTGTTGCGCTTGATTTTCAAGCCGGCCTGGAGCGAATTTCCGCAGTCTCCCGAAGTGCTCGGCGCCTGCGAGCGCATCCGACATCATCTCGGGGTATTGGTTGATTCCCATCTTGAAGACCCGAGCGGCTTTGACGACATCGCCAGTAGTGTGATCGCCGCTCATGATCGTGATAGCGGAGAGCCATTTACTCGTGGAGAACTGATTGACCAGTTGGGAGTGTTTTTCTTGGCGGGTCATGAGACAACGGCCAGCGTGCTGACGTGGGCTTTTTACGTATTGGCTGATCAACCGGAGTGGCGTGAGCGATTGCGGGACGAAATTGGACAGATTGTGGGTGATGGTCGAATGACTTTCGAACACACCCGGCAATTGCCTCTGACGAAGGCTTTTTTTAAAGAAACGTTGCGGTTGTATCCGCCGATCACTTTCATGCCCCGAGTAGCCATGCAAGAGACCACCATCGGAGGCCGCCGATTGCGCAAAGGTGCATTGGTGATGGTGGCGCCTTGGACGCTGCACCGACATGCAAAATGGTGGACAGACCCCCATGCGTTTCGTCCGGAGCGGTTTTTGCCAGAGCATGAAAAAGATCTGGTGCAGGGTGCCTACATTCCGTTTGGGCAAGGTCCACATACCTGCGTTGGTGCAGGCTTTGCCCAGACCGAGAGTGTTCTGATCTTGGCCGAGTTGGTACGTCATTTTGATTGGACTTTGGCATCTGGCCAGACGGTTCGGCCAGCTGCTCGCATGACGACGCGACCGGCAAGTCAAGTTATGCTCCATGTTGGTCATCGCTCGGCGTGACACCGGACTCTGCCTCGTCTCGTGTTGCAAACCAATGCCAAGCGATATCACGCTGACTAGCATCTCCCAATGGGATCCGCTCTTTTAGTGCGATCCAGATAAGCTCCCAGCTCAGCGGTGTCATCAACAAAAAGGGGAGAGGATCTCGCCAGGACCACACCACGTCGCGCGATAAAACGAAGTCTCTGAGGCAACGGACGAGCTCCGTGATGCGAAGCCGAAAAAGATATTTATAGGCTTCTGTCAACGTCGAGTAGCCCCACTGTGCGCGCTTGCCCGCCGCGCTGATGGTTCCCGCACCTTGCGGTAGCTCCAAGACCGCGCCGCCGATCCAAGCTTCATCCATAAAGTGAATGCCACTACTTAATCTTGGGTTGCATTCGATGCCCCAAGGAATACCCGCCCGGTCAAGAATAAAATCGAAGCTGATGAATCCGGTTGTGCCCGTATTGTCGAGGAATTGATCGATCCATCGCCGAACAGAAAACGGCGTGGCGGCCGATTGAAAGCCGACCGCCACGGTGCCGCTATACGTGGTGCCCCGATAGCTGGCGGTTGCCAGTGCGACGCCGTCTTTTACCCAGCTTAAGGTACACAAGTGACTACCTTCTACCTTGCGTTGTAACAGCATGTCTTCAGATGCCAGGGGCAGTGCGCTACCGCGGCGAATAAAGGATACCTCGGTACCAGAGCAACCGCGCCGCGGTTTGAGTACACAGTCTGTCTGTCTAATGAGTGCGCGGGTATCGGGATCAGTGGTGACATAGACTGAGGGCGCTGTGACGCCGCGATTAATCGCATGAGCCACGAAGTCCAGTTTGTCATGCCACTGATCTAACCATTGTGCCGATGGGCCAACATAACGAACCCCCTTGGGCAGTAGCGCCGCTAAATTACCGACGTGGCAAATTTCCTCCGAAACAGGAATGACATCGGTGACCTGCTCGCTGTCGATAATGGCGAGCAACTGGGTTTGCCAAGCAAGTAGATCGTCGTTGGGTGCGGTGACGTGGTAACTTTTCGCGACGGCGCGGCTGACCGAGCAGATGTGGCGTTTGAGCGGATCCGCCACAATCACCCGAACTCCTTGGCGATGCAGTCCTCTGGCGAGCGTCAATGCCTTAGGAAAGCGTCCCAATGTCAGTAATGCTGTTCTGTCCATTGTCCTGAGG
>ERZ887849.224-NODE-224-length-63174-cov-8.891871_pt1 | contig 63174 bp, 55 predicted proteins | sample MGYA00521267_ERZ887849 | MGnify/ENA primary metagenome ERZ887849 (study PRJEB32303, sample SAMEA104408601) | aquatic metagenome | biome: Brackish water; feature: Pelagic; material: water | place: Baltic Sea | collected 2014-06-06T16:11:00 | depth 2,863 m ... | reverse complement strand
CGTTTTATAGCAGGGCGGTTGTTACAGGCAATCCCGGTTATTTTGGCCGTAATTACCGTCACTTTTTTTTTGGTGAGAGTGGCACCCGGTGGCCCCTTCGACAGTGAAAAGGCAGTGATCCCGGAAGTAAAAGCCGCGCTGGAGGCGCAGTACCGTCTCGACCTTCCCTTGGGACAGCAGTATCTCGCTTATCTGGCGGATCTCGCTAAAGGTGAACTTGGCCCTTCATTCAAGTATCCGGGGCGCAGCGTGAACGAGCTGATTGCGGCGGGCCTGCCAGCCACGGCGGAGTTGGGTGCTTACGCGCTGCTGGTCGCGGTTGTGTTGGGTGGCTTGGCAGGCGTGATTGCCTCCTTGAAACCCAACAGTGCGCAGGATTACATTCCCATGTCGGTGGCAATGATTGGCATTTGCATGCCGACATTTTTGCTGGGACCTTTGTTGGTGTTGTTGTTTGGTATACACCTTGAGTGGCTGCCAGTGGCTGGTTGGGGGGACATGCCCGGTGACAAAATACTGCCCAGCCTCACACTGGGGGCGGCCTACGCGGCGTATATCGCTCGTTTAAGCCGGGCGGGCATGCTGGAGGTGATGTCGCAGGACTATATCCGCACCGCGAGGGCGAAGGGGCTGCCTGAGTGGCAGGTTGTGACCCGCCATGCTCTGCGGGGCGGCCTGATTCCGGTGGTTGCCTTTCTGGGCCCGGCCTTTGCCGGCCTTCTGGCGGGCTCATTTGTGGTGGAGACCATCTTTCAGATACCCGGCCTCGGCAGGTTCTATGTTCAGGCCGCGTTTAATCGTGACTACACCATGATTCTGGGTACCACCGTGTTTCTTTCCACGTTGATTGTGCTGTTCAACCTGCTATCCGATGTGCTCGCCGCCTGGCTCAACCCGCGCCTGCGCGCGCAGTTTGGAGAGGCGTAAATGACCGCTACAACGATCACTGACGCCACGCTGGCTGAGCAGGGGACTTCACTTTGGCAGGATGCCTGGCGCCGCTTGCGCAAGAATCGCTTGGCGTTGTTTGGCCTTGCTGTGCTCAGCACATTTATCGTAATTGCTCTAGTTACACCCTGGATCGCCCCCTACGCTTACGATGCACAAAACCTCGACCTGGGTGCATCACCCCCTTCCGCCGAGCACTGGCTAGGGACCGATATCTTTGGCCGTGATTTGCTCACTCAAATAATGTTTGGCGGGCGGATCTCGCTGGCGGTAGGGTTTGTTGCCACCGCGGTTGCCTTGGTAATCGGTGTGACCTGGGGTGCTGTTGCCGGCTATATGGGTGGCCGTGTGGATGCGGTCATGATGCGCCTGGTCGACATCCTTTACGCGCTGCCTTTCATGATTTTTATCGTGCTACTGATGGTGGTGTTTGGCCGCAACCTGCTGCTGTTGTTTCTGGCGATTGGTGCGGTGGAGTGGTTGACCATGGCGCGTATTATGCGCGGCCAGGTGCAGTCGCTGCGCCAGCAGGAATTTGTTGAAGCCGCTATTTCCCTTGGTTTGTCGCCGGCCACTATTGTGCGGCGTCACCTGGTGCCAAATGCTTTGGGCCCCATTATCGTGTACACCACGTTGACTATTCCCAGCGTGATGCTGCTGGAGGCGTTCCTCAGCTTTCTTGGCCTTGGGGTGCAGCCGCCGGCGACCTCATGGGGCCTGTTGATTTCCTATGGGGCTGAAACCATGGAGGAGTACCCCTGGTTGTTGATCTTCCCGGGTGCTGCGCTGACCTTAACCTTGTTTTCGTTAAATTTTCTCGGCGACGGCCTGCGCGATGCGCTGGATGTACGCGGTTCTGGAGACTGATCGATTATGTCGTTGCTCAGTGTTCGTGACCTGCAAGTGGATTTTACCACCCGTAATGGGCGCGTAACCGCTGTGAACCGTATTGGTTTCGATGTGGAGTCGGGCAAGATCACCGCCATTATCGGCGAGTCCGGCTCCGGTAAGTCGGTTGCCTGCTACAGTTTGTTGGGGTTGTTGCCGATGCCGCCCGCCAGTGTTGAGAGGGGCACTGCCGTGTTTAACGGCCGCGACCTACTTGCTATGACAGAACGGGAACTGCGCCAGATACGCGGGCGCGATATCGCGATGATCTTTCAGGATCCGATGACCTGCCTCAACCCTTATATGACGGTAGGAGCGCAGTTGGTTGAGCCGCTCATCTACCACCGCAAGGTGAGTGCCAAGGAGGCGCGCACGCGCGCATTGGAACTGCTCACGGAAGTGGGCCTGCGTGACCCTGAGTCCACGATCGACCAGTACCCGCATCAGTTTTCGGGCGGCATGCGTCAACGCGTGATGATTGCCATGGCCCTGATTAATGAGCCCAAGTTGCTGATTGCAGATGAGCCGACGACCGCGCTGGATGTGACGATTCAGGCGCAGATTTTAGCGCTGATCACAGACTTGCAGCGTAAGCGGGATATCGGCGTAATTTTTATCAGCCATGATCTTTCCGTGGTTGCCGATATCGCCGATGAGATTGTGGTGATGGAAAAAGGGCACGTCGTGGAACGTGGTGACCGCCTGCGTATCTTTGAGCAGGCTGAACATCCTTACACACGTAAGCTTCTGGCGGCGATTCCGGCCGGCAGTAAGGTGCCTGCAGAATGCGCTCGGGAGGACCTGATTCAGGTGCGTAATTTATGTACCTGGTTTCCTCAAGGCAAGGGCGCAGAGCCTTTGCGTGCTGTTGACGATGTGAGCTTCACCGTGCAGCGCGGCGAAGTGCTTGGCCTGGTCGGCGAGTCGGGCAGTGGTAAATCCACCATCGGCCGATCTCTGCTGCGCCTGGTGCCCATCACAAGTGGCGAGGTTCTGTTCGACGCCACTGATGTCACGCAGCTGCAGGGCACGGCCCTGAAGCACATGCGCCGGCGCATGCAGATGATTTTTCAGGACCCTTACGCTTCCTTGAACCCCCGCATGTCGGTCTATGATGCCTTGGCTGAGCCATTGCTGCTGCACGGCATCGAATCGCGTAAAACCGTAGAGCAGGGCGTGCTGCGTTTGATGGACGACGTGGGCCTGGCTCGCGCGTTTGTGCGTAAATACCCCCATGAGTTTTCCGGGGGGCAGCGCCAGCGTATCGCGATAGGCCGCGCATTGGCTACGCGCCCTGAATTTGTGGTGGCCGATGAGCCGGTATCCGCCCTGGATGTGACCATCCAGGCGCAGATTCTGGAACTGATGTTGAACCTGGGCCGTGAGTACGGCCTGACTATGCTCTTTGTTTCGCACGATTTGGCAGTGGTGCGGCATATTGCCGACCGAATTCTGGTGTTGCACCAGGGCCGAGTAGTCGAGCAGGGGACCGGTGAGGCATTGTTCAATGCGCCGCAGGAAGAGTATACCCGTCAGCTGTTGCAGGCGATTCCCGGGCGGATTTTGCTGCAGTAGTCCAAAGCGCCTGTCTTTGCTTGCGCTTTAGCTCCCTTGGTACCGTTGTGCCTGGCGTGCTCTGTTACACGGCTTTGTGCCCTTTGTCTTATTCATGCCGTAAGTAATTGATTTCTTCTTTGTTCAGTTGGCTGAGCCGCGTTGAGTGGGAGTGCGGCCACCTTTTTTCAAAGGAATGATTTGTGGGCTTGACTTTATTAAATTTTGGGATTAAATTCCCAAAAATGGATATGTCATTACATCAAGTTCTCAGCAGCGCCGTGCTACGCATTTTGCGTCCCCTCGCGCGTGTTTTGTTAGCCCACGGTATGGCCTACGGTGCGTTTGCCGAACTCGCCCGGCGTGCGTTCGCGGATGAAGGATTCTTGCTTGTGAAGCGCGGCGGCAAGCGGGCTACAGTTTCCGGCGTCTCGGCCCTTACGGGAATGACGCGAAAAGAAATCAGCCGCCTTCGGGAATCCGACGTAGACATGAATGTGGCGACAGGGCAGCGTTATAACCGCGCGATTCGTGTAATCAGTGGTTGGCTGTGTGACGCTGAGTTCCTCGATGAGGCTGGGCGACCGGCGACACTTACCATGGATGGCCCTACTGCAAGTTTCGCCGCGCTGGTGCGGCGCTACAGCGGGGACATTCCTTCAGCGGCTATGCTTGACACGCTGGCTGCCAGTAACAACGTGTTGGTAGAGGCAGGATGTGTCACCTTGGTCGAGCGTGCGTACATTCCTATGGCGACGCCAACCGACAAAATTAATATTCTCGGCACAGACGTTGCTGAACTGGTCTACGCCATTGGTCACAACCTGGAGGCTGAGCCCGAAGCACGGTTCTTTCAGCGTAAAGTATCCAATACCTCAGTTAGTGCAGCTGCAACGGCGCAGTTTCGCGCTCTCTCGAACCGTAAGTCCCAAGAGTTGCTCGAAGAGTACAACGCTTGGCTGACGCAGAATCAAGTCGACGACGATCAGGAGGAGAGTGAAACTCTTCGCTATGTTGCCGTAGGCATCTATTACATTGAACTCCCTCAACAGGAGCACTCGCTATGAAGAATTCTTTTGTACCACGACCACTTGTGACCTTCAGTGCACTGGCATTGGGGGCATCGCCAGTATCGCGGTAGGTGGTGGTGGAATCGGCGGGTCAGGCCAGAGCTCCACGAGCAGTGGGAGCATAGACGGCTTTGGCAGTATTTTTGTTAATGGCGTGCGTTTTGACACAGACGATGCGGAGGTGCTCATCGACGGTGAGCTACGCAACGACGATGCACTACGACTGGGCATGGTGGTAGTCGTTACCGGTCAGATTGATGAGGGTAATACCACAGGCACTGCACAGCGCGTTATTTATGACAATGAACTGAAGGGCCCCATATCGTCCATTGAGACCGCCCCAGATGGTGATTCCAAGTTGCTCACTATCCTTGGCATTAACGTCATTGTTGAGCGCGCTGGAACGGTGTTCGATGATGTGACCTTCGACAGTCTCGCTGTAGACGATGTTGTGGAGGTGTCTGGGTTTAATGGGCGTGGTGACAGCTTGCGGGCAACACGGGTTGAGCGGGAAGGTCGTTTTGTAGCGGGCCAGTCAATCATCGAGCGTCGAGGACGCGTTGGCGCGGTCACGGGTAGCCAGTTCATCTTCGGTGACCTTATTGTTGATTTCAGTAGTGCTGTTCTGGACGATTTTGGCAGTGCCAGTTTGAGTGAAGGGCAGCAGGTAGAGGTGCAGGGAACACTGGTTGATGGGGTGATTACGGCGAACAGTATTGAACTGGAAAAAAGCGCTCAGGACAGGTTTACCGAGGGAGCGGCGGTTCAGGTTCAAGGCTCGGTCACTATGTTTACCGGGTTGTCTAGCTTTCGTGTAGGAGACGTAGATGTTGATGCCAGCAATGCAAGCTTGCAGCCATCCGATCTGCTCTTGGCAAATGGTGCGGTTGTTCAGATCAATGGTACCTGGGAGTCAGGGCGGCTAATAGCAAGCCGTGTAGAGCAGCGTAGAGGGCGCGTAGAAGTGGAGGGCCCTGTTGGCGCTGTTGACGCCGACGCGGGGACACTGACGCTACAACTCGTTCCTGGTGCCATTACCGTTACGGTCGACCAAGGCACCCGTTTCGATGATGATACCGGGCGATCCAGTATTCTGAGAATAGGCGATCTGGTTCCTGGTGATTTCCTGGAAGTCGAGGCCTATCTGGACGGTGACAGGCTGGTGGCTACAACGATAGACCGTGACGATGACCAGAATGAGCAAACGCTGCAAGGCCCTGTCGAGAGTTTCCTGCCGGGGGAGAGCATCACCATTCTAGGCATTACTTACAGCACGTCAGGCGCAGAATTTGAGGGCAGGGATGACGTGGATATCGACGCCGATCTCTTCTACTCCAGCGTGCAAGTCGGCGATCTGGTTAAAATCGGCGATGACGCCGTTGCCGATGGCATTGCAGATGACGTTGAGTTCGAGGACCGCGTGGCGCTGGCAGGCGAACGTGAGTTTGCGTGTTTTGGTGACGATGACTCAGACGATAACGACCTGACGGACGACTCGAGTGAGGGCTGCGACGACTTTGTCGACAATGATCCTTTGTCTTCGTATGACGATGACACTCTTGATGACGACTTTACTGGCGACACAGACCTGTCAGACGAGGAAGATCTCAACGAAGAAGACCTGATTGATGATTCCGGCGAGGATGCGGAAGAGTTCGAAGCCGGCGACGACGAAGAAGACTTGTTCGATGACGATCCCGGCGAGGATGCGGAAGAGTTTGAAGCCGGCGACGACGAAGAGCTCACGCCTGAAGATGGTTAGGAATACCATTTGAGCGATGAGGACGATTATGTTTTGGCACCGTAAGGTGCCCCGTGTGTAATACTAAAAGGATGCTTTTACTCGGCCACTGCAATTTGACGTATACGCGCCACCATTGCACGTAAGCCGTTGCCACGGGAAGGCGACAGGTGGCTTAGTAGGTCCAGTTGTTCAAAGTAGCCATCGATATCGAAGTCCACTACTGCTTGTGGAGTTTTGTTGTTATAGGCGGCTAACACAACTCCGAGCAGCCCTTTCACGATAAACGCGTCGCTGTCGACGGACAGCTGCAGGCGGCCCTGCTCCAACTGCGTGTCAATCCACACCTGGCTTTGGCAACCACGGATTTTGCGCTCTTCGGTATGCAAGTCGGCTGGCATCTCGGGCAAATCGCGTCCCAGGTCGATAATGTACTTGTAGCGGTCCTCCCAGTTGTCGAAGAACGCCAGAGTCTCGATGATGTCGTCGCTGGTGATGGTGTGGCCAAACGGGTTGGCGGGTGCCGGTTCGGCCACGGTGCTATCTCCCTAGTAAAACATGCCGGTTTCGAGCTGCGCTTCCTCAGACATCATGTCCCGGCTCCACGGCGGGTCGAAGAGCAGATCGACGCTCACAGTTTTAACGTGGGGCACCTGCGCCACACGATACTTGACGTCACCCACCAGCACCGGGCCCATGCCGCATCCTGGAGCGGTTAGCGTCATGGAAATGGCAACACTGCCGGCTTGCCGGTCTACTTCAACGCTATAGATTAGCCCAAGGTTTACCAGATCGACCGGCACTTCGGGGTCGTAAACGGTAGCCAGTGCCTCCCATACCTGTGCCTCATCGACCAGTCCATCGGCGGGTGTGACAAAATTGAGCTTTTGCGACGTGAGGCCCAATGCGTCGGCATCGGTGCCGTCGACACGTACCATATTGCCGTTGTGAATGACCGTGTAGTTACCACCTAAAGCCTGAGTGAGGGTGACGAAAGTATGCGCGGGTATGGTGACGGGGTCGCCCACGGGGACCAGCCGTCCGGGGCATTCGCGCTGTGTCGTCAGTAGTGTTCGTTCTTGAGCGCTCATCTGGGCTCCGCCGCTCAGCTAATGCTGAAGCTTTCACCGCAGCCGCAGGCTGCAGTGACATTGGGGTTGTGGAATTTGATGGTGCGGTTAACGCCTTCTTTTTCAAAATCGACGCGCGTGCCTTGCAGCACAGGCAGGGAAGCGGGATCTACAAAGATATCCAGCTCTGCATCCGGATGCAGAGCGAGGTCTCCGTCCTGCCCGGAGTCCACTTCGTCCATCACGTACATGAAGCCCGTGCAGCCGCTCTCACGAACGCTGATGCGCAGGGCGCGCTTGCCAGATTGCCCGAGCTGCTTCTTCAGGTAGGTGGCCGCAGCGGGTGTCACCTGAAGGGCATCGGTGTTGACATCAAACGTTTCAACGCTCATATATAACCTTCTAGCCAAAGAGGCGCTTAGCCTTGTGAATGCCAGCGAACAGCCGTTCTACATCGTCGGCCGTATTGTACAGTGAATAGGACGCACGCACGGTCCCCGGCACCTGATAATGCGCCATCAGCGGTTGCGTGCAATGGTGGCCGGTACGCACTGCAATCCCCTGTTGATCCAGCAACATACCCAGGTCTGAGGGGTGCACACCGTCGAGCACAAAGCTGAAAATTCCAACGGAGTGAGCCGGGGCGCCAATACGTCGCAAGCCCTCAACATCGGCCGCCAGGCTGATAGATTGCTGCAACAACGCTACTTCGTGTGCGGCGGCCGCTGCGAGGTCGATATCCGCCAGATAATCGATGGCGGCAGATAACCCAATGGCACCCGCAATATTGGGCGTGCCCGCTTCAAATTTGAAGGGCAGGGTGTTCCAGGTGCTGCCCGTAAAGCTGACGGTGTCGATCATTTCGCCGCCGCCCATATAGGGTGGCATGTTGTCCAGCAGCGCCTCCCGGCCCCAAAGCACGCCAATGCCGGTGGGCCCGAAAAGTTTGTGGCCAGAAAACACATAGAAGTCACAGCCCATGGCCTGCACGTCCACCGTCATGTGGGCAATGGCCTGGGCGCCGTCTACCAGCAGCTTGGCACCGACGGCGTGCACCATGCGCGCAATCTCGGCAACCGGATTGATGCTGCCCAAGGCATTGGAGACATGATTCACGGCAACCAACTTGACCTTTTCGTCCAGCAAGCCGGCTAAGGCATCGAGGTTGATATCGCCGCCCTCAGTAATGGGGATAGGGACGACTTCAGCACCGGTTGCGGCCGCGGCCAGTTGCCATGGCACAATATTCGCGTGGTGCTCCAGGTATGACACCAATATTTTGTCGCCCGGGTTCAGTGTGTTGCGGCCCCAGCTGTGTGCAACCAAATTGATCGCTTCTGTTGCACCGCGCACCCAGATCACCTGGTTACTACGTGGGCTATTGATAAAGTGCGCTACGTTTTCCCGCGCGCTCTCGAAGGCGACAGTCGCCCGGTCGCTCAGGGTGTGTGCGCCGCGGTGGACGTTGGCGTTGTCGTGGCGGTAGTAGTTGCTAATAGCCTCAATGACCGCCTCAGGTTTTTGTGTGGTTGCCGCGTTGTCCAGATACACCAGCGGCGAGCCGTTTACCGACTGCTGCAGGATAGGGAAATCGCGGCGCAATGCAGCGGCATCAAATATTACGCGAGAGAGTGCTGCGGGCCGGTTCACAGGATATGCCTCGCCAGCCTGGCGTCGTGCGCAAAGCGCTTGGCCAACAACGGTTTGAGAAAGGCCTTGATAACCGGCTGTCCGATCTCCTCGACCAGTTCATTGATAAAGCCATAGCTGAGCATGACTTCCGCTTCGTCGCGGGGTACACCCCGTGTCCGCAAGTAATGCAGCGCCAGCGGGTCCAGCTGGGCGACGGTAGCACCGTGCGCGCATTGCACATCGTCAGCATAGATTTCCAGTTCAGGCTTGGTGTTGATTTCCGCTTTGTTACTGGTGAGCAAATTTTTGTTGCTGAGCTCTGCGCGGGTCTTTTGTGCCTCGGGATGAATATGGATACGGCCGTTAAATATCGCTGTCGCTTCATCTGCAATGATGCCGCGAAAGCGTTCGCGACTGGTGCAATGAGGCACTGCGTGTTCCATGCAGGTGTGGTAGTCCACGGTCTCTGTGCCGCGCGGCAGATACAAGCCGTCCATCGAGCAGTGCGCGCCGGAACCTTGGTGGTCAACAACCAGGTCAATGCGCTTCAAAACGCTGCCCAGTGCCAGGTGGAAGCCGTGCAACTGGCTGTCCGCGCCCTGGCGTGCGTGTACGCCTCCGATGTGAACAACGTCTCCCTGTTCCAGGTGCAGTCGGTAGTGGCTCAGGTGCGCTCCACGGTCCAGCAGCAGCTCGGTGAGCCCGTTGGTAAAGGCGGTGCCACCGGTAGCGGTGTTGGCGAATGACTCAACCAGAGTGGCCTGGCTGTTGGGACCCATGCACACCAGCAAGCGTTGCGTGATACTGGTAGATTCGCTTTGTCCGGTGGTCAGCCAAGCAATGTGCACGGGCTCTTCCAGCTGGGTGTCAGCTGCTACTGCCATGAACACGCCGTCGACCAGCGTGGCGTCGTTCAGTGGAGAAAATACGTGCCTGCCGGGCAATACCGCAGTGCCCAGCGCAGCGCTTATCTGTGCTGCCTGCTCTGCCGTGGCGTCACCAAAGCGTACCAGGCTCAAGCCGCTGGGGACGGCAGTGTTGGACAGGTCCTGACGATACTGACCGTCAGTAAAAATCAGGGTCGGCCCATCCAGCTGCGGCAGGCTTGCCTCGGATATGGCCGCCCCCCGTGCTTGCGGTGCGGGTGCCGAAAAAGGCTGCTGCAGAGCCTGCAGGCTGGTGTACTTCCAAGCCTCCGTTTTGCGGTTCGGCAGCGTTGTTTTGCCCCACAGGTTGCGCCCGCGTGCCTGCATTGGTTCCAGCCAAGCGGGGGCCCTTTGAGCCGCCGCGGCGAGAGCTTCCCGCATGAAATCGCTCATTAGGCGACATCCTCCAACCAGGCATAACCGCGCTCTTCTAGCTCGAGCGCAAGCGACTTATCGCCTGATTTTACGATTCGCCCACCGGATAGCACGTGTACGTGGTCGGGTTCGATAAAAGTGAGTAGGCGCTGGTAGTGGGTGACTAAAATAATGCTGCGGTCAGGGCTACGCATGGCATTGATACCGCTTGCAACAACCTGCAAAGCGTCAATATCCAGCCCGCTGTCGGTTTCGTCCATGATGCACAGCTTCGGTTCCAACAGCATCATCTGCATAAGTTCATTGCGCTTTTTCTCGCCCCCGGAAAAGCCTTCATTCACCCCGCGCTTGAGAAACGCAAGGTCGAGATCGACGGCCTTACAGGCCTCGCGTGCTTTTTTCATGAAGCTCATGCTGTCTAGAGCCGGGTCGCCCCGGTGTTCGCGAACGGCATCTACCGAAGCTTTCAGAAATTCCATATTGCTAACACCGGGAATTTCTACAGGATATTGGTAGGCCAGAAACAGGCCGAGGTGGGCGCGATGTTCCGTGTCCAGTTCCAGTAAATCCTGCCCCAACAGGCGTGCACTACCGGCCGTGACTGTGTAGCCAGGGCGCCCAGCGAGCACGTGGCCCAAGGTGCTTTTACCCGAGCCGTTGGGCCCCATAATGGCGTGCACTTCGCCAGCAGCCACTGTGAGGTTGAGGCCCTTGAGGATGTCTTTGTCGTCTACCTTGGCGTGTAGATTGTCGATCTTTAGCATTGTGTTATTGCTCCGAGGCGCGGCGTCCCGGCCGCGCTTTAGTCATGGGTTTAACCGACCGAACCTTCCAGGCTCACTTCCAGCAGCTTGCCTGCTTCCATGGCAAACTCCATGGGTAGCTCGCGGAAAACCTCTTTACAGAAGCCGTTGACGATCATCGAAACGGCTTTTTCCGCGTTCAGGCCGCGTTGCTGGCACAGATATAACTGGTCATCGCTCACTTTTGAGGTGGTGGCTTCGTGCTCAATCACCGCCGAGGGGTTACGGCTCTCAATGTAGGGAAACGTGTGCGCCGCGCAGCGGTCGCCAATCAGCAGCGAGTCGCATTGGGTGTAGTTACGCGCGCCCTCTGCGCGTGGACTCATGCGCACCAGGCCGCGGTACGCATTGGAGCTGTGGCCCGCAGAAATGCCTTTGGAGATAATGGTGGAGCGGGTGTTTTTGCCCAAGTGAATCATCTTGGTGCCGGTATCGGCTTGCTGCGCATTGTTGGTTAGCGCCACGGAATAAAATTCACCCACGCTGTTGTCGCCGCGCAGAATGCAGCTGGGGTACTTCCAGGTGATAGCGGAGCCCGTTTCCACTTGAGTCCAGGAGATTTTGGAATCGCGGTGGGCGACGCCGCGCTTGGTGACAAAATTGTAGATGCCGCCTTTACCCTCGGCGTCACCCGGGTACCAGTTCTGCACGGTGGAATACTTGATTTCAGCGCCGTCGAGCGCCACCAGTTCAACGACCGCAGCGTGCAGCTGGTTTTCGTCGCGCATGGGAGCGGTGCAGCCTTCGAGGTAGCTGACATGGCTACCTTCATCGGCAACGATCAGCGTACGCTCAAACTGGCCGGTATTCGCTTCGTTGATGCGGAAGTAGGTGGACAACTCCATGGGGCAGCGCACGCCTTTGGGGATATAAACGAATGAGCCGTCACTGAAGACTGCGCTGTTGAGTGCGGCATAAAAATTGTCTTTGCGCGGCACCACAGTGCCGAGATATTTTTTGATCAGCTCGGGATAGTCGTGCACCGCTTCCGAGATGGAGCAGAAAATAACGCCGGCTTCGAACAGCTTTTCGCGGAAGGTTGTGGTGACAGACACTGAGTCAAACACTACATCCATGGCGACGCCGGCAAGCACGGCCTGTTCGTGAAGCGGGATACCTAACTTGTTGTAGGTTTCGATGAGCGCAGGGTCGACCTCATCCAGGCTCTGTGGCCTGTCTTTCATCGCCTTGGGCGACGAAAAGTAGGAGATTTCGTCAAATTTCACCGGCGGGTATTGTACGTGAGCCCACTCGGGCTCTGCCATCTCTAACCAATGTCGATAGGCCTCCAAGCGCCACTCAAGTAGCCACTCCGGTTCATTCTTGTGCGCGGAAATGAACCGGATGGTATCGCTGTTAAGCCCGGGGGGCAGAGTGTCTGACTCAATGTCGGTAGTGAAGCCAGCCGCGTATTCCTTGCGGATGGCATGTTCGATGTGTTCCTGCGACATATTCAATGACCTGTGCTGGGAGCGTAGCGACGCTGGCGTCGCCCTGAGTGCATTTTCGCACGCGCCACACCTCCGTGGCGAAAAGCCGACCAGGGGTGCTACTTAATACCCGAGTATTTTAGTCGACTATTGCCGCGGGTGCAACGCATGGCTGCTTTACGGGCTGCTTTGCCAGCACGTGCTAGCGCGTCGCGCTGCGGTTTCTTCCGCGGCGGCCATGGCCTTGCGCCTCTGGGGGGCTACTCAAGCGGGGCCGGGCCATTTCGTCATCATAGGCTTGCATCAGCGGAGCCAGCTGAAGTCTGAAACGCTTTGCAAAGCCTATCAGTGAGGGGCTTATGCCGCCGACCGCGTCCAACGAGCGGCTGGGAAAAATGCGCCAGCTCGGAGCATTCAGTGCGCTTTCGCTGGCGTCGCCGCGCAACCCGAGCAGTGTGTTGAGTTCGCCGAGCAGGCGCTCAGGGTCGCGCACCAGCTCCTCGTACTGTACTTTGATAGTCGGGTTTGGGAGGGCTGCTTGCCAGTGTGCTATCAACTTTTCTGTTACGGCAATGGCTCGACCGACGGTAGCCAATTGATAGCTATATCGATGGCCACTGCGGAAGTTTTTGAAAAATAAGGCCAAGCCTAAATCCAAAGGCGTGCGCTTGCAAAAAATAACCGGAACTTCTGGGTGCAGCAGGCCGAGCCAGCCCAGTCGGCTCAAGTTTGCGGGCGATGTGTCAGTCAGGTAGCGTGTTTCAGGATCGGCCAGTGGTTGGTAGGAATCGAGCAACGTCGAGCCAGAGTCTGCTGCAAGGGCAGCAGCAAAGGCTTCCAAGTTGTCGCGCGGCGGCAATGACGCGGCCAGTTTGCGTACCAGAGCCAGTTCGCCACCAGCTGCCACTTCAGGGCTTCGCGATAGCAAGGTTTCAACCAGGCTTTTACCCGAACGCGGTAGCCCTGCAACCACCACCAAGCGGCTGTTATGCACCGCGTGCTGCCTTGGATGGCGCTGGAAAAACCGGGCGTCCATGGCCGCCGCGTTCGGCGAAACCTGATATTCACGCGTGCCTTGTAAGCCCCGGCTGGCAAATCGATTGGCTTGCTGATAAAACGCAAAGCCAGGATTGTCCAAGCCCGAGTCAGTATAGATCTGCCCGAGCAGAAACAGGGCCCGTGCCCTGGCCGCATCGCTGCGGCCCGCATCCAAAGCCAGATTCAGCAGGGTGGCGACTTCGGCGCTGTCGAGCGGAATAGCACGAAAATTCAATAAACCTCGATAAGCATCGGTGAGGGTAGGGTCTATAGACATTGCTCGCGTGTAATAGTCACAGGCCTCATCCGCTCTATTCTGCCGGCTCAGAAGGTGTCCCAGTTGCACCAGTAAACGCGGCGCTTGGCCGCAAGCGGCTAGCCCTCGCTCATAGCAGGCCTCTGCCTCAGTGAACTTGCCCAGCCCTTGCAGCGATTGGGCATGCAAGCTCCACAGCTCGGGTATTGCAGTGTTATGCCGTAGCAGTAAGCTCGATTCGTGCAACGCCTGCACGAAATCCTTGCTCTGCAGCTGGTCGCGGATTGCCGCCATCGCGGCCTTGTCATCAGGCCGTTTCGGCATGGACTAATTCCTCGCTATTACACTGGAACATTCGCAGTTCAGTTCTGCCCACCAGATTCGATAGTTGCTCACGGGGCGCTGTGTGGTCAACTAATTTGATGCGGCGTGCCTAGCTCTTGCTAGTGTGCAATGTCGTCGTGGAATGTCGGTTCCTGACCCGTTATCGAGTCGAAAGGCTCAGAACGTGCTGTAGGTAGTGCAGCTCATTCAGCGAAATATCTGCGTTCTCATCAGTTCCGCCCGGCGTTGCGTCTGCGCCCAGGGTGAGCAGTGAGGGCGGCTGATGTGAGCCTGCAAACTCGGGTGCCGCATACTGGTAGGCGCGCTGCCAAGGGTCTTGGGGTAGTGACTGCAAATAGCCGCCTTCCCTGAACCGGCCGGCTCGGCGCATGCTGCCCACAGGCCTTATGAGGCTTTCCAGGCCAGGGTCCGTTTGCGGATAAGTGGCAACGTCTCTGTAGTAGTCGAGCAGCGCTGTCTGCAGCCGCGTTAAATCGTCAGCGATTTTGCGCAGCTGTGCCGTCGGCGCGGGGCTTGCTTGAATGCCGGTCAGCTCGTAGAGGCGGGCGATGGGGTCAGCATCGCAAAAAACCCGCCTGTCCTCAGCGCTTGGCAGCACATCCGCCTGCTCCGCGCGCACGATGAAAGGCTTGAAGCCGGGGCTGTCGCCGTAACGTTGTATGGAGCGATAGTCGCCGCAAACCACATTTCCGGGATAGGCGGCCAGCTCGCGAAATTCAATGGTCTCCACGGCGGGCAGTGCAGCGGTCACGGTTTGTTCAGCTCGCTGCATGGAGCTGGTGCAGCCGGCCAGCCCCGCCAGAGTAAATACCAGTAGTAAAGGCTTCATGATTGCTGGGTCTCACTTTCGTCGAGTTTGCACAGTGCTACGGCGTTCATGCAATAGCGTAAACCGCTGGGTGCAGGTCCGTCGGGGAACACGTGGCCCAAATGCGCTTCGCAGGTATTACAGGTCGTCTCAATGCGCGTGCGGCCGAAGCTGTGATCACTGTGGTAAGCAATGGCATTGGCTTTTACTGGCTGCGTAAAAGATGGCCAGCCACTGCCGGACTCAAATTTCTGCTCTCCATCGAACAGTAGGCTGTTGCAGCAGACACAGCCATAGGCACCGGGCTCGAAGCGTGAACACATCTCGTTGCTGAACGCTCGTTCCGTGCCGGCTTGGCGAGTGACGTGATACTGTTCCGGGGTGAGTTGCGCGGCCCACTCTGCATCGCTGCGCTGCAGTGTGTGGTCGGGTTCAGGATTGCCTTCTTTGGCAATACGACAGATTTCGTTCCAGGTCAGCATGGCAGCATCCTCATAATGACGTGTGGGCTAAACAGGGTGCATCAGCCCGATCGGCGCACATTAGGGGCAAGCGTCGCCAAGATCAAGAGCTTCTTTCGTTTTGCCAGCTAGGTAAAAACTGCGTATTCGTGCAGTTACAGTGCGCGGCGCGGCTGCAGTATACTGTAAGAAAAGACCGCCATACTGGGTGGTTGTGATCAGGGGATATCATGGATTTGCGGGTTACAATTTTGGCGGTTGCCCTGGGTGCCGTATTGGTTGGTTGTCAGGTACTCCCTGAGCAGGCCACGGAGATGGTGGCTTGCCCCGAGGCGCCTGTGGCTTTGTGTCCGGTGTGCCCGCTGCAGGAGTGTCCCGAGCCGCGTGTATTGGAGAAGATTGTTTTGCGCCCTGCGCCACCTGCACCCGTGCAGATGTTGCCTGCTACGGCCGGTGCCCTGGAACTGCCGATCATCGGGGTGCTTGAGTTTGTGCGCGTGGAACCTTCTGGCTTGCGGCTGGAAGCGGTGGTTGACACGGCCAGTGAGCAAACCCTGATTTCTGCACGCAATGTTCGTTTACTGGAAAAAGACGGCAACCGCTTTGTGAGTTACGTACTGGTTGATTCCGCCAGCGACGAGCATTACGAGTTGGAGGCACCGCTGGTGCGGCGCGCGTCGGTTGTCGATACCCACGGGACCGCCAGCCGCAACTATGTCGTCAGCATGTGGCTGACGCTGGGCGATAGCCGGGCACGTGTAGAAGTGAGTTTGTCTGAAAATGCCGATATGCCCTACCCGGTTGTGGTGGGGCGTAACCTGCTGACTGATGTCGCGATTGTCGATGTCAGCCGGCGTCATACTCTGGAGAATCCGGCCGCCCCATGATTGCATCGAGTGCAAAGGTCGGCATTATCGCCGGCGTTCTGATTGTCTTCGGCGTTGCTGTTGCCGCCTATAAGGTCGTTGGGCTTGACCTTCCGTTGTGGCCGGGGGAGTCTCGGGAAGTCTGGACAGTTGAGACCAAAGTCAGCTTTAAGCCGGCGGACGGGCCGGTTGAGGTGGACCTGGCTCTGCCCTCAGGATTGGGTGGCTGGGTGACGCTGGAAGAGCATTTTGCCTCCTCGGGTTTCGGCTTCTCCGTATTTGAGGAGGGTGATGGCCGGGTGGCGCGTTGGTCACGGCAATCCCTCGAATACCCCACAACGCTGTATTTCAAGCAGCAGGTGTATCGTGCGCGACTCGCCAGCCTGCCTGATTTGCCTGTTGAGCTGCCCGACCCGCCCTTGCTGGAAGCAGATCAGCAGGCGGCGATGGAGCGTTTTGTCGCCGATCTGCGCGACCGATCCAGCGGCCCGGCAACTATGACCGCGCTGATGATCCAGGAGCTGCGTCGGCCGCAGCCGGGCCAGGATGCGGAGTTCCTGCTTGGCACTTATCGTGACACGCCTCTGCGCGTGATGTTCGACGTGTTGGCCTATGCGGGCGTTGCGGCTTACCCGGTGCGCGGCATTGCCTTGCAGGACGGTCGACGGCGGCAGACACTCAGCACCCTGCTGCAGGTATACGACGGCTCAGATTGGGAAGTGTTTGATCCGGAGACGGGCCAAGCAGGGTTGCCAGACGACTTCTTTGTCTGGCGTCAGGGCAACGGCGCTGCGCTGCGCGTGCTCGGTGGCCGCGATTCGCGGCTGGAGTTTGCGCTGGTACGCAATAGTTTGTCGGCAAAAACCGTGGTGAGTATGGAGGAGCGCAGTGGCGAGTTTGCCCTGCTCGACTTCTCCATCTACGCACTGCCGGTTGAGCAGCAGGGTATATTCAAGGGCATTTTGTTGTTGCCGGTAGCCGCTTTTGTGGTGGTCATGATGCGCGTGCTGGTGGGCATCAAAACCTCCGGCACCTTTATGCCGGTGCTGATTGCGCTGGCGTTTTTGCAAACAACCCTGTGGGTAGGCCTGGCGATATTTCTTGTGCTCGTCAGTGTGGGGCTGTGGATTCGCTCCTGGCTCAGTCATTTGAATTTATTGTTGGTGGCGAGGGTGTCCGCGGTGGTGATCGTGGTGGTGTTGCTGATGGCAGCACTGTCCTTGATCAGCTACAAGTTGGGCGTAGACCAAGCGCTGACAGTAACCTTTTTCCCCACCATCATTCTCTCCTGGACGATTGAGCGCATGTCCATTTTGTGGGAAGAAGAGGGCGGGCGTGAGGTGATGATGCAAGGCGGCGGCAGTTTGCTGGTTGCTGTGCTGGCCTATTTGACCATGTCGGTGCCACTGGTTGAGCACCTGACCTTCAATTTCCCGGAGCTGCTGGTTAGCCTGCTGGGCGTGATTTTGCTGGTGGGTAAATACACCGGGTATCGTTTGTTTGAGCTGTATCGGTTCCGTGATATGGCGAATATGAAATGATCAAGCTGGTAAAGCCTTCGGTGCTGCGCGAGCTGGGCATTCTCGGAATGAACCGGCGTAACCTGACCTTCATTGGTGCCAACAATCCACGGCGCAATTACCAGATAGTCGACAACAAGTTGTTGACCAAAAAGGCTGCCTTGGAGCGAAACATTGTCGTGCCTGAGCTCTATGGCGTGATTGAGCATCAATTCCAGGTCAATCACATAATGGAGATGTTAGAAGGGCGTGATGCCTTCGTTATCAAGCCGGTTCAGGGCAGTGGCGGCAAGGGTATCCTGGTTATCACCTCACGGGATGGTGACCATTTCATCAAGTCCAGCGGTGGCGTGATTGATGCGCGTGACTTGCGCCGGCACACCTCGAATATTCTGGCCGGCCTGCACAGTTTGGGCGGGCGCAACGATGCCGCAATGATTGAGGCTCTGATTGACTTTAACCCAGCATTGGCGGAATACAGCTATGAAGGCGTGCCGGATATACGAGTGATCGTGTTTCGGGGTGTGCCGGTGATGGCGATGATGCGCTGCGCGACACACGCATCGGATGGCAAGGCGAACCTGCACCAGGGCGCGGTGGGCGTCGGGCTGGACATCGCAGAGGGCTTCAGTATCGCCGCGGTCCAGCATGGCAGTTTGGTCACCCATCACCCCGACACAGGAGCTTGCTTTAAGTCCCTTAGTTTGCCCGACTGGGACGCTATTCTTGACCTTGCCGCCAGTTGTGCCGAGATGACCGGGCTTGGCTACCTCGGTGCTGATATCGTTCTGGATCGTCAACGGGGCCCCATGTTGCTGGAGCTCAACGCGCGGCCTGGCCTGGCCATACAGGTGGCAAACCAAGAGGGGCTCATTCACCGCTTGGGTATTGCTACGGAAATTGCGCGCACCGCAGAAGATCACGACGCGCGTATCCGCGAGGCGAAATTGCGCTTCCACCGCCCCCAAGCGGTGTTGCAGCAATAGCCTACCTTGCCCGATGAATTCGTAGCGACTGCAAGGGCTGCTGACAATGACGTTTGACTCTTTAGGGCTGCTCGACAGCCTTTTGCGTGCTGTTGCCGAACATGGCTACGAAACGCCTTCTCCCATCCAAGCCAAGGCCATTCCGCTGATTCTTGCGGGCAAGGATGTGATGGCAGCGGCCCAAACCGGCACCGGCAAAACAGCGGCCTTCACCCTGCCTTTACTGCAGCGCCTTAACGGCGGCCGCCTTGTACAGGCCAACCGCTGCCGCGCACTGGTTTTGACGCCTACCCGAGAATTGGCGGCACAGGTGCAGGAGAGCGTGTGCGATTACGGTAAATACACTGCAGTCCGTTCGGCGGTAGCCTTTGGTGGTGTGAACATCAAGCCGCAAATTGCACACATGCAGCGAGGCGTCGATGTGCTGGTCGCCACCCCCGGGCGCCTGCTCGACCTGCATGAGCAGGGTTTCGTAGACTTCTGTGACCTGGAAATTCTGGTGCTTGATGAAGCCGATCGCATGCTCGATATGGGGTTCATTCACGATATCCGGCGCATTCTGAATATGCTGCCAGCCAAGCGTCAAACCTTGATGTTCTCTGCAACGTTTTCCGTGCAGGTCAAGCAGCTGGCACAGGGCTATATGCGCCGCCCGGTGGCTGTTGAAGTCAGCCCTCCCAACGCCACTGCCGACACCGTTCAGCAGTGGGTGTATACCGTCGACAAGAAGCGCAAGCCGGACCTCCTGTGCCACCTTGTACAGGTGAACGATTGGCAGCAGGTGCTGGTGTTTACCCGGACCAAGAACGGAGCAAACACGGTAAGCCAGCATTTGGAGAAGAACGGCATCCGTGCGGTGGCGATCCATGGCAACAAAAGCCAAAGTGCCCGCACTCAAGCGCTGAGCGATTTTAAGCAGGGTCGCACCCGGATTTTGGTCGCCACTGACGTTGCAGCGCGTGGCTTGGATATAGAGCAGTTGCCGCAGGTTGTGAACTTTGATTTGCCAAACATCGCTGAGGACTATGTGCACCGTATTGGACGCACAGGCCGAGCAGGTGCAGCGGGGCAGGCTTATTCGCTGGTGAGTGCAGATGAGGCGGATTATCTCTATGCTATTGAGCGCCTGATCCGCAAGAAGCTCCCGCGGGATGAGGTTGATGGGTTCGAGGCTGATCATAGCGTACCCGAGGGTCGCCCGGTCACCGCTGCACATTCACCGCAGCGCACAGGTCATTCTTCCGCACCCCAAGGCGGACTCGGCGGCGCGGCAAAGCCTCAAGCGCGTCGGGGCCGCGGTGGCCCAACGACGGGAGGCGGTCAGACGCGCGGAGGTCCGGGGCGGGGAGGCCAAGCTCGCAGCAATGGCAGGGGCAAGGGCGGCAATGCCCCGCGCAGAGGCGGCAACCGCTAAGCCGGGCACAGTACTGCGCGCTTGCGCCGGTAATACGATTGCTGTAATTCTGTGCATATCACGCCCGCCCGCGGCTGACTGACAGGAGCACAGCATGACCGACCATCCTCACCTGCGCCGCCGCACTCTGGTCAAAGGCATTGCGGCGGCGTCGTTGCTGCCACTGCTGACTGGTAACTTGCTCGGCTGTTCTGACAGCAGTGATGCGCTGCCGGTCCCCGAAGGCGTTGCGGCGGACTTCAATCACGGCTTGGCGTCCGGTGACCCTCTCACTGACCGGGTAATTATCTGGACCCGGGTGACGCCGCGTGAGCAGGGCTTTGTGACAGTTGAGTGGGAAGTGGCAAGCGACGATAGTTTTGCCAACATGGTTGCCAGTGGACGCGGTAATACGGATGAGAGTGTGGATTTTACCGTCAAGGTGGATGTCACCGATCTCAGCCCCGGCAGCACCTATTTCTATCGCTTTCGGGTTCTTGACGTCGTGTCGACAACGGCACGAACGCGCACCGCGCCTGCCGGAGCCACCGCCAGCGCCAGCTTTGCCGTGGTGTCTTGTTCCAATTACCCTGCAGGGTACTTCCATGTGTACCGCGAAGTAGCCGCGCAGCCGGTGGATGCCGTACTGCACCTCGGTGACTATATTTACGAGTATGCCCCCGGCGGGTACGCCAGTGCGAATGCCGAGGCGCTTGATCGCGTCGTGCAGCCCGCGGGTGAACTGCTCAGCCTTGCAGACTACCGCACCCGTTACGCGCAATACCGCACCGACCCGGATCTGCAAGCGGCCCACAGCGCGCATCCTTTTATCGTGGTGTGGGACGACCATGAAATCGCGAATGATGCCTGGCGAGAGGGGGCTGAGAACCACGACCCCGCGACCGAGGGTGATTATTCCGAGCGGCGTGCCGCGGCAATTCAGGCTTGGTACGAATGGTTGCCCGTGCGGCCGCCGGCCACCGAGCAAGAGATCATCTACCGCCGCTTGCCTTACGGCGACTTGGTAGACCTCATTATGCTGGATACGCGAGTGATTGGCCGCGACAAGCAGTTCGTCTACCCCGACTTCGTAAGCGGGGGCCGCATTGATGTTGAAGCAACTCGCGCGGCCATTGCCGCGCCAGACCGTACGCTGTTGGGCGCCGAGCAGCTGGCGTGGCTGGAGGCGCAGCTGATCGACTCTACCGCGCGCTGGCAGGTGCTTGGGCAGCAAGTACTGATGGCGCGCTATCCGCTGCCGGCACCGATTCTGGAAGCTCTGGAACCGAGTATTAGCGGCGGCGACGCGCTAGGTGCCGGTACCGCAGCGGTGCTGGCCGCAGTCGCTGCCAAAAACAAGGCTCCGGAAGACCGCACACCGGAGGAGCAGGCGCTGCTCGACTCGGCAGTGCCCTACAACCTGGATGCCTGGGATGGGTATGCTTTTGAGCGCGACCGTGTGCTGGAAGTGGCGCGGCAGATGAATAGCCGCTTGGTCGCCCTTGCCGGTGATACGCACAACGCCTGGGCCTCGCAACTGCTGGCCGCAACCGGTGAGGTGGTTGGCGTGGAGCTGGCGACGGCCAGTGTCAGTTCCCCCGGGCTGGAGGCCGTTTTGGGGGTGGGCGCCGCGGGGCTCTTTGCGCCTCTTATTAGCGTTTTGGTTGATGATCTGGTGTACGCCAATCTGCTGGATCGCGGCTACTTGGTAACGCGCTTCGACGCCGAGGAGGTGACGGCGCAATGGCGTTACGTCACGACGATCGACACCGTCGAGTACAGCGAGAAAGCAGCGTCGTTCCGCGAGCAAGTGGTGCAGCGCGCGGATATGTTGCTGAGCTGAGCAGTCCAGCCGTTTAGCCAAGGCGTATACTGGCCCAAGTACTTATGGTTTGAGAGAACACTATGATGCGTATTGCCCGGCTTTTGCTGCCCGTTGTGCTACTGATCACTGCGGGCTGCGCCCAATATGAAAATCGCCGCGGCGTCGAAGTAGGCTGGACCGACGATTATCTGAAAACCTTGCAACTGGGTGTGACTACTCGTACCGAGGTGTTGAAGGCGCTGGGGCCACCTTCGCAGGTGATCGCACTGGAAGGTGAATCGATTCTTTACTACCTGTTCGAACGCTCTGACGGCCAAGGGATAGTGCTGGTCCTCTACAACCGTATGCAAATCGACACCCATTACGACCGTGCCATCTTCTTTTTTGATGACGACGGCGTGCTCACCGATTACTCCAGCCGCATCGCAGCCGCTGATAATGGCTAACGCGAATAGGGCTAAGGCGGCGGGTGGCTTGGCGCTGCTGTTGGCGGCGGCTCTGACGGGCTGTACCCAATGGCACTACGACTTGGGCGAGCCATTGCCGCTGGAGGCTGAAGCGCTGGCCAGCAGTGCTGGAATGGCAACCCGAGATGTGCTGGCGCGTATTGGCCCGCCGTTGCGGGTGTCTGCGATTCCCGAAGGGTATGTGTTGGGCTGGGAGTTTTGGCAGCTCACGCAGAACACTCTGGGCTTCAGCCTCGGTGTGCTGGGTGTGGATGTTTTGTCCTTTGATATTGGCCGTGCGGATACCACTAATGAAACCTTGCTGCTGACCTTTGATCGTGAGCATCGCTTGCTGGGCGGCAGCTGGCATGGCCGAGAAGACCGCGTCGGCGGCGGGCAATCTGTGCAGCCCTTCATAGCGCTGGTGCCTGTGGTTGATGTCGATGATATTACGCGGCGCCTGCCCCAGCATGATTGGGGCAGAGCAGCACTTGAGCCATTGCCCATAGGGCTCAACCGCATGCAGCGCCCTGATCAGGGCCAAGGTGGGGTATCGCAGCGCGCAGTGCCCACAGGTGTTGGACAGCAGTCGCTGGAGTTACGCTAAAGGTCGAATTTGCTGGTAACGCGCCGCTGGTTTTGTACACTAAGTGCTTGGGTTTGCAGGATCAATAGGGGCCTTGAGCCAAGCCCACAACACGCTCCTACAATAAGATAGAGGAATGCACTATGCAGGCTGATACGCTGGATAAACTTCTTGCGCACTGGGCGCGGGAAACCCCCGACCGGGTCTGGTTGAAAGACCTGCAGCCAGAAGGTTCTTGCGATATTACCTGGCGTGAGGCCGCCGATACGGTGAACGCAATGGCTGCGATGCTGGAGCACCACTTCGGCCAGGGCCAGCGAATGACGCTGCTATCGCGCAATTGCGCGCACTGGTTTCTCGCCGATCTTGCGATTATCACTTCGGGCAATATTACGGTGAGCATGTTTACCACGCTGCCGGCATCCACGGCGCAGTACATAATGGATTTCACCGAGAGCCGCGTGCTTATCGTTGGTGAAACAAGCAACTGGGAGGCGGTTCGGCAGGTATTGCCTGAGGGCATTACTCTTATCGCGCTACCTGGTGTGGAACTGGATGAGCCGCATCTCAAGTGGGAGGCACTCTTGGCAGAGTGGCCAGGCAGAGCTCCAGCCTACACCTGCCAGCCTGACGACGTCATTTCCCTGGTGTTTACCTCGGGAACCACCGGGCTGCCCAAGGGCGTGATTCAGACCCACCGCAGCAACCTCCTGCCGATTGCACGTTTTCGCGACACCTTTGGCACCCGCGATGAGGCGCGCTATTTTTCCTACCTGCCGCTGTCGCATATCGCCGAGCGGCAGATTGTGGAGTTCTCCTCCCTAACCTGCTGTGGAGAGGTTAGTTTTAACCAGAGCCTTGAAACGCTGGCGGCGGATCTGCAGCGCACACGTCCGCACATGTTCTTTGGCCCGCCACGGGTGTGGGAACAGTTGAAGCAGGCGGTGATTGGCAAATTCGGTGGGCCCGAGGTATTGGACCAGATGCTGGCGCAGGACCGTGAAGGTATCGGCCGACTGGTTCTTGAAGGCCTGGGGCTGGAGCAGGTGGAGTATTGTCTGGTGGCGGCCGCGCCCACGCCGCCTTCATTGATTCATTGGTGGGAGCAGCTCGGCTTAATCCTCATGGAGGGCTTTGGCCAGACTGAGGCGATGGGCGTGATTGTGAGCGGGCATGGTTCAAGGCGAGTTGGGTCTATCGGCAAGCCCATTGGTGAGGTGGAGTTTCTTATCACGGACGAGGGCGAACTCGCTATACGGGCCGACGGTTGCACGCCTGGTTACTACAATCAACCTGAGAAAACCGCTGAGCTTATCCGCGATGGTTGGCTGCATACCGGCGATAAAGCGCGAGTTGACGAAGACGGCTTCGTGTTCCTTACCGGACGAGTGAAAGAGTACTTCAAGACGATTCAAGGCAAGTTTGTTGCTCCACCGCCCATTGAGGGTGAGTTTGCCAAGAACCCACACACTGAGCAGCACTGCTTGCTGGGGCGAGGTTACTCCAAGACGGTCATGGTTGCCGTGCTAAACGAAGCGGCGCGTGAGCAGGCTGAGGCGGAAATTGCTCAGGCGATTCATCAGGCCGTTGAGAGCATTAACGCTTCCGTGGAGAAGCACGCGCGGATTGGTGCGGTTATTTTGTCGCGCAGTGAGTGGACGATTGATAACGAAGTCCTCACCCCCACCCTTAAAATTCGCCGCGACAAGGTGGAGGAGCGCTACGGTGAACTCGCCGAAAGTCTGGCTCGCAACTCGGCAGAGTCGCGCGAAATGCTACTGCATTGGGCCGATTAACCACTAAAGCCCCAGGGCCCTTTGTGCCTCGGGGCGCAGTGTTCTACTCGGGCACTTCACGCGCGCCGGTCGGCGCGAGCACTGGCTATGTCTGAAACTCGTCTTGCCCCAGGGTTTCTGCTGGGAGTAAATCGCCTATGGCATCTTAGGGGCCTCGCGGGTCAAGTGCAAACCCTGTGGGTGCGGATTCGGTCGCCGCAGCGGAGAAGGGGACCTGGTCTTCAGCGGCGACTATTTGCTCTCGATCGCGTGTTTGTGCCGCGAGATACACAGCAAACACCAGGCACAGTGCGGAGAACGACCAAAACAGAGCGGTGGCGTCGTACAGGCTCATTAATTGCCCAAGCAATACAGGTGCGGAGGCCGCGCCGAGCGCGTTCAGCAGCAATACCGACGTCCCAATTTCAACAAACTCTTCGGCTGAAGAGTTGTCGGCGGCAGTGGCCAGGGAAATTGCGTAGAGCGGCATGGTCATTGCGCCGAACATGAAGACGGCCACGAGGTGCAGGCTATGTTGTACTGTTAGGGCAACGGTAGCAGAAGCCACAATGGCGGCAACACTTAAAAAGAGCAGAATGTAGCGCCGATCAATACGGTCAGAGAGCCAGCCAACAGGGTACTGGAACAAGGCGCCGCCAGCGATACCGGCAGTGATGAACCAGGTAACATCTGCCATGCTCTGCCCGTAGCGCCGAGCAAATACAGCACCCAGCGCCCAGAAACTGCCGACAACAAGGCCCGACAACAGGGCGCCTGCGAAGGCCGCGCGGGAGCGCCGATAAAGCAAGTTGAAGTGAATTCGGGTCGATTGGATCGGCGCTGGGGCCAGACGGCTGGTTAGGCCCACAGGCACAATCGACAGTGCCATAAAAATTGCCGCGAGAATAAAGGGCGTAGCGCTGTCCACCGGGCCCACGTTGATGAGTATCTGGCCCACGGCCATCGCCGCAAGAATGATAAAGGTATAAATGGCCAGCACCTGACCGCGCGATTCGGCGCTGGTCTGGTCGTTTAGCCAGCTTTCTATCACCGTATACAGGCCGCAGATCATGGCTCCAGTCAGGAATCGCAACAGCAACCATGGCACCCAGCCATCAAAGGTCTCCAGGGCCAGAATGGCGCTCATCATCATTGCCGTGAGTACAGCGAAGCTGCGAATGTGGCCCACCTTGGCAATAATTCTTGGGATCAAGAGGCAGCCTGCAACAAAACCCAGAAAGTAAGCCGAAGCGCTTACGCCGATGATAAAGTCGGATAAGCCGATGCTGGTGGCTCTCAAAGGCAACAGGGTCAGCTGCATACCCTGGCCCACCAGCAGCAAGGCGGTTGAGAGCAGCAGAGATGTGAGGGTGAAGAGTGTTCTCATGAGGGCGCGTGTGCTCGTAGAGTGCCGTTGCACAACAAGGTCAGGGTACACGCTTTGGCGGTGTCAAAGAACCGCTTAATTTGGCAAAAAAAACCCGGCAAGAGCCGGGCGAAAGGGACCGAGTTCCCAGGGGGGGATTAATTCAGGAACTCGGCTCTGGTGCTTGGATCTGACTTGAATGCGCCGCCGAGCGAGGTGGTGCGGGTTCTGGAATTGCTGTCCATAACGCCTCTGGACTTCACGCAATAATGCATCGCGTCGATGGTCACGGCGACATCATCGGTCTCGAGTAGAGTCTGCAGCGCCACGAGTACCTGCTGAGTGAGGCGTTCCTGAACTTGTGGGCGTTGAGAAAAAAAGCGCACTATGCGGTTGATTTTGGAAAGGCCAATAACTTTGCCAGCCGGAATATAAGCTACTCGCGCCTGCCCATCAATCGTGACGAAGTGATGCTCGCAGGTACTGACGACATCGATATTACTTACCTGGACCATTTCCTCCACCTGCATTTTATTTGCAATAACAGAAATTTTAGGAAATTTGCCGTAATCCAGTCCCGAGAAAATTTCGTCAACGTACATTTTGGCAATGCGGTGAGGGGTTTCCGCCAAGCTGTCGTCGTTCAGGTCAAGGCCCAGGGTGCGTGTTATGTCAGTAAACGACTGCATGATGCGGCGATACTTTTCATCGCGTGACAGTCCGTTGTAGACGAGAGGGGTCTCCAACCCGCGCTCTAGCAGTGCATTACGCACCAGAGCCGCCTCGGTCGACATTTTGCCAGGGAAGGGAATATTTCCAGCCAGTGCAGTTTCCATGTCGTATCTCCAGTACGTTTGAAGTTAGGTACGATAAGGTTCACTGTGTGGATTACCCCGGTGTTGCTGAGCTTGGACAGTTCCCGGACAATTTGTGGACAAAATCGGGTCAACAAGTCGGCGGCAAGTGCAAAGGAGACTAGCAGTAATGAACAAGCAACGTCTGAGAGTAGGAATGATGGGGTTCGGCCAGATTGGCCGGCAGGTCTATGACTTGGCTGCCCTCAGTGACGATATTGAAATTGTCGCCATTGCTGACATCGGTGATCCAAGTATTTTGCATTATTTGCTGTGCTCGGAAATGTCTCACGCTGACGATTATCAGCTAGAAGGCAATTTCCTTGTTAATGCGGCGTTTCGCTCCCGCTTGTTGCGCACGGATACACCGGTAGAAATGCCCTGGGATGTGTTTGGTGTGGATATTGTAATCGATGCCACCGGCAAATTTCGTGACCGGCATTCGATGCAGCAGCATCTGGACGGCGGCGCGCCGCGCGTTCTGTTGCGTACCCTGCCCAGCGATCACATCGACCGCCTGGTGATGCCAGGTATCAATGCCCACAGTATTCACGCTGATGACCGCATGGTGTCGGCAGGTTCTGCGACGACGACGGCACTGTGTCTACTACTACACGCGCTTTCTCGCGATTTCGAGCTCGACTGTGGCAGCATGACCACGGTGCACTCCTATACCTCGGATCAGGTGCTGCAAGATTATGCAGGCAGTGATTTCAGGCGCAGCCGCTCGGCGGCGGAAAATATTATTCCCAATCATCACGACGCCGGTGCCTGGCTGGGGCACGTGCTGCCTGCGCTGGCGGGCAAAGTACTGACCTCTGCGCTTAACGTACCCATTCACCAGGGATGTCTGTTGGATGTGAACCTGGTGTTCAAAGATGCCGCGATTACTGCAGATGCGGTGAATGACTGCCTGCGGCGGCGCGCTGCCGACTACCCGGGCATGGTAGCCGTGGTGGAGGACCCGGTTGTGTCCTCCGATGTCATTGGCAACCCCCATTCTCTTGTGTTTGACACCTGCGGCACCATCAAGGCAGGCGCTAATACGGTTAAGGCACTGGGCTGGTATGAAACACTAGGGCACGCCGGGCGTCTGTTAGATGTGGCGCGGTTGTATGCTGCGTTGGATCACTGCAAGGAGGCTGCGTGATGCGCGTTGCAATAAACGGTTTTGGGCGCATCGGCCGCTCGGTATTTCGTATCCTGGAAGAGGTGCCTGACATCCAGGTGGTGGTGATTAACGATTTGTTTGATCACGCGGCCCTGCGTTACTTACTCAACTACGATACCGTGATGGGGCCTTTTGGCAAGGCGCTTACATTGGAAGGCGACGAGTTTGTCACCCCGGGCGGCCGCTGCAAGCTGATCAGCGAGCGCGATCCCGCTGCGCTCCCATGGGCTGCAATGGGCATCGACGTGGTGGTGGAGGCAACGGGGGCGTTCCGCAAGCGTGCGCAGCTTGAGGCACACTTACAGGCCGGAGCGCGGCGCGTGGTGTTGACGGTGCCGGCCGCTGACCCTATCGATTACACGATTGTGCTGGGCGTCAATGACGCTGGGCTTACGCCCGAACACAGGATTATTTCCAACGCCAGTTGTACCACCAATTGCCTGGCACCCATGGCCAGCGTGCTGGATAGCGCGTTTGGTATTGTGGAGGGCGTGATCAACACCGTGCATGCATATACCAATGACCAGCGCCTGGCCGACGTGCCGCACTCCGACTGGCGGCGCAGCAGGGCCGCGGCGGAAAACACCATACCTACGTCTACCGGTGCGGCGAAAGCCGTGGGTGAGGTGCTACCGCAGCTCAAGGGGCGTTTACACGGCATCGCTTCCCGCGTGCCGGTGCCTGACGGTTCGGTGGTGGATTTGTTTGTTACCTTGGCGCGGCCGGTGACGGTTGATGCAGTGCACGAAGCCGTGCGGTCGGCGGCCAACTCTGCGCAGCTGCAGGGAATTCTTGCGTTCAGTGATCGCCCAATTGTGTCGACGGATATCATCGGAAACCCACATTCCTCGATTTACGATGCAGGGTTCACCGCTGTGGTGAACGAGCGCTACCTGCGCGTCTTGAACTGGTATGACAATGAATGGGGATATTCAGCCCGGGTATGTGATCTTTTGCGGAGGTTGAGTCAGTGGTAGGCACCCGGGAAGCCGGCAGCGGTGAGCGCACGGACTATAGTGAGTTACGCAGCAACGTCAATTTTCTCGGCCATTTACTGGGCGATACGATCGCGCAGGCAAATGGCGCTCCTTTTCTGGAGCTGGTGGAGAAAATTCGCGGTTTGTCGAAATCCGCGCGCACCGGTGGTGAAGATGCGGCGCACGCCGAACTGCTTGAGGTTCTGCGCAGCTTGGATAATGAACAGCTGGTGCCTGTCGCGAGGGCGTTTAGCCAGTTTTTGAACCTCGCCAACATTGCCGAGCAGCATCATACGGTATCACGCCGGATGGACCCGCTGTTTTCGGCTTCGCGCAATCTGACCGAGAGTTTTGGCGCCTTGCAGGAGGAGGGCGTCTCCTCCTCGGCCATTGTTGCTGCGGTGGAGGCCTTGCGCATTGACCTGGTACTCACTGCGCACCCCACTGAAATCATGCGCCGCACCCTTATTCACAAGCAGACCGAGATTGGCCGCTGCCTGTCCCAGCTTGAGCTAAGCGGGCTGACCCAGCGTGAGCAGGATCAATTGCACACCCGGCTGCGCGAGCTGATTGCACAGATCTGGTATGGCGACGACTTCCGCACGGAACGGCCTTCACCGGTGGATGAGGCCAAGTGGGGCTTTGCAGTGGTAGAAGATTCACTGTGGCGCGCTGTTCCGGAGTACTTGCGCAGGTTGGATGCGGCGCTGCAGGAATGCTGCGATAGCCGCCTACCGCTGCATGCCGCACCCGTGACGTTTGGGTCGTGGATGGGCAGTGACCGTGACGGCAATCCCAATGTCACCGCCAAAGTGACTGCAGAGGTGCTGTGGCTCAGTCGCTGGCAAGTCATAGCGCTGTATTTGCGCGACGTGACTCAGCTGGTGGAAGAGCTATCGATGACGGTGTGTGATGCGCCGCTGGCAGCGGCAGCGCAGGGTTCACATGAACCATACCGCAGCGTGCTGCGTGCATTGCGTGAGCGCCTCAAAGCCGACCTGGAAGCGATCGAGGCGGCCCTGGCGGGTGCGCCGGGGGATGAGCGGGTGTTGCTCACTCAGGACGATATTTGGCAGACGCTGGCGCTGTGTTATCACTCGTTGCAGGCCTGTGGCATGCAGATGATTGCCGACGGTGCGCTGCTTGACCTGCTGCGTCGCGCGCGCTGTTTTGGCGTGCATCTGGTGCGCCACGATGTACGTCAGGACAGTGCGCGGCATACCGAAGTGTTATCGGAGTTAACCACGTGGCTGGAGCTGGGGGACTACGCCGCATGGGATGAAGACGCGCGCTGTGCATTCCTGCGTCAGGAATTGGCCAGCCGGCGGCCTTTGTTGTCCCCGCGCTGGGCCCCGGGGGAAGCGGTTGCCGAGGTGCTGGCAACCTTTGCAGTGGTTGCGCGGCAGCCGCCTGAGGCCCTGGGTGCCTATGTGATTTCCATGGCACGGCAAGCCTCCGACGTGCTTGCTGTACATCTGCTATTGCGCGAGGCAGGGTGCCCCTTCGATTTGCCGGTGGTGCCATTGTTCGAAACACTGGATGACCTGTACCGCGCACGGGAGGTGGTTTCGGCGTTGCTCGCCGACCCGTGGTATCGGAGGCACGTGCAGGGCCAGCTCATGGTTATGATCGGCTATTCGGACTCTGCCAAGGATGCCGGTGTACTGGCCGCCGCCTGGGCGCAGTACCGCGCTCAGGAAGAATTGCTCGGCGTGTGCGCTGCCCACGGCGTGCGCTTGACGCTGTTCCACGGCCGCGGCGGCACCATAGGGCGCGGCGGCGCGCCGGCACAGGTGGCGTTGCTGTCGCAGCCTCCGGGCTCACTGGAGCAGGGTTTGCGGGTGACAGAGCAAGGTGAAATGATCCGCACCAAGTTGGGTTGGACGTCGCTCGCGGTCAAAACGCTGGCGCTCTACACTAGTGCTATTTGTCGGGCAAACCTGCAGACACCGCCGGCACCGCAGCAGGACTGGCGCGATCTCATGGAAGAGCTGGCAGCAGGTTCCTGTGCTGAATACCGCCGGGTTATTCGTGAAGAACCGGATTTTATCGAATATTTCCGCCATGCCACACCGGAGCAGGAGCTGGCGGGGTTACCGCTGGGTTCGCGGCCGGCTCGGCGCCGCGGTGGCGATGGAATTGAGAGCCTGCGGGCGATCCCCTGGATATTCGCCTGGTCCCAGAACCGCTTGATGTTGCCCGCCTGGCTGGGCGCAGGTGCGGCCTTGCAGAGCGCGCTGGCTGCGGGCCATGCAGAGCGATTGCGTGAAATGGCCGCGAGCTGGCCCTTTTTTGCCACGCGGCTGTCTATGTTGGAGATGGTGTATGCCAAAGCGGACAGTGGCCTCTCGGCGCATTACGACGCCAGCTTGGTGCCCGCTGAATTGCGCCCGCTGGGGCAAGCTTTGCGGGCATCACTGCAGCGCGATGTGGCAACCGTGCTGGAAATCAGCGGCAGTGAAACCCTGCTGGCCGACTCGCCGTGGATTCGTGAATCAATTCAGCTGCGCAATATCTACACCGATCCGCTCAACGTGTTGCAGGCAGAACTGCTGCAGCGGCAACGCAAAGCCCCTCAAAATGTGCTTGAGCAAGCCATTATGGTCACATTTGCGGGCATTGCAGCTGGGATGCGTAATACGGGTTGATGCCTTGCCGGGTAGCCGGGCTATTGTGCTGCATGTGGCGAGATACACGTGACGCAGGCAGTCAGCGACTGCTCACAGCTTGATGTGCGCTCGCGGAAATAGTGCTATCTTCCGTAAGGGTTCCCATCAACCAGAAATGAGATACATCATGACTTGCATGCCCCGCCTATTGACCTTTTGTCTGCTCTCTTTAGTGGCACTTGCACCGCTTGCCAAGGCCGACAATTACTCGGAAGCGTTAGACTCTTTTCGCAGTGCCGGTGGGAGCGAAGCTTACTTTGAAGCAGCTTATGGCTATGTTCTGTTCCCCACCATTGGCAAAGGAGGCATCGGTATTGGCGGTGCGCGCGGCAATGGTAAAGTGTATCGCCAAGGGCAATATATCGGCGATTCCAGCATGACCCAGCTGACCTTGGGCTTTCAACTGGGCGCTCAGGCGTTTAGCCAGATTATCTTCTTTGAAAATGCCACGGCTGTGGATCAGTTTATCAGCGGCAACTTTGAGTTTGGCGCACAGGCAACCGCCGTTGCATTGACGGCGGGCGTTTCTGCCGAAGCGAGCACCGGCGGCGGCGTCAGCGCTGGCGTGAGTGGCGGCCGCAATGATGCCTCTACTGCGCATCTGGGTTACCGCAAGGGTATGGCCGTGTTTACGATTGCCAAGGGTGGCCTGATGTATGAGGCAACGCTGGGTGGCCAAAAGTTCAGCTTCACACCGAGCAACTAAGCTCTAAGCTTCCGGTAGCTCCCCTCGGGCCTGCTCCAGGTCCTGTGCTGGTGTGTCACCCACAAGGATGACATGCCAGCGGCGGGGCCCGTGTGCACCCAAGACCAGTTGAGCCTCCACGTCCGCTGTGCTCGATGGCCCGGCAATAAATTGAATACCCCGTGGCCAGGCTCCTGCCCCCGTCTCAAGCCTGATTTTTGCCCAGGCGTCTTCGAGTGTAGCGACTACATCTTCTCGATTGACCAAGACCAGGTGATCTTCCGGGAGTAGGTTGTTACGCCCAGGGTTGGCGCGCCCGGTGAAAGTCACGATGGCGCCGGTTTCAGCCACGCCCAGCCGAGCATAGCTGAGGGCTGCGGCATCGCCGGGCTCAGCGGCGCCAAAACGCGGCAGGACCCCGCCGTCGCGCCACGGCATTGCAGCCAATCTTGGGTCATTACCTGCCACCAGCTTGTGGGTGCGAAAGCGCTTGTACAAGTAACGCCCGATGGCTCGCACGGCGGCACCACGGTCCAGGGCTAGTTCCAGAGTGCCTTTATTAGCCAATACGTTCGCAATAAAAGCTGTGTGCAGGTCTGCATGGGGCATCCTGGCCGCCGTGGCATAGCCAATAGCAGCCAAAGCTCGTGCAATCTCTGCGGGCTCGGCAGGGGCAGGGCTTCGCTCGCGTAGGCGAGCGAATAATGCAGCACGGACGGATTCAGCCACGACGTCCCCCTCGACGCTTGCGCGCGGCATACTGGCGCATAAACGTTCCGCCCGCCTCGGGTGCAGGAAAGTCCCTCTGGCTGGTCCAGCCCGATGCGAAGGGCATTCGGCGAAAAGCGCCTCTGCGCTTGCCTAGTAAACCCAATGCGCTCATGCTCCAGCCGGTGAGGCGCTGATATAAGACAGGCTGACGCAGCAGCCATGCATGCAAGCGCAAGCCACGGCGCCAACGCGCGGGCTTGAGTTGTTGCGCACTCTCCTCTTGGCGCAGGTCGCGCAGGAGGTCTGGGAGGGGAATATTGACCGGGCACACTTCAGCGCAACGCCCGCAGCTGGTGCAGGCGTTGGGGAGGTCGTGGCTTTGCTCCAGTGAGGTCAGCAGCGGCGTGAGCACAGATCCCATCGGGCCCGGATAGACCCACCCGTAAGCGTGTCCGCCAACGCCAATGTAGATAGGGCAGTGGTTTAGGCAGGCACCGCAGCGAATGCAATCCAGTATCTCGTGATAGTCACTCGCCAAAATGTCGCTGCGCTTGTTGTCGAGCAGAATGATGTGGGTCTCTAGCGGCCCATCGACATCGTCCTCGCGCCGTGGGCCGGAGTAGAAACTGGTGTAGCAGGTATGAGATTGGCCGGTCGCAGAGCGTACCAACAGCCTTTGCAACGCCATGGCATCTTCTGCGCGCGGCAGGAGGCGCTCAAACGTGGTACAGATGATCAAGACGGGGGGGAGGTTGGCACATAAATCTCCGTTGCCCTCGTTGGTCACCAGCATCGTAGTGCCATGTTCTGCAATGAGCGCGTTCGCGCCAATGATGCCGACATCCGCGGCCAGAAACCTTTCCCGTAGTACGCCGCGCGCCTCCTCCACAATGTCGCTCACCGACTCCAAAGCACGTTCGCCGAGTTTGTGCTTGGCGAGGAAGAGTTCCCGCACTTCTGCCAGCGATTTGTGAAAGGCGGGGCCGACAATATGGCTGGGTGCTTCGCCGGCTTGCTGAATAATGTACTCGCCGAGATCCGTTTCCAGCACTTCCAGGCCAGCTTTTAATAGCAGCTCGTTGAGGCCGGTTTCTTCGGTGACCATCGATTTGCCTTTGGCCACGCGCCTCGCGTTATGCGTCTGACAGATTGACAGCACGGTGCTGTTGAGCTGCTCCGCAGTGGCGGCGAAGTGCACTTGATTGCCGTGCGCTACTGCAGCCTCCTCAAACTGTTGCAAGTAGTGAGCGAGGTGTTCGGTGGTGTGCCCACGCACCCGCTTCATGTGGGCCCTCAAGCCATCGAAATCGCCATAGGCGTTGGCGGCTGCATCGCGGGCCGCGGGCATAAACTGCCCTAATAGATCGCGCCTTTCGACTTTGTCCTTTGCTCTGAGGGCCTCATGAGCTTGTTGCAGAAAATCCTGGCTGGCGACTTTCATTGGCGGCCCTCGCCAATGCCCGGCCCTTTAGGGTTGCCCGCCAGCAGTTCGGCGATATGTCGGATTTCGAGGTCCAGCCCTCGTCGCTTGGCACGCCCGGCAAGGTGCAGCAGGCAGCCAAGGTCGCCGCCTGCCAGCACCTTGGCGCCGCTGGCTACCGCGTGGTTCAGTTTGTCATCGGCCATTTTTCCGGAAATTTCGGGCATGCGGGCGCAAAAGGTGCCACCAAAGCCACAGCAGACCTGGTTTTCCGTGAGCTCCTGCACTTGCACGCCGCATTGTTCTTGCAGCAGTTGCCGGGGCTGCTGTTGAATGCCCATTTCGCGCAGGCCAGCGCAACCGTCGTGGTAGGTGACTGCGGCTTCCAGCGCTGCGCGTTTCGGAGCAGGCAGGAGCGCCACTTCAGTGAGGAAGCGCGTTAACTCCCAGGTTTTGGCGGAAAGTGCCAACGCACGCTCGCGCCATTCACCTTCAAACAGGGCGGGGTAGTGATGGCTGAGCATGCCGGCGCAGGAGCCGGATGGGATCACCACGTAGTCGAAAGGTTCAAAGGTTTCAATAACCGCCTGCGCTACCGGAACGGCTGCGTCAATTTCCCCGCTGTTGTAAGCGGGCTGCCCACAGCAGGTTTGTTGTTCAGGAACCGTTACGCGACAACCTGCACGCTCCAATAAGCGTATGGCTGAAAAGCCCACCGATGGACGCATGAGGTCAGCTAGGCAGGTGACCATGAGCGCAACATCTCGCCTGGGCCGGCTGCGCTTGCGTTTTGCTTGTGGTTTGTCCATCCGAAGCGCGTGCTCCCTGTCGCTGGTGCTGCTGTGCTATACGGTGCCAGTAAAATTTCAGTATACCGAAATTGATCTGTTCGCGCCGCGCCCTGTTCTCATCTCCAGGTAAAGAATTCCAGCACCACGGCTGCGGTGATGAAAACCGTGAGCGCCGCTGCCACGCGAGCTAATACGTCGTGTGTTTCTACCAAGGTCACCAGGATACTGAGTGAGTCTGCGGGCCCGGCGCCGGACAACAACAACTCGACTTTGGGCCACTTGGCGGGGTCGAACACCGGCTTGGCCTTGCTGCCAATGTAGACCAGAACGCCCTCAATCTTGAGGGTGTGGGGGTGCCGCTGAATCTGAATGCCATTGCCAATGTGGTACACACCGCGGTGGTCTACCAGCACCACTTGCTGCCCGAGCAGCCCGATATGGCCTCGCAGCACAGCAACGCTTGACCGCTGCTTACCCTGTGCTGCTTTCAGCCAGTGCACTTGGCTAAACTTTTTGCCGAGTAGCGGCGCATGGCGGCCGCGATCGGCGACCAGCACCCGCTGCCGGGTGTACTGCCAGAGGCCAAAACAGAGGGCGAGCAGGGCGGCTACAATGCAGAGGTGACGACTGCTAGCCATTATATTCGCGCGCAGATGGGAAGAGCGGCTGCGCTGTTGTTCCAGCGCGTTGAGCTCTTGCGACTCAAACCGTGTGCCCGCAACGCCCTCCGCGGCATAGCGCAGCAGTGAGTGGGTGTTCGGTTCCAGTAGAAGTATTCGGTCACCCCAGGCGGCCAGCGCAATGGCTCCGTTGGGCGAAGGCGGTAGTACCGGCGGCAGGGCGCTCCATTGCCCGTCGAAGCGGAATACGGCGCGCAGTGCCGAATCGGGATTCTCCATGATCACCCACCAAAAGGCGCCGACTCGCGCAAAGTCCCGCACCCGGGTAAGCTCTGCAGCCAGTGCCGCCTCAGGCAGTAATAGCAGTTCGTCCAGCTGCATGGCAAAGGCCGAAGTTTCATACCGGAACACGCCCAGCGCAGGCCCGGCTGCGCTGTTGATAAACAGCAGGCCGTCATCGATACGCAGCACCGGGGCAGCGGGCAGCGTTACCGTCTGTTTTGTCACTGTATTACCTGCAACGTCTACACGCAGTAGCAGCCCGCTGCTGCTGTCGGCCAAAATGATATCGGTACTGTTGGGGATACGTACGGCGGCGTCTGCATGCCAGTGGCCTTCGGTGCCTGTGAACGCTCTGCACTGACGTTCCTCCACGCGGCAGCGATAGAGGTTGCCGCTGGCGGCAGGGTCAGGGGCAACCTGTATCAACCACTCATCAGCGCTCAGCCACAGCAGCTGCATTACGTCGTCGGTTAGCCCGAGCTCAGTGATGGTTAGCGTATCCGCCTGGGCGCCGGATCGGTCGTGTAACAGTAATAGCGTTGTCGTGGCTAACATCAGGTCGCCATTGGTGGCGGCCGCTGCAGTCACTAGGGGTGGCACCGCCGCAGGCTGCGGCAGCAGTCGATCCAGGCCAGCCAATCCACCAAGTAAACACAGGGCAAGCAGCGCAACAGCCAGCGCACGATGCGCCCGATCTCTGGCTAGCAGTGCGCGCTCGGCGGAGGGTGCTGGAGACCGATAGGGCTTCAGATCGTAGGGGTTCGGGCCCCAGCGAGCAGTTGATGTAGGGATGGGTTTCTGAGTGTTTTTTGCCGCGGCCTGCAGCGTTAATGTTGCAGAGGCAGAGGCAGACGGCGGGGCGCTTGTTGCTGCGGGGCTGGTGGATGCGTCTCCCGCGCTCTGCAGGCCAGCTTGCAGGCCCAGTCCACGCATTTTGGCGTACCAGACAGCCGCCGGCTTCTGTTCCAGGTTACGCCGTAAAATGATGCTGTCACCGCTAAAAAATCGCTCGAGACGCGCAGGGTCCTGAATTTGAAACAACCTGCTGAAATGGGCGCGCGCAAGCACCGGGTCAGTGCCCGGCAGGATTTCTCCCTTGAAGGTGAGGTTGAACCTTTGCACCGCGGGTTTTGCCCGTGTCAGTCGATCGCCACCTCCTCGAAGGTGAGCCCTGCGCGCGCTGTGAGCCTGCCATACAAGTGCTCACCCAGCGCAGAGGCCGGCGTCCAGAAACCGCCTGTTGCGGTCAGTGGGTCCTGCGCAAGGCAGGCTGCCGCTTCACCCAGCATGCGTGCTGTGGAACCGTATCCGGGATCAAGCTGTCCGGCGACGCGTACGCGCAGGTCACAGGCGCTATCGGTGGGGTGCAAGCCGTGAAAGAACAGCTCATAGTGCCCAGCTTCGCGTTGTTCCCTGCTTGGCCCTTCGCCTGGAGCCGGTAAAAAACGCGCCAGCAGTTTGCGCACTGGTGTTGTTGCCAGGCCAAGCATCGCACCACCCATTGCCAGCGCATTGCGCAATGCCTGGGCGCGGGACTTACACAGCTGCGCCTCATCAAAACGGAAGTCGTCTCCCCAAGGCATGCCCAGCAAATGGTGGCTGCGGCGCACCACCCGGCCGTTGATCGCAGCCATGATAAAAGGCGATGTCCAGCTGTGAAAATCGCTGTCATAGCGTGCCGTGGACTGGTCCCGCTGATCGGGCCCGGTAGTGCCTGCAGGGCATAGGGCGTAGGGGTCTGTGAGTAACTTGCGTACGGAGCTGTCGCGCTTTGCCTCATCGAGTACCTCTAGCATGCTGGCTACGGTGCCGCCGCTGGCAGTACCTCGGTTACGACCTACGCGGGACTTGACATGCCGAGCGCTAACACCGTGGCGTGTCAGCATTTGACGCTGTAAAAACCAGGTGCCCATATCGGAGGGTATAGAGTCGAAGCCGCAGCTGTGGACGAGCCGGGCACCGCTCGCGACAGCCGCTGCCTGGTATTGCGGGATGACCCGCGCCATCCACTGCACTTCTCCGGTCAGATCGCAGTAGTGTGTGCCGGTTTCTGCGCACAGGGCGACCAAGGGTGTGCCGTGGCGTGCATAGGGCCCTACGGTGCTGCAAATGACGCGGCCGCGCTCAACCATCGCACGCAGGCTGTTATCGTCGTCGCTGTCTGCTATTAGCAGAGGCACTTCGACGCCGCTGGTGTAGGCGAGTAGTGATTGTTGTACGGCTTGCAGTTTTGCTTCACTGCGTCCTCCCAGAGCCCATCGCAAGGAGTTATCAGCGCCGTAAGTCGTTGCAAGATATTCAGCAACCAGCTGCCCGGTGAAACCGGTGGCTCCCCAGAGAATAATGTCGAAGTCAGGTTCCGGGGTCGTCATAAGGTCTTGTCCTGTTTCATTTTTAGTGGATGCCGTACATCATTTTTTTCAGTAAGGGCGACAGCAGGAATTGCAGCACCGCAACGCCCAAGCCAACGTACAGTAGGTTGGTAAACAAGTCGGTATAGGTGGCCAGTGCAGTCGCTACATCGGCAGCTCCTGAGTTAGCGTCTATGGCAGCCAGCTTGGAAAGCTGTGCGGCAACATGTTGCGAATAGGCAGTGGCCAGGAACCAGGCCCCCATCATCACGCCCACCACTCCCGGCACCGACAGTTTAGTGACCGCTGACAGCCCGACCGGCGACAGGCAGAGCTCACCCGCGGTGTGCAGCAAGTACGCCAATACCATCCAGTAACCGATCACCAGGCCAGCCTCGTTGGGCGAAGCCGCACCCATAACCAGCGCCCCAAAGCCGAGGCCTGCGAGGCCAACACCCAGGCCGAACTTCACCGGGGTAGAAGGCTCTATGCCGCGCCGCCCCATCGTAGTCCAGAGCCAGGCGAAGACGGGAGCCAGCAGGAAAATAAAGAACGAATTGAAAAAGCCAAACTGTGATGCGGTGAAATTGATGCCGAACACGTTGCGGTCCATCACTCGGTCGGCATACAGGGTCATCGACGCGGCGCTTTGCTCGAACAGCGACCAGAACACGACACTGCAGATGGTCAGAGCCATCAGGACCAGCATACGGCTGCGCTCGACGGGGTTACAGCGGAAGGTAATGAACCAGGCGATACCTGCCAAAACGATGACCGCCAACACGTTCAACAAAACGCCAACGGCGCCGTGGAACTGCAGCATTTGCCAGGCGGCGACAACACCACCGAGCGCCCCCAGGTAAATAGCCCATTCCTTATTAACACCGGGTAGCGCGCGTTCCGTAAGCCTTTCGGGTGCCGGGGGTTCGGCGTACCCTTCGAGATACTTCTGGCCGCGCAGAAAAGTCACCAGCCCGAATAACATGCCGATGCCTGCGACACCGAAGCCATAGCCCCAGCCGTAGGTGACGCCAAGGTAGCCGCAGAGCAGAGTGGCGGTTAGCGCGCCAAGGTTAATGCCCATGTAGAAGATGGTGAAACCGGCATCGCGGCGCGGGTCGTCAATGGCATAGAGGCGGCCCACCAGTGTGGAAATATTCGGCTTGAGAAAGCCCACGCCGACGACAATCAATGCAAGAGAAAAGTAGAACACCTGCAGGGCGCGATCGTCACGCACAATGGTATCGCCCACAAGCCGCGCCTGCTCGCCCTCCACCGCCATGCCCAAATGGCCCAGCACCAGAAGCAACCCACCAAACACGACTGATTTGCGCATGCCCAGGTAGCGGTCGGCCAGCAGCCCGCCAATGACCGGCATGGCGTACACCAGCGCGGCGTAGCCCCCGAGGACTTCCAGCCCATTGGCATCGGAAAACAAGTGGTACTTGGTGAGGTACAGTAACAAAAGGTATTTCATGCCGTAGAACGAAAAGCGCTCCCACAGCTCGGTGGTGAAACACACATAAAGGCCAAGCGGGTGGCCGAAGAAGGCGGTGTCGTTGAGTGTATTATTATTCATGGATGTTGGAGTCCTTCCACAGCTTCCTGACATTTCGGGGGGTGAGGGCCTCGGGCTCAGGGTCGGAGAATACCACTCCTCTCGCGACTTTGCGCTGCTCTACGCAATGCGATGATTTATTACGGCCGCAGCGGCAAAGCCCGGGTTTCAAGGCAGTGACCTAGGCAGCTTGACAGCCTCGGTTGCTCGGCAGAATACGTTGTCGGACCGTATTACCCACAATGTAGCCGCTCTGATATCGGGTTCGCAGTATCCGCAAGAGGCGATATCTACACGGCGCGTTGGGATCACCTCGGTGTGCGCCCGGCCGACGTGGGCGTCGAGTTCAAAGCCGCTCGGGATGAATCCATGGCACTTTAGACGCTGTCACGCTCGCTTCAGCCTGCTCATTGATTCAAGTCAAATCACCGGCGTGAAATGGTGAAGGGTGACCAGGACTGGCTGACAGGCATCAGCTCCAGCGAGTTGACATTGAGGTGCGGTGGCAGGGTTGCCAGCCAGAACACGGTGTCGGCGATGTCTTCCGGTTGAATGGGGTCGGCGCCTGCGTAGAGCGCGTCGTATGCGGCCTGGTCACCGCCGGTGCGCACCAGTGTGAATTCGCTTTCCGAAAGCCCAGGTGCCAGGCAGCTCACTCGCACGCCGGTGCCTTGCAGATCACTGCGCAGGGCGAGGGAGAACTGCTCGACGAAGGCTTTGCTGCCGCAGTAAACATTGCCGCCGGGATATGGCCAGTGCCCTGCGACGGACCCAATATTGATAACGCTGCTGCCGCTGCCGCGGGCCACCAAGGTTGGCAGCAGGGCGTGGGTCACGGTGGTCAGGCCCTTGATGTTGGTATCTATCATGCGGTGCCACTGTTCCAGGTCACTGTGCTGTGCGGGTGCGGTGCCCAGCGCAAGTCCGGCGTTGTTGACCAATACATGCACATCGCTGAAGGGCTCGGGCAGCGCGGTGACCGCCGCCTGCACAGCCGGTGTGTCGCGCACATCAAGGCAGATGCTGTACACAGCGCAGTGCGCTTCTAGTTCAGCCTGCAGCTGCTCCAGCCGGTCACTGCGGCGGCCGCTGAGAACGAGGTTCCAGCCAGCGTTGGCGAAACGGCGCGCGCAGGCGCGGCCAAAGCCGGAGGTGGCGCCAGTGATAAATGCGGTGTTGGGCATAGCGTTAACCTTTTGTACGAATTGGGCGGGCTCAGGCGGCAACGGCGATGGTGTGATCTTCGGTTCGTGTGGGCGTGTGTGCGCTAATGGCCGCGCAGATCGCCTCCGGGTCCGTGAGCCGTTTGGCGTCAGCAAAGAGTGCTGCGGCCTGAGGATAATAGTGACGCAGGTAGCCCAACCATTGCTTGACCGGCCCGGCTGCGTGGCGCTCGGCGCAGTGCAGACGCTTCTGTTGGGCGAAAACCTGCAGCAACTCTGATATGTCCAGCCAGCGTAGTGCCGGGGCGTCGATGCCATCAATCGTTGCTCGTACCAGCCTGGGCAGGTCCGGCCTGCACAGCACACCGCGGCCCAGCATCAGGTCTGCGCAGTGGCTCGCAGCACGGGCGCGCCGGCTGTCGTCCGGGCTCCAGATTTCGCCGTTGGCGATCACCGGAAAATCCACCAGTTCAACGGCCCGCGCAATTTCATCCCACCAGGCCGGTGGCTTGTAGCCATCGCTGCGAGTGCGGGCATGGATGGCGAGCTCGTCCACGCCGGCATCGGCCAGTGCGCGCACATTATCCAAAAAGGGCGACCGGTCCTCAAAACCCAGGCGAATCTTGGCGGTCACCGGAATGCTGGCCGGCACCGCCCGGCGCACGGCTGCCGCGATGGCGCCCACCCGCAGCGGTTCGCGCAGCAATATCGCACCGCCGTCGGACCGATTGACGGTTTTCGCCGGGCAACCAAAGTTGATGTCGATTCCGGGGGCACCGAGTTCCGCCGCCCTTGCGGCGTTGTCCGCCATCGGCTGCGCTTGCCCGCCCAGCAACTGCAGGAAAACCGGTACGCCGGATGACGTCTGGCCACCCTCGCGCAATTCTGGGCACAGGCGATGGAACACGCGCGGTGGCAGCAGGCGGTCGCTGACGCGCACAAACTCCGTCACACAGCGATCCAGCCCGCCCAGCTCTGTCAGCAAAGCGCGCATGCTGGCGTCGATAACGCCTTCCATGGGGGCGAGAATGAGTCGCACATCAGGTCTCCGGTTAGGGTGACAGTATATACCTTTGCAGGCTTTCGGGGCTAAGCCCGCTTGCTCAGGTAAAGGCTCGATTTACCCGTTGGCACCTCGCTGCCAAGATGATTTATGATGCAACGAGAAACTGAATCAGGAAGCGGTTTTGCGCGAAGACGAGCTTTTCATGCAGGGTGTAGAGTTGATGCTGTTTGGCGTCAGTACCGTGGTGATATTTCTTTCACTGCTGGTGCTGGCCATTGGCCTGGCGTCACGCGTGATTCAGCGCTTTTTCCCCGAGGCCGTGCCGGCCCAGCCCGCGCGGCAAGGGCGCAGCCCGGTAGCTCCCCGTACGTCAGGGCCGACAGTCGATGCGCAGCGAAGCGCGGTTATCGCTGCGGCTGTGCATCAGCACCGCCAACGTCACCGCAATGGCTGAGCCTTCTCCCGGGAGATTGAAACCGCATGGCTGACAATAAACGCCCCTTGGGCATTACCGACGTAGTGCTGCGTGATGGCAATCAGTCGCTGCTGGCTACCCGGGTTCGCCTCGCGGACATGCTGCCGGTGGCTGCAGAGCTGGATACCGTGGGTTTCTGGTCCGTGGAAACCTGGGGCGGCGCAACGTTCGATGCCTGTATTCGCTACTTGGGCGAGGATCCCTGGGAGCGCATTCGCGAGTTCAAGAAAGCGATGCCCAATACGCGCCAGCAGATGCTGCTGCGTGGCCAGAACATTCTCGGCTATCGCCACTACGCCGATGACGTGGTAGAGCGCTTTGTGGAGCGTGCTGCCATCAACGGTGTCGATGTGTTTCGCGTGTTCGATGCCATGAACGACATGCGCAATATCGAGGTGGCGCTAAGGGCGGTAAAGGCAGTGGAACGCCATGCCCAGGGAACGATCTCCTACACCCTGAGCCCTGTGCACACCTTGGACGGCTGGGTGGATCAGGGTAAGCGCATTGAGGATATGGGTGCCGATTCTATTGCGATAAAGGACATGGCGGGGCTGCTGCGCCCTTACGTGGGCTATGAACTGGTGCGCCGGCTTAAGGAAAGTTGCAACATTCCTATCCACATGCAGTGCCATGCCACCACCGGCCTGTCGACCGCAACAATACTCAAGTGCGTGGAGGCGGGTATCGACAATGTGGACACTTCCATCTCGTCGATGTCGATGACCTATGGCCACTCGCCCACGGAGTCGGTGGTGGCAATACTTGAAGGCACCGATCGGGATACCGGCCTCGACCTGGAAAAGCTGGCGGATATAGCCGGCTATTTCCGTGGCGTGCGCAAGAAATACGCGCGTTTTGAGGGTTCATTACGCGGGGTAGATGCACGCATTCTGGTGGCCCAGGTGCCCGGCGGCATGCTGACGAATATGGAAAACCAGTTGCGTGAACAGGGCGCGCTGGATCGCATGGACGAGGTGCTGCAGGAGATACCTTCGGTACGTGAGGACCTTGGTTTTATCCCGTTGGTCACGCCCACCTCGCAGATTGTGGGTACCCAGGCGGTGCTGAACGTGCTGACCGGTGAACGCTATAAATCGATAACCCGGGAAACCGCGGGCGTGCTCAAGGGCGAGTACGGCGCCACACCCGCTGCGGTGAATGCGGAGCTGCAGCAGCGAGTGCTAGAGGGCAATGAAGTGATTACCTGCCGCCCCGCAGACCTTTTGGAGCCGGAGCTGGACGGCCTGTCCAGTGAGCTGCGCGCACTGGCGCAGGAAAAGGGCATCACACTGGCGAAAGGTGAGCAGGAAATTGATGACGTGCTGACCTACGCGCTGTTCCCGCAAATTGGCCTGCGCTTCCTGCAGCACCGCGGTGACCCCTCGGCCTTTGAGCCCGCGCCGGGGGAAGAGCCTTCAGCCTCCGGTAAAGAGCCTTCAGCCTCCGGTAAAGAGCCTTCAGTCTCGGGTACGGAGCCTTCAGCCTCCGGTAAAGAGCCTCTAGCCCGCGGCGTTGACGGCGATACTGGCGTCTACACCGTGCGCGTGAATGGCCAGTCCTACTTAGTAGAAGTGAGCGCCGGTGGCGAGCTGGAAACAGTGCGCCAGTCGGCTGCGAACACGTCTGCAGCCACGCCAGCGCCGCAGCCCGCAGCCGCAGCGGATGCCGCTCCGGTGCCAGCGCCGCTGGCCGGAAACATTTTCAAGGTGAGTGTGCAGGTGGGCGACACGGTGTCTGCGGGGCAGGTGATCGTGCTGCTCGAAGCCATGAAAATGGAGACGGAAGTGCGCGCGCCGCAGGACGGCAAGGTGGCGAGCGTAGAGGTCAAGGCGGGTGATGTCGTCGCGGTTGGCGACACTTTGATTACATTGGCCTGACCGCCATGGATAATTTGCTGCGTCTGTGGGATTCCACCGGGCTGGCCCATTTCCAGCCGGGCCAGGTGGTGATGATCCTGATTGGCCTGGGCCTACTGTTTCTGGCCATCCGCAAGCAGTTCGAACCCCTGTTGCTGGTGCCGATTGGGTTTGGTGGTGTACTGGCCAACATTCCGGGTGCTGGCCTGGCTTATTCAGCAGCGGAAAACGCTCTGCACAGCGGCGACCCTGTTGTGCTGGCGGAGATGGCCCGCGTGCTGGGGCAGGCGGTGGCCAGTGACGCCGAATCACTATTGCACGCGCTGGGCATGGCGGCGTTGCCTGCCCAGCACGCGGCCGCGAGCGCCGCCGAGGCCGCAGGGTTCGGCAACGGCATGCTATACACGTTTTACACAGTCTCCATTGCGAGTGGCGTCGCGCCTTTGGTGATCTTTATGGGCGTTGGCGCGATGACCGATTTTGGGCCGCTGTTGGCCAACCCGCGTACGCTGTTCCTGGGCGCTGCCGCACAGTTTGGTATTTTCGTTACCGTGTTGGGTGCCGTGGGCTTGAGTTCGCTGGGTATCATGGACTTCAGTTTGGCCGATGCTGCTGCCATCGGTATTATCGGCGGCGCTGACGGTCCCACCGCGATTTACGTTGCCAGCCTGTTGGCGCCTGATCTGCTCGGCGCGATCGCAGTGGCTGCGTACTCCTATATGGCTCTGGTGCCGCTGATCCAGCCACCCATCATGCGTGCGCTCACCACCCAGGCCGAGCGGGAAATTGTCATGACGCAGTTGCGTGAGGTGTCGCAGCGGGAAAAAATCGTGTTTCCGCTGATGCTGCTTATTCTGGTAGCGCTGCTGCTGCCGGCGGCCGCGCCCCTGCTGGGTATGTTCTGTTTCGGCAACCTGATGAAGGAGTGCGGTGTGGTGAAGCGCCTGAGCGACGCCGCTCAGAACGCGTTAATCAATATCACTACGATTTTCCTCGGGTTGTCGGTGGGCTCGAAGCTAGTTGCCGACAAGTTCCTCGATATTGAGACCCTCGGCATCATGCTGCTCGGCGTGCTCGCGTTTGCAATCGGGACGGCCTCTGGCGTACTGATTGCCAAGTTAATGAACCGGTTTGGAAGCCATCCCCTTAACCCTTTGATTGGTTCGGCGGGCGTGTCCGCTGTGCCGATGGCGGCGCGGGTCAGCAATCGTTTGGGTCTGGAGGCGAACCCCAGCAACTACCTGCTAATGCACGCAATGGGCCCTAACGTGGCCGGGGTTATTGGCTCTGCGGTGGCGGCGGGCGTGATGATCAGCCTGGTTGGCGGTTAGGCCATGGGCCGGCCTGGGCTGTTTTGCACGTTGGCCGGCCGAGAATTGGTGTGTGCTGGATTAATTTTGTACACTGCGCGCTTGTGAACAGCTGAGTCCGAGGGCGCATGAACCCCAATTACCTTGATTTTGAACAGCCCATTGCCGAGCTTGAGGTCAAGATCGAAGAGCTGCAGCTTGTGGGGACTGATGCTGACATCAATATCAGCGAAGAAATTCGCACACTGCGTGAAAAAAGCACCAAACTTACGGAAAAGATTTACGCCAACCTGAGCCCTTGGGACATCGTCAAGGTCGCGCGCCATCCGCGGCGCCCCTATACCCTGGATTATATTTCCCGCGTGTTTACCGACTTCGATGAGCTGCATGGTGATCGCCACTTTGGCGATGATCGCGCGATTGTTGGCGGCACAGCGCGCCTTAACGGTCGCCCGGTCATGGTTATCGGCCAGGAAAAGGGCAGGGCGGTAAAAGACAAAGTGTTGCGCAACTTTGGCATGCCCAAGCCGGAAGGTTATCGCAAGGCATTGCGGTTAATGTCCATGGCCGAACGTTTCAAAATGCCGGTGGTTACGCTCATCGACACTCCCGGAGCGTACCCGGGCATTGACTCCGAGGAGCGCGGCATCAGCGAAGCCATCGCGCAAAACCTGGCGGTAATGTCACGCTTGGCCACGCCGATTGTGTGCGTGGTGATAGGCGAGGGCAGCTCGGGCGGGGCACTGGGGATCGGCGTGGGTGACCACCTCGCGATGCTGCAGTACGCGACCTACTTCGTTATTTCCCCGGAAGGCTGTGCCAACATTATTTGGAAAAGCACGGCGAATGCGCCGGAAGCGGCGGCTGCCATGGGCGTCACCTCCAAGGTGTTGCAGGATCTGGGCATCGTCGATGCCACTATCCCTGAGCCTATGGGCGGCGCGCACCGCAATGTCGACTTGATGGCCGAACGCATTCAGGCTCACCTGATCAAGGAGCTCGACCGCCTTGAGCAGTCCTCAGTCGAGGATATGCTTGAGCAGCGTTACCAGCGCCTGATGTCCTACGGCAACTGACCGCAAGTCAGCCTGGTGTTGTGACGCCCTACCTGACTTCGTTTGACAGTGGCGCGCTGGACGCCGCACTGGCGCCGTGGCGCGCGGCCTCGCGCTGGCTGGTGGCATTCAGCGGTGGGCTGGATTCCGCTGTTTTGTTACATGCGCTTTGCGCGCAGAGTTCCAGCGGGGTAACGCCAACGCTTCTGGCTATTCACATTAATCACCAGCTACACCCCGCGGCGGACGACTGGCAGCGGCAGGCGGAAGTGTTCTGTGCTCAACTAGATGTGCCGCTTGAGGTGCGCACGGTGACCGTGTGTCAAGCGGGTGCCGGGCCAGAGGCGGCTGCTCGCGAGGCACGTTACGCGGCGCTGGGGTCGATTGTCGCCGCGGGTGATGTCATGTTCTTCGCCCACCACCAGGATGACCAGGTAGAAACCGTCTTGCTGCGTTGGTTGCGTGGCGCTGGCCTGCGTGGTTTGCAGGGCATGCCCGCCCAGCGTACCCTGGGCCGAGGGCAGCTGGCCAGGCCGTTGCTTGAAATGCCGCGCAGCGCTCTGGCGGCGTACGCTGCTGCGCATACGCTTAGCTGGATTGATGACCCCTCCAACACGGACACCTCGCTGGACCGCAACTACCTGCGCCATACAGTGTTGCCGGCAATGGCGCAGCGCTGGCCGGGATACCGGGGCAGCGTGGTGCGTTCTGCGCACCAGCTGGGCGAGGCGGAAAGCGTCCTTGATAGCCTGCTACCCGCGCCGCGGCGGCTTTCCAGTGTGCTCGATGACCCCGGGCTTGCAGTGGATGACCTGCTTGCGCTGCCTGCAGCGACGGCCGCGATGGCACTGCGTAACTGGCTGCTGGGCCTGCGGCTGCCGCTGCCTCCCACGGAAATGCTGGCAGAGTTTCTGCGCCAGCTCCGCCGCGGAGGTGGCAGCCCACTGCTGGCTTGGCGTGGGCAGAGTTTGCGCCGTTTCGGGGAGGGCGTGTTTCTGTTGCCCTGCATTAACGAGCGGGACAAAGCCGGCACGCGGCTTGCGCCGGGTGGTGATCTGCTGCTCGCGGATGGTGGCCGCTTGCAGCTTGAGCCGGCGAGGGAAAAACCGGGATTACTGCTTGCGCAGGGCGAGGCACTGACGGTGGAGTGGCGTCACGGCGGTGAGCGCTGCCGCCTGCCTGGCCGCGCCGGCAACCGGCGTCTGAAGACACTATTACAGGACGAAGCCATTCCGCCATGGTGGCGTGAGCACATTCCTTTGCTCTATCTGGACGGCGTGCTGGTAGCCGTGGCGGATCTCTGGCTGTGTGACGGCCCTTGGCTTGCGCCCGAGGGCGGTGCCGCTGCCTGGCGGGTGCGCTGGACACGAAATACAGTCGCTACAGCGGATTGAGCTCACAAGGCCTTTCTGGTACCCTGATTTCCCATCTTTTTGCAGGTCTTGTGGGCCTTGGATGCAGCGTTTTTGCCTCCGCCTGCCGGCCCCGTGATGCCCTTGTTCACAGCGTACAGATAGGCTTTGCATGACGCGTTATGTCTTCGTCACCGGTGGTGTGGTTTCTTCTTTGGGCAAAGGGATTGCAGCGGCATCGCTCGCAGCGGTGCTCGAGGCGCGTGGCATCAAGGTCACCCTGCTGAAACTCGACCCTTACATTAATGTCGACCCCGGGACGATGAGCCCGTTCCAGCACGGCGAGGTGTTCGTCACTGACGACGGTGCCGAAACGGACCTTGATCTGGGGCACTATGAGCGCTTCACGCACACCACCATGAAGCGCACCAACAACTTCACCACCGGCCGGGTTTACAATACCGTTCTGAAAAAGGAGCGCCGGGGTGACTATTTGGGCGGGACGGTGCAGGTGATTCCGCACATTACCGACGAGATCAAGCGCCGGGTGATCCTCGGTGCCGGTGATGCCGACGTGGCAATTGTTGAAATCGGCGGTACGGTAGGCGACATCGAAAGTTTGCCCTTCCTCGAAGCGGCTCGCCAGTTGCGCGTAGAGGTAGGTTCCAGCCGCGCTTTGCTAATGCATCTGACGCTGGTGCCCTACATTGCCACCGCCGGTGAGATCAAGACCAAGCCTACCCAGCACTCGGTGAAAGAGCTGCGCTCTATCGGCCTGCAGCCAGACATTCTGCTCTGCCGTTGTTCGGTGCCGATTGAAGAAAGTGCCTGCAAGAAAATCTCCCTGTTCACTAACGTGGAAGAGCGCGCGGTGATTCCTTTGCTGGATGTCGACTCCATTTACCGTATCCCCGGCATGCTGCACGCCTATGGCCTGGATGAATTCGTGGTTGAGCGCTTCAAGCTCGATTGCCCGCCGGCGGACCTCGCGGAATGGGACGATGTGTTGCGTCGCGAGTTCAGCGAAAAGCGCGGCAGCGTGCGCATTGCCATGGTCGGCAAGTACATGGATCTGCTCGACGCCTACAAGTCGCTGAACGAAGCGCTGAAACATGCCGGTTTGCAGGCTCTGGTTGATGTCAAAATCGATTACATCGACGCCGAGGATATTGAACGTCACGGCACTTCAGTGTTGGCCGGCGCCGATGCCATTTTAGTGCCTGGCGGCTTCGGGGACCGAGGGGTTGAGGGCAAAATTACTGCGGTGCGCTATGCTCGTGAAAACCGCGTGCCATTCCTCGGCATCTGCCTTGGCATGCACGTGGCGCTCATTGAGTACGCACGTCATGTGGTGGGGCTGGCCGGCGCGAACTCCACTGAGATGGAGCCTTCTACGCCGCATCCTATCGTGGCGCTCATTACCGAGTGGCAGAATGCCGATGGGTCCACGCAGCAGCGTGACGAAAGCTCTGACTTGGGTGGCACCATGCGCCTGGGTGCGCAAACCTGCTACCTGCAGCCGGATTCTCAGGTGCGTGCCATTTATGGTCATGACACGGCGGTGGAACGTCATCGTCACCGTTACGAAATCAACAACAACTACGTGCCTCAGTTAACCGCCGCCGGCGTGCGGGTCGGTGGCTGGTCTGCCGACAATGCGTTGGTGGAGATGATTGAGTTGCCGGATCACCCCTGGTTCATTGCCTGCCAGTTTCACCCGGAATTTACCTCGAGGCCGCGCGGCGGCCATCCGCTGTTCACCAGCTATGTCGAGGCCGCGTTGGCCCATGCTCAGGCCTGATTGGGCACAGGGGTGCCGATAATGAGTGTACGCATAGAGCAGCTGGGCGCCATCTCTATCGGTAATAGCGAGCCGTTTGTGCTGTTTGGCGGCGTCAACGTGCTGGAAAGCCGGGACTTTGCGCTGCGCGTGGCGGATCACTATGTGTCTGTCTGCCAGCGCTTGTCCATTCCCCTGGTGTTCAAGGCATCATTCGACAAGGCCAATCGTTCCTCAATACATTCCTTTCGGGGACCAGGTTTGGACGAAGGCCTGGCAATACTGGCTGCGGTCAAAGCGGAATTCGGTGTGCCACTGATCACCGATGTGCATGCTCCGGAGCAGGCTGCGCCCGCGGCAGAAGTCTGCGACATTATTCAGTTGCCTGCGTTTCTCGCGCGCCAGACTGACCTGGTGGCTGCGATGGCGGCCACTGGTGCAATTATCAACATCAAGAAACCCCAGTTTCTCAGCCCCTCTCAGATGTCCAACGTGGTCGATAAGTTTGTCGAATGTGGCAACGATCGCCTGCTCATCTGTGAGCGCGGCAGCAATTTTGGCTACGACAATCTCGTGGTCGACATGCTCGGTTTCGGCGTGATGAAGCAAGCCTGCGACAACCGTCCGCTGATCTTTGATGTCACCCACGCGCTGCAGTGCCGCGATCCCTCCGGCGCCGCATCCGGTGGCCGCCGTGCGCAAGTGCTGGAGTTGGCGAGGGCAGGCATGGCGTTGGGTTTGGCGGGGCTGTTTCTTGAGGCTCACCCGGATCCTTCGCGTGCTCTGTGCGACGGCCCCAGTGCATTGGCGCTGCATCAGTTGGAGCCATTTTTGGCCCAGGTGCAGGCCGTCGACAGCCTGGTCAAGCAGCTGCCGCCCCTGATAATTGATTGAACTTTGCCATCTGGAGTTGATGCAATGAGCAAAATTGCCCACGTACAGGCCTTTGAGGTCATGGATTCCCGGGGTAACCCCACGGTTATGGCCGAGGTGGTGCTGGACAGCGGTGAGGTCGGTTCGGCCTGTGCTCCCTCCGGCGCTTCAACGGGCTCCCGCGAAGCACTGGAACTGCGCGATGGTGATGCGCAACGCTATCTGGGTAAGGGTGTGTTGACTGCGGTTGGCCATGTCAATAACGAGATCCGGGCACTGCTGCAGGGCATGGACCCCACGCAGCAACGTGACATCGATGCGGCGATGATCGACGCCGACGGCACCGAAAACAAAGAGCGCTTCGGTGCCAATGCCATTCTTGCGGTATCTCTGGCCACGGCAAAAGCGGCTGCTCAAGCGCGCAAGTTGCCGCTCTACCAGCACATTGCCGATCTCAACGGCACCGAGGCGCTGACTATGCCGGTGCCGATGATGAATATTCTGAACGGCGGCGAGCACGCCGACAACAACGTGGATATTCAGGAGTTTATGATTCAGCCTGTGTCCGCACCCTCGTTTGCGGAAGCCCTGCGCGCCGGTGCAGAGATATTTCATCAACTTAAGAAGGTCTTGTCGCTGCGCGGATTGAGCACGGCGGTGGGCGATGAAGGTGGCTTTGCGCCCAACTTGCCTTCTAATGAGGCAGCGCTTGAGGTGATTGCTGAGGCGGTTGCGAAGGCGGGCTATCGATTGGGCAGCGACATCATGCTGGCGCTGGATTGTGCGGCCTCCGAGTTTTACCGCGACGGGGTTTACGACCTCGCCGGCGAAGGCAAGCGATTCAATAGCGCGGAATTTACCGACTACCTGGCGAACCTGGCTACCGCGCATCCTATCGTGTCCATTGAAGATGGCTTGGACGAGTCAGATTGGGACGGCTGGAAAATGCTCACCGATAAAATCGGCGACCGCGTGCAGTTGGTCGGAGACGATCTGTTTGTCACCAATACGCGAATACTCAAGCGAGGTATTGATACCGGCGTGGCCAACTCCATCCTGATCAAATTCAATCAGATTGGCAGCTTGTCAGAAACACTGGATGCGATCGCCATGGCGCGCAAAGCCGGCTATACGGCGGTCATTTCACACCGCTCTGGCGAAACGGAAGACACCACCATCGCCGACCTAGCTGTAGGGACTGCTGCAGGGCAAATCAAGACCGGCTCACTATGCCGATCTGATCGGGTGGCGAAGTACAACCGCCTGCTGCGTATTGAGGCCGAACTGGGTGGTCGAGCAGCTTATCGTGGCCTCGCGGAAATCGCAGGCCAGCGTCGGTGATATGAAATACCTGTTGCTCGGTATGCTGTTGTTATTTGCCGCGCTGCAGTATCGCTTGTGGTTTGCGGAAGGCAGCCTTGCCGAGCGTCACCGTCTGGAGCTTCAGGTAGAACAGGACGAAGCGGTCAATAGCACCCTGCGTGACCGGAATGCCGTGCTGGAGCGCGAAGTGCTGGACTTGCAAACCGGTAACGATGGCCTGGAACAGCGCGCTCGCGAGCAACTCGGCCTGGTCCGCGAAGGCGAGATTTTCTACCAAGTCGTGCCGGCGGCACCCGCCAGCCAGTCGTCTGCCGCACCCCGTGAGCCTGTGCAGAATGAATGAGAGTGCGCGCTGCTGGGGAGTGATTCCTGCGGCGGGTTCGGGCGCTCGTATGGGGGGTGGTGAACCCAAGCAGCACCTGCAGTTGGCCGGTAAAAGTTTGTTACAGCATAGCCTGGATGCGCTGCTGGCACTGCCCGGCCTGCAGGGGGTGGTAATTGCTTTGGCGGCTAACGACCCAGCGGCAGCTTATTACCGCGAGCAGGCGGGCGTGCAGGTTGTGGACGGTGGCGCTCGGCGCGCTGACTCTGTGTTGGCGGCTCTGCGGTGTTTGCAAAAAAATGCATATGGGGATGATTGGGTGCTGGTGCATGACGCCGCTCGTCCTTGCCTCTCAGCCGTTGATGGCGAGCGACTGATCACACAAGTGTTGGCTCAGGCCTGCGGCGGGCTCCTCGCTGAACCCGTCGTCGATACTTTGAAGCGGGTTGACGCGGGCTGCAGGGTGCAGGCCACCGTCGACCGTCAAGGCCTGTGGCGCGCCCAAACGCCGCAAATGTTCCGGCTGCAGGAATTGCAGGCGGTCATGCAGCGCGCGCTGCAGGCAGGTGTCGAGGTGACGGACGAGGCATCGGCTATGGAGTGGGGCGGCTGTCCGGTGCTGGTGGTGCCGGGATCTCCGAGCAACTTCAAGGTGACTGTTGCCAGTGATCTCGCGCTCGCCGGTTTTTATTTAGGTCTCAGGTAGCGGTAACAGGGGTGTGTGCAATGCGTATTGGGCATGGGTTCGATGTACACCGTTTTGGCCCCGGTACTGCGGTGGTGCTGGGCGGCGTGAGTATCCCCCACACGCAGGGATTGGTCGCTCACTCTGACGGTGACGTGCTGATTCACGCGATCTGCGATGCCCTGCTGGGCGCTATCGGTGCGGGTGATATCGGGCGCCACTTCCCTGACACCGATCCCGCTTTCGCGGCCATCGACAGCCGCATATTGCTGCGCCGCGTGTTTGAGCAGGTCGCTGCGCTGGGCTGGCAGCTGGTCAACCTCGATGCCACGCTGATTGCCGAAGCCCCTCGTATGGCTCCGCACGTCGAGGCTATGCAGCTGAACCTGGCCGCTGACCTGCAGGCCGCAGTGAGCCAGGTCAATGTCAAGGCAACCACCACCGAGCGGCTGGGATTTACCGGCCGTGGTGAGGGTATCGCGGCGCAGGCCGTGGTGCTGCTGCAAGGCGCTGATCGCGCATGAGCCTGGACCTTCCCCGCTGCGGCCCGCTGGCCAGAGCGAGCGCCGTGATTCGCACGCTACCCGGGGACTTTGTGGTCCATGAGCAGCTCGGCTTTGAGCCGGATGGCCAGGGGGAGCACGTCTTTTTGCATCTTGAAAAAACGGGGCTGACCACCCCGGATCTGCTGGAGCGTGTGTCCGCTCTTGCGGGCATCCCGTTGCGTGACATTGGCTATAGTGGGCTCAAGGACCGGCATGCAGTGACCCGCCAGTGGGTTAGCGTGCGCATGGCGGGCAAGCCCGAGCCCGACTGGCAGCGGCTGAATGTGCCCGGCGAGGTTGAGCTGTTGGCGTGTCAGCGGCATTCGCGAAAACTCAAGCGCGGGGTGCACCGGGCGAATACCTTTGCGCTGTGCTTACGGCAGCTGGAGGGTGACCCCGCGACAATTCTGGGCGCGCTGCAGCGCATACGCGATCGAGGTGTACCCAATTATTTTGCCGAGCAGCGGTTTGGGCGTGGCGGAGCAACACTGCTGCAGGCGTGTCATTGGATGGAACGCGGGGCCCGCAAACTGACCCACAGTAAACGCGGCTTCTTTCTGTCGGCGTTGCGTAGCGATTTATTCAACCGCCTGTTGGCGCAACGTGTGCTTTCCGGTGCATGGGAACGGCTGCAAGACGGCGATGTCTGCATGCTGCACGGTAGCCGCAGCGTGTTTCCCTGCAGCGTTCTGGATGCCGATTTGCAGGCGCGAGCTGCTGCGGGTGATGTTCACCCGGGCTTGCCGCTGTGGGGGGTGGGGGTGAGCCTGCAAAGTCCCGCTGTGGAAGCGGCCCAAAGAGCGGTGCTGTTGCCGGATGCGGCGGTGTGCACCTTTCTCGAACAGTGTGGCCTGTCTTTATCTTATCGTTCAGCCCGTCTGTTGCCGGATGACTTTTCGTGGCGCTTTTGTGATGATGCGTCGCTGTTGCTGACATTCAGCCTGCCCCCGGGTAGCTATGCCACCGCGCTGTTGGCGGAATTACTCGATTACAGGGAAGGATATCAAGAGCGTGAGGGCCGCAGTGAATAACGTCGATCTCAGGGGCATAGGGATGACCTCACAGCGCACCCGCGAACGGCTGGTGCGCCGCCTTGCCGAGCAGGGTGTGCAGGATGAGCGCGTTTTGGATGTTATGCGCCGTACGCCCCGTCACCTGTTTTTGGATGAAGCCATGGCGCACAGGGCTTATGAAGACACCGCGCTACCCATCGGTTTTCAGCAAACGCTTTCGCAGCCTTATATTGTGGCTCGTATGACAGAGTTGTTACTGGAGCAGGGCCCGCGTAGTCGGGTGCTGGAAATTGGCACCGGGTCGGGCTATCAGACGGCGGTACTGGCGCAATTGGTGGAGGAGGTGTGGAGCATTGAGCGCATCAAGCCTTTGCTCGACAAAGCCCGGTCTCGGCTGCGGCAACTGAAATTGCGCAACGTGCGCTTCAGTCACGCTGATGGTGGCCTGGGCTGGGAAGAGGCAGCCCCGTTTGATGGCATCATCAGCACCGCTGCGCCTGAAACCATTCCCGAAGACTTGCTGCGGCAGTTGGCGCCGGGCGGATGCCTGGTGATCCCTGTGGGCGCATCGCTGCAGCAGCTGCAGGTGATTACCCGCAGCAGTGAAGGCTACGACACACGCCTGGTTGAGGCGGTGAATTTTGTGCCACTGCGTTCGGGTACGGTGAAATGATCACATGACACCGTTTGGCGTGTTTCTTCGCGGGGTGCTGATGGGCGCCGCGGACATCGTGCCGGGGGTATCCGGTGGCACCATGGCGTTCATTACCGGAATATATGATCGCTTGCTTGCCAGTATTCGGGCCTTCGATTTGCGCTGCTTGCAGCTGGTGACACAGGGCGAAGTGCGCGCTGCCTGGGCGCATGTCGATGGCACATTCCTGTTCACGCTGGGTGCGGGCATTGCCACCAGTATACTGTCTCTCGCCAGAGTTGTGGCGTGGTTGCTGGAAACCTACCCGGTGCCTTTGTGGGCGTTCTTCTTTGGACTCATTCTGGCGTCTGCGCTGGTGCTGGTGCGTCAGGTGCCACACTGGAGCTTTCCCAGAGGCCTCTGCCTGCTGGTCGGTTTATGCACCGCGGCCGCCATTGCGCTTAGCCCGGTGGTGTCGTTGCCCATGGGGTTGCCGGCTATTTTCATTGCCGGCTTTGTCGCTATTTGCGCCATGATTCTGCCGGGGATATCCGGCAGTTTTATTCTCATCCTGTTGGGTATGTATGCCACCGTGCTGCACGCGGTCAAAAACCTCGAACTTGACGTTATGCTGGTTTTTGCCACGGGCGCGGTACTGGGGCTCATGTGCTTTTCTCGGGTATTGCACTGGTTGTTACGCCGTTTTCATGCGGGAACCATGGCGCTGTTGACGGGCTTTTTGTTTGGCTCGCTGCTAGTGGTTTGGCCCTGGAAGCACCCGCTTGATTGGGTTTTAGGCAGTGATGGCGTGCCGCGGCCGGCACAGCAGGTCCCCGTCTGGCCCTGGAATTTTGCAGGCGATCCCACGCTAGCGGTGTGTGCGCTGTTAATGGTGTTTGGTTTTGCACTGGTTTGGCTGATTGAGAGGCGCTGGGGTGAAAGTTAAGCGCCCCGCTGAGGCTTCGTCAGTCGCCCCGGGGGTTTGGTGGCGCGCACCTATCGGGCTGATCTGTAGCGTGCTGGTTCTGGCGGGCTGCGCCAGCGGGAGCCCTGCACCGATTGAAAACCGCCAGTCGCCTGCTTCGGTCGGCAGCGTTGCGTCAGAGCGCTATAGCGTGCGTCTGGGCGATACACTGTACGCCATCGCCTTCCGGTTTGGGGTTGATTACCGCACCCTGGCGGCTACCAACGGGATTGCGCCGCCTTACATCATATATCCGGGGCAGAGTTTGATTGTCAGGCCTGGGCGTGGGCAGCCTGTAGCTTCAGCGCCACTGTCTGAGCCCTCACCATCCCCGCCTGCACGCTCTGCGCCCCCGGCCGGCGCAGCCACGCCGTCACCTGCCGTTGCGTTCCCCGCCGTTTCGCCCTCTCACAGTCCAACTGTCACATCGCCCATGGCTGCGCCTGCTAATGTGCCGGCACCGTCTCCTCGCACGCCAGCGCCACCGTTGGCGGCGGCCAGCAAGCCTGCACCGCCACTGGCACCCGTAGGCGCATGGCGCTGGCCTTCTCAGGGCCCGGTGACACGGGGCTACTCCGCCACTGTTCACAAGGGGATCGATATTGGTGGCCGGCGCGGCGAGCCCGTGGTGGCGGTGGCGGCGGGTGATGTGGTGTATGCCGGTACGGGAATTGTCGGCTTTGGTGAGCTGTTGATTATCAAGCATGACGATGTTTACCTTAGCGCCTACGGGCATAACGATCGCCTGCTCGTTGCGGAGGGCGCACGCGTGTCCGCCGGGCAACAAATTGCTGAGAAGGGGAGCACCGGAACCGACGTGGTAAAACTGCATTTTGAGATCCGTAAGGAGGGCAAGCCGATAGATCCCATCCAATTGTTGCCTCGGCGCTAGGCGTCTTGTAAGCACGCATCCCCATGGGGTAATCTGTCAGACCGGCGACAATTCACTCCGCTCTGCGGGGCGATCCGAGGTGTGGCATGGAAGTCGAAATAAGAAAAGCGGCCCGGCAACGCAGGGCGCCAAGCGCAGTGCACGACAACGACGAACCGCCATACTCAACCCTGGCAGGGGAATCTGGCAAAGAAGCCGAAGATGACTCGGGCTCTGAGGGCTTGCTCTCTCAGGTTGATGAAAGCGATCAAGCCGACGAAGACACACTCGCCTTCGATCAGGCCCGGGCTGCCCACAGTGGTCAAAAATCACTGGATGCCACTCAGTTGTATCTCAATGAAATTGGTTTTTCGCCGCTGCTAACGGCCGACGAAGAGAAGTACTTTTCGAGGCTTGCCTTGCAGGGTGATGAATCGGCTCGCTGCCGCATGATCGAAAGTAACCTGCGTTTGGTGGTGAAGATATCTCGCCGCTATATCAACCGCGGCCTGAGCCTTCTCGATCTCATCGAGGAGGGCAACTTGGGCTTGATTCGCGCGGTGGAGAAATTCGATCCGGAGCGCGGCTTCCGGTTTTCAACCTACGCGACATGGTGGATTCGTCAAACCATTGAGCGCGGCATTATGAATCAGACACGCACCATTCGCCTGCCTATTCACGTAGTGAAAGAGCTTAATGTTTATTTACGTGCTGCGCGTGAGCTGACACAACAGCTGGACCATGAGCCCACGGCAGAGGATATCGGCCGCCTGCTGGATCGCCCGGCAGGTGACGTTAAGCGCATGTTGGGGCTGAACGAGCGGGTCACTTCTATTGACGGGCCGGCCGGCGCAGACTCCGATCGAGTGTTGCTCGAGACGATTGCCGACGCAGGCGATACCGACCCGTCGCAACTGCTGCAGGAAGACGACATCCGCGACAGTATCAGTCCGTGGCTGGACCAGCTGAGTGAAAGGCAGCGCGAGGTGGTCACCCGTCGCTTCGGTTTGCGTGGCCACGAAAGCGGCACTCTGGAAGAGGTGGGGCGAGAAATCGGCCTGACTCGGGAGAGGGTCAGGCAGATCCAGGTGGAAGCGCTGCGCCGTTTGCGGCACATCATGGAAATGCATGGCCTTACAGGTGACGCGTTATTCCGTTAGGGCATTATCGCTCGGCGCGTATGGCCTGAATGCCGTCGGCTGGGTTGCCTAGCGCTCAAGCAGTGCCAATTTGTTGGGCTTGTGGGCCCATTCCTCGGCGTCTTCAGCGGCACCCTTCATTTCAGTAATGTTGGGCCAAATTTCTGCCAACTCGGCATTAAGCTCTAGAAAGACCAGCTGGTCTTCGGGTAATTCGTCTTCCGAATAAATGGCGTCAACCGGGCACTCGGGCTCGCACAGCGCGCAGTCGATACACTCGTCCGGGTGAATGACCAAAAAGTTGGGGCCCTCATAGAAGCAGTCAACGGGGCACACTTCCACGCAGTCTGTGTGTTTGCACTTGATACATTGTTCGCCAACTACAAAAGTCATGCCAGTTTTGCCTCTTCTGCCCCTTGGGCGCTGGTTTGGGGGCGAAGTTTACCCGCTGCGCGCCGAGTTTTAAAGGGTTGCAATGCCGGTGTTTACGCCTTTGCCTCGATAGTGACCGTCTCTTTGCGCCTTCTGCCTCTAGCGGGGTGGTTTCCTCCTCAGCTGAGTTTGGAGTGCAACTCATACAGGAGTGCCAGAGCATCACGTGGGCTGAGGTTATCCGGATCGATGGTTTCCAGCAACGTTACCACCGGGTGCGGATCGGCAGCGGCAAACAGCTCTACTTGAGCGGGTGGGCGACCGTGTTCCTGCCGCGCCGGTGCGCGCTCCAGAGCGCGTAGTTTTGTCCGTGCGGCGCGCAGTACCGGGTCCGGAATACCCGCTAGTTTGGCCACTTGCAGGCCGAAGCTGCGATTGGCCGGGCCTTCCTGAATATTGTGCAAAAACACCACGTGATCTTCATGCTCGGTAGCATCAAGGTGCACGTTGGCCATGGTTGGGCATTCATCAGGCAGCGCAGTGAGCTCAAAATAGTGAGTAGCAAAGAGGGTAAAGGCGCGCACTTCGCGGGCTAGCTGGACCGCGGCCGCCCAGGCCAGGCTCAGCCCATCGAAGGTGCTTGTGCCGCGGCCCACTTCATCCATCAGCACCAGGCTGCGCTCGGAAGCATTGTGCAGTATGTTCGCCGTTTCGGTCATCTCCACCATAAAGGTCGAACGCCCGCCGGCGAGGTCATCGGATGAGCCAATTCGCGTGAAAATGCGGTCGATAGGGGACAACCGAACTCGCTCTGCAGGCACAAAGCTGCCGACATGGGCGAGCAGGGCTATTAGCGCATTCTGGCGCATGTAGGTCGATTTGCCGCCCATATTGGGGCCTGTAATCAATAGCATACGGCGTTGGTTATTGAGGCAGGTGTCATTGGCAATGAAGGGCTCTTCCAGAACTTGCTCCACCACCAGGTGCCGCCCTCGCTCTACCTCAAAGACCTGCTCCTCGGTAAATTCAGGTTGGCACAGGCGCAGGCTTGCTGCGCGCTCGGCCAGGGTGCCGAGCACATCGAGCTCGGAGACCGCTGCGGCGCTGTCTTGTAAGGGGGCTAGATCTTCGTTCAATCGCTCTAACAGCGCTTCATAGAGGGCTTTTTCCCGGGTCAGGGCACGGCTGCGAGCCGAGAGTGCTTTGTCTTCGAAAGTTTTGAGTTCAGGCGTGATGAAGCGCTCGGCGTTCTTCAGGGTTTGCCGCCGCTGGTAGGTGTCCGGTGCTCGGTCGGACTGGGCGCGGCTGATTTCGATGTAATAGCCGTGCACCCTGTTGTAGCCCACTTTTAGCGTACTGATGCCGGTGGCAGCGCGCTCGCGGGTTTCGATTTCCAGCAAATAGTCACCGGCATTGCTGCTGATGCGGCGCAGCTCGTCGAGCTCGGCATCATAACCACTGGCAATCACGCCGCCTTCACGGATGACGACCGGCGGACTGTCGCAGATTGCACGCTCAAGCAGCGTGCACAGTACCGGGTACTCGGCAGTCTGTACCGACAGCTCGCCAAGGCGTGGCGCGGTGCAGGCGGCAACGGCGAGTCGCAATGCCGGGAGTGCGGCCAACGAGCTGCGCAGGCGGGTGAGGTCGCGAGGGCGGGCAGAGCGCAAGGCGACCCGGCTGAGGATGCGCTCCATATCACCTACAGGCTTCAATGCGGTCTGTACAGGCTCGTAGCGAAACTCGGTACACAAACTGGCAATGGCGGCCTGGCGCGCCTGCAGCACGCCAATGTCGGTGAGCGGGCGGTGCAGCCAGCGGCGTAGCAGCCGGCTGCCCATGGCAGTGACACAGTAATCCATAACAGACAGCAGCGTGTGCTCATCCCCGCCCGTGAGATTGCGGTCGATTTCGAGATTGCGCCGGGTTGCGGCGTCGAGGATAACGCTCTCCGCGCGGTTTTCGTGGGCGATGCCGCGGATGTGCGGCAGGTTGTTGCGCTGGGTATCTTTGACGTACTGCAGCAAGCAGCCGGCGGCGCCGAGCGCCAGCCTCAGGGTGTCGCAGCCAAACCCCTGAAGGTCATGGGTCTGGAACTGCAGATTGAGAGCACGGCGCGCGCTGTCTTCGTCGAATTCCCAGCTCGGTTGGGCGCGTGCGCCGCGGTGCGTCGTAAGGAGCGGCAGGCTAACGGTGTCCTGATACAGCACTTCAGCCGGGTTCAAGCGCTGTAGCTCACTGGCCAGCGCTTCCGCACCACTCACTTCAAGCACACGGAAACGCCCACTGGCGAGGTCCAGCCACGCCACACCAAAATGGTCGCGGTGCTGGCCAACGGCGAGCAGCAGATTGTCCGCGCGCGCATCCAGCAGGGCCTCATCGCTCAAAGTGCCGGGCGTCACCACCCGTACCACCTGGCGATCAACCGGCCCCTTGCTGGTGGCAGGGTCGCCGACTTGCTCGCAGATGGCCACCGATACGCCCCCTCTCACGAGCCGTGCCAGATAGCCTTCGGCCGCATGATACGGCACGCCCGCCATCGGAATAGGTTCGCCGCCCGACTTGCCGCGTGCAGTGAGTGTGATATCTAACAGTTCCGCCGCGCGCTTGGCATCGTCGAAAAACAGCTCGTAGAAGTCACCCATGCGGTAAAACACCATATCACGCGGATGCTGCGCCTTGATTTTGAAGTACTGCTGCATCATGGGCGTGTGGGCGGCGCTATTATCGCTGTTCATGGTATCTGCGTAGCCTGTCGCTAGGGGGTGGGCTTGTGACTCAGTGCACCACGGATCGAGGCCGCTGGCGCGTGGAGCCATCTTCCGAAAACAGATAATCCAATCGCAAGCACTCCTCGGAAAGTTGCAGCATGGCCTGCATGGTCATCGCGACAAAATGATTGAACTGGGTTTCGGTGACCCCTGCATTGCCTGGGAAGATGGCGGCAGAGACCAGTTGGGGCGTGGCATCGTCGACTACATCAAGAAACAGCTTGAGCGTGGGGTACTCCATATTCAAGCGCCCCAGGTCGGCAGACAATGCGAGTAGAGCCATGGGGCGAATTTCCAGCTCGGTGGTAAACAGCAGCCCAAAACTTTCCGGGATCAGCCGGCTGTCCAATACGCCTTCTTGTGAGCGAATTTCGCTGATGTGCAGGTTGTCGCAATGTTCGCACAGGTAGCTCTCCACGGCGCTGGCATTCAGCCAGCGTTCCAGCAGTGGGCGGTCGGGAATGACGGGGGCGGACATGATGCAACCAGAGTTAACCAACAAGCGGAGAATGTTACGCCAAGGCTGGGCGATGCTCCACCCGCATCTGCGGTTTTACCGGCGGCCTCTGCGCTAATGTTGGCAGCGTAGGCTACGTTCTCAGTGGCGAGGGCCGCATGTCGGTTAAGGGATGACCGTTGTAACCTGTAGCCTATGTGTACAGGTTTATCGGCAGTGGGCGCATTTGGCTACTCAGGGGGCTTGCTTTTTCCTGTCGCTACACTGAGTATATATACAGTAGTTGGGCCGGGCAGGTCGGCCCTCATTTACCCCCGCCACTCAGGCACTTAATGAAAGGAGTCGTCGACTATGGACGCCAACAAACAGAAAGCACTGGATGCAGCCCTCAGCCAGATCGAACGCCAATTCGGCAAGGGCACTGTCATGCGTATGGGCGACTCCGAGCGCGTGGCCATCCCGGCGATCTCTACCGGCTCTCTCGGCCTGGATATCGCGCTCGGGATTGGCGGCCTGCCCAAAGGGCGGATCTGCGAAATCTACGGCCCTGAGTCATCCGGTAAAACCACGTTGACGCTGCAGGTGATTGCCGAATCACAGAAGGCCGGCGGCACCGCTGCCTTTATCGATGCAGAGCATGCGCTCGATCCCAGCTATGCCGAAAAACTGGGTGTGCGCGTCGACGATCTGTTTCTGTCCCAGCCCGACACGGGTGAACAGGCGCTGGAAGTCGCCGAAATGCTCGTGCGCTCGGGTGCGGTTGATGTGCTCGTCATCGATTCCGTGGCGGCGCTTACCCCTAAGGCCGAAATTGAGGGCGAAATGGGTGACTCCCACGTTGGCCTGCAGGCCCGCTTGCTGAGCCAGGCGATGCGCAAGCTCACCGGCGCCATCAAGCACAGTAATTGTCTGGTCATATTCATCAACCAAATCCGCATGAAGATCGGCGTGATGTTCGGCAGCCCGGAAACCACCACTGGCGGGAACGCGCTGAAATTCTACGCATCGGTT